>FWPU01000288.1_pt1:75000-161245 | contig 161245 bp, 145 predicted proteins | sample 2228361 | NCBI WGS metagenome assembly FWPU01 (sample SAMEA103939777, study PRJEB20133) | metagenome | reverse complement strand
ACTCCGGTGCAATCGCGCCGGCGAAATCTACCCTTTCGGCCGAAGGCACACGTTCCCCGAGAGGGGTTTGAGACCATTCTCATGGCTTTATCTCCTTTGGATCGCGCAGCATGGCCGAAGGCACACGTTCCCCGAGAGGGGTTTGAGACTTAGGCTTTCCGCAAAGTCAAAGCACCGATAGTTCGGCCGAAGGCACACGTTCCCCGAGAGGGGTTTGAGACCGAATTCGGCGACAGAGGTTGGAACGTCGAATTTGAGGCCGAAGGCACACGTTCCCCGAGAGGGGTTTGAGACCGGTAGGTGATAAGTTCGGTTCACGGCTACCCATAGGCCGAAGGCACACGTTCCCCGAGAGGGGTTTGAGACGCGCGTCTGGCGGTAACATGCGCGCACGCAAGGCCGGGCCGAAGGCACACGTTCCCCGAGAGGGGTTTGAGACGCCGCGTCATAAAGCGCGCACGCTTCGGCGTCCTCAAGGGGCCGAAGGCACACGTTCCCCGAGAGGGGTTTGAGACACTCGGCTTCAGCTGGAGAACCCGACTCGGCTTCAGCGGCCGAAGGCACACGTTCCCCGAGAGGGGTTTGAGACGCTTGTCCTCGAAATAGCGCCGGATTGCCGGCGCTTTGGCCGAAGGCACACGTTCCCCGAGAGGGGTTTGAGACAACTTCCAGGGGAAGCTAGGGGGGGCAGCGATAACTTGGCCGAAGGCACACGTTCCCCGAGAGGGGTTTGAGACACCGGTGGACGTCACCGCACCGGGCACCGCACCGCACGGCCGAAGGCACACGTTCCCCGAGAGGGGTTTGAGACAATTTCATCAATCATAAATTCTTCGTCTGGCATAGTGGCCGAAGGCACACGTTCCCCGAGAGGGGTTTGAGACGATAGTGCATGCCTAACTCCTAGCGCGCTAGAATTTTGGCCGAAGGCACACGTTCCCCGAGAGGGGTTTGAGACACTAGACGGCGGCGGATATCCCCTTTGGGGAATTGTGGGCCGAAGGCACACGTTCCCCGAGAGGGGTTTGAGACGACGCGGGCTATGGCCAAGCGGCTGTTGGACGTTTGGGGCCGAAGGCACACGTTCCCCGAGAGGGGTTTGAGACTGTTTGAACCAAACCGCCAGTTCCGCACTGGTAATAAGGCCGAAGGCACACGTTCCCCGAGAGGGGTTTGAGACTCTACTATATGAATTGACCATTTCCGGTTTTCAGGCCGAAGGCACACGTTCCCCGAGAGGGGTTTGAGACCGCGCCGGTAATATGCGGCAATGTGTCGGTACCAAAGGCCGAAGGCACACGTTCCCCGAGAGGGGTTTGAGACGTGACCGGCATCACCAACGGGGGCGAGAAGTTAAGGGCCGAAGGCACACGTTCCCCGAGAGGGGTTTGAGACCACCCCTCGTTTTCATTGTGTTGCTGTAGCGCCTTTGGCCGAAGGCACACGTTCCCCGAGAGGGGTTTGAGACAGGTACGGAACCCTGGCGGATGCACCAGGGTGGTAGGGCCGAAGGCACACGTTCCCCGAGAGGGGTTTGAGACTAACGTAACTGTTTCCAACAGCTCACGTACCGCACTGGCCGAAGGCACACGTTCCCCGAGAGGGGTTTGAGACAGGGCGAGGGCCGCTTCCGTTAAGTGCGATTCGATGGGCCGAAGGCACACGTTCCCCGCGAGGGGTTTGAGACTTGACGCGCACGGCGACATGGGCAAAATCTGGCAACGTGGCCGAAGGCACACGTTCCCCGAGAGGGGTTTGAGACTGCCCTCTTAAGGCAACTTGCGTTCATTTGCGATAAGGCCGAAGGCACACGTTCCCCGAGAGGGGTTTGAGACAACTGGTTTTCTTTCTCTTTCTTTCGAGAAGGTTTAAGGCCGAAGGCACACGTTCCCCGAGAGGGGTTTGAGACGGATTGTGACGGTGACGCGCCCAAACGCGCACACGGCGGCCGAAGGCACACGTTCCCCGAGAGGGGTTTGAGACTGAGAAAACGGACAACTCCTTCTCGGATCAGTTTTGGCCGAAGGCACACGTTCCCCGAGAGGGGTTTGAGACTCGTTTGCCCGCGTTGGTACCATGAAGTCGTTTTCTTGGCCGAAGGCACACGTTCCCCGAGAGGGGTTTGAGACGTCGCGCAATTGTTCCAAGCCGGCGTCATTGTCACGGCCGAAGGCACACGTTCCCCGAGAGGGGTTTGAGACCCCGGAGCGTGCACGGCCGCTCCGGGGTAGCGGCTTAGGGCCGAAGGCACACGTTCCCCGAGAGGGGTTTGAGACGACTCTGTCCCGCCTCTAATTGCCATATGGCCCTGCTTGGCCGAAGGCACACGTTCCCCGAGAGGGGTTTGAGACCGGGGTAGCGGCTTAGCCTTGACCTTAGGCGCCTCGGGCCGAAGGCACACGTTCCCCGAGAGGGGTTTGAGACTTGTACACAACGTTATCGCATGCGTGCACTGACAAGGCCGAAGGCACACGTTCCCCGAGAGGGGTTTGAGACAACATGAACGATATGGATGCAAATGCGCCACCATCAGGGCCGAAGGCACACGTTCCCCGAGAGGGGTTTGAGACATGGTGCGCGAACGCAGCGCGCCACACGAAGCACATGGGGCCGAAGGCACACGTTCCCCGAGAGGGGTTTGAGACTACCCGCCTTGCGCACATAGGCGCGCAGCGGGTATCGGCCGAAGGCACACGTTCCCCGAGAGGGGTTTGAGACGCGGAAGCAGGAACGGCGCGATATGTGGCGGAAAGTGGCCGAAGGCACACGTTCCCCGAGAGGGGTTTGAGACTTGTACCACGTCCTGCGGAAGCAGGAACGGCGCGATGGGCCGAAGGCACACGTTCCCCGAGAGGGGTTTGAGACGAGAGCGCCGAATTCGCGCGCGAGGCGCTCAAGCAGAGGCCGAAGGCACACGTTCCCCGAGAGGGGTTTGAGACCGAGCATTTCTAGCGCGCGGCTCCGCGCGCTCTCCAGGCCGAAGGCACACGTTCCCCGAGAGGGGTTTGAGACGGGTTAGCGGCTCAGCCTCGACCTTAGGCGCCTCGGTGGCCGAAGGCACACGTTCCCCGAGAGGGGTTTGAGACGACAAGTGATGAGCTCCCATTTGTGCCTCCTTACGAACATGGCCGAAGGCACACGTTCCCCGAGAGGGGTTTGAGACGGCACCGACCGTGGGACCAGTGCGCTTAGCGCCATTGGGCCGAAGGCACACGTTCCCCGAGAGGGGTTTGAGACTCCCACCGGTGTTTCTTTACTCCGAACATACCTACCGGCCGAAGGCACACGTTCCCCGAGAGGGGTTTGAGACGACGGCGGTCGTTGCCAACCGCCGTCTGCGCCTCTCTGGCCGAAGGCACACGTTCCCCGAGAGGGGTTTGAGACCTGTTCCCCACGGCCGGCCGGCCGGTGCCCAAATTTGGCCGAAGGCACACGTTCCCCGAGAGGGGTTTGAGACTTGCCGGCTTTTTTCGCCGGCCCCTTCTGTAGTAGGGCCGAAGGCACACGTTCCCCGAGAGGGGTTTGAGACGAATGTTCCAGTCGTGCTTCTTTACTCCGAAGAACGGCCGAAGGCACACGTTCCCCGAGAGGGGTTTGAGACCGGGTCAGTACTCTTCGTGGTGACCATGAATTCTTGGGCCGAAGGCACACGTTCCCCGAGAGGGGTTTGAGACTATTTTGCCGGGGCAATATGAAGCCCAAACTTCCCGTGGCCGAAGGCACACGTTCCCCGAGAGGGGTTTGAGACTGGTAGCTCTGTGCCCCAGTTTGGGGCAGCCCTATAGAGGCCGAAGGCACACGTTCCCCGAGAGGGGTTTGAGACTTGGGCGACAATCTCGGGGAAATTCTGGACCCCTAGGCCGAAGGCACACGTTCCCCGAGAGGGGTTTGAGACGCCGGTACTCCGGCGGCCCGAACGCGCGCCATAAGCGCGGCCGAAGGCACACGTTCCCCGAGAGGGGTTTGAGACGGCCGACACGTGCCGTCATGCGTGCCGGTTCGGTTGGGCCGAAGGCACACGTTCCCCGAGAGGGGTTTGAGACAAGTTCATGACGCGCGACAAGCCGCACGTCGAAATCGGCCGAAGGCACACGTTCCCCGAGAGGGGTTTGAGACCGCACACGGTCGGTGGCATATAAGGCCAAGGCCAGGTCCGGCCGAAGGCACACGTTCCCCGAGAGGGGTTTGAGACGTCAACCGCCGCCCAAAGTTTGCGGTAACCGCTTTCAAGGCCGAAGGCACACGTTCCCCGAGAGGGGTTTGAGACATCTGGCCTAAATCATTAAACCCAACACTCCGAAGTGGCCGAAGGCACACGTTCCCCGAGAGGGGTTTGAGACCCCAGCGGGGTCACCCCCGCTGGGTGTAAAGGACACAGGCCGAAGGCACACGTTCCCCGAGAGGGGTTTGAGACTTGCCCGTGTTGGTACCACGAAGCTGTTTTCGTTTTGGCCGAAGGCACACGTTCCCCGAGAGGGGTTTGAGACGATACCTACAAACTCCCAAGGAACGTCTAGGCAATGGCCGAAGGCACACGTTCCCCGAGAGGGGTTTGAGACTGACCGGCCCCAGCGGGGTTGCCCCCGCTGGGTGCAACGGCCGAAGGCACACGTTCCCCGAGAGGGGTTTGAGACCAAATGCGCAAACGAGCGTATCCGTACCTGGGGGGCCGAAGGCACACGTTCCCCGAGAGGGGTTTGAGACACCAAGACAACAAGGCGACTGCATGCAAAGGCTTCACGGCCGAAGGCACACGTTCCCCGAGAGGGGTTTGAGACTGCCGTCACCCCGCGTGCTGATTGTCGCGGCGTCTAGGCCGAAGGCACACGTTCCCCGAGAGGGGTTTGAGACGGAAATCGTCCGTCGGGAGATCCCCGAATTCGCGCGCGGCCGAAGGCACACGTTCCCCGAGAGGGGTTTGAGACGGCTAAGACTCACCTCGCGCGCATTCGCGGGTTGGGGCCGAAGGCACACGTTCCCCGAGAGGGGTTTGAGACCTCGCCATATTTCTTGATATATTTTGCCGGGGCAATAGGCCGAAGGCACACGTTCCCCGAGAGGGGTTTGAGACCGTCCAACCGACGTGCCGTCCAGTCTCGGGAGTTTAGGCCGAAGGCACACGTTCCCGGGATTGAGTGATTGAGCGATTGAGAGATTGAGAGATTGAGAGATTGAGAGATTGAGAGATTGAAGTCGTGGGGGCGGGTTCAAGGAGAGGGGTGGGAGGAGAGGCCGGGCTTGCCGTTGCGGTCCCGGGTTTGGGCCGAAGGCACACGTTCTCGGGATTGAGTGATTGAGTGATTGAGAGATTGAGCGATTGAAGTCGTGGGGGCGGGTTCGAGGAGAGGGGGAAGGGTTGGCACTCCCGGCAAGCCGAACCCAAGCGGTTGTGTTCGTAAGGCAACTGCTCGCACCAAGCTACGCTTGATTCTGATCATCGTCAGAAATGGTACAGGGGTGGGAGGAGAGGCTGGGGTTGCCGTTGCGGTCCCGGGTTTGGGCGGAAGGCACACGTTCTCGGGATTGAGCGATTGAGAGATTGAGTGACTGAGAGATTGGAGTCGTGGGGGCGGGTTCGAGGAGAGGACTTCCCACCGTTAGTCAAGGGTTAGTTGGCGAGCGAGTACGTCGCCTTGAGTGGTCTGCTTCTGCGTCCCCGGAGCGCATGACGTAGAAGCTTCGTTTCCAATACCAGAGCCAGCGTCGGCACAGACGGGAGGTTGTTCCTCCTTGAGCAACTTTACGGTGTGGAGCGGCCTACGGCGAGCAGGGTCGTAGAGTGTGCGATGCTTCAGCATCTGCAAAGCCACGTCGAGTAGTCGGTCCACCACCCCGCGCACAGCCCGCGCGTGCCCATGTCCACGTCGGCGCAAACGCGCGTAGTGCTGGCGGCACACCAGATCGTGCTGCACTGCGGTGCGCCCGCAGTGGGAAAAGGCATTGGCCACACGCCGGTTGCACGCTCTACGCCGCTCAACCACAGGATACGCCTTGCCGCTGCGTCTGGTCACCGGGGCGATTCCCCCAAGGGCCCGCAACGTGCTACGGTTGTCCTGGAGCAACACTCCATGGGCCTCAGCGAGCACAGTGGCGCATACGATTCTGCCCACCCCTGGTAAGGAGCGCAGGATCTCCACGTCACTGTGTTCGTTCTGGGGCCGCGCCGAGAGAGACGACTGGCAAGCATCACGGCTCTTCTGGGCGCAGCGTTGCAGCAATCGGTCCAGCCTGCGCTCGCTCTGTTTCAGTTGCTCCAGCAGCAGCTTCAGTTGGGGCAGTAGCGCAAGGATGTGCCGCACCACCCCCCGCACTCCAGGCGCCAGGGGGGAACGGGCGGGCACAAAGGGTGCCCTGAAGCTCGTTGGCGCTGATGCGGCGGATGCGGTGGCGGGCGAGGATGCGCTCGATGGTGCTCTGCCCAAGCTTACGCATGCCCTTAGCGCTTGAGGATGTCCCACATCCACGGCTCGGTCACATCCCCAATGCTGAGCAGTGGGGCAAAGCAACGCTCAACCAGCTACCGCAAGCGGTTGGTGAGCCGAGTGAAGTCTCCGCGCAGCTCCTCGTAACGGCGACTCTCCTCCCTCAGCTGTGCCCACTCGGCACTGTCGAGGCTTACGGGCCAAAACGCATGCCGGTCGGTGCGAAGCGCACTGGCAAGCACGTGGGCGTCGCGCCGGTCGTCCTTCGCCCCCGCCACTGTAAAGCGGTCGCGGAAGCGGTCGAGCTGCTTGGGGTTGAGCGCAAACACCTTGACCCCTGCGTCCACCAGCGTCTGGACCACGGGCCCATGGGGAATCTCGATGGCCACCCCAACGCTGGCAGCATTGCCCGCCGCCAGCGCCAGGACCTCCTCGATCACTCCCTCAAAGCGCACGCACCTCGTGAGCAATCTTGCGCTTAAGCAGCAGTTTGCCCTCTGCATCGAGCACGCAGAGCTGGTGCTCCTCCCAACCCCAGTCGATGCCGACAAACACCTTAAGCTCCTGTTCCATCCTGCTCTCCTCCTTCCTGCTTCCTTCTCTGCCTCGTTCGCCCCATCGCTTCGATCTTCCCTGTACTGGCACTCACGCGCTGCCCACCAGTGCAAGCAACGCTGGCGCAACTTCCCACTGGAACTCTACGATGGGGGACTTGCCGGGGCGCAAGTCCTCTCCAGGCCCTCGCAACGGCGCGGGGGAAGGGTTGGCACTCCCGGCAAGCCGAACCCAAGCGGCCGTGTTCGTAACGCGACTGCTCGCAGCAAGCTACGCTTGATTCTGATCATCGTCAGAAATGGTACAGGGGTGGGATGGGAGGCTGGGGTTGGCGTTGCGGTCCCGGGTTCGAGCCGAAGGCACACGGTCCGGGGATTGAGTGATTGAGTGATTGAGAGATTGAGAGATTGAGTGATTGAGAGATTGGAGTCGTGGGGGCGGGTTCGAGGAGAGGGGGAACGGGAGGCTGGGGTTGCCGTTGCGATCCCGGGTTCGGGCCGAAGGCACACGTTCTCGGGATTGAGCGATTGAGTGATTGAGAGATTGAGAGATTGAGTGATTGAGAGATTGAGTGATTGGGGCCGTGGGGGTGGGTTCGAGGCGGGGTGGGATGGGATGGGACGCCGGGGTTGGCTCGGAGTCCTTGGTATGCAGGTGCGCGTTGGCATGGGAGCGGTAGGAAGCTGGTAGCGCCGGGCTCTGACGCGCGAACCGAGAGCCGCAAGACTTCAAGACGCGGCCGTGGTCCCCGAGTGGCATTTGAGCGGGAGACGACGCTGCTTTGGAACAGCCAAGAGACGGGTCCGACTCGAGGAGCCCGCAGCGGGAAGCGCACCGAGTCAGCTTCCGCACGAAGCCCGTACTAGGTACTACCACCATGGCGTATCTGCCAGGGCGGGAAGCGCACCGAGTCAGTTTCGGCGCGAAGCCCACTCGTAAAGTTCGATACCCAGGGCAACGCGGTCCGCAGTGGCCCTGGGCAAATTCGCCGCGCGAGTGGAAAGCGCATCGAGAATGGGACGCAAGCCCAGATGGTTGGCAAGCTGAATGGCAAGTCCAGGCCGGGCATTGAGCTCGAGCACGCAGGGGCCCAGTTCAGGGTCCACCACAACATCGACACCGAAGTACCCAAGCGGTACCGCATCGTGACACGCCGCGGCAATGTGCAGGATGCGAGGCCACTCGGGTACCAGAAGGCGCACGAGCGGACTTCCCGTGTCCGGATGTGCCCTCACGATTTGCTCTCTCCAGATCGCGTACACCGCTTGGCCAGAAGCGAGATGCACCCCCACTCCGACGCCGCCCAAGTGCAAGTTGGCGCGGCCATCCGAATGCCGCGTCGGCAACCGGAGCATCGCCAGGATCGGCACCCCGCGCGCCACCAGGACCCGCACGTCGGGGATGCCGCGAAAGCTAAACGGCTCGAATGCCGGATGCAGCGATAGCCGTTGCTCGATGAGCACACTGTCCCGCGACTGGTCGAGCGCGTACGCGCCGGCCAGAATCTCTGCGGCATGGTTCCGCAGGTCTCGCAGGATCAAAGCCTCGCCACTTGCTTTGTAGTACCGCGGGCCGTCTCGCCTTACGATGAGGAGAATCCCCTCGCCGCCCGCCCCACGCGTGGGCTTGAGTGCGAAACTCTCTCGGCCTTCCAGCGCTTGCTCCAAGCCGCTCAGCGCGCCTAACGAGGTGAACGTGGCAAAGGTCGCTGGCGTGGGGATGTCGTGCCGGGCGAGGGTCTCCTTCGTGGCCAACTTGTTGTCGACCAAGGCAACGAGCGTGGCGGGATTGGAAGCAATCCCGTGCTCGTGGTTGCGCCGATTGAGCCCGAGAACTTCCTTGCGAATTTGCCGCAGGCGCGCCGCCAACGTTAAGGCCATGCTTGACGCTCGCTCCCTAGCGACCAGAACCGCTTGTACTCCACCAACCGAAGTCCCCGCCACTTTCCGAGTACGATGTCCAGCGCGATGGCCGCCACCAGAATCTCGGGGAAACTCAGCAACAGCGACTGCAAGCCACCCCACTCGACGGCCGCGTAGCAAATGGAGGAGACCAGCAAGGTATTCGCCGTAAGGCGAACGGCTTCTCGCGTACCGAACTGGGCACGCGACGAAGCGAAGTTCTCGATCATGTTCGACATGATCACCATCGGGAAAATGCTGACGTTCAGCAGGGCTCCGATCCCGAACGAAGCTCCGAGCACGGCCAGCCCCGCCATGATTCCAGCGACAATTGTAATCAAAATTGCGAGTCGGGACACAAGCTGTAAGCGCACCCGCTGAAGCGCCGCACGTACGAGCGTACCGGTGCCAACGATGCTGATGAAAATGACTAAACCCCACTTGAGGCCCGTGGTGAGAAAGGCCAGGGAGACGATGACCGGGGCAAACGTGCCGAATGTTTCCACGCCGACGACGGTGCGAATGACCACCACCAGCGCGGCGATCACCGGCAGCACCAGAATGAACGTCAGGGCTTGCAACGGCACCTGAGCGGTAACCGCGCGTGCCCACGCGGCGACGATCGTGCGCCGCCACTCGCTTAGCCGTTCGTAGGTCAGGTAGTTGAGCACGATGGGTTTTGCTGCCCACTTTCGGGCTTCCTCGTCGAGCGGCACGCCGTCGAGCACGTTGGCTCGCGCCATGGCCCAAACCGCCGAGAGCTTCAGCGGAGTTGGAAACAACACCACTTCCCCGGCGTCAAGCAGCCGGTACAACACGGCTCCAAGGATTCTCCCGACGCCCTGCGGGAAGCGGCCAACCACCAGGATGCGGCTGTCAGCAAGTTTGAGACTTGCTTCGCCCAAAACTAACGCTGCGTAGAGGCCCGTGTCGTCGCTCGTGTGCAAGACGAGAACGTGCGCGCTGTGCACCAGAGCCAGGTTGTTGGCCAGCAAACGTTGCAGATACTGTTGCCGGAAATAACGCGGAGCAGCGGGAACGGTTAAAAGGACGACGTCAATTTGCGACTCGCTTGCCTCGCGCAGGATGCGTTCGCTCGTAGCCGCCGGTGGGTTTTCATCCGTGAGGATCACAACGGTTGCGAGAGGTTTGTCTACGTACGCAGAAACGGTGCGGGCCAATGGCTGCATGGGCACGACCACCCGTGCTTTCGCAGCTTGGTTTGCTTCGGCGGATTCTTTGCGCATCCGGTGCACGAGAAAACCGTAGTCCACGCTTGCCCCTGCCGGATGCACAATGAGAGGTAGGTCGCCCCGATACAGCGCCAAATACCGATTGGGTAGCCAGCCAAAGTGGCCACCACTGGGATCGAGCGGCACCCACGTGCCCGCAACATGCGCTTCTACCCACGCGATGGTGGCACGCTTTTTTGCGGCGTCGTCCAAACTGAGTCCCCCTACAACCCGCGCCGGAACGCCGCTTGCCTGAAGCAAAGCGGCGAGAAGACGGGCTTTGCCGGTGACCGTGCCGCGGCCACGTGAGAGCACGGTCAACGCATCTTCCCGCGAGCCACCGGAACTTCCGCGGATGGCGGTTGCGGTAAACTGAAACAGATTCCACAGAAGTTCTTCCGCAGTTTGTACGTTACCAGCGACCTCTCGCGCCCTCTGGCGCAGCGCAGGTTCGTTGCTTTGGATGAGTGCGGTAGGTTCGAGCCAACGGCGCAATGCGGGATCGGAAGGGGCACTCCGTGGTAGAGGGGCTGCAGGGATGTCGACGATGCGGTCGCTCACACGAAACTCGTACTCCAGCTCGATCTCTCCGCTTTCGGAGCCGTTGGTTCTCGTCCAGATCCCGACGAGGTTCGGATTGCTCGGTTCCTCGGAGAAGCGAAAGCCCGGAGCATGGACCGTACGCTGCTGCACTTCTTGGCTGGTGTCCGACACGGGCAACAGGATCCGGATCCCAGCGCCTTCGGTGAGATTCTGGATGCGGACAAAAAATTTCAGGCGCCAAAATGTGCTCGTTGGCGACAATGGGCGCTCGCGCTGCGTAAGCGCATCTTGTGTGGCCGGGTACAACTCCGCAGTCGGAGCAGCGGTCGGTGTCGGCGTCGCGGCGCCAAGAGTTGCCCAGCAGAGCGCGAGAAGCGGCAGGAGGCGAGCGATCATCGAACGTCGATCGTGACTACCAGCGAGACGACTTTGCTGCAAGGAAAACGGGTGCGCAGAACCAAGCGGCCAGTTGCAACCGGCGTCGCACGCGGCGGAATTCGTCGTCCTCTTGCTTTATCCGCTGGCTGCAGACAGTTTCGCACTGGAAGGAGTTAACCCGATGAGCACCGCCGAACTAAGGGAAGAGATCGTTGCTGTTGTGCGCCGCTTCGTCGAGCGCGAGGTCATGCCTGTCGCTAGCGAGCTCGAGCATCGGAACGAGTATCCGCATGCTCTGGTGGCTCGGATGAAGGAACTAGGATTGTTCGGGGCGACGATTCCTTCCGAGTTCGGTGGGCTCGGGCTCGATGTCGCTACCTACGCTCGCATCGTGGAGGAACTTTCACGCGGCTGGATGAGTTTGAGCGGCGTGCTGAATACCCACTTGATGGTGGCTTACCTTCTGCGCGAGCATGGCACCCCAGAGCAGCGGGAGCGTTACCTCCCTGCAATGGCTCGGGGCGAACACCGCGGAGCGTTGTGCCTCACGGAACCTCACGCAGGCAGCGATGTACAACGAATTCGGACCACCGCTGTGCGCCGTGGAGACGTATACGTGCTGAACGGCAGCAAGATGTTCATTACCAACGCCCGCACGGCCACTGTGTATGCCATCGTGGCGAAAACCGATCCACGAGCCGAACCGCCGTATCGTGGAATGAGCTTGTTTCTCGGCGAGAAGGGTCCTGGGTTGAGCGTCAGTCGCGACCTCGAGAAGCTCGGATACAAGGGAATCGAGACGTGTGAGGTCCACCTGGAGAATTACGAGGTCCCGGCGGCAAACCTGCTGGGCGGCACGGAGGGCAAAGGGTTTTTCCAGGTCATGAGCGGCTTGGAAGTGGGGCGCGTGAACATCGCCGCACGAGCGGTGGGGGTAGCGACCGCGGCCTTCGAGCAAGCGATTCGTTACGCGCAACAACGGGAGACGTTTGGGAAGCCGATTGCCCAACACCAAGCGATTCAGCTCAAGCTGGCGGATATGGCGACCAAGATCGAAGCAGCCCGTTTGCTCACGTACCAGGCGGCGGAAAAGAAAGACCGCGGAGAGCGCGCCGATCTGGAAGCCGGCATGGCAAAGCTCTTCGCTTCCGAAGCGTGCCTCGAGGTGGCTACGGAAGCCATGCGCATCTTGGGGGGCTACGGGTACACGGCGGAGTTCCCTGTGGAGCGGTACTTTCGCGATGCGCCCTTGATGATCATTGGGGAAGGGACGAACGAAATCCAACGCCTGGTCATCGCCCGCCAATTGTTGGAGCGATACAAAATCTAGCCGCTGTTGTTCGTCGGTGTCGGCTGCGCTGCTCACGCAACTTGCGCACTGGGAACTTTAGTGCCGATGCATCGGCTCTGGGAATCGCCAGAAGCTTGCGCGGCAAGCGCGTCTCGAACCGCGGGAAGGAGCACGGTAAACCGGCAGCCGCGTCCGGGAAGTCTCTCGACATGGATGCGTCCGTCCATTTCTTCGACCAGTCGTTGCACAATGTAGAGGCCGAGACCCGTACCGCCGTGTTGCGGGTGGGTCGGAGAGCGATAGAAGGGTTGAAAAAGGTTCTGCGAGCTGGCGTGCGGTAGGCCTGGGCCGCTGTCTTCCACCGCTATCCATACCAGCTCTTCGCGGAGGCCAGTGGCTACCTTGACCACGGTCCCCTCCGGGCTGAATTTGACGGCATTGTCGATCAAATTCGCAAGAACGCGACTTAGCCCAAGCGAATCGGCGAAGACGGCGGGCAAGCCGTTGCCGAGATGCACCGCAAGACGGATCTTCTTGAGCTCTGCGGCCGCACCGGCCCACTCGGCCACTGCAGTGACAACGTCGTTTACCTGCACGCTGGATTTCTTTAACGCGCTCGCCTTTGCTTCGAGCGCCGCATCTTGGAGCAGGTTTGCCACCAGGCTGCCCGCTCGACGCGCATTTGCAAGGGCGCGCAAGATGGATTCGCGCTGCTCGTCATCGAGGCGGGAATGCAGCGCGATCTCGAGGAATCCCTGCACATTGGCGAGCGGTGCACGCAGGTCGTGACTGACGATTGCAAGAAACTCTCGGAGCTGCCTCTCGCGAACGAGAGCGCGGTTTGCGACTCGGCGGTGGAGCCAAATAGCCACGACGATCCATGCCACAACGCATAATGTACCAGTCATCAGTGTGATACCGCTGGACGCCTTCGCGGTGCTCTCGGCCGGTAGCGCTTGAGTAAGAGTCGGTTGTGAAAGCACGAAAGCCGCCACAGCCCCCAAGGCTCTGGAAAAGGAAGAGCTGGATTCGAGAAGCAACAGCCGCATACGCACGAGTGCGTAGCAACGATTGCGCCGCGGCTGGTTTTTCCACGTCGCTAAGCCATGCCAACCAATAGCGCACCTACGACGGACGAAATGCGTTGCATGCGTGCGACACCCCTGTCCTCAGGGAGAGACAGACTGCCGCTGTTTCGAATGCTCAGCTTGGCCCTTCAGGTTGGAGACGGAGCAACGCGAGAGCGTTGCCTGAGAGGATCCGCTCGCGCCCGGCAGGATCTTCTTCGGTTACCAGCAGGACCTTTGCCAGCGCGACTGCCTGCGGGTAAAAGGGCCAGTCGCTGCCGTAGATCAATTTGGTGCTGCCTAGCTCACGATAGAGCTCGTAGATACGGGTGAGGCCTTGGCTCGAAAGCTCGAGCCAAACGTTCTCATGCTGCCGGGCAAGTTCGGCGGCTTCTGCGCTGTCACGCGCCCCGGCATGGCCGAGCACGAACTTCACGCCAGGGAACTCCCGTACTGGGCGCCGTAATCGCCGGATGAGCGCATAAGGGCGCAAGAATTCCGGTTCGATGCCCGACCGGCCGGCGTGAAAGATGACCGGCAGGCCCAGTTTCTCGCATTCCGCGTAGATCCCCATGGCTTCCTCTGCATCGGGGTAAAAGCGCTGCATTTCAGGATGGAGTTTCACCCCGCGAACCCCTCTCGCGTGATAAGATCGAAGTTTTTCGATCGCGCGGGAGTCTTGCGGATGCACGGAAGCAAACGGAATCAGTCGCGCACGGGCATGAGCGCGCTCGATCGCATCCAATTGATACCACGTTGGGTCCCCGCTGAACGGCAGGGGTACCGCGATCGGGAGCACGGCGGTTTGCCGTACTTTGAGCGCATCCATTTCAGCAAGCAGGTTGGGAATCGTATGCGTGGATGCTGCCCGGCTGCCAAACAGCAAACTCGCGATGGTTTCCCAACGCAAGTCACGAAGCATCGAGTCGGTGAAATTGCTGTTGACGTAAACGTCTAGATCGAGCTCGCACGGCGGCTCGTGTCCGTCACAGTCCATAAGGTACTGCGTGCGCGGAGTGCGGCGCAGAAGATCGACCTTTGGTGCAAACAAGTACGACCAACCCAAATGGGCGTGGAAATCGACGACGGGCGGGAGGTCGATCGTGGTTTCCAAGAGGCCGTCCCTGCCAAGCTGGAAGTACCCCAGGCGGACGAGATCGCGGTAGCCCAGGAACACCATTGGGCCAAACGGCCCACTGCCCGAAGCCAGCCCCTCCCCGAGCTGTTGCTTACGCAAGCCCTCCTTGTCTTCGTCGGTGTAGTCGTCCGAGCTGGGGGTGCAGCTTGCGAGCGCTGCCACTGCGGAGAGTCTGAGGAATTGCCGCCGCGACCAGGACATGGTTGGGCCTTCTAGACAATCTCTCGGTGCACTAGAAGGCTGGAGCAACATCGCTGGATCTGGTCCAGCAAGGAGCGAGTGATGGAGGCTAGGCGGATCGCGCAGTGGATGGAGGATTTTTGGCGTGGGCACATTGTGTCGGCATTGTGCGACTACATTCGAATTCCCAACCAGTCGCCGGGATTCGACCCGGCTTGGCAGGAGAACCGTTTGCTAGATCAAGCAGTGCAGTTGGTGGCTGATTGGGCACAGCGCCAAAGGGTCAGTGGTGTGCGTGTGGAAGTGGTGCAGCTTCCGGGGCGCTCGCCCCTGTTGGTTTTCGAAGCCCCTGGGGACGTCGATCGTACAGCGCTATTGTACGGACACTTGGATAAACAGCCCCCCTTCGAAGGATGGGAGGAAGGACTGGGCCCGTACTCGCCTGTGATCCGCGACGACCGGTTGTACGGCAGGGGCGGCGCAGACGACGGGTACTCGGCATTTGCTATCGTTGCAGCGCTCGCTTGCTTAGCGGAGCACCGCTTGCCGCGCCCGCGCTGCGTAGCACTGATCGAAACGAGCGAAGAAAGCGGTAGCGGAGATTTGCCTGCGTATCTCGACTTGCTGCGCGAGCGGATTGGCAGTCCGAATCTCGTGGTGGCGCTCGATTCCGGTTGCGGGGATTACGAGCGGCTTTGGGTCACCGTATCGCTTCGGGGGCTTGTCAACGGGCTTCTCTCCGTGGAGGTGCTGCGCGAGGGGATCCACTCCGGAGCCGGCAGCGGCGTGGTGCCGTCATCGTTTCGGATTGCGAGACATGTTCTGGCACGGATCGAAGATGCGGCCACCGGGCAAATGCTGGTTCCAGAACTTTGGGCTCCAATTCCGCCGGAACGAGAGCGCGAGGCCAGAGCAATGGCGGATGTGGTTGGAGAGCAGTTCTTGGCTGGAATCCCGTTTTTGCCTGGGGTGCAGCCGATAAGCAGCAACTTGGTCGAACTGCTGCTCAACCGCACTTGGCGGCCTCAAATGGAAATCACCGGTGCCGCGGGTATTCCTTTGCCCCAAAGTGCAGGGAACGTGTTGCGGCCGATGACCCAGCTCAAGCTCTCTGTGCGCTTGCCTCCTTCAGTGAACGCAACGGCCGCAGCATCAGCATTGAAGCAGGCGCTGGAGTGCGAGCCACCCTACGGCGCACGGGTTTCTTTCCAGTGTTCGGAGGCCGCAACTGGTTGGAGTGCTCCGCCTTCCGAGCCATGGCTCGAGGAGTGTCTTCGCCGCGCATCCGAGAACTACTTTGGCGCGCCGCCGTGCTTTATGGGGGAGGGTGGGACCATTCCGTTCATGGCGATGCTGGGACAAATGTTCCCGCGCGCTCAATTCGTGGTCACCGGCGTGCTTGGCCCCAACTCGAACGCACACGGGCCGAACGAGTTTCTGCATCTTCCGACGGCTTGGCGCATCAGCGCCGTACTCGTCGACGTTTTGTCGGCGCTGGCCATGGAGGTTGCCGAACGGTGAGGAGGGTTGTGCTCACGACCGTTGGCGTTGGCGTGCTTGCCAGTAGAGGTCGAAGGCTTGCTCGGAAGTAAACCGTGGACTGTAGCCGAACTCCTCTTTCAGCCGGCGGTTGGCCAGTACGGGCCGGTAGGCCAGGAAGTCCACTTGCTCGGGACCATACTGCGACAATCGCAGCTTGTGGAGGACAGCAAGCGTCGCTTCGAGTAGCCACCGTGGGACCGCTACGTACGGCTTCCCGATGCGCCGTGCAATGGCGGGAAGGGGCAGGGCACCGTCGCCAGCGACATTGAAAATGCCACTGCGCGGCCACCACAAGGCACGTACAAGCACCTCGACAACATCTTCGTCCCAGATGAACACGAACGGAGCCGCGGACCCCGCCACACCCAGCACGAACCGTCCTTCGAACAAGGCGGAGATTTGGTTGTTCACGGACGGGCCGAGGATGGTGCAAAAACGAAAGATAAGCTGAACAAGCTCAGGGTATTGGCGGCGCGCTTCGGCCAGCATTTCTTCCACCAAACGCTTGTGATGGGAGTACGCGAACGACTCGTTCCCGCGCAGTGGTGCATCCTCGTCGATCCATTCCGGATTGTCGGGATGATACCCGTAAGCAGCGCCACTGCTACTCACGACCAGCCGCTGAGCGGCAGCCGACAGTGCTGCATCGAGGACGTTTTTGGTGCCGCCGACGTCGATGGAGTACATTTCTTCCCGCGACATTCCCGGCGGAGGCGTGACGACGGATGCCAAGTGCACCACCGTGTCGACTCGGTTCGCAATCAACACGTCACGCAATCCAGGATCGCGGATGTCGCGAACATCGACGAGCAGTTTTGAATGCTGCGGCACCGACGGTTTGCGGATGTCCGTGGCCACGACGAATTCCACGTCGGCCTCGGAAACGAGCCGCCGCACGAGTTGAGTGCCAATGTATCCCGCGGCGCCTGTAACAAGAACACGGCGGGCCGTCTTTGGTTCGGTCATCGGTCCCCAACCTCTCTACGCGCAGGATCAGTCGTCGTAGCGGCCAGGGGGTTCTTGATGCATGTCCTTGAACGCTTGCAATCCAGGGGCGAACAGGTGAGCGGTAGGATCGACGTCCACGTGCAGTACGGCACAGCGACCGCTGTCGATTGCACGCCGGAGCGCGGGTTCGAGCTCCGCGGGGTGCGAGACGCGCTCGCCATACGCGCCCATTGCTTGGGCCACTTGCGCCCAGTCGGTCTCGACAAAATCGGTCTCGATCGTGCGCGAGCCGTCTGGTCCCAGAGCGTTGGGGAGTTGTTCGCGGAAAGGCTGCAATGCGATCATTTGATTGATCTTCACCATCCCCCACTGCTGGTCGCTACAGACGAGAAAAATCGGACGCAGCCCATAGCGCACTGCGGTTTCGACCTCTTGCACGCTGTATCCCATGGCACCGTCGCCGATGATGCAGTACACGGGGCGGTCGGGAGCCGCGACTGCAGCTCCCAACGCTTGACCCACTCCAGCGCCGAGGTGGCCGAAATGAGCCGTGCTGAGCTGGCTGTTGGGGCTTCGCAGCGTCGTAAAAAAGTGGCCCCACACGGCTGTGTTTCCACCGTCAAACACCGCAATGGCGTCCGGACTAAACACACGCTGACACACTGCTGGCACGTGCGCCGTCACCATGGGTGAAGCGCGGTTCTCCAATGCGAGATCCAATTGGTTCCGTTCCGCACGCTTACGGTCCGCCAAGCGATGGATCGTCGCGGAACGTTCCTCGCGGTTCATCTGCGACACGCGCGGTTGGAGCCGCTCGATCAACCCGGCGAGGGCAAGGCGGGCATCACCGAGAATGGCAAGATCGACCGGCCGGTTGCGTCCCAAACGGCTGTCATCGATGTCGATTTGGATCCAACGCTGGCGGCTGCGCGGTGCCCAGTACGGGGGCTTCCCCCACCAATCGGTTTCGCCAACTTCTGAACCGATACAAAGGACCAAGTCCGCCAGATTCCGCACCTCCGTGCACGCGTCGATGTGGATCATCGGCCAGACTAGGACATTTTCTTCCGACACGACCCCGCGAGCACTCCATGAAGTGGTCAGAGGGGCTTGGAGAAGCTCGAGAAGCTGTGCAAGCTCGGCCCACGCGCGCGCGTGGATGACGCCACTGCCCGCGTGCACCAGGGGAAGCCGCGCGGCTGCCAACCACGACGCGGCCGTGTCCAGCAACTGCGGCGAGGGCTCGATCGGGGCCGTGCGGCGGTAGGCCTCGGGGGGCCACACCGGCTCGTCCGTACACGGTCCGTTGATGATGTTCTCAGGAATGTCCAGGTGCACCACACCTGGTCGCCCCGTGAAGCACTGGCGCAAGGCTTGTCGCAGGAGTTCCGCCAAACGCTCGGCCGAGGGCACCGTTTGCGACCACTTGGACATTCCGCTGATTACGCGAACGTGGTCGAAACATTGGTAGGTGCCGCCGCGGTCGGGGTACGCGATGCCAGTTCGGCGACAACTGGTTAGCAGGAGGACGCGGTTCCCTTCGGCGTTTTCCACGGCCACACCGGGGAGCATGTTCGCGACCCCCGGGCCATTGCTCGCAATGCAAACGCCGAGTTTGCCGGTAAGCCGACTGTAGGCTCCTGCCATGTGGGCCGCGATTGCTTCGTGGCGGGGCGAGTACATCCGCATCCCCAACTCGACGCAGTGAGCGAAGAGCTGCGTGTACGTCCCATCTACGATCCCGAAAAACGTATCCACACCCTCGGCCCGCAGCATCCGGGCCACAATCGCGCCTCCAGTCACCTGAGTTCCCATGCCCTCGGTGGATACCCACAAGCAGAGGCGTCGAGCAACGGGGGCAGTTTCGATCCGGTTGGCCTTGCATTCCAAAAACTGCCAAGGCCGAGGGCAAAACGAAACAAACACGGCAAAGCCCTGGGTGGTTCGGTGTGTTCCGTAGAAAGCGCTCAGCACGGCACGAATGGTGCATTGTCCAGGCTAGGCAAGGAGGTGGCGTATGAGCTCGATCCGGAGGTGGTTGTTGCTCTCGCTCGTTGGCTGCGTGTGCGCACGTGGAAGTGCGGCGCTTCCCCGTTATGGACCTCTGGAAATCAGCGGGAACGTGAGTGCGCAACAACTATTCCGCACCCCCGACATCGAAACCTGGGGGCTCATCCAGCAACGCAACACGGTGAAGCTGCGAGTGGACTACAACCTTCTCGAACGTGGCCAGCTTGCCAACCTCCTAGAGATCCCCGGCATCGAGCGCGCAAAGCTCTATCTCTTTTACCGCGGTGTTTACGACAGCGTGTACGACCTTACCCCGGGGTTCGAGCAGAACGACATCTACGGGTTGCCGATCGGGTTGCGCTTGAGCGACATCCCGAGGAAGCAGCGGGAAGCGGTGCGCTTCGAAAACCGGTTGCGCGAAGCGTATTTGGATCTCAAGCTCAAGCACCTTCCATTGAGTTTTCGGCTGGGTCGTCAGCAAATCGTTTGGGGGGAGACAGACAATTTTCGCATGCTCGACCGGGTGAACCCTTTGGATTTCACTTGGCATCTCCAGCAGGAAACGTGGGACGAACTCCGCGTTCCGTTGTGGATCATCAAGGGGCTGTGGGACATCGATCGGCTTGCGACACTCAACAACGCGTTTGTCGAATTCTATTGGAATCCGGGCGATTGGTATCCTGCCAAGAAAGCCTTCCTCCCTCGGCCGTGGAGCGCACCCATCGTGAACCCGCTCGACGATCCACGCTCGCCACCAGATGGTGGACGCGGCTTGTTCCAGATCCTGAGCCGCTTTTATCAACGACCCATTACCAAGCTCTACCGCGGGACCCGCTTGTTCCAGCAGGGCGATTACGTCCGAGACCCCGGAGACAACAGCCAGGTCGGGGTGCGGTTCAGCGCGGTTACCGGAGCAGAAACCCCCCTGCTGCCTGAGGGCCTGCAGTTTACGTTGAATTATTTTTACCAGCGTTGGCCCGGCGACGATGGCACCAACAGTGCCTCTTTTCGTGCTGTGCTCGACCCGCGAGAAGCGCGGGCTGCCGTGCAGCGCGGAGAAGCTCCGATCGAGTTCATCGCTCCGTATGTGCACGCCGTTGGCGTGTCAGCGAACTATGCCGAAGAGCAGTATACGCAGACGGTGTACCGCTTGGAGACCATTTACGAATTCGGCGTTCCATTTCTGGATGCCGCCAAGAGCTACAGCCTCCGTTCTCCCTTCGCCATCTTGGCCAACGATGTGTACGGCGTGAGCAAGCGAGACATGTGGAAGGGGATGATTGGGTTCGACCGGCCGACTTGGATTCGTCCCCTCAACCGGAAGGCAACATTCCTGATTCTCGGGCAGTTCTTCTGGCACTATTTGATCGACAATCCATCGATCGCGTGCCGCGATCCGAACGAGCGGCCACCATGTCCACAGAGTGGTCAAGGGAAGGGATTCCGGGGGCAGTTCTCCACTAGCGGTGTGGCCACCACTGGGAGCCCTGGGCAGCTCGCATACATCGACAAGGTGCGCGACTGGGAGCTTTTGATGACACTGACCGCTACCACCTTTTACAAGGGGGGCAAAATCGTGCCGTTCTTGGTGTACATCCTGGATCCGGTGAACAGTTACAACCAAGAGGTGATGTTCTTGCTCGATTACTTCATCACCAACCACGCGATCCTGAGTTTGTCGCAACGATTCTTTGTCAACACTACCGACCGCCCGGTGTTCGAGGCGTGGGGTGTCGGCGGGCTCAACCGCGGCCGCACCGAAACGGGTGTGAAGCTCACTTTTCAATTCTGACCTCGGTCGAAGGAGGCATCATGATCACCGCGCTCATATTCGCTGCGCTGTTCATCGCTGCGGCAACGTTTGCCGACGTGCAACCCGGGGACACCATCACGAAGGAGAACGTTGCGAAAGCGGGGGAACTCATCGGACCCGGTCTCCGCTGGTGTGTGGATCATGGCATGAAGCTCCACATTGTGGCGCCTCGACGGGTGGAGTGGCCGCGTCGCTACCGCGAGGCGACCGAGAAATATTCGGCGCAAGTGCGCCTCTCGGCGGATCGCAACCGCTTGGAGAACTATGTGGCGGGTATGCCCTTTCCGAATATCGACGTGAACGACCCCGACGCTGCGATCAAGATCATGTGGAACTACCAGTACAAACCACTGATCACCGACGACGTGTTGATGCGAGATTTTCAGGTTCCGAGTGGGCCACTGACCTACACCGCGCCCATGGTCCCGGATCGCGAATTTACCATCGGGGACATGCGCCGCCTGTATTACAATGGGCGCTTGTTTGTGGATCCGAAACCGGAAATGCCGAACCCAGAAGGGGTCCGCTACAAGGAACTCCTCGCGCCCGTTGTTTCGCCGTACGATATGAAGGGAGTGGGTGCCCTCTACTTCCGTTACATCGATGCCTCGCGTCAGGACGATAGTTGGCTGTACGTTCCGGCTGTGCGCCGAGTGCGGCGGATGTCTACCGCGCAGCGCAGCGACGCCTTGTTTGGCCAAGATGCCGACCAAGACTCGTTCTGGGGTTACAGCGGCCATATCGCGTGGAGCGAGTGGAAGCTGCTGGGCGTCAAGGAGATGCTGGGTGTCTTGCACCGTGAGCACTTTCGCCCCCAGCGCTGCGAGGGGGGCGCGGATTTCGCCTTCTGCGACAACTGGGAGAAACGCAAGGTATACGTTGTCGAGGGGACTACCAAGCTGCCGCAGTACGCCTACGGAAAGCGGGTACTGTATATCGATGCGGAAGCGTGGGTCGTGCTCGCCTCCGACATCTACGATAAGCGCGGGGAACTATGGAAGGTGTGGATCGAGTATTTCTCCTTCCGCAAGCAAGCTCCTGGGTCGGACCTCGTTTACGAGGACGAAATGGGGTTCACCTCGGCAACCATGATCGATACGCAGATGAATCATGCGACGGTCATCATGATCCCAGGGCCAGCTTCGCCGGATCCGAACACCTGGTACTTCAATCAGGGCCCGAATGCGCGGTCGCCGTACGCTCCAGGAAACGTGGAGGATGTGTTCACCATCTCGCACTTGATCAGCGTGGCCCACTGAGATTCGCTCCAAGAGCGTCACATTCGGTTACGTGTCGCTCGGGGCAATAGCGGCATCGCACTTCGCGGCCAGGATAAAATCGTTCTCAGTGAGGCCGTCAATCGCGTGGGTCCAAATTCGGACTTCCACCTCTCCCCAACGAAGCGTGATCTCGGGATGATGGCCTTCCGCTTCCGCAACGGCGGCGATTTTTTCCACCGCAGCCAGTGCGGTAGCAAAGTCTGGAAATGGGTAGCGCCGGTACAAGTGGTGGTCGTCCACTACGTGCCACCCAGGTAGTTCCTGAAGCCAGCGTCCATACTCTGCAACAGAGATGCGCGGCGTGGTCGCGGTACAGGGAACGCAGTGTCGTTCGCGTAGCGTCATGAAACCCTCCTTACACTGTCGGGAGAACCTGGGTGCGAGAATTTGCGCTTCTGTCGGGAAGAATACAACTGCCGGGAGCGGCCACCACGAGCTAGCTTCTCAAGGAACGGCGTGGTAGCGAGCACGCTATGGCGGCTAAAGTCCAACGAGCTTCACGTGAAGAGTTGGCGGCGCGGGTCCGCATGGCAATGGACTTAGAGCGCCAAACCATGGAGCTGTACTGTAAGTTCGAGAGCGCGTTTGCGGAGCCCGAGGAAGTACGGTCGTTTTGGTTCGACATGGCCCAACATGAGTCGCGCCATTTTGGCGCCCTCGCCTTGGTTGCCGGACTGTTGCAGGGGCGAAGTGGCCGAACCCTGCGCGTCGCGCGCCACCTGGACACGGCTCGGTTGAACCACTTGCGCCGATGCTTGCGACGAGCCCACCGCGAAGCCGACCAGGGGGTCACGCTTTCCCGTGCCTTTGCGCTGGCGCTCGAAATCGAGAGTTCGGAAATCGAGGATGTCGTATTGGATCTGATTCACGAGCTGCGCGGCGATACCGAGCGAGAACGGGCCGTGCACCTGTTGCTCCACGACTTGGGCGATCTCGCGTACATGGTGGAAAAGTACGCCGATGACCCCGAGTTGCTCGCGCGCGCCGATGCATTGTTGGAACGACAAGTTGCACGCCTGAAAAAGGACGTCGAGCTCGCTTCGCGTCCCGCGAACAAGCAGAAGATCCAGCGCCGCGCTGCCCGATAGAACAGAGGTCCACGTCGCAGTTCTCGAGATCATTGGCTTCGGCACGGGCCCCGCTGCGGCTGAGGCCGCGCGCCGGGCGAGAGGACCACACCCACCAGAGCAGCCGGCCGTGGGGACGTGCACCGGGAGGCGTCTCGTGAACACCGAGTGCCAGGCAATTCCGTCGCCCAGGGGATGGGCTACTGCAGTTTAGCCAAAAGGCTGGGTGGAACTGGACGCCCGCGGGCTTCGCTGAAAATACGAACGGAAGAGGGCGGTGACACTGCCGCAAAACCATGATATGCGCTGCCCGCTATGCGAGGTTGGCGGCGCGGGTTGGTTGGGTTGGCTGGGTTCCTGATGTGCGCGTGCCCGGCTGTACGGGCCCTTGCGGCCAGTTGGGTAGTTGCCGACGCACGTACCGGGGCGATCTTGGCGGAAGCCGATGGGGATCGAGTTGCTGCGGGCGGAGCCGCCGTTCATCTGCTGATTCTGCTGTCCGCGTTCGAGCAAGCGAAACTCGGAATTCTCCCGCTCGATGTGCCGGTAAGCGTCGATCCTCGATCGCTCTCGGAACTTGCAGGGCGGCGGACCGAGCCCGTGCGTTTGTCCGGGCAGCGGACCTACCTTCTCTCTGACTTACTGAAGGCTGTCTTTCTCGCGCGAAGCGATTTAGCAGCAGTGGCTGCGGCCGAGGCCATGTGGGGTAGCCGGGAGACGGCGATCGAAGCACTGAACGAGCGGGCTGCGCGTCTTGGGCTGCACGCGACCCGTGTGGTCACGCTTTTCCGTGACGACCCGAACAACACCACCAGTCCGCACGATCTCGCGCGCTTGGGGCACGTGCTCTTGCAGGATTGCGCGGAGGTGCGTGGCTGGGGGCAATTGCGCGGGATCCCATTTGACGACGGAAGGTTGGTATTGGGCAATCAGCATCTTGCGCCCCCGGCGCCCGGTACGTGGGCGTTTTTTGATCGTTTCGTGGAACCGAAAAAGAAGAAGGTGTTCCAACGGGCGGGCATCCTGCTGCGCGAAGAAAACGGCCTGGAACTTCTCGGGGTGTGGTTAGGGGAGGATGAAGTTGCGGCAGCGTTACGCGAACTCGTGGGCGTCTTGCAGGACACGCTCGCTCGATACGAGCCGGTTTCGATGGTTCGGGCGGGCGACCCGTTGAAGATTGCGGTAACAGTCGAAGGAGGAACCGAACCAGCCATTGTGCCCATCGCTGCAGAAGATGTGCGGATTCCGGTGCCCAAAGGCACGGAGACCCAGGTGGAATTGCTGATGCAGGTTCCCTCTGTCGTAACCGCCCCGGTCGCTCGCGGGGAACAACTTGGAGAAGTCGTCGTACGATTGGGTGGTCGCGTTGTTGCTGTCGTACCAGCAGTGAGTCCGAAGACCGTTGGCAGTCGTGGAGTTCGCTCCGCGGAAGTTCAACTGCCCAAGCGCGCGGGCGTCGGGGTGCAGTAGCGGATCGCTGCCAGCGTGAAGTTGAGCGCGACCAGCGAAAGTACACAGGAACGGTTCAGCGTTTGCCGAAACTGGTAGCGTTCTGCCTTCCGACCAAGGGCCCCGCGTCCCGAGCCTTGGGCGTTTTTTTCCAGATGCGGAGCACCCGGAGGTAAAGCGCTGATACTTCCGGTTGCCAGGACTTTTGTGCTGCGTCGCTCGGCTCAGCGCCCCTGGTCTGCCATGCCCGGTCCGCCCTGGTCGATTTCCGTACCGGAGTCCTGCCCCAACTCCAGTAAGCTCTCAGCAAGGGAAGCCACGTCTTCATCCGGGTCGTGCAACGCCTTCTCGATGTATGAGCGTGCCGCCGGGCCCCCTAAATCCGCAAGGGCCTCGAGTGCCTCGTAACGGTTATCTGGCGATGGATCGCTGAGTGCTGCATTTCCCAGGACTTCGACGGGCACGTCTCCGGTCATGTCGGCAAGCGATTGGATGGCAGCTAGGCGCACTTCCTCGTCTTGATCTTTCAACACCTCGGCCAAAATGGGGATTGCTTGCGGATCGTCGGACGCGCCGAGCAGAGTCACTGCAGCCAAGCGGCGATCAGGGTCTGGGTCTTCGAGAGCCATTCGTTTCAGTGCGGGGATGTCGTCGGGGTCCGGGTCGTCTTGTTCGACAGGAGCAACCTCGCCAGCGTCGCTTCCTGCCGCCGATGCTCCCATCTTCGGGCGGACCTTGGCGGCACCGCCAGCGGAACTTCCGCCAGGAACGCGGAAAGCTCCCCCCTCACCTGGGTGCTCGCGTCCGGGCGCCTTCTGCTCGCGGGCACTGCCGGAAGCTTGTTCATGGGCGGCGCGAAGTTCTCGCAAACGCCGCTCCGCTCGCGCACGCGCATCGCCCTCCGTGGAGTCCGGACCGTCCGATATTTGCGCTGGCGACTCTGGAGCCGGAGGATTGCCAGAACTCAAGTACCAAACTCCAGCCGCCAAACACACGGCGATCAGCGCAAGAGGTAGCCACAAGGGGACTCCTGAACGGGGTGCGTTTGCGCTGTCGCGACCAGACACGATGGGGTTCATAGCAACTCCTAATGCCTACCGAAAGCGGCGGATTGCAAGACCGACGCTGGAATGCGCTCGGAATTCGGCGGAGGGCTACTGAGGCTTGCTTTCTTCGCAACCTACGGGCTAAGCCGGCCGGCAAGAACATGCGCGGAGTGCTGTACGGGTTGGTGGTCGTCGGGTTTTTACGCTCGGTGTGGCTGCTGTTTGGTTGCTGTTTGGCCGAGTGCGGTCCGGATGTTCCCTGCACGCCGCAGTTCGAGCCCCTGGGTGCGTCGCTGGCCGTGGCCGAGGCCGGGCTTGCCGTTGTGTTCATCGCGGCTGCAGCTCGTCCAGAGGCGCACCTGGGTGTCGTGTGGAGCGCCTTAGTGGTACTGGTCGGAAGGGCGGTCGTCGATTTTTACGGGGCTCTAACCTTGGCGCCGACACCAGCGATGGTTCACCTTGCCGACATGGTGTGCACGCTGGCGTTGCTCTCTGTGTGGTTGCGGGCAATTCCCGAAACTTTGCGGTTGGCGCGTGGGGCCGAGCCATCGGCGGCAGCCGAAAATCGGGGCGCGGAAAATCGTGCGCCCCGCTGAGAAATCACGAAGCGGGATCAAACAAGCCCGTAAGCCCGGTTGGGCGGTGTGGCCCGATAAATAATTGCTCGAGCACGCCAATCCCCTCCTCACGCCCAGCACGCACCCGGCAGAGGCTTTGAACGTGGAAGTGCATGGGAACGCTGGGGTCGAGGGTCGAGAGATCCCAGGTTTCGCTGGCGACAACGTGGTCTCCCAAAAAGCGGCCGTGTCCCCACTCCGGATGTCCATAGCCAAGGCCGGCCATGTACAAGTGAACTTGCGGTTCCAGGGTGATTACCAAGGGCTCTCCCGACGGCTCGCGTAGAGTAAACGTGGCGGCTTCTACCTGTCTGGTTCCCTTGCGTAGGCGGAGGTTGTATGACACCTGAGCTGCGCGCACCGAGGGGGCAGGTGCCGTAGGCTCGGAGTGCACAATGGCACCGAACTCGTGCCAGCGGGTCCCGTCGGAGTACTCGTTCACATCGAAGTGAACACAGTACTCCGGGAAGTGAATCGGGGCCCAAAGCCAAAAGAATTGCCACGGTACAGCTGGGGCACCGCCCTCGGGCTCGCCGAGCGGGCGGATTCCCCAAGAGCGGTCGCGCGCTCCAAGCCAACTGTCCGGCGCGAGCTCCAGGCGCCGGTCACCAATCTGAAGCCAGCCCGACCAGCGACCAAGTTGGGTCATGCGTGTGTAATCCATCCAAAGCCGAGGGCCGCTTCGTTGCTGAAACCGCGGCTCCTCGAGAGCAATCGTGCGGGCATTGAAGCGCAGGTCGGCCGTGAGGCCCGAAGGATTTTTGTCGATCGTGACACGAAGATTTTGCAGCGGCTCGAGAACTTGCACGTTGATCGGGCCGACACACACGTCCCAGCGCTCGCCGCCGTAGCTCTGAGATGCATGCAAGATGTGCTGCTGACCATTCCAGACGACGTTCAACGCGGCGTCAGCAACCAGCCGGTTGGGGTAGAACCCAAGTGCCACGGCAAAAAAGCAGTTTCCACTCTTGTCGTAGCCGTGGAAGAAGTAGCGGTCATAGAAGTTGCGGTCGCTCGTCGCTGGATACGCCACGGGGTCGGCAGTTTGATGCACTGGAAAGTCGTCTGCTCGCGTGATCATTGGGTTCCTTCCTTTTTGGGCAAGCCGCAGTTTCTATGTTGCCCCGCTTTGGTCAAGGGTTCTCTGCATCCAGCAACCCGACAAGAATTTTTCCGCTCTGCCTGCAACGGATCTTGACAGCGCCTGTTGCTTCCGCGCATAGTGCATGGCTCGAACTTTCAGGATGGAGCGCTGGCGGAGGAATATTTTGGCGGACCGCAACACGGGGGTCGCATCGGTTGCTTGGGTGATCGGGGTGATGGTTCTTGGAACGGTTTCCTGTGTTGCGTCGACGCAGGCCCATGCGGAGCTCGTGTTCGAGCCCAGCTCCCAGGAGCTTGCGTTTCCCGGAGCTGCTCTCCAAGCGCTCGCTGCTGGCGATGTGGATCACGACGGCAAGGTGGATTTGGTGGTTGCGGATGGCGACGGAGACATGGTGGGGGTTTTTTTCGGTAACGGCGATGGCACGTTCCTCGAACCCGCATCGTCGTACGAGCTGACAGACTTTGCTGGCCTCCGAGCGCTAGAGCTGGCGGACGTCAACCGCGATGGGAATTTGGATTTAGTCGTGGTTAGCGAAGTCTCGAACGTAGTGCTCGTGATGCTGAACCAAGGGGCAGGCGTGTTTGGGCGCGAGCGCGACTTTCCAGTTGGTGGCGGACCGGTCGCTGTCGCCGTAGGGGATTGGAATCGAGACGGAGCCCTCGATCTAGCGGTTGCCAACGACCTCGACGACAACGTGACGATTTTGCTCGGAGATGGCACCGGAAACTTTAATCCAACTGCCACTCCCGTCCCGGTCGGATCGGGGCCCGTCGCTTTAACCTCGGCAGATTTGGACGGCGACGGTATTTTGGACCTCGTGGCCACCAGCGCCACGAGCGGTGAGTTGAGCGTAGGGTCGCTCTTTTTGCTGCGAGGGTTGGGTACCGGGCAATTTGCATTTGCTCGAGAACTTCAGGGTGAGTACATCGACACACCGGTTGCGAGCTTGGTCGCAGACTTCGACGGCGACGGTGACGTCGACATCGCTGTGGTCAATCAAGACTTGGACGATGTGGCTGTGCTCCGAAATGCCGGCGGCTTCGCATTCGAGTTGGTGGGCAACTTTCCCGTCGCCTCGCAATTGAACGGCGGCGTTCTCGGAGACTTCGATCGCGATGGGCACGCCGATATTGCCTGCACGGGCGAGTTCGAGGACAAGGTCGGGATCATTCGTGGGCAGGGAGACGGCTCGTTTGGGGCGCCGACGCTGTTCGATGTCGGGCCGGCCCCGGCTGCAATCGTCGCAGCGGATTTCGACAGGGATGGTTGGCTGGACATCGCGGCGACGAGCCAGGACGCAGAAACGATTTCGGTGCTATTGAACCGCACCGGCGGTGCCCCGCCCCCCACACCGACGCCGACGCCTACGCCGCAGGTGCCCAGCTGCTCGGGTGACTGTAACGGCGACGGGTCGGTCACGATCGATGAACTTGTGCGGATGGTGAACATTGCGTTGGGGCTACGACCAGTGACGGAGTGTTTGGCCGGCGACGAGAACGGCGACGAATCGATCACCATCGATGAAATTATTAAAGCGGTGAATCGTGCGTTGGGTGGTTGCCCAAACAGGTGATTTGGCTGTAGAAGGGAAAATCCGTAGGCAAAGGAAGCGTGAGGATGATGGCGAAGCGACCAAAAAGGGCCGTTCGTGGCGGTCAGTGGGTGGTGGCAGCCCTTCTCTGGGTGGCGACTGCGCCGGGGACCGGCGTCGGGCAAACCGTTGCTGCCTGTCCCGACCCGCCAAGCTGTGCTCGGCTGACCGTGGGCCGCGTAAGTGGTGCCGTGGGCGGAGTGGTGACCGTTCCTGTGGAATTCCAGCAAGGCCCGGCCAACTCTGCGCCTGGAGGAATCGATGAAATTGCAGCCATCGCTTTTACGTTGGATATCGGGCCAAACTTGGTGTTGGCAGACTGCAGCGAAGGGGAGAATGGCTTGCCGGCAGCTGTTCGGCGGAATTCGGCCATTTCGAACTTTCGCGTGGTGGTCGAAAACTACCGGTGCACGGGCGGGCGCACCCATTGTTTGTGCCCGGAGAACGGCGGGACGCCGGACCCGTTTATCAACGTGGTCGTGTACGGCCCGGATCCTTTGCCAACTCCAGGACCGAACCCAATTGAAATCCCCACGCTGCCAGCGGGCCCTCAAGAACTATTTACCATCGACTTGCGCGTGACCGCTGGGGCTCGTGGTTCCCAGCCGCTGCACGTTTACACCGAAGTGCGAGACTCCACGCGGCCACAGTACACCGCGTTCTTGTCCATCGGAGACCGACTTGCGGTGGATCAAACCTGCATTCCGGTTAGCGGGCAGCCGCCGTGCCAGTCGGCAAACCCGGTAAGCCAGATCGTGATCGAAGATGGCGCTGTAGACGTAGCCGGCGGCGGGTGCGTGGGCGACTGCAGCGGCGACAACGACGTCACAATCGACGAACTTGTTAGCATGGTGAACATTGCCCTTGGTTCGCGGCCGGTGGCGGATTGTTTGGCTGGGGACGAGAACGGCGATGGGGAGATTACCATCGACGAAATCATCAAAGCGGTAAACAATGCGCTAGCCGGTTGTCGATAGAGTCGATGTTGTTGAGGTGAGGGAATCAGCCGGAGAGAGCAACGTGGGGACCTTGGGGGAAGAAAATTCTGATTAGGTCTAGACGACAGAGTGCATTTTGCGGTAGACGAGTCGCGTTTTGTAGCGCCATTGTGAGGGAGGAGTAGACATGCGGAGACGAATCGGGCTTCTCGATGTGTTGGTGGCTGTGGGAACGCTCGCGGCGACGTGGGCGGTCCCATACTCAGCGGCTGGACAAGGCTGTCCGGAGCCGCGGCCTGCGCCACCGGGGCCAGGGTTGTACATCGAGGATTTGAATTTGGATGCGCCTGGCGATGCAGTGATCACGGTGAAGTTGGCTGCTGGTGGGCAACAGGTTGCCGGGACGCAGAACGACATTGTGTTCGATGCCAATGTGCGGGTGAAGGCGAAGGCGAACGGGCGTCCGGACTGTGCGGTGAATCCGGACATCAACAAGGGTTCGACCTCGTTTGCGTTCCAGCCGCCTGGGTGCAGTGGGGAGGCGTGCACGGGGCTGCGGGCGATTGTGTTCTCGACGGAGGACGTTGCAGCGATTCCTGACGGGTCGGTGTTGTACACGTGCAATGTGACGGTGTCTGGCAGCGGCACGTTGGCGGTAGCGAACGCCCGTGGGAGCGATCCGAATGGTGGTGCGATTACGGGCTTTGGTGGCCGCGAAGGGAACGTGTGTATCCCGACGGGTGGGCCGACGACGTGTCCGGAGCCGCGGCCTGCGCCACCGGGGCCAGGGTTGTACATCGAGGATTTGAATTTGGATGCGCCTGGCGATGCAGTGATCACGGTGAAGTTGGCTGCTGGTGGGCAACAGGTTGCCGGGACGCAGAACGACATTGTGTTCGATGCCAATGTGCGGGTGAAGGCGAAGGCGAACGGGCGTCCGGACTGTGCGGTGAATCCGGACATCAACAAGGGTTCGACCTCGTTTGCGTTCCAGCCGCCTGGGTGCAGTGGGGAGGCGTGCACGGGGCTGCGGGCGATTGTGTTCTCGACGGAGGACGTTGCAGCGATTCCTGACGGGTCGGTGTTGTACACGTGCAATGTGACGGTGTCTGGCAGCGGCACGTTGGCGGTAGCGAACGCCCGTGGCAGCGATCCGAATGGTGGTGCGATTACGGGATTCGCTGGCCGCGAAGGGAACATCTGTGTTGGCGGTGCCCAGCCACCCACTCCGACGCCGACGACTCCTCCGCAACCTACGGCAACGCCGACCAACACGGTCGCTCCGCCCACGGCGACGTTTACCAGCCCTCCACCTCCGACAAACACGCCGACCACGCGAGCGACGGCTACGCCTAGCCCGACGTTGACACCGGCGGTCATCGAGGACGAGGGCGGTTGCCACGTTGCGCCGGCTGGCACCAGCAGCTTGCCGCTATGGCTGTTGGCACCGTTGGGGTTGGCGTTGCTCCGGCGGCGCGCACGGCGGTAAAGCGACTCGGCAGCCGAAGGCGGCCGAAGCGGGGTGCCTCTTTCGTGGGGCACCCCGCTTTTTCTTTGCTGTGAATATGCAGAATCTCCTTGACGTTTGCTGGGTCGAACCCGCGCGACCGAACGCATCGGATATGCATAAGCCAGACTGGTCGAGAGCTGTTCTGTGGCGATAATCGTCTGGGCTCCGAAGGCGGTGGCGAGAGGCGATTGTAACCAACGGGCACCTTCGTCCAGAGGATGCTGATCACGGGATCATGGGAGCGGTACACCCTCTGAACGAGCGCCACCACGACGGTGGAACGTTTTGCGGGCGTGCGGAAAACGCGCTCTTTCCCGTGTCGGGCGCAACGAAAGGCACAGGCAGGGGGTTAAAGGGTCCCGGTCGAGCGCGTGCGTCGTTCGGCGCTCAGCGCTGGTTCATAGGAACGCGCTGGCGGACCACGACGTGAGCACCGTACCGAATTCCCTTGATTCACTTCCGAGGCTCTTCTAGCCACAGAGAACACATGGAGCGGAGTAGACGCCGCGTGGTCATTACAGGCGTAGGCCTGTTGACCCCTCTTGGCTGCAATGTGGAGGAAAACTGGCAGCGCCTGTGTGCAGGCGAGTCGGGCATCGGGGTGATCGAAAAATTCGATGCCTCGTCGCTGCCAGTACGGATCGCTGGCGAGGTGCGTGGCTTCGATCCCTCCGTGGTCATGGAACGACGCGAGTTGAAAAAACTCGACTTGTTTTCGCAGTACGCGGTGGTGTGTGCGCATCAAGCATTGACCGATGCCGGTTGGTCGTCGCCCCTGGCCGATCCTGAGCGCACCGCTGTCATTATCGGTGTCGGCATGGGGGGAATCGCCTCGCTGGAGGACGGAGTCCGGGACTTCTACGAAGGCGGCATGAAGCGCGTGAGCGCTTTCTTTATTCCGCGCTTGATCGCAAACATGGCTCCCGCTCACATCGCGTTGAGGTTTGGGCTTCGTGGGGAAAACTTCGCCATTGCCAGCGCGTGTGCTTCCGGCGGGCACGCAGTGGGGGAGGCCTTTCGGCGCATCCGTGCGGGGTTTCAGGATGCCGCCGTTGCAGGCGGTGTGGAGGCACCCATTACGCCTTTAGGGGTAGCCGGTTTTGCGTCGATGAAAGCCTTGTCGACTCGTAACGACGAACCTGAACGGGCTAGCCGTCCTTTCGACCGGCAACGGGATGGCTTCGTGATCGCGGAAGGGGCGGGCATGCTGGTTCTCGAGACTCTAGAGGCGGCACGTGCGCGTGGAGCTCGAGTTTACGCCGAAGTGATTGGTTATGGGGCGAATGACGATGCGCACCACATGACGAGTCCAGCCCCTGATGGCCGGGGCGCAGCGGAGTGCATGCGCCGAGCACTTGAGGACGCCGGCATCGAACCCACCGCGGTTGGCTACATCAACGCGCACGGGACCTCTACGCCGCTGAACGACGCTACGGAAACGTTGGCCATCAAGAGAGTCTTCGGTGGTCATGCATACCGTCTGGCGGTGAGTTCGACAAAGTCGATGACCGGCCACACGCTGGGCGCTGCAGGCGCAGTGGAAGCAGTGTACACTGCGCTGACCTTGCAGCGCCAAATTTTGCCCCCGACGATCAACTACGAAGAGCCGGATCCGGAGTGCGATCTGGACTATGTTCCCAACCGCTCCCGGCCAGCACAAGTAGAGGTCGCTCTTTCGAATGCATTTGGATTCGGTGGAACGAACTCGACTCTGGTGTTCCGGCGCTTCGATCCAGAAACACAAAGTTAAGTTGTCCCAAGGAGAATGCTGAGGGTTCGATGGAGAGGGAGAATCCCGTACCGTTTATCGACCGGCGACTCTGGATCGTCGTGGGAAAAGGCGGGGTAGGAAAAACGACCCTCAGCGTTTTGCTCGGCATCTGGGCGGCGGCACAAGGGAAGCGTGCTCTCATTGCAGAAGTAGACGGAGCTGGGCGTGCAGCCTGGCTCCTCGGATTGCAACCGGCTCCAGTCGGGGAAGCCAAGCTCGCCCAAGCGAACTTGGCAGTGATGTCCGTGGAAGGAAGCGCGGCGCTGGCCGAGTACCTTCGCTTGATCCTTCCCGTGCGCCGATTGCTGGACGTGGTGTTCGCCAGTCGGATCTACCAGTACTTTGTTGCCGCGGCTCCGGGCCTCAAGGAACTCATGACGGTCGGGAAAATTTGGTACGAAGCCGAGAAGACAGATCCGACCACAGGCGAACGGGCGTGGGACCTGGTGATCATGGATGCTCCTGCAACTGGCCACAGCTTACAGTATCTCGGCATGCCGAAAGCGGCTCACGAAGTTTTTCGAGCAGGCTTGGTGGGGCGGGAGAGTCAGCGGCTAATGGACCTGTTGACGGATGCGAGAAAAACCGCGGTGCACCTTGTGACCACGGCGGAGGAGATGCCGGTCAACGAGAGCTTCGAAATGTACGACCGCTTACGCAACGAACTCTCGATGCCCTTGGGGTACTTGGTGGTGAACCGCTTGCACCGATGGAGGTTCGACCGTACCAAGCTGGCGGAGCTGCGACAACGCAGCTCCGGGATGTCGGAGCGCGAACGCGATCTCGCGGCAGCCGTACTCGATCGTGCATTGGAAGAGGAGGGTTGGAGCGCCATCCATGCCGAGAACCTTCAAAGGCTGAGCGAGAGGATTCCACTACCTCGCTTGGAACTCCCGTTCATCTTTGCGGAGGAGTTCGGCCCTTCCCACCTTCAAACCTTACTGCGTGCCATGGACGCGCAAATTGTTCGTGGCCCGCGCCGTTGGCAAAGCCATGGATTCCCCGTTGGATAATGTGTTGGAACACCACCGGATTTTAGTGTGCGCTGGTTCTGGTGGTGTGGGGAAAACCACGACTGCAGCCGCGGTTGCCCTACGCGCTGCTCAGCGGGGGCAGCGGACGATCGTGATGACCATCGACCCAGCGAAACGCCTCGCCGATGCGCTTGGCGTGAGCGCCATTGGTGACGAGCCCGTGGAGGTGCGGTTACCCCGTACGGCTCGAGGGACCCTGGCAGCCATGATGCTCGACCAAAAAGGGGCGTGGGATCGGTTGGTGGAACGGCATGCCCCAAGCGACGAAATCCGGCAGCGCATTTTGAACAATCGGTTTTATCAGCACCTTTCACAGAGTTTTGCAGGGTCGCAGGAGTACATGGCCATCGAGCAGTTGCGTGCGTTGCACGAAAGCGGCCAGTACGACCTGATCGTTGTCGACACCCCACCGACACGCCATGCCCTCGACTTTCTAGAAGCTCCGCAGCGGCTTGCGGATTTTCTCGATCGAAACATCGTGCGCTGGTTCGTCAAACCGTACTTTTCCGCCAGTTGGGCTACCGTGCGCCTGGTCAACCGTACCGTCGGTTTTCTCTTCCGGCGACTCGAAGAGGCCACGGGTGTTTCTGCATTGGCAGAAGTGTCGGAGTTCTTCACTGCGATGGCCGGTTTGTTCGAGAATTTCGAGCCTCGCGTGCGCCGCGTGTACGAGCTCCTGCGCGCACCGGACACGGGTTTCTTGCTCGTCACGTCTTCTGAAGAGCAGGTTTTGCAGGAGGCCGAATTTTTCCTGCAGCAAATTCATCGCCTCGGCGTGCACCTGAGAGCGATCGTGGTCAATCGCGTGCATCGCGAGTTCTTAGTGCGGGGGAAAGCGCCCTCGCGTCAGGCGGTCATTCGGATCATGCGCAAGTTAGGTGCCGACCCGAACTTGGCTGAAGCCCTGGCGGAGAACTTCGAGCTGTACCAAGCGCTCGGCCGCGGTGATGTGCTTCGACTGGAAGCGTTTCAACGTTTGGTTCCGGCAGAAACGGCTGTCGTGTTGGTGCCCAATTTGGCCACAGACATCCACAGTTTGCAGGGACTCGAGTTGCTGCACGCTCATTTGTTCGCGTCGGACCTCGACGCCGCTGCTTGAGCACGGCGTAGCCGGAATTTTCAGCTTGAGCTAGAGCAACGAAGCGGGTTATGAACGTTCCACGACATCGGAGATGATGTCTAGGCCAAGGAGGGGACGATGCCGAGGGAAAGAGCGTTGCGGATCCATCCTGACCTGCGAGTTGCCGACCTCAAGCGCCGCCATCAAAGCGCTGCGCGACTGATGAACGTGAAGGTTCCTGCGGAAATAGGCGATGCGGTGCAGGAGTTAGCGGCTGCGTTGGGAGTGACCAAAACAGAAGTAGTCATTGCACTACTGAACCATGGTCTGGAGGTTGCGTCGAAGGCGCTGAAAGATGTCCGGCCCGGTGGCGAAAGTCCCACGAGACGGTCGCGGCGAGCAGCGGCGGGCCGGTCCTAGCTGTGGCTCAGCAGTAGTGGCTGCGTCGTTTCACCGCGATTTCTCGCTCCAGGTAAAAGATCTCGACGCGTTTCGTTTCGCCTCCCTCTCGCACGAATTTGTGCCCGCGTAGAATCGTATCGACGATGCCGAGGTCGGGCCGGCCCGGAAAATCTCGCTTAGCCTTGATTTCCGTGGATGCGAACACAGTGTCGCCGGCAAAAACGGGTGCGGTGTGCTTGCCAGACTTGTACACGATGTCGTACAGCGCGTTGTCAGCTACGTCTGGGCAGGACAACCCGAGGCACAAGTTGAAGGGAATCCCACCGTACACGATGAGCTGGCCTCCCAGGTAACGTTCGGGGTTTTGGTCGATCATGAACTGGTTGCAATGCACCTGGGAGGTGTTGTCGAGCATTGCCGTCCAAGCGATGTGTTCCGTTGTGATGACTCTCCCTCGGGAGTGTTCGAGGATGTCACCGGGAGTGAAATCTTCGAAGTACGTGTCGGGGCTCGTTAAGTGGGCAAGCTCTTTGTACCCGCGCGAAGGATCATAAGGTGGGAGCCGAAGCTCACAGGGAACCACGGGAGCTTCGGCTAGGGAGGCTTCCTGGACCACGGCATCGGGGCGACTCTTCCACACCTGTACCTTACGCTCGTAGGTCAGGACCACCTCTCCGTGCTGGTTACGGCCCGTGGTTTGTACGTGCACCACACCCAGATCGGGCTCTCGGGATGACGGCCGCACGCCGAGGACGAGCGACTCGACCTCGATGGTGTCTCCAATGTAGACCGGCACACCAAAGCGCATGTTGATGTACTCCAGGTTCGCGCGTGCATTTTCGGAGATGTCTTCGACGCTTTGGCTGAAGACGACCGCCATCACCAACCCCGGCGGGAGAATCATGTCGTGAAAGCCATAACGCTGCGCGTAGCGACGATTTTTACTAAGAGGGTTGGTGGTCATGTCGTACTCGGTAAAAGCGTTGAACAGCCCCTCCGTGATCGTCTTGCCCACCTTGTGACGAAACACGTGGCCAACCCGGAAGTCTTCGAGGAAATTTCCTTTCCGCTTGTAAATGACTGCCATTCTTCACTCCTCGCCTTTATCAAGCCTTGCTTGGTAAGCAGCTCCCCTTGCAGCGGAGCTACGAGGGCCCTTTCATCGCGAGCACGAGTGGGCGAGTCAAGGGAACGTGCATGACGATGTCAGGCAAGCCAGGTATGCAGTACCCGAGTTCCGCCGGGGACATTAAAGACTCCGCTGCACTTGCGGAAGCAATCGAAGGGGTCGCGAAATCCTTGCGGTTGGAGATGCCTGCGCCCAAAGGATCTCCATTCTACGGACTCGACCACGGCGTGCCCTACGCGGTGGAGCTGCTTCATCTTCTTGGCTCTCAGGGGATCTTCCGGAAGTACGAGTTTGTCCTGGAAGTGTTTAGTGGCTTGGGTGGACGCGCTCGGTGGGCTACACGCCAATTCGGCTGCCGCGTGCTCGGTCTCGAACCAGACCTTCACGCGGCACAGATTGCCACAAGGCTCGGTGAGTCTTCAGGGACGCTTGGAGAGACTGTATTCTGCGGAGGAGCACCGGAGACCTTACCGTTTCGTTCTGGCGCGTTTACGCATGCTTGGTGGCTGGACCCCCGCAGAGGGATGCGCGTGGAGGACTCGCTCAGCGAGATTAGCCGAGTCGTGCGGGACGGCGGATACTTCGCATGGGTGCTCCAGGAAGAGAAAGCTTCTCGGGAATGGGCGCGTGAACAGCTACGGGCGACAGGATTTGTGGTTACGGAGGAGCGTCGCACTCGAGTTGTGGCGCCGGACACGACCCGTCGCGTGGCGGAGCAACGGCTCGAGCGCTTGTTACAAGCGCGTGCACCGTTGCTCAAGATGTGGAAGGAACAAACAGGGTGGGACTCGCGGATGCCAGAAAGCTTGATGTTGCTTTTTGCACGACGGGAGGCGAAACGAGTGGCGGGATGATGCATGCCCGAGGCGAAGCTGGCAGTACGAGCCTGACTCCACAAGCAAAGCACGGTTCCCTGTGGTGGTGGCTCGGGGCGTTAGCAGTGGCGCTTACGCTCTCGATGCTGGTATGCAGCCGAGCGAGCTATGGCGGTGGCGTCTCGTGTGTAGAGGTCTTAAGGGAGGCAAACCGCATGACCCGTCAAACCACGGGGCAAGTACCTACGCTGGGTCAACTCGCAAAGCGAGTTGGAGCACCCGCGGCCGTTGTGGAACGCTGCCTACATTCATACGGACGGCGCGCACGTCGCGAAGGTGCAGAAACGCATGAAAGTGCCGAAGCGTTGCTCGAAGAATTGGAAAGCGAGGAGGCTGAAGAGACGTTTGCGGAGGACGTAGAAGAGCCCGGGGCTCGTGAGCGGCCCGTGCGGGAGCCGCAGCCGCGGTACCTGTCGATTCGGCCAACACCAGGGGCGCAGCCAGGATTGTCCGTCGCACCAAGCGAATCAGAACGGCTGGAGGAGGACCTGCAGCGCGAGCGCTAACGTCAATCGCCCTAAAATTGGTGCGAACGTCTTCGAGTTGCCTTTTGCCTGGAGGCTGGGAAGCGCGGGTTCGCGGCGGTCAACTCAATGCGAAATGGAAAAGGGACGAGCCAGCAATACCTCGCCTTTGTTGCCAAACACGTACACCGTGACCGTGTGAAACGTCGTCGGGCCATTCGGCATCGGAATCGAACCAGATACTTTTTGCCAGCTTGGCGTGAGGGTCAGTGGCGCCCCGGACGAGACGCTGCCGCCTCGGAAATATCCAGCGGAGCTAAACGGGCCGCTGGGTGTGAGTGTCGGCCACGCGCCCACAAATTTCTTTTCGGCTTGCTCTCCGCGAGCGACCAAAAAGAGCTGGCAATCGAGTGGCCGAGTTGTCGCTGTACGCAGGCGCAGCGTAATTCGCAGTTGCCACTCGGTTCCCACCCTCTCTGGACGCGCGCTGAACCCTTCGAACTCGATCAGAGCGGCCGGGTCGGACAACGGTTCCGGATCCTCGCTTCGAGGGGACTCGACGATCTTGAGGGTGAGGTATCCAAGCGCCGCGACAAGGGCCACCAAACCGGTGTAACCCAGAGAGCTGAGAAGCCGCTTGCGTTCGCGGAGAACTGACCAATTCAACGCCGTGCCTCGTCTTGGCTGATTAACGACCGGTACGGTCCCCCACAACGCACAAACCCCTAGTGGAGAAATGCCTCACGTGCGTCGGCGAACACTCGAACTCGAAATGTGAAGCCCGATCGCAAAACGTGGGGACGACAAGTAGGAGCGCTGCGCGTTCTATGGTATCGTGACTCGACGTTGAGCGAGGAGGACCACATGGAGCTTGGTTCGGTAGCTACAGTACTCATTATTGGGCTCGCCCTATTGGTGTCGGGCGTGAAAATTATTCGAGAGTACGAGCGGGCGGTGGTATTCCGGCTGGGACGAATCACACCCGCGCGTGGACCCGGGATCATTTATGTGATCCCGCTCATCGAGCAAATGTATCGAATGGATTTGCGGACGGTGACCTTGGACGTTCCGTCGCAGGATGTCATCACGCGCGACAACGTGTCGGTCAAGGTGAACGCAGTCCTGTATTTTCGCGTGGTCGACGCCAATCGAGCAGCAATCGAAGTACAGAACTACTTGTATGCTGCCTCGCAGATTGCCCAAACGACCTTACGGAGTGTTTGCGGCCAAGCGTACCTCGACGAACTCTTGGCCGAACGGGAGCGTTTCAACGCGCGGTTGCAGGAAATCATCGATACACACACAGAACCTTGGGGCGTGAAAGTGGTTGCGGTGGAGGTCAAGCACATCGACTTGCCCGTCGAAATGCAGCGGTCGATCGCCCGTCAAGCCGAAGCGGAGCGTCTGCGACGAGCGAAAATCATCAACGCTGAGGGAGAATACCAGGCGGCGCTGAAACTCACCGAGGCGGCTAGCATCATGGAGAAGGAGCCGGTGGCCATCCAGTTGCGGTTGCTCCAAGCCTTGGCTCAAGTGGGAACGGAACGGAACAACACAGTGATTGTTCCGGTGCCTGTAGACTTGGTACGCACGCTGTTGGAGCGTCGGCAGCCACAAGCTGCTAATTGAGCCCATATGCTACAGATTCCGCGGGTGGAAACGAGTCCGCCACCCCTGTTGTCTCTGGAAATCTACGCGCAGCGGCGGCGGCAGTTCATGGATCGTATCGGTCATGCTGCTGCCGCGTTGTTCGTCGCAGCGCCGGTTGCAGTGCGTTCCAACGACGTGGAATTTCCGTACCGGCCAGACAACGACCTGCTGTACCTCACGGGTTTCCCGGAACCTGAGGCAGCTTGTTTGCTGCTCCCCGGCCATCCAGAGCACGAGTACGTGTTGTTCGTGCGCCCATTCGATCGCGAACGGGAAGTTTGGGTGGGGCGCCATGCCGGAGTGGAAGGTGCTACCGCCCAGTTTGGTGCACAGCGAGCGTTTCCGATCCACCAAATCGATCAGGTTGTTGGCGAGCTCGTGAGTGGTCGAGACGAACTCTACTTTCGGTTCGGGCGTGACTGGGAGTTCAACCAGCGCGTTGTCGGTTGGATGAGGCAGTGGCAGCAACTGCGTCCTCGGAGCGGGCACGGTCCGGTCGTGCTGCGCGACCCTGCAGCAGTCCTGCACGAGATGCGCTTACGTAAGGCGCCAGAGGAGGTGCAACTCTTGGAGAGTGCGGCTCGCATCGGGGCTGCAGGGCACTTACGTGCGATGGAGGAAGTTCGCGGTGGGATGTACGAGTTCGAAGTCGAAGCGCTTCTCGACAGTACGTTCCGGCGTCTTGGTGCGAGTGGGCCGGCTTATCCGTCGATCGTCGCTTCGGGGCCCAACGCAACGGTGCTGCATTACACCCACAACAACCGACTCCTGGCCGAGGGCGAGCTCATTCTCATCGACGCCGGGGCGGAGTACGGTTTCTACTGTTCCGACATCACCCGCACGTTCCCCGTAGGGCGCGCCTTTTCTCCCGCGCAAAGAGCGCTGTACGAGCTAGTGCTGGCGGCCCAAAAGGCGGCGATTGCGGAAGTCCGCCCCGGTGTCCCCTACGATCGACCGCATCGCCGAGCCATCGAGGTGTTAGTGGATGGCTTGCTCGAACTGAAGCTTCTCCAAGGTGACCGGAAGGAGATTATCGAGCAAGAGCAATACCGGAAGTTCTATATGCACCGAACCAGTCACTGGCTCGGCATGGATGTTCATGATGTGGGTGCGTACAAGATCGATGAACAGTTTCGGAACTTGGAGCCGGGGTTTGTGCTTACCGTCGAGCCGGGCTTGTATGTGCGAGAGGACTGTGGCGATGTACCTGAGGAGTTCCGCGGGATCGGCATCCGGATCGAGGACGACGTCCTGGTGACCGAGAGAGGGCACGAAGTTCTCACTGCTGCGGTTCCAAAAGAAACCGAGGAAATCGAAGCAATCCGACGGAGTGCGGTGCCCAATTGAGGTCATGGGACATAGCCGTCGTCGGAGGCGGCATCGTCGGCAGCGCCATTGCGTACGAGCTTTGCGTAGCCGGGCTCCGTGTGGCGGTGTTCGATGACTCCCGCTGGCCCGGGAAGGCAAGTGTCGCTGCTAGCGGATTGCTGATTGCTGGCCAGGATGGACTGGAAACCACGCGTTCCGGACGAGCGATCGGAGAAAGCTTGCGCCTGTACCCAGACTGGGTCGCCCGTATCGAGCGAGCGGCGGGTGTGGCGGTGCATTACGTGCCGGGCTCGGTGCTTCGAGTTGCTGCGAACGAAGCTGAAGAGGCCCGGTTGCGAGCGGTCTGGAAGGAGGCACAGGTGGCTCATGCGGAGTGCGACTGGATTGGTCCGGAGGAGCTCGCGCAAATCCTTGAGAGGCCGTCTACCTTCCGTGGGGCCATTCGGTTCCTGTCGGAAGCTACCGTGGCCGCCGAGAGGTTACTACGTGCCCTTCGGCAGGTTTGCATGGCCAATAGGGCTATGTGGGAAGACAGCGCCGTCCGTGAGATTCGGCACGTCCGTGGAGGCTGGGAGCTCGTGACTTCCACGATGACCGTACGGGCAGCGGAGCTCGTGTTAGCTTGTGGGTACCGAACGGTGCAGTGGGCCGATCGGTTGGGATTTCCCTTGCTCCTCCATCCTGTGCGAGGCATGGCGTACCGGGTGCTGGATCCACGCGCAGGCTCGGCTGCGGTGGTGGCGGGCGCGATGCATGCGGTTTCCCAAGCCGAGGGTTTCGTGATTGTGGGCAGCACGGTGGAGCGAGGACAAGGCACGCCTAGGATTTCTGCGTCGACGTTTGCCCGTCTTCGGACGCGGAGCTTAGCTGCGTTTCCGTGGCTGCAGCACGAGCCGGTCGTGGAAGTGCGTTGCGGCATTCGCCCGGGAAGCCGCGTGGGTCGTCCCGTGGTCGCGCGTGTGCCGCAAGGTTCTGGATTGATCGTCGCTTGCGGGCACTATCGTTCCGGCTTTGCCTTGGCACCGTTGACAGCGCGTGTTGTCCGGGAGATTGTCTTTGGCACGTCGCGATCAGATGGGGCGCGCTGGTTCGCGTTTCCCAGTAGCTAAACTGAGGACTTGCCAAATGCTCCAGAGGAGGTGGTATGGCGGAAATTGTTCCGAGAACCGAAGAAATGACCTTTGTTCGCGAAGGCGAGACGCTGCGCGGTTTTGGCGCGTGGTTACCGAAGCACGATCGGATGCCTGCCGTGATCGTCGTCCACGATGTGCACGGGCTTTCGGACCACTATCGGGGCATTGCACGCCGGTTGGCGGATGAGGGTTTCTTCGCGTTTGCGGTGGACCTCTATTCCCGCGAGGGAGCACCTCGCCTTCGTTCCCCGGAAGAAGTGCAGGACTGGATCAAGAAACTGGATGATCGCCGTGTCTTAGGCGACATCGATGCGGCCGTGAGGTTTTTGCGCAGTCGCATCGAGGTCCGGGGAAGCTCGATTGGAATCATTGGTTTTTGCCTGGGTGGGCAGTACGCATTTCTGGCTGCGTGCTTAGGGTCGGGCCTTGCCGCCTGCGTTAGCTTTTATGGCATGCTGCGATGGCGCGAAAAGGCTCCCAACAAGGTAGAGGACCCCTTGGAAGTAGCGGACCGCCTGTCGTGCCCCTTCCTCGGACTTTATGGGGAGGAAGACCCGCTGATTCCTCGATCGGACATCAAAGAGTTGGAGGCGATTCTCAAACGGGAGGGAAAACAATTCAAAATCAAAATCTACCGCAACGCGGGGCACGCCTTCTTTAACGACACCCGTCCGGACGCATATCGTCCCGAGGCAGCTCGGGATGCGTGGCGGCGGTGCGTGGATTTCTTTCACGAGCACCTTGGGTGAAGACGGACCGTGACAGAAGCACGAGTGCCGAACAATCCGTCTGGCGAATATGCTGAAGGCGCCGAAGGTTCGAAGCGCGTGTGGATCAACGTGGACGCGGGTTGGCGCGGCGAGACTAAATCGACGGACAGTGTGGGTGGGCAGCTAGCCGTCTGGATGCTCGGGCGCGTGCCTTACGAACACGCGCTGGCTTTGCAAGAGCAGCTCGTGGCTCGGAAGCTCAGCGGAGACGCGACGGATTACCTGCTCGTGCTAGAGCACGACCCCGTTTTCACGCTCGGGCGGGGTGCGTCGGACAATGATTTGTGCGGTGCTGATCGCAAACTCGGTATTCCCGCATTCCGGGTCGGGCGAGGAGGAGGCGTAACGTACCATGGTCCTGGCCAGCTCGTTGCCTACCCGATTGTACGACTACGGCGGCCGAGTGTGCGGGCCTATGTGGAGTTGTTGTTGGATGTTGTCGTGGAAGTGTGCGCACGGTTTGGCGTGCGCGCTTGGGCGGATCGAGAACAAATTGGAGTATGGACGGAGCGTGGGAAGATTGCCTCGGTCGGAGTTGGGATTCGCCGTTGGGTCGCTTTCCATGGGGTGGCGCTGAACGTGAGGAACTCGCTCGACCCATTCCAGCAGATCGTTGTATGTCGCACGCCAGGGCTGGCGGTGACGAGCTTGGCGCTGGAGTTACAGCGTGCTCCTGAGATGAGCGAAGTGGTTCCTTGTTTTGTGGAGGTGTTTTCGGTGTACTGGCGCAAGTTTATGGAAGCGAGGCCAAAATAAATGGAAGTGCGCCGTCGACATCCTCCGTGGCTCAAGGTTCGCGCACCTGTAGGCGACGAATTTTTTGCCACCAGGCGGACCGTAAAGGAATGGAAGCTGCACACCGTGTGCGAAGAAGCCCGCTGCCCGAACATCGGGGAGTGTTGGGCACACGGAACGGCCACGTTCATGCTGCTTGGTGATGTGTGCACCCGGAATTGTGGGTTTTGTGCGGTGAAACATGGTCGCCCGCTGTCGGTTGACCCGGAGGAGCCGCGGCGGGTTGCTGGGGCGGTGTCGGCTCTCGGCTTGCGGCATGTAGTGATTACTTCTGTCGATCGTGACGACCTGCCCGATGGCGGCGCAAGCCAGTTTGCACGCACGGCGGAGGCGATCAAGGAAACGGTTCCCGGATGTTCCGTCGAGGTATTGATACCAGACTTTCAGGGAAACGAGGCATCGTTACGGACGGTACTCGAAGCGCCGATCGACGTGCTGAACCACAACGTGGAAACAGTGCCGCGGTTGTACAAGCGCGTAAGACCCGGAGCGCGATACGAGCGGTCGTTAGAGCTGTTGGATCGAGCAAAGCGAATCCGCCCTGACGTTCGCACAAAAACCGGGCTTATGCTTGGCCTCGGAGAGGAGCTAGCCGAGGTGCTTGGAGTCCTTCGCGACTTGGTGGCGATTCGGTGCGACATCCTCACGTTGGGGCAGTACTTGCAGCCGACTGCACGTCATCTGCCAGTGGTCCGCTACGTGCCACCCGAGGAGTTTGCGGAATTGCGCAAGGAAGCCCTAGCTATGGGGTTTCGATACGTCGAATCGGGCCCGTTGGTGCGCAGTTCTTACCACGCCTGGTTGCACGTCGCCAATACGTAAAGAAATCCGTGGTGGAAATGTGGACAGTCCGCGTAGTTTTTGCGAAGAACGGGCATCAACTTACGGTTCGGAGGGGACTGAGGCATGATTGTGCTGTACGACTTCCCGGAATGTCCCTATGCGCAGAAAGTTCGCATAGTCTTGGCGGAAAAGGAGCTGGAATTCGAAACGAAAGTGGTCGATCTTCGTAAGGGTGAGCAACGTGCGGCCGAGTTTTTGAAACTAAACCCGCTTGGGAAGGTGCCCGTATTAGTGGACGATGAAGCGGTCGTGTACGATTCCACGATTATCAACGAGTACCTCGACGAAGAGTACCCGAATCCTCCGTTGATGCCCGAGGATTCGTGGGGCCGAGCGAAGGTGCGCATGATGGAGGACATGGCTGACATGCTCTTCACGCCACGCGTAGAACTTGTGCAGGCGGAACTACGTCGTCCCGAGGCGGAACGCGATCAGGAAAAAGTTCGGCGATTGCAGACAGAAATCCTTCACCTGTTGCGCCGATTGGAACAAACTCTCGGAAGTCGATCCTTCGTAGCGGGTGACTTCTTTTCGCTTGCGGACGCAGCCTTCGTGCCCGGTCTTCTGGCTCTGCCATCGCTGGGGATCGAACTCGACTCTAGCCTTCAGGCTGTCCAACGCTGGCTCCATGCCCTGCAGGGGCGACCGAGTGTGCGTGCTCTGGCTGGATAAGCCAGTTTGCCCAATTGACAGGTTGGCGCTCTGCCGGTAATTGTTATCGAGACAAATTCCTAATAAGGAGGAGCGTAGGTATGGCCAAGAGTTTGGCAGGCACGAAGACCCACGAGAATCTCAAAACCGCCTTTGCCGGAGAATCGCAAGCAAACCGGCGATACCTGTACTTTGCGCGCCGGGCAGACATCGAGGGATATCCGGACATCGGTGGTCTCTTTCGCGATACGTCGGAGGCGGAAACCGGGCACGCGTTCGGCCATCTGGATTTCTTGAAAGAAGTCGGAGATCCGGTGACGAACGTACCCATTGGAGACACCGAAAAGAACCTCAAGTCGGCAATCGAGGGTGAAACCTACGAATACACTCAAATGTATCCGGGATTCGCAAAGACCGCCCGGGAGGAAGGCTTTCCAGAAATTGCCGAGTGGTTCGAAACGTTAGCCCGGGCGGAGAAGTCGCACGCCGGCCGTTTTCAGAAAGGGCTCGATTCCCTGAAGGCAGCGTCCTGAGCCGGGTCGTAGGAAAAATTGCGCTGGCCGGTGTGCGCGAAAAAACTGGTCGCACACCGGCCAGTTTGTTGTTCAAGGTTCAAGAAACAGCAAAGAACCATGCCCGTTGTTCCGGTCACTCTTGACGAAATCGTCGGGCTTGCACGGTACGAAGACATTCGCTCCGAAGTGCGGGCCCGCATCATCGAACTCAAAAAGCGTCGCCGGGTTTCCGTGGGCGACCGGGTGAGCTTCGTCTTCGAGAACCACGATACCGTGTGGTTTCAGATCCAGGAGATGCTTCGCGCAGAGCACATCGTGGACTTGGATCGTGTGCGCGAGGAGATCGCCGTGTACAACGCCCTCTTGCCAGGACCGAATGAATTGAGCGCCACGATGTTTTTGGAGATTACGGAGTTGGAGCGGGTGCGCGAGGAACTCCTCCGGTTCATGGGAATCGACGAATGTGTACGGCTCGAAGTCGGTAGCCTGCAGTTAAAGGGCTTGTTCGAACCCGGTCGGGCAAAGGAAGACAAACTCAGTGCAGTGCAATACGTGCGCTTTGCCTGCCCATCGGAAACGGCAAAGCTGTTGCAAGACCCTTCCGTACCTGCGCGCCTCGTGATCGAACACCCGAACTATCGTGAATCGGCGGAACTCCCGGTGGAGGTGCGGGAGTCGCTAGCGCAAGATCTGCTGTGAAGATCACGTCCAGTCAACGGCATACTCGGCAACTGCAGGTTGTGTGGGAAGCTGTTGCCGAAATTAGAGACCACCCTACAGCCGAGCAGGTGTTCGCGCGTGCCCGGAGGCGGTTGCGATCCATCAGCCGTGGAACGGTGTACCGCAATTTAGAAAAGCTGGCAGACCAGGGGCGGTTGCTGCAATTGCGGATGCCAGACGGGATTTTACGGTTCGACGCCACGGTCGAAGCGCACGATCATTTTATTTGCGAACGCTGTGGTCGCATTATGGATGTGCCCCTTGTCGAAACGGCGACTGCGAAGACGTTGGAGAGCGAGGGATTTCGTGTGACCCGCCGGCTGGTTACGTGGTTAGGGTACTGCCCCACGTGCCAGACGAACAACACCGGTACCAGATGGAGGAAGAAGTGGCGAGCGAGCGCCGGTGTGTGAGGGAAAGCATGTCGCCTTTAGTACCTCGGCGTCTTTCGAGATTCGGGTTTGTCCTGTTCCTCTGCATCCTTTCTGGATGCAGCCGCGACCAAGAAGCTGCTTCTAGGGAGCCAGTCGCGACGCCTGTGATCGACCCGCAGACGGCAGGTTATTTCAACGTATCGGTACAATTTTCGGGAACGCCCCCGGAACCAAAGGCGATCGTGATGCGAAGTGCCCCGCAGTGCGCAAAGCTGCACGAGGAGCCAGTTTACGATCGCGCCGTCGTCGTGCAAAACGGCCGACTTGCGAACGCAGTGGTTTGGGTGGAAGCGGGTCTAGAAGGCCTCTCTTTCCCGCCTCGAAAAGAACCGATGGTCATCGACCAAAAAGGCTGCCTTTATACTCCGAGGGTTGCCGTTGTTACGGTTGGGCAGCCAGTCGAGTTTCGGAACAGCGACCCCGAGCCTCACAACGTTCACATCAAAGCCAAGGCAAATCGTGGGGCGAATTTCATGTTGAACCGAACGGGAACCTCCAGAAGTGTGACCTTCACTGTGCCCGAAGTGGCAGTTACCGTTGGTTGTGACGTACACCCCTGGATGGTTGCCCATGTGGTTGTCTTACCTCACCCGTTTGGCGCGGTAACGAACGGTGCCGGGAGTGCACGAATTGGACCTTTGCCGCCAGGGGAATACACTGTTGCTGTTTGGCACGAGGTCTTTGGGAAACGCGAGCAACGCGTTCGGCTGGAGCCGCGCGCGGAAGCGTCCGTCGAGTTCCACTTCGGCGACGGCTGACTTCGGACGAAGCCAAACGAGAACGGCTAAGGTCAAAAGCCCTTGAGCTGGGCTGCGCGGTCGTAGAGATGGTAAACGAGCAGCCAGCCTGCCAGCACAACGAGAGTGATGGCGATCGGGTTGCCAAAGCCAATCCAGGTCACCGCGTGCTGGCTCACCATCAGCATCAATAACGGCACAGACATGTAAGTGTTGTGCCGGGAGCGTAGTCCGGCCAGTGCTACCAGTGCCGGGTCGACGGGCTGACCGTCTTTGATCGCGCGAATAATTTGCTGCTGCGCGGGCCAAATTCGGAACCAGACGTTAAAGGCCATGATGGTGCCAAAGGTTGCACCCAAATGGATGGCATATGCGCGAATGCCAAAGCCGCCCAGGTGTTCGAAGAGGGCAACAAGAATTGCCGAAAGAATCAAGCCAGCGATAAACGCTGTTCGTAGCTCTTTCATCACCGACTTCACTAACGCGTCGTAGATAAACGGGCTGACGAACACGAGCACAATCATCAGTACTGCCCCGAGGGACCAGCTCCTGCCCTTATCGAACAGCGCCCCGCCATGGTAGTAGACCAACAAGAGCAAGAGGACGCCGGTGATCCACGTAAACGCAGCACCCCAGCGGAACCAAAACAACACGCGAGGCCGGAGCTCGGGAATCACCTTCTTTTTTGCTTCCGCATCGAGCGTCGCTTCGAAGTTCGCGTTCACGAAATTCAGGAAATACAGGTGCCCAATCCACAAAATTCCGAACAGCACGTGGAGCCATCGGAAGATTGACTCGAGGAAGTTCATCACGGCATCCATTGCTCTACCCCTCCTCCCTCGCTGAGCTCTAGCGCACACAGATCGAATCGAACCTGCGTGTGCTCTGCGACGGCGCCCGCTTACTGGCTATAGAGCCCAAAGTCAAGTGCGCCGAGTCAAGGGAACTCAAGGCGGATGAAAGGCCAGCGTCTTCGATCGAGAACGTTCTGCTTGGCTTCCACGCGAGTGAATTCCGATCGGACACTGTGGGCCGAACCTTCTCTCTCGGGGACAGCGAGCAGAGGTTGCAGTCGTCGCGCCGTTGTGTAGTGTGATTTCACATCGGCCAATGGGTGCGTAGAACAAAAGGAGAGTTCGATGGCGAAGACCTTTCGCGAGTTGATGGAAGAGGCGAAACGGCTCGTTCCTGAATGGGACGTTGACCGTGTACGGCAAGAGTTGGAACGGGGAGGCGACTGGCTGCTCTTGGACGTGCGGGAGAAGGATGAGTACCGCGAGGGACACTTGCCTGGGGCGGTGTCGCTTCCGCGGGGGTTCCTGGAGCTTCGAATCGAACAAGTTGTGCCTGATAAGTCGAAGCCAATTATCGCCTATTGTGCGGGCGGAACCCGCTCGCTGCTTGCGGCCAAACAACTGCGCGAGATGGGATACGAGAACGTGGTCTCGATGGCGGGCGGGTTCACGGCCTGGAAGAACAAGGGATTTGCGTGGCGGCAGGATCGACAGTTTACCCCGGAGCAACTGACACGTTACAGCCGCCACTTTTTATTGCCCGAGGTCGGCGAGGAAGGTCAGGCAAAGCTTCTGGATGCGAAGGTGCTTCTCATTGGTGCTGGCGGCTTGGGCTCGCCCACGGCGTTTTATTTGGCGGCCGCCGGCGTGGGTACCATTGGGATTGTCGATCACGATGTAGTGGACCTCAGCAACCTGCAGCGCCAGATCTTGCACACAAACGACCGCATCGGGATGCCGAAGGTAGAGTCGGCACGGATGACGTTGCAGGCATTGAACCCGGATGTGAAGGTCATCGGCTACCAAGAGCGGTTATCTTCGGAAAACGCCCTTCGGCTGTTTGCCGACTACGACGTCATCGTGGATGGCTGCGACAACTTCCCGACGCGGTACTTAGTGAACGACGCCTGCGTCATGTTGGGCAAGCCCAATGTGCATGGCAGTATTTTCCAGTTCGAGGGCCAGGCGGCAGTGTTCTACCCGAAGAAGGGGCCATGCTACCGGTGCTTGTTTCCTGAACCGCCGCCACCTGGCGCCGCTCCAAGTTGCGCAGAAGCTGGAGTGTTAGGTGTGCTGCCAGGACTGATTGGTTGCGTTCAGGCTCTGGAGACAATCAAGTTGATCCTTGGGGTCGGGCGGCCGCTCGTTGGGCGCATGGCCTATTTTGATACGTTGAACATGGAAGTGCGGATCCACAAACTCCGTCGCGATCCGAAGTGCCCAGTGTGTGGAGAGCAGCCGACTATTACCGAGCTGATTGACTACGAGGAATTTTGCGGCTTGCGTACCCCGGGCCACGCACCTGCGATCCAACCGGCTGCAGCGGCTCGTTAACTCTCGTTCAGTACGGGGCTACGTATGCAGGTGCATGTGAAGCTTCATGCTTCGTTGAGAAAGTATCTGCCAGCGGGTGCGCTGGACGACACGGTCGTTCTCGAGTTGCCCCCAGGGGCACGTGTAGGAGACGTGGTCGCGGCACTGGGCATTCCAACGAATCACGCGAAGATCGCCGTGGTCAACGGGCAGCAAAGCGATTTCGATGCCGTGCTTCAGGGCGGGGAGCAGGTGAGCTTGTTTCCGCCACTAGCTGGGGGTTGAAGAGCGCCTCGGTGCCGGGAACCATACTTGACTGGCGGCGTGGATAGTGGCCTTTGCACGCTATGCCGATCCATTACGAAAAGCAGGGCCACATCGTTACCATCACGATCGACCGCCCAGAAGCCCGGAACGCATTGGATTTGGAGCACTTTGGGCAGCTCGCGGATTGCTGGTTGCGCTACCGGGACGACGACGACGCGTACGTAGCCATTCTCACCGGGGTGGGTGACGTTTACTGCGTCGGCGCTGATCTGAAGAAGTTCATCCCGATGGTGACCTCCAACGTGGAACGCCTTGCTGCGGAAGGGGCCTCCGAGCAGGTGGAAGGCTCCAAGTACACGATGGCTCACGCCCTCGTGGCTGTACTGCGTGATGGAGCCCCGCTTCCAGACGGGACTGAGTTTACCCTGTACAAACCGGTCATTGCGGCCATCAACGGGGTGTGTGCTGCCGGCGGTTTGGAGATGCTTTGGAACACGGATTTGCGCATCATGGCCGAGGAAGCCTGGCTGCAACTTGCTGAGCCCCGCCGGGGGTTGTTTCCCGGAGGGGGCTCTACCGTCCATAGCGTTCGGCAACTTTCCTGGTGCCACGCAATGGAACTCCTGTTGTTGGCCGATCGTGTTTCCGCATGGCGTGCTTGGGAGATGGGGCTGGTCAATGTGGTGGTCCCTCGCTCGGAAGTCATAGCCAAGGCCAAGGAATGGGCGGAGACCATTTGCTTGAATGGCCCGTTGGCAATTCGTGCGGTGAAAGAGTCGGCCAAGCGCAGTACGTTCTTAGACCTCAAAAGTGCGCTGAACCTGGAACTGGAGTTATCCGCCCGCGTGTTCATGAGTGAAGACGCCCGTGAAGGGGTTGCAGCATTTCGTGAAAAGCGGCCCCCACGGTGGACCGGCCGCTGAAACCCCGCGTTGCCATTGCGTTTCGGGCGATCTGAGCGGGTCCTTGCCGGCCCCTCGCCTTAGGCTCAAGCGGGATCTCTCCGAACGAAAGGTTGACAGAGCGGCTCGTTCCTGCTTCTGTGTTCGGCGTTTTCACGCCGAGGCCTTATGAAATTAGGAAGCGGGGATTTCGAGCTCGATGCCATTGACCTGGCGATCCTGAACTTGCTGCAAGACAACTGCAAGTTGCCGCTTGCAAAGGTGGGAGAGCAGGTTGGTCTCTCTGCGCCCTCGGTCATCGAGCGGATCAAAAAGCTCGAGGATCATGGGGTGATCAGCGGTTACCGGGCGGTGATCAATGCACGCCGGGTAGGTAAGGATGTGACGGCTTTTATTGGTGTGTCCGTAGGGCACCCGCGAAGGATTGCCGATTTCGAGCAGGAAGTTGCCAAGCTGCCCGAGGTGCTCGAGTGTCACCATGTGACCGGCCAGCACACCTTTCTGCTCAAGGTCAAGACGGAGAACACGTCGACGCTCGAGAATTTGATCCGCGCAATTCGGTCCATCGAGGGTGTGGAGCGAACCGAGACCATGGTGGTGTTATCGACGAACATGGAACGGACTCAAATAGCGTTGCCACTCGGGGATGGCGCCGCGGGAGCCAGCCGCAGGACCGGCAGAAAAGGGCGCCCCGAAGCAAGCGACGACGATAACAAACTCGTTGGAGGTGTGAGCTGATGGCAATGTTGCGTAGGCCCAAGAGGGAAGGTCTTTATGACCCGTTTTTCGAGCACGATGCGTGCGGTGTCGGGTTTGTGGTGAATATCAAAGGACAGAAGTCCCACGATATTATCCTCAAAGGCCTACAGGTTTTGGAAAACCTCACGCACCGAGGGGCGTGTGGGTGCGACCCGCTGACTGGCGATGGTGCGGGCATGTTGCTGCAGATTCCCGATGAGTTTTTCCGTGACGAAGCTCGGGATCTGCGGATCTCGTTGCCTGCCCCTGGAGAGTATGGGGTCGGGATGGTCTTCTTGCCTCGAGATCTCAATGAACGGAATGTTTGTTTAGGATTGTTCGAGAAGGCCATCCGTGAAAACGGCCAGCGCTTGCTTGGGTGGCGGCAGGTGCCTGTGTATCCTGATCACTGCGGCCCGTTAGCGCGTCAGAGTCTGCCGGAAATTCGGCAGGTTTTTATTGCCAAAGGACCGGATGTGCGTGACCAGGAAGAGCTCGAGCGCAAACTGTACGTCATCCGAAAAAGTGTCGAGCGGGCAGTGCGCGAAGCTGGCCTCCGGGATTCCGAATCATTCTACGTCCCGAGCTTGTCCAGTCGGACGATCGTTTACAAGGGTTTGTTGTTGCCGCAGCAAATTCCTTTGTTTTACGCGGACCTTCGCGATCCTCGGGTCAAATCGGCACTAGCACTGGTACACCAGCGCTTTAGCACGAACACCTTCCCTTCTTGGGAGCGGGCGCACCCTTACCGATTGATGGCGCACAACGGCGAAATCAACACCCTGCGAGGAAACGAAAATTGGATGCACGCCCGCGAGAAGCTCTTTTCTTCGCCGTTATTTGGGGACGATATCAAAAAGCTCCTCCCCATCATCGACGAAGCCGGAAGCGACTCTGCAAAGTTTGACAACGCGTTGGAACTTCTGGTCCGCACAGGGCGCTCGTTGCCGCACGCGATCATGATGATGATTCCGGAGGCCTGGCAGAAGCACGAGAGCATGAGCGAGACCAAGCGGGCGTTTTACGAATACCATGCCTGCCTGATGGAGCCGTGGGATGGTCCCGCTTCGATCGCTTTCACGGACGGGCGACTCATCGGCGCGGTGCTCGACCGGAATGGGTTGCGTCCGTCCCGGTACGTCGTCACCCGCGATGGGTTTGTGGTCATGGCCTCGGAGGTCGGGGTGTTGGACATCCCGCCGGAAAACGTGCTCCATAAAGACCGCCTCCAGCCTGGGAGACTGTTCCTCGTGGATACCGAGGAAGGTCGAATTGTGGGTGACGAGGAGATCAAGGAAGCCATTGCCAGCCGTCGGCCCTACCGGCAGTGGCTCGCGGAAAACCTAGTGAAACTCGATGACTTGCCCGAGCCCCGGGACCTCCCAGCAATGTACGACCCGGAAACTTTGCTCACGCGGCAAAAGGTTCACGGGTATACGCTTGAAGATTTGCGCATGCTCATGGCTCCGATGGCCATTAACGGTCAGGAGGCAGTCGGCTCCATGGGTACCGATACACCTCTGGCCGTGCTCTCGGATCGGCCCCAGCTGCTCTTCAATTATTTCAAGCAGCTCTTCGCGCAGGTCACCAATCCGCCAATCGACCCGATCCGCGAAGAGATCGTGATGTCGCTCAAGTCCACGATCGGTTCCGAGCAGAATCTTTTCGAGGAAACCCCTCTTCATTGCCATCAACTCGAACTCGAGAACCCGGTCATCAGTAACGTGGAGCTCGAGAAGATTCGTCGAATTGCTGCCGGACGCTTGCGCTCGAAAGTCTTGCCCACGCTGTTTCGTGTGGCCGACGGGGGCCAAGGACTGGAGCGGGCCCTCGACGACCTGTGTCGGCAAGCTTCGGAGGCGATTGAGCAAGGGTACAATATTCTGATTTTGTCCGATCGGGGCCACGACGAAACCTGGGCGCCGATTCCGAGTTTGCTTGCAACCGCTGCAGTGCACCACCACCTCATCCGTGAGGGAACGCGAACCCGCTGCGGAATCGTGGTGGAGTCGGGCGAGCCGCGTGAAGTCCATCATTTTTGTTGCCTCATTGGATACGGTGCGGGTGCCGTAAACCCATATCTCGCTCTGGAGACGATCATCGACATGGTGCGAGACGGTAGGATCAAGGGCGTCGACGAGGACACCGCCGTAGAGCACTACCTCAAGGCAGCGAACAAGGGTGTCCTCAAGGTGATGACCAAGATGGGGATCTCCACGGTACAAAGCTACCGAGGGGCGCAAATCTTCGAGGCCGTGGGACTGAACCGTGAGGTGATCGACCGGTACTTCACTTGGACCGCCTCGCGCATCGAGGGGGTGGGTCTCGACGTGATCGCAAAAGAATGCGCGATGCGGCACCACGACGCCTATCATGTGCCCTCGAACTTGGATGGAGAATTGGATCCCGGAGGCCAATACCAGTGGCGGCGACGAGGCGAGTACCACATGTACAACCCGGATACGATCGCGAAGCTACAGCACGCGTGCCGCTCAGGGAATTACCAGCTCTTTAAGGAATACTCTCGCTTGGTGAACGAACAGAGCCGGCAACTTTGCACGATTCGTGGCTTGTTGCGGTTCAAGCCAGGGAAGCCAATCCCGTTAAGCGAGGTGGAGCCCGCCACCGAGATCGTGAAGCGGTTTAAAACCGGGGCCATGTCGCTTGGTTCGATCAGCCGGGAGGCCCACGAGACGTTGGCAATCGCGATGAATCGCATCGGTGGGAAATCGAACACCGGCGAAGGGGGCGAAGACCCAGTGCGATACACGCCTGATCCGAACGGAGATTCCCGCCGGAGTGCCATCAAACAAGTGGCCTCCGGACGCTTCGGGGTTACGAGTCACTATCTGGTCAACGCGGACGAAATCCAAATCAAGATGGCCCAGGGCGCGAAGCCGGGCGAAGGCGGACAGCTCCCGGGCCACAAGGTAGACCAGTACATCGCCAGTATTCGTTACTCGACCCCGGGCGTGGGCCTTATTTCTCCGCCTCCGCATCACGATATCTATTCGATCGAAGATCTCGCTCAACTGATTCATGACCTGAAAAACGCCAACAACCGTGCGCGCATCAGCGTGAAGCTGGTTGCGGAAGTTGGGGTCGGTACGATCGCTGCTGGCGTGTCCAAGGGAAAGGCGGACGTCGTCTTGATCAGCGGCGACTCGGGAGGCACCGGGGCGTCCCCGCTGACCTCGATTAAACATGCCGGACTTCCGTGGGAACTAGGGTTGGCCGAAACGCAACAAGTGTTGGTGATGAACGACTTGCGTGGTCGCATCCGCGTCGAGACCGATGGCCAGTTGAAAACCGGGCGCGATGTAGCGATTGCGGCTTTGCTTGGGGCGGAGGAATTCGGCTTTGCGACAGCCGCCCTGGTGGCCTCCGGCTGCGTGATGATGCGTGTGTGCCACCTTAATACCTGTCCGGTGGGCATCGCGACCCAGGATCCAGTGCTGCGCAAGAAGTTCCAAGGCAAGCCCGAACATGTGGTCAACTTCATGATGTTCGTGGCCGAGGAACTGCGCGAAATTATGGCCGAGCTGGGATTCCGTACGGTGGACGAGATGGTCGGTCGCGTAGACATGCTGGACGCCGCCGAGGCCATCGACCACTGGAAGGCTCGTGGAGTGGACCTGAGTCAGATTCTCCACAAGCCGGACGTTCCGCCGACCGTTCCGATTCGCTGCGTCCAAGAACAAGACCACGGTCTTGAAAAAGCACTCGACAATGAACTGATTCGCCTAGCTGCACCGGCGTTGGAACGGGGAGAGCCGGTGGAAATCGAGATGCCCATTCGGAACGTGAACCGAACAGTCTGCACGATGCTTTCGGCCGAAATTTCCCGCCGGTATGGCGAGAAAGGTTTACCCCCGGATACGATCCGCATTAAGTTCGTGGGTTCTGCAGGGCAGAGCTTTTGCGCCTTTTTAGCCAACGGCGTGTCTGTCGAGCTCGAAGGGGACGCGAACGATTATTTTGGCAAAGGACTCTCCGGAGGCCGTATCGTTGCTTACCCGCCCAGGAACGCCGGCTTCGTTGCCGAAGAGAACATCATTGTGGGCAATGTGTCTTTGTACGGTGCCACCGGTGGCGAGGTGTTTTTGCGAGGAATGGCAGGAGAACGTTTCTGTGTGCGGAACAGTGGCGTGACCGCCGTGGTCGAGGGAGTGGGGGATCATGGCTGTGAGTACATGACGCGAGGAACGGTCGTCATCCTTGGTCCCACCGGGCGGAACTTCGCTGCGGGAATGAGCGGCGGTCTAGCTTACGTCTTGGATGTGGACGGCAAATTTGCCACTCGCTGCAACATGGGTATGGTGGACATCGTGCCCTTGGACGAGCAGGACCTGCAGGTGGTCCATGACTTGGTTCGCCGGCACTACGCGTACACGCACAGCGCGGTGGCGTGGAGAGTGCTCTCCGGCTGGAAGGAGTACGCGGGTCGGTTCGTGAAAGTGTTCCCGGTGGAGTACCAGCAGGTGTTGCGCAAGCAGCACTTGGATTCAGAGGCTGCCAAGCTCGCGAGCATCTGAATACCGAGGCATGGGAGCGAAAAAACCATGGGCAAGATCACAGGTTTTCTCGAATATCGAAGAGAGCTGCCGCCTCGCAGGCCAGTGAAAGAGCGGCTGCGGGATTGGCGTGAGCTCGAAGGCAAGCATCCAGAAGAGCGGTTGCAAATCCAAGCAGCTCGTTGCATGGATTGCGGCATCCCCTTCTGTCACAAGGGCTGCCCTCTGGGGAACATCATCCCCGACTGGAATGATCTCGTGTACCGCGGGCGCTGGCGCGAAGCGATCGAGCGGCTCCATTCGACGAACAACTTTCCTGACTTTACCGGGCGGATTTGCCCCGCACCGTGCGAAGAAGCGTGCGTGCTGAACATCAACGACGACCCGGTGACGATCAAACAGGTCGAGAAGCAGATTATTGACTACGCCTTCAAACACGGATGGGTCGTGCCTCAAGTGCCCGCCCGACGCACCGGCAAAAGGGTGGCCATCGTAGGTTCTGGCCCGGCGGGGCTGGCTTGCGCGCAGCAGTTGGCGCGTGCGGGCCACTGGGTCACCGTGTTCGAGCGTGCCGATCGCATTGGAGGCCTGCTGCGATACGGTATTCCGGACTTCAAATTGGAGAAAGACACGATCGATCGTCGCATCGCCCAAATGGAAGCGGAAGGGGTCACGTTTCGCACCAATACGAACGTGGGCGTCGATATATCGGCCCGCGAGCTGCGGGAGCAATTCGACGCGGTCGTGCTCGCGGGCGGGGCGACTCAAGCTCGTGACCTCTCGATTCCTGGTCGCGAGCTGAAAGGGATCCACCTGGCGATGGAATTCCTGCCTCAGGCAAACCGGCGTGTAGCGGGAGACGAGGTGCCGAACCAAATCACCGCCAAAGGGAAGCGCGTGGTGATTCTTGGCGGCGGTGACACGGGTTCGGACTGTCTCGGCACTTCGAATCGCCAAGGAGCCATTGCCGTGTACCAGTTCGAACTGCTGCCTCAACCGCCCGAAACTCGGACCGACGGAGTGGCTCCGTGGCCTTACTGGCCGATGATTTTGCGAACCTCCTCCTCTCACGAAGAGGGCGTGATTCGGGATTGGAGTATCTTGACCAAGCGCTTCTCTGGGGACGAGAGCGGGCACGTGCGTAAACTGCATGGCGTGCGCCTGGAGTGGGTAAAGGAAAATGGTCGGATGGCGATGCGAGAAATCCCTGGAAGCGAGTTCACGCTGGACGTCGACCTGGTCTTGCTTGCGCTCGGGTTTGTCGGGCCCGAAACATACTTGCTGGAACAGCTGGGCGTGGCCTTGACCGACCGAGGCACGGTGGCCGTCGACGACAATTACATGACGAATGTTCCCGGAATCTTCTCTTGTGGGGATATGCGCCGAGGCCAATCGCTGGTGGTGTGGGCCATCTGGGAGGGTCGGGAGTGCGCACGCGGTGTGGATTCTTTCCTGATGGGACACACGGACTTGAAGAGCAGCCCCAACCCCTTTTAGGGAACCCCCTCCGCCGACAGATTCTGCCAGTCGTTGGGATCGGAGAGCTCGGGAGCAGCGGTTGCCGTCTTGCATGAATGATCACCGCCGGAAAGGGCGCGGGGCGCATACTGGTTGGTGGGAGTCTGCCGCAAAGGATCTCCTGGGAACGTTCAAGCAAGTAGTTAGCTCTCCGGTGAAGCCCTCCGTGAGAGTCCGGCTTTCTCCACGAGTTGTGCGCCGTATCTCGGAAGCTTGAGGCCTGGCCCAGTCGGTCTCTGGCAGTCCTGCCCAATCGATCGCTCGCTACAGAAAACGGCGTAACTGTTGCCAAACTGCTTTGGCGTCTCTTCTGGAGTATTCACAATACGCCACTACAGCGCCGTCTTCTCCAGGGCGACACCACTGACACTGAACCACCGCTAATGGCACCACGCGGTCGCAAAACTGGCTCAGCCCCACGATCGGGAAACCCACAGTGACGAAGTGGGTGGACCACTCCTCCGGGTGCGCCCAATACCAGTAGTTGTTGTGCGGACTCACGATACGATCCGGTAGTCCGTAGCGACTCCGGTAAAACTCGAGTGCCCCAGCTTGCCCGTAATTCGAGGTCATGATCGTGACGCTTGCCCGCGTGGCAGGCGGCAACGATTCCAGGGCGCCTGCGACTGTTCGAGCCAATTCCTCCCACCCGTGACGGTCGGCCAAATGCTGCGGCAGTGCGCTGGCGCCTGTTTGTTCTTCGCGCGGAGCTTGTATGCCTAAGGCGGTAGCGTACGTTGCCGTTTGCTCGGGCGTCAGGAGAGGCAAAGCAAGTGGAGCTCCCGCGACGCCTGGTAGCGCGAGCAGTGCAAGCAGGCTCCCCACGGCGACTGGATTGCGTTGCCACAGAGGCGAGCTGCAAAAGACCGCTGCCCCGAGCGGAACGATGACCGCATACGCTGGAGCCATGTAGTAACTCCGTGCTCCCGGCGTCGCGGTGAGGAGTGCAGCCACTGCCAGGATTGCAGTTGCAACGGGTAGGGACCGGCGGCGCATACCCGCCTTGGTTAGGCATCCCCAGGAACCAGCTAGGCCGAGCAGGCAGACGAGTGGGCCAAACACCAACAGCTGGTCCAGCCAGAAAGCGGCTACTCCGCGGTGCACGAGTTTCAAACGTTGGGCGTTGACCATAAACTCCAACGTGGGGTAGCCGTGAGTGGCTTGCCACCACACGAGCGGAAGTGCTGCGAGTGCGATTACTGCGATCGAGGCACACCATCCGTTGAAGGCACCCGGCCAGCGCCCCCATTGCACGGCAGTCACCGCCAACGCGGGAACCCCGAACCAAAGCATGCTCCATTTGTTGTGCAGACCAATGGCCAGGACCAGACTTAGGACGAGCCACCGTCTGCGGTCTGCGGGAAGGTCACTCAGGCGGATCAAACAAATTGCTCCCGCCAACCAAAACAACGGCTCCCAGGCGTTCATCGAATAAAAGCTGTACAATCCGAGAAACCCTGGCGAGAGCAGGAGAGCAATAGCCGTTAGGCGCATGGCTGCCGTGGATCCTTGTACCTGCTTGGCAAGATCCGCTGCGACGAGGATGCACAGCCCGCCGAGGGCGGCCGTGAGCAGTCGAAGAGTGATCAACGAAGTTGCAAGACTGCCGAGTGCGGCGAGAGCAGCAATCGAAAATGCTGGGTGGTCGACATAACTCCAGTCGAGCCGCCTCGCGCAGGCGAGATAATAAAACTCGTCGCGAAACCAATTGTCACGCAGCGTCGACGCCAGGTGAATCCCGATTTTGGCCACGACGAGTGCAAGCACAACGGGATCGATTCGCCGATGCTGCACAGAGTCCTCGCGTTCCTCGGGCGCTTGGAGTTACCCCACCTCAGGTCCGGCGAGCATGCTCCTGCGCCAGCGCGTGGTCAAGGAGCGGCAAGATCTCGTGCACGTCGGCCACTAAACCTAGATCGCTGTGGCGAAACACAGGAGCACGTGCGTTGCGATTGACCGCGACGATAATCCCGGCCCTGCGAACCCCCACCATGTGTTCGAACGCGCCCCGAATTCCCAGTGCGATATATAATTTCGGTGCGATCGATCTTCCTGTCAGACCAACTTGAAGCTGACGCGGGAGCCAGCCCTCGTCAGCTACGTCACGTGTAGTGCACACTGCCGCGCCCAGCCGTTGAGCGAACGAGCGGACCTTCTCGACTCCATCGGCTCCAACTCCCTTGCCAATTCCAACGACAATCTCCGCATGATCGAGGTCGGCACCTAGGTCCGGTAGAGTCCCGCCGCCGACCCGTTGGATCGAGAAGGCATGGCGCAGCGCTCGTAAGTCGATACGTTCCTGGATGGGGGTGCCCTTTTGCAGAGACTGAGCTGGAACGGCCGAGAACACGCCCGGGCGAACCGTGGCCATTTCCGGGATGGTGTGTGAGGAAATCGTGGCCACAATGCTGCCCCCGAACGCAGGCTTGTACTGAAGGAGGGAGCCAGTTTCGTCGAGCCCAAGATCGATGCAGTCAGCAGTCAATCCAAGACCCAGCGCTGCAGCAGCGCGAGGAAGGACGTCGCGGCCGTATGCCGTCGAGGGACCAAGCACAAAACGCGGGCGTAGCCGCTGAATCGTATCGACCAGGCAGGCTGCGTGCTCCCATGGCTGGTAGGTGGCCAGATGGGGCGACGAGCCAAAGTGGATGTGGTCCACGCCGTAGGTTTCACCTGGGAGGGCTTCCGGACCAACGGCTTCGCCAAGCAGAAGGAGGTGGACGATCCCCTGTGTGAAGCCAGCTAACTCAGTGGCTTTTGCGACGAGTTCCCATGTGACACGTTCGATTCTGCCATCACGAACTTCTCCGAGCACGAGAATGTCCGCTGGGTCTGTGCGAAGGGGCGAGGTGGGAAGTGTGGAAAGGCGTGGGGGTTCCGGGACTTTCCAATCGGAAAACAGACCGAATTCGTCGACTAAGATCGTGACGAGCTGCGTCACCGCCTCGGCCGGAGAGGAAGCGTCGATCATCAGTTGGCGTCGTGTGGGCGCGACCTCTTCCAAGCTGCGGACCCAAGTTGGGGAGCCGGAAAAGCCAACTTCCGCTTCACTGAGAGCCAGATCGTCGCACGAGAACACCTCGATCGACTTAGCCCGAGCTTGCTCGAGATCGTACTTGGTAGGGAACTCTTCCGGCGCCACTCCCTCGGTAACGGTGAGGAGCGCCGGTAACCGGAGCCGCAACCTTTCCCAGCCGGTGTCGGTTTCCCGTTCGACCTCTACCGAGCGCGTGTCCGTGGCCAATGAGTCGATGTTGTACACCAAAGACACATGCGGAAGCCCTAGAAGTTCTGCGAGTTCTGGCCCGACCTGCGAGGTTTCCGCATCGACGCTATACCGTCCACAAAGAACGAGGTCCGCAGGGTTTGCGCGCAAAAACGCCGCGAGGGCGCGAGACGTGGCGAGCGTGTCGGACCCCCTGAATCGCGGATCGCTCAACAGTACAGCTCGATCCGCGCCGAGCGCGAGGGCTTCCACCAAGGCCTCTCTGGCCGACGGGGGACCCAAAGAAAGGGCGGTGACCCGAGTACCGGGAATCTGGGCCTTGATTGTTTTCGCGCGCACCAATGCGCGTGCATCGAATGAATTGATCTCTAACGGAACGTTTTCTCTTTGGATCGTTTTGGTTGCGCGATCGAACTTGAGACCCGCAGGCGTTGGTACTTGCTTGACACAAACAACGATGTGCATGGGGTTATCCTCTCACGGGGCATTCGGCGGCGACCCGTGTAGGGTACTTTCCGTTGCCACTCAATAGATGTTGAGCTTTGCCCCGAAAACCGCGTTTCTTGTTGCAAGTGTGAGTGTGCAAGGGTTTAATCCGCGCTTTACGGGATGCAGTATGGCGCGAATCGAGCGTATCTCCCGCATTATTCCGGAGATCCGAATGAAGGCACTACCTTGTTACGGCATGCTTTTGGTCGGTGCCGCTCTCGTCTTCAGTGGTTGCCAGAGCGCCCCCCACGATCGAGTTCCAGTTCCGAAGCGGATTGTCGACCTATCGCCCCCTCTTTCGGCGAATACACTAGAACTGCAGCTTGGGCAGCGCGTCGTTGAATTCCTTGGGTTACCCAGTCGGTTGCGCTTCCGACCCGTAGTGCCGCCGACGCCAGACCATTCGTTTGGTTTGGTGGTGTATGAGTTGCCCTCTCACACGGGAGCCCACGTTGATGCTCCGGGCAGGTTACTCAAGCATGGAGAAAGAGTAGACCAGATTGGGCTGGAAAAACTCGTTGGACCCGCACGGGTTTTGGATTTGCGGTGGAAAGGTCAACGTAGTCAGATCGAAGCCACAGACCTGGAAAACTACCAGATCGACAGTGGCGATGTGGTGATTCTGTTCGTTGGTTACACACCGCCTTCTACCAACTCCGATTGGCCAAAGTATCCGACGATTAGCCGAGAATCGGCGTTGTGGTTGGCGAACCGGAAGGTGCGCGCGGTAGCCACAGATGCGCCTTCGTTGGGTGATTTTCAGCGCTACGCAGAACTCCTCTCCCAGAACCGGCCTCCGGAAGAGGTCTGGGCAGAACGAATCCCCTTGTTTCGAGCGGGTATCCCCGTCGTGGAGGGCTTGGTCAACGTAGAACAACTGCTCGGGGAAGGTAGGGTCCAGTTGATTGCACTCCCTCCTCCCGTGGCCGACCGCAGCGGTTCGCCTGCGCGCGTTGTCGCAATGATTTATTAACCGGTAGCTACTGGTGAGAACGGGCGCGGTAGTCCCGCGTTTGTGGCCTCGTCGACCTCACGGCGCGGCGTTCGAACCGTTACTCGCGCTGTTGTTACCGCTATCGCTGTCCGATGAATGGATTTCCCGTTCCGCCAGCTGGTTGAGCAGGTTCTCCATCGCCCGGCGCGCCAGTCGACTCGGGGTGATGTGCCCGTTCTCCCAACGATTCACCGTGGACACGGTAACGCCGATCGCGTGGGCGAACTCCTCTTGAGTCATATTCAGACGTCGTCGCAACGCAGCAACGGGCAGGTTTTTTTCACGTTGTTCACTGCTCGGCATACATCCCCCTTGGTTGGTTAGGAAGATTGGTTCTCAAGCGACCTGCATTGTGTGTGCCACTTGCTTTGAATTTGTGGCAGCGAAGCGTTGTCCCATGCTGAGACGTCACGAGAATGACGCGCGGTAAAAATAGCGACGGTTATCGGGTTTCCGTGGATTCTTGGTTGCTGCGTTGGTAGGCCGAGCGGAGCATTTTGGGGTTGCGGCGTTTCCGTAAATTTGCGAGAAGAGTTCGTGCGACCAGGCCTAATCTCTTAAAAGGAGAGCGGAGGACCCAAGAACTACGGGGTGAATCTCGGCAGCTTTGAGTGTCGAGTAGGGGAACTCTTTGAACCCGAACCCGTCAGCTAACTTCGTCGGCCTTCAAGGAGAGGAATGAAGGGAAACGGCGCGCAAGCGGTTTTCCTCATGACGGACAACCTCTCCAGGCGTCGCAAAAGACAAATGGAGGGGACCAATGAGAAAAGAGGCGCACGATCAGCTCTCGTGGTGTCTTGCACTGATCGGGGTGTTCACCATGCTTGTTTCACCCTTGTGGGCCCAAGCTCGGCTCGACGCAGGGGCTAGGGGTGCGGAAAAGAGAATACACTCCAAAGCTCCTCGCGGAGGGAAAAAGCCGGCATCTGTGCGAGCGTCATGGTACGGAGGTACTTTCCATGGTCGAAGGTCAGCGAATGGCGAGATTTTCGACGCAAACGAATTCACCGCCGCTCACCGCACGTTGCGGTTGGGGACGAAAGTGCAAGTAACCAACCCTCGCAACGGACGGTCCATTGTCGTGGAGATCACGGATCGCGGACCTTTTATTCGCGGGCGAGATCTGGATCTTTCCTACGCCGCGGCCCGCGCACTGGGAATTGTGCGCAGTGGGGTAGCGCGAGTAGAGGTCGAGGTTCTAAATGACGTTGTCGATGCCTCAGGATCGAGCGTACCGGTCTTGGTGGCGTCCAATGCAGCTGGTGTGGGAGGCGCATGGCCAAGGGCAATCGTAAGGTAGTGCGGAGGCGGAGGCCCGACGTTGCTCACGGCGAAGCAGTGCCGCGGAAGATCTTGGTAGCCACAGACTTCTCTCCCGTGGGGAACAAAGCGTTCACTTTCGCATCGCAGTTAGCGCGCAAATTTGGTGCAACGCTTGCGCTGATTCACGTGGTGCCACCCGTGTTCCAAGTCGAGGGACTGGACGCCGCGGGTATAGCACGGGAAGGAGAGGACTGGGCACGCAAACAGGTCGAGCAACTGCGCCAGCAGCCCGAAGAGATTGTGATTGCCCATGGCGACCCAGTCGACACCATTGTTCGGGAGGCAAAGAGGCAAAAAGCCGACCTGCTGGTCCTGGGCTCTCGGGGGATGAGCGGTCTACGCGGTTTCATGTTGGGAAGCGTGGCGCAGCGAGTGCTTCAACAAGCCCACTGCCCAGTTCTCGTGGTTCCCAAGCTCGCTCGCGTACCAAAGTAAGATTTTCTTGCCACGCCTTTAAGAACGACTTGGTCTTTAGTCGGTGGTCGACCGCCTGGGCCTCAGCCGTTGGAGGATTTTCGTGGCTTTCCGCGTATGCTCCCGGCGCCGTTTCCTCGGGGCCGACCCCAATCGTCGCACGCGTCTTCGGAGTGCTTGGAGAAGCTCTGTTTTGAATATCCCAGCGAACGGACCCCTCCCGTCATCAACCTTCGGTGATGCTGATAGCAGGGGTGCTGCACGCTCCCGCAGGGTCGAGACCCACAACACCAACCGGCGTAACTGGCCTTGCTGTTCGGCCACCGGAGTTGGTTTCCGCCGCAGCGCACCGCCTTGTGCCAAGGTTTGCTCCAGTTGTCGATGCAGGTCGAGAAGGCGCCGAACGTTGGCGTGAACAACGTTTGCTGACAGTCTACCTTCTTTTCGGAAATCGTTGGACTCCGCGGACATCATTGGAGCTTGAGCGCGTTTCTTACCCGGCTGGATAAGAGATGTCGAGCGTTCGGGTGTAGAGCAGCCGACAGTCACCGGCGCCGGAGCACGTGAAAAGGGTATATCTCCCTCGGGGTATTGTTCCCGTTGCAAAGTGAAATTGCCGCTGCCCTGAAGACTTTTCCGAGCCATCGAGTTCCCCGGCTATGACCTGTCGAGCGCCGGCTCAAAGAAGAACTAGTTGACCAACTTGAACCGCGAAGCGATAAACGGCCCCGGTGACTAGGAGAACGGCGGGACCGCGGGCGTGGCGGAAAAGGGTGAGGTGGGCTGCAGAGGGGCTAGCTTTCGTGGGGGTTCTGTGCGCGACAGTGGGCGCCGGGGCTGAGAACGTTGAGTGCCAGTGGCAACCGGGGGACGAGTGGGTTTCTGCCGTGGCGCGCGTCTTATTTAATCCAGGTGCGGACTGTTTGCCCTTTGACCGCAACGGCGACGGTGCAGTCACTGTTGCCGACATGGTGCGGGAAATACGGTCTGCCGCGAGTGCCTTGCTTGGACCGCGGGTGAAGTTTTTAGGCCTTGCCGGTGCCGACGGTACCGTCATTTCCCCCTGGGGATCCGAAGGCGGCTTGATCGTTTATCAGCGACCCGGCGGGAGTGGATTCCAGTTGGTTGTCGAGGCGGCCCCCGGTGCGTCAGGGGCAGCGGTCGGCAGCACTGTCGTGACCATTTCTGCCGGGATCGAGGGTCGGCCGGACTTGCAAATTTTTTTCAGTCGCCCGTTGGGAAATGGCGATCCTGCATTATGTGACGGCGGCGTGCCGGGTGTCACCTTTCCCGACTTTCGCGACGACCAGCCGACCACGGCAGTTCTTCAAGACGGGAGTTGCGGTTTTACGGTCGCAGTAGCCTCACGAGGCGCATGTACCGTCGATGAGTTTGGTGCTCCGCGATTCGTATCTGCGGGCACTGGTACCGTACAGTTCTGCGCACTCGTGCCTGCTACCCGGGCCTTCCCGATCGGCGACACCTTGGTGACCGTACGAGTTAGGGATCGCCAGGGAAACCTAGGGCCTCCTGCCCAAATGATCGTGCGAGTGGGGAGTCAACCTCCGCCAAGTCTAACTCCGCAGCCGACGTTCACCGCATCGCCTACGACTGTACCGAGCACCAGGACTTTGACCCCGACGTATTCGCCCACAAATACGGTTATCCCAGCCTCGACTCCGTCCCCGACAAGTTCGTCATCAGCGACCGCGACTCGGACAGTGACGCCGTTCTCGTCCGTAACCCGCTCGCCTACGCCATCGACGACTCCCTCGCCAACTCCGCGTTTCAGTGCGACCGCCACGTTCCCGGTCGCAACGAGGCCCCCCTCGGTATCGCCCACTTCCACAGCCACAGCCACAGCCGTGAACACATCTTCCGCGACGGCAACCCGAACCGGAACGCCACCGTTCTCGAACACTTTCACGCCAAGTCCGACGCCGTCGGCCACCGTAACCGCATCGCCGACCTTCTCCTTCACGCCTTCGCCGCGGCCACCTAGGCGCACACGGACACCTTGGCCGACATGGTCAGCAACAGCGACGCCGCAAGTTTCTCCAAGTCCTACCTCTCATCGAACGACAAGCGCCACAATGAGTCCGACGGCTACCGCGCCGACCGAGACGCAGCCGCCCACTACTCGAACTCCAACTCTGACGCCGACACGTACCGCAAACCAACCGACACCGCAGGAAACCCCGACGGCGTCTCATACTCGAACGCCGACGCGTTCGAGAACGCCCACTTCGACGCGGACCGCCGTGCCGACCGTCATGGCTACCCCCACGTGGACGTTGCCGCCATCGCGCTCGCCCACAGCGACGCTTTCGCCGATTGCGAGCCCGACTTTCACTCCGACTCGTCAGCCGACGTTGACCCCGACGATGACGTTCTCTCCTAGTGTAACCCGTACATTCCGCCCGAGTGCGACGCCTACAATGTCTCCGGTGTGGACGGGTACGCTAACGCCCACGAGTTCACGAACGCCGTCTTTGTCTCCGACGGCGACATTTACGGCCTCCGCGACGCGGTCGGCCACTCAGACGCGCACAGCTACTACGACACCTACCACGACGCTCACACCGACGCGCACGGCAACCCCGAGTGTCAGTCCAACTCCTTCCGTGACGCCCAGCCCTACCAACACCCGCACCCTAACGCCGAGCCGCTCTCCGACAGTGACACCTACATGGACTCAAACGCGTACTGCAACCGTTACGCGAACTCCAAGTCTCACCCCAACAGTAACGCATACCCGCACCGTTACCCGCACGCCCACGGTAACGGCCACCCCGACCAACACGGTGCCGCCTGAGCCAGTGATTACTTTTTTCGGCGTTACACGATCCGACGACCAGCTGGTGATCCCGTCTGGAGTACTGCCGGATGGAACCGAGGTTTTTGAGCGCCCATCCGGAAAAGGATTCTCCATCGTAGTCGAAGCGCGCCCAGGAGGAGCCAATACTCCGGTCGGGATGACGACGTTTCGATGGGACCCAGCCCGGCCGGACATTCTCCCCGACCTTGCGATCGTGGCATCCCGGAGTCTTGGGAACGGGTCTCCGGCTGTGTGTGACGAAACCCCACCGGCTTTGGGGGGTGTCCCAGCGTGGAACGGTCTATTGGACTTGCCGGGATCTCAGGAACTCGCCGATATCATCAATGACTTGAGTTGCCGCTTCAAGGACGGCAGCGGGCAGCCTCGCGGGAGGAATGCGAACGAGGCATGCATCCTGTTTCCAGATGGCCAGTACCGATTTGCCGGTGTGGGGACCACGGTACAGTTCTGCGGGTTTGTGGACGAACCGATTGCGCTGCAGCCCGGCGCGGAAACGCGGTTTACAGTCCGGGTCCGCGACGAAGCGGGACGTTGGAGCGCGCCGCGCAGCTTGATCGTCCGAATCCGCTAATTCCAGAAAGGTCAAGTGTGACCCACGCCCCAACAGGGGTGCGTGTTCCGATTCGTGCTCTGAGCAAGAAGTCGCTGCACCAGCCGGTTCACGACACGGTCCAAATATCCCCTTGGCGGAGCAGTTCGTTCAAATCGGCGGGTTTGCGCTTCTTTGCGGATTCTACCTGGCCCCGAACGATGTCCTCGTACGTCGGGCGCTCCACAGCACGAAAAACGCCCACTGGTGTTGGGAACTCTGGCGGCGACAACTGACTCAGCGCGAACGCTAGGCCCGCGTCGGTTTCGTCGTGGACAAGGAGGTCCTTCTCTGAAGCGTGATCCCCAAGTTGAACGACCTCGATTTTCCCGTTCCGCAGGCGCAGGCCCTTATCTCGGTTTTTGCCAAAGATCAGTGGTTTTCCGTGCTCCAACACTAGCTGTGTGTCGGCCTTCGTGTCCTTATCCGTCAGGCTTGCAAAAGCACCATCGTTGAAGATGTTGCAGTTCTGCAGAATTTCGACAAAGGCGGTTCCTCTATGTCGGTACGCCCGGTGGAGCGTTTCCTGAAGATGTTTGGCTTCTACATCGATACTCCTCGCGACGAAGGTGGCCTGAGCTCCCAGGGCAACTGAGATCGGGTTGAAGGGATAATCGGGTGAACCAAACGGTGTAGACTTTGTGACCTTGCCTTGTTCCGATGTTGGCGAGTACTGCCCCTTGGTTAGCCCGTAAATGCGGTTGTTGAAGAGCAAGATGTTCACGTCCACGTTGCGGCGGAGAATGTGAATCAGGTGATTTCCGCCGATCGAGAGGCCATCCCCGTCGCCGGTGACGACCCACACGGACAGCTCAGGTCGCGTAATTTTCAATCCAGAGGCGATGGTAGGGGCACGTCCGTGAATGGAATGGAATCCGTACGTGTTCATGTAATATGGAAATCGACTGGAGCAGCCAATGCCAGAAATAAACACGATGTTTTCTCGAGGAATCCCCAGTTCTGGCATGACCTTTTGTACTTGCGCCAAGATGGCATAGTCCCCACAACCGGGGCACCAGCGCACGTCTTGGTCGGTAATAAAGTCTTTCCGAGTCAGCTTTGCGGCAGATTCACTAACAGCCATTTACTCCTCCAACATTTGCTCGATCCGGCGAGCAATCTCGCCAACCTTGAAAGGGAGACCTTGGATTTTGTTCAGACCTACGGCATCGACGAGATATTCGGCTCGAAGGATCTTGACCAGTTGACCTAGGTTCATTTCGGGTACGAGAATTTTGCCAAAGCGGCGAAGCACGCCCCCGAGGTCCGGCGGCAGAGGGTTCAGGTGTCTCAAGTGAACGTGGGCGACACGTTTTCCAGCGGCTTGCGCTTGGCGGACAGCGGCCTCGATTGGGCCGAACGTGCTCCCCCAACCAACAACAAGCAAGTCTCCACTCTCCGGCCCGAACACCTTTGTGGGTGGAATCTCACGCACGACTCCGGCGATCTTGCGGGCCCGCACCCGAACCATCTGCTCGTGGTTGGTCGGAGCATAACTTACGTTCCCGGTCAGGTATTCCTTTTCGAGACCTCCAATGCGGTGCTCCAGATTTGGCGTTCCAGGGATTACCCAAGGACGGGAAAGGGTTTCTGGATCCCGAAGGTACGGGAAAAAGCCGCGTGGATCGGTGCGAAACTCTACCGGGATCTCTGGAAGATCCGCCAAATCAGGCAAGCGCCACGGTTCTGCCCCGTTCGCGAGGTAGCCATCAGAGAGCACGATCACCGGGGTCATGTACTTCACCGCGATGCGGACTGCTTCGATCGCAATGTTGAAGCAGTCCGCCGGGGTTGCGGGGGCCAGCACCACTACGGGGGACTCACTGTTGCGTCCGTACAATGCCATCAGGAGGTCGGCTTGCTCTGTTTTGGTCGGTAGACCAGTGCTGGGGCCACCTCGCTGGATGTCGCAAATAACGATCGGAAGCTCCACGCTTACAGCGAGGTTGATGGTCTCCGCTTTGAGGCACATTCCCGGACCGCTGGTAGTCGTTACGGCAATCGCTCCCCCGAAGGCAGCTCCGAGAGCGGCCCCGATCCCGGCAATTTCGTCTTCAGCCTGGAACGTGTAAACGTCGAACTCCTTGAGTGTCGAGAGCTCGTGCAGGATGTCACTTGCGGGGGTGATCGGGTAGCTCCCAAGAAACAGCGGCCGCTTGGCTTTTTGTGCGGCAACCACCAACCCAAGCGCTAACGCACTGTTGCCGGTGATGTTGCGGTATGTGCCCGGCTCGAGCCGCGCAGGCTTGACTTCGAAAGCACTGGCAAACACCTCCGTAGTCTCGCCAAAGTGGAACCCGGCCCGCAGAACTCGCTGATTCGCCTCGACCAGTTCAGGGCGCTTTTGGAAACGGTCGGCAATCCACTTCTCGGTGGGCTCGATCGGGCGTTGAAACAGCCAAGAAACTAAACCCAAGGCGAAGAAGTTTTTGCACCGGTTCACCGTGCGAGCTGGCAAGTTCGTGTCTTTCAGGGTGAGTGCAGTGAGCCGGGTGATTTCGATCGGGTAAACCTGGAATCGGGTCAACGAACCGTCCTCTAGGGGGTTCGAATCGTAACCGGCTTTGCGCAGATTTTGCTCGTTGAACTGTTCTCGGTCGACGATGAGGATGCCGTTGGGCTTTAGGTCGCCAACGTTCATTTTTAACGCGGCAGGATTCATTGCCACGAGTACGTCCAGTTCATCGCCCGGCGTGAAAATTTCGTGGCTTGCGAAATTGACTTGGAAGCCAGAGACTCCTGCGAGCGTTCCGGCAGGTGCACGAATCTCCGCTGGGAAGTCAGGCAAGGTGCTGAGGTCGTTCCCGACAATGGCAGACTCGTTGGTAAATTGCATACCTGCCACTTGCATTCCGTCTCCCGAGTCCCCAGCAAAACGGATTACCACGTGGTCCCGCTCGATGCGGGGCTTTGGATGTTGTTGTACGGCGGGTTCCGCCGGTGGTACTGCCATCGATTGTGGTCTCCTCGTAATTTTGTAGTTTTCGCGCCGACGTGCTGTGCAGCAGCAGTTGGTCCTAGGCCCAAGGCGCAGCAGCCAGCCGGCGCGTTCAATCCTAGTGAGCGACCACGGTTATTTCAAACAACATGGTCGGCCCTGTCACTTTGGGCCATGCCTACGTGAAGTGACGGGCCGTTCCCTCATGATGAAGGAGAAGCGCGGCTCCTCACTCGGTGCCGGTTCGACCTCGACGGGAATGCCGGACACGCGAGCGAACTTCTGGAGGAGTTCAGGCTCTATCCGCTGCAGATGATGCACAACTTCAGGTGGCCCTTCGATGCGCAGCTTCTGACCCTCGGAGAGGAGCTTGTACTGCGCCCAGGCACGTTGGAGCAGGTCTCTTGCACGGGCTGAGACACTCCACGTTTGGTGTGGACTTCCGCAGGCGCGGCATGGAGCGAGGAACTGGTCGGCCAGGGGCAAGCGCCGCCGTCGCCGATGAACGTCGACCAAAGTGCAGCCGGGATGCATGTGCACGGCGTCGACAAAGCGATCTTGATAGAACATGGTCACGACCTGGGAGCCTAACCGTTTTCGAAGCTCGGCTGTTCCGGGGTCGATGAAATCCACCAGGATTTTCCCCCCGAGAGCGCGCAATCGCACCTGGCGCGCAACCACGCGTGCCGCTTCCATGTTCACTTGCGTTGTCTTGGGAGTACGAAAGCTGCGGAGCGAGTGAGCGCAAGCAGTGTCCACGTCGACAAGCGTGCCAGCTGTCGTGAATTCGAAGCGAACAAGTCCCCCGTGCGGCAGCGGCACCTCCGGCTGGAGAGCAACGCGAAGCTGTTCGTCGACGCGCCGGCTCGTGAACAAGTCAGGGCTATCAACAGCAACACGCACTCGAGCTGGGTGCTCGGGAGCCAATGATGTCCAGCATCTCCGAACGGTTTCTTCGAACTCCGGAGCATCGAGCAGGATGCTGTCAAGCTCTACATCTGCGCTTTCTCGCAGGAGATAGGCGATCGGATCGCGCTCGCGGTAAACCAAGCCAGGACGATTAGCGGCGAGGATGGCCTCGGCGATGGTCCTCCACGTGTCTTCTAGGCGATTTGCTTCCTGGAGGAGTTCTCCGTCCGTGGCCTGGAGCCCCCGGCGCTCTACCACGAAGCCTCCGAGACGTTCCGCAAAGGGGGCAAGCAACGCGAAGATGCGTTCTTGCCATTTAGCCGAGCATTGCTTGGGCCATTGAAACTCACGTGTGCCCGGGCGCAGCGCGAGAAAAAAGTCCTCGACCCGAATTCGTGGCGACACCAGGGCTGCCTTTTGCTCGTGCGGGAGTCGGCGAACTTGAACGATCAGCTGAAGCCCTTCTTTCAACGCCACTTCCACGTAGCGCGCCGCGAATCTAGCTGGGTTGCCCTTCCCAAGCTCGATACTCAGCGTTTGACACACTGGGAAGCGGGGAGATTGTAAAAGGGCCGTTCTCCCGTCACCGAGATCCACAAGAGCGGCCCGAAGGGGAGGCAGAAGGGTGGTTACTCGGGCTCGGAAAATATCTCCGAAACGGACCTCTTCCGGTACAGGGGGCTCGGCGATGAACTCGGTCAACTCACCATCTTCAACGAGGGCAGCGCGAAGGCCAAGAAAGCCGAACTGTAAGAGTAGCTCTTTCACGTGCGCTCGGCGGATCCCAGAGGTTCGAATTGCGGCTCGTTGCCAGCAGGCGCAGGATTGGCGAGTGTCGTGTGAACTTTGCAAACCTCAAGCACCAGAACTTGGTCTTCGGTCAGGCACAAGAGCGCTTGGAGGAACTGGCGTAGTTTGATCGTCCCGGCGGGGGTCATCCTCGCAGCAAAGGTGAGAACACCGTCCGTTGTGAGGTCCAGTGCAGACACGATCTTACGCGCATCGACCGTGCCCGAGCCGTTTCCGCTAGCTTTGGGGATCGGAAATACCTCGCTCGCGCGAAAATTGCGGAGACGTTCTTCGACGAAAGCGATTCCCCGGTCGGCAAGAACCGGGGCTAGCTTCACCGCGTAAACAAAGCCGGCAATTGCCTGGCCGAGGCTCGGACCGCGCAGCTCGACGAGTTCGCTGTACTGGACCCGCAGCCCAGGTGGCAACTGCTGGTTCAGTTTCGTTTGCACGATAGTCGGGTCGACAACCTGGGTGAAATAGATGTCGGCAAGTTCGCAGTGGCTTTCGATTCCGAAGGGCAACGCAGGACCAAAGGAAACCCGCGGGAGAGGGTGATGGCCTTGCGTGAAGGCAATTGGCAGCTCTGCTCGCCGAAGTGCACGGTAGAAGATGTTCGTGAGTTCGACGCTGCCGATAAACCGAGCGCGGTCCTTTTTCACATACGTCAAGCGGATGCGGCAACACGCCTCTCCGCCCGGAGCTGGAGGGCTGCTCTGTAGTGCTCCTTCGCCATTTGCTTCAATCCACTCTTCTGCCGTTCCTAGAATTCGCGGCGGCGTGGCTGGGGGGAGCTTTCCTACGGCTCGTTCTCGGGTGGAGGCTGTAGGCGCACAGGCAAGGATCTCCTTGGGTGTGTTCTGTATTTGCTCTGGGCGGTGGACTTTTTTCCACCCTCGTGGTTCCCAGCTTGCCAGGTCCTGTCCATCCGTTGCGGCAATCACTTCTGCAGCCCAGTGGGCAACACGGATTCCTCGGTGTTCCGCCGCCTTGGATCCGTGCAGGTGGTAGTCGATGTTCCGAACGGTCTTGAAGTCACACGCTCCGCAGTACGTGCATCGCGAAACACTGCAATCGGGTGTGAGCTTGCCTTCGAACGCTCGCGCCAGTTCGCGCTGCAGGAACTGCTTGGTTACGCCAGCGTGCAAATGATCCCAAGGTAGTGGCTCGTCCAAGTGACGTCGGCGAAGCTCTTGTTTCACATCGATATTCGTTTCTCGAAATGCCTGCTCCCACAGATCGAAGCGGCACTGGTCCGACCACCCGTCAAACCGGCATCCGAGTTCGAAGGCGCGTTGGAGCGTATGCGACAGGTGCCGGCCACCACGAGAAAACACACCCTCGAGAACGGATAGCCGAGCGTCATGGTACCGGAAGCCTAACCCCTTCTTGGAGAATTCTCGGAGCAAGAGATTTTGCCGCGCCACGACTTCTTCGGCTGAGAGTTGCTGTACCCACTGAAACGGTGTGTGGGGCTTGGGCACGAAGTTCGAAACCGAAGCGATCACAGCCGCTCCCCGCGGGGCAACGGACCGAATCCGGGCACACAGCTCGACGATCCCCAGCAAGTCCTCTTCTGTCTCACCTGGAAGGCCCAACATGAAATACAGTTTGAGATGGCGCCATCCCAGGGAGAAGATCAACGACGCGGCGTCGATCAATTCCTGTTCAGAATACTCCTTCTGAATGATATCACGAAGGCGCTGCGTCCCCGCTTCTGGGGCGAGGGTAAAGCCTGTTTTTCGAACGCGTCGGATTTGTTCGAGCAGGTTGGCGGCCAAAGCTTCAACTCGCGTGGACGGCAGGGAGAGAGCAACCCGTGAGTTCTCCAAACGGTCCATCAGCTCCTTGAGCACCGGGTTGATACAGCTGTAGTCGCCCGTGCTGAGGCTCAGGAGGGAAAGTTCTTCCTGCCCTGTTAAGGTCGCGGCACGCACGGCCTCGTCTATGACTTTTTGAGGGTGCCTCTCCCGCAAAGGCCGGTAGATGTAACCGGCTTGGCAGAAGCGGCATCCTTTAACGCAGCCGCGCATGACCTCGATGCTGGGACGGTCGTGCACCACTTGCACGATCGGCACAACGAACGTGGTCCGGCTCGGAACGGAGTCCAAATCGCGTACGACCCGTTTGGTCACCCGAGTGTAATCAGCGAACGTTGGTACGATCCCGGCAAACCGTCCTTCAGCGCTGTACTGCGGGGTAAAGAATGCGGGCACGTAGATTCCTGGGACGTGTCGCAACGCGAGCAGGAGCTGTTCGCGGTTGGCGCCCGCCAACTTACACTCTATCACCACGTTGCAGATGTCATGAATCGCTTCTTCTCCGTCGCCGAGCAGGACGGCGTCGAGAAATGGGGCAAGGGGTTCGGGATTAAATGCACAAGGGCCACCTGCGATCACTAAGGGGCAGGTGGAGTCACGCTCGCTGGCAAGAAGGGGGATTTTACCCAGCGAGAGCATGGCGAGCAGATTCGTGTAGGTGAGTTCGTATTGCAGCGTAAACCCGAGAATGTCGAACTCGTAGAGCGGCGTGAATGTCTCCAAAGACACCAACGGCAAGTCGTGCTCACGGAGCGCCTGTTCCATGTCCACCCAAGGTGCGTAGACACGCTCGGCGTACACGTCCTCGCGCCGATTCAGCAAATCGTACAAGATGTGCAGCCCTGGGTGGGATTGGGCGATTTCGTAAACATCGGGAAAGGCCAGGGCAACGCGCAGGCGTACAGCGCTCGGATCCTTTCGAACCACCCCGAACTCGTTCCCGAGGTACCTCCCAGGCTTTTGCACGCGCGGTAAAATTGCCGCATACGCTGCCTCGTAGTTTCGAGTCGTAGCCATTGCGACTTACCTTAAGGCGAGGGGAGCTGCGAGGCAACGTACATCCTGGAGGCTGGTGAGACACGACGGGATGCTGCCCGGCTTGACGAAGAACCACTGGTCGGGGTAGCCAACAATTCGTTATGCTGCGACGGAGTTGAGGATTGCAGCGGGGATGCAAGCAGCCAGCACCATTCTCAATACAAAAGTACTAGTCTTAAACCGATCATTTTTGCCCGTTCACATTACGTCGGTGAGGAGGGCCTTTTCCCTCTTGTACCAAGGTTTGGCCCATGCCGTAGACCAGGAGTATCGCACGTTCGACTTTGAAAGTTGGTCGCAACTCTCCGCGAGCGTGCACGACGAACGAATTGGCTTGGTGGGGAGAGCGATCCGGGTCCCGCGCGTGATCCTTTTGCTGGCGTACGACCGGGTGCCGAAACGGCGCGTGCGCTTCAGCCGGTTCAACATTTACACGCGGGACCGTAACACCTGTCAGTACTGCGGCCAAACCTTTCCTCGCAGCGAACTGAATTTGGATCACGTGGTTCCGCGTTCGCGGGGAGGACGGTCGACGTGGGAGAATGTCGTGTGCTCCTGTCACGAGTGCAATCGCAAAAAGGGTGGGCGTACTCCAGAAGAGGCAGGCATGAAGCTTCTACGTCCGCCTCGCCGTCCAGAATGGACCCCCTTTATGCTGGAGAACTTTAGTCTGCGCCGGTACAAGGAGTGGGCGCCGTTCTTGTCGGTTGTGGACGTCTCTTACTGGAACACCGAATTGCTCGAATAGTCACCGGTAGATCGCCGAGCTACTCCCCGGCGTCATCCAGTTACAGGTCCGATCCACACACCGTACTTCGAATCGGTGCCGGTGATCCGGCGTAAAACCTTCATGAGCGGGTAGGCCGGCTCGACATCGCGGGCCCCCACACCGACTGGCGTAAACTCCGACCCTTGAGCGATCCAGATCGCGTCGTTCAGTGCTTCGATCCTTTCGCGCGCTTCTAAATAGTCCGGCTCACTGTATACGTCCTGTACATTGAGCAGGGCGCCGTTCGCGACTGTTACGCGTAGTCCCACTTGCAGCCCACGGCTTCGGACAGTGGCAATTGCTTCGGGGAGAGGTTTCGGCACAAGCATCATGTAGTGCGATCCTCGTTCGTCGCCTTGTGTCAAGTAAAAGCGATCCCGCATGAAAGCAAAAACGTGCTCGAGCAACTCCAGTTCACCAATGAGCACTGGGTCGTCTTTGCCGACGTATTCGCCGCCCGCGATGATTGCTAGCTTTTCCGTCGAGGCGGAGAGGAGAATGCGGCCAAGATGCTCTGGCACTGCGGCGGCATCGGAGACCGCCTTGGGAAGCGACCAGATTCGCTTCACGTTGAACAAATTGGTGGCGCCCAGGAGACGTTGAACCGCGGCACCATGCGCGATTGCATCGAGAAAGATTCGCCGGTGTTCGTGAACGTCGAAAATCTCAAAGGCGGCGGACGCCCCATAGCGCTGTTGATACTCAGGGCGTTGCACGGCCTCCCGAACGGCCGCCCAAAGCGGAAGGTTGAAGGCTGCAGGGCCGGCTTTATCGGCCGCAAGTAAGCCCACCACGGTATCGCTGCCCTGCAGTGGAAGTTCCGCAAATCCGGGGCCTTGGCCAGTCACGTTGCCTGCAAATGGCTTGCGCACCTCCGTAGTCGCACGGCCACGCGTCCACTCGTTCAAGGCTTGGCGAATTTGCGGAATCGCACGGACTTCGGGCTCCGGGAGTAAATCGGCGAGCAGATCTACGAATGTTGGAGAGGGTTCTGCCAGCTCTTCCACCTTCTTCCCTTGGGTGGCAGGGCCGATCTTCAAGTCTTGGGCGAGGCCGTACGGCTTGTACTTTAGGAGCTCCGTTACCCAAACCGCACGCCAGAAGGTTCGGAAAGCCAACAAGTGGATTTCGTTGGAGTCGATTCCGCGGTCGTGAAGCATGAGCAGGTGGAGGTCGTCACCGACCGCGAAGACTTCGAATGCACGCAAGCTCCCTTGCCTGCGGGCTTCTTCAAGCGAGGCTCGGGCAACGGCGTTAAAGAGGGTGGGCGGCGCGGTGTGCCCAAGTTTGCCTCCACCGTCGGCTTTGATGTCCGAAAGAACCAAGCCGCTTGTTTGTCCGGCGCGTTGAAGAATGGGGTCCGCGGCGCCGAGTTCCGATGCCGGGATTGAATGGAACACATGGGAAAGCTCTGCTGCTTGGGCTCTGGCTCGGCGCTCCGCCTCTTCGGCGACGATAAAAGGCTGAAATTCCCCGTGGCTCCGTAACAACCGGGCGTACTTTGTGGCGCGTTTCTGAAGCCAGGCCGTTTGTACACGATCCTGGGCAAACAAATCGACGACGTCGTGCGGAGGAGGGATCCTGCCGTTGTCGTAGGATTGGTAGGAGTACGCAGCGAGCCTTACCGTTCCCAGCTCGGGCTCGGATTGCGCTGCCTCGTCCAAAGAAACTGGCACGACAGCTGTATGGTAGCCGGCGGCGGGCCCACCAACTGTAAAGTGGAAATCTCCGCCCAGGTTAAAGTGGGCCTCTCCCACTGCGGGGAGTCCACTCTGGAGTCGGAGAACAACAATCGGCTCGCAACAGGGGCCATTTTCACCTACATCCGTCCCCACGAGCGCGACCGGTTCGTGACGGGTGGGTTGCCAGGAATGGCCGTCGTGCACAAAACGGCCTCCCACAGCGTAAACGGCGCTGATGGCCCACTCCACCGGGTTTGCGACCAGGGAGAGCATTTCTGCCCAATCCCCTACTTGGGCGCGTTCGACCGTGAGCGGCTCTCCTGCGGGAGGGTAAATCAAATGAAGCACTTCCTCTGCCGGGCGGTCGCCAAAGAAATAAACTCTGCGCCGTTTCTCTTTCGCTAGTAGCGTGGGAACGTGCTCCACGAGGGCGATGAAGCGGGTTCCATCCAACCGTTGGTGAGAGCCCTTATCGGGATGAAAAAACAGGTTGAACAAGCTGCGGTTGAAACCTCCCAGTCCTCCCCCAACGAGCTTGGCAACGAGGATTGGCTCGGCACCGCGCTCCGTGAAGGGAAAGCGAAGCATTCGAAGGCTAAGTTTTGACTGTTGCTCCGTTGCTGGGGCTGAGAATAGGCTCGTGAGGCGAGACCCTAAGCGTGGAGCCACCCCGCGAAGTGCTTCGATCACCGGGTTCCATACACCGTTTTCCAGGGTTTGTGCATACGGGTTTGCACCGAGAAGGTTTGCTTGGACGACCAAATCGGCCCCGAGGCGTTGCACTAGAAAGCCTCGCACCTCGGCGGTGGTACTGAATTCCTGCAACTTTCTCCGTACCGCATCAACGATGCTGGTGGGGATTTCTGTTCCGGTGTCTAACCACGGTAAAAGCCGGATCGAGGCAAACACAGCGACCACACGGTGGACTGCCCGCCTTTCCTCCGCTTGTAAGAACTCAGCTCGAGAAGTTGCCTCGGTCGATGTCATCGCTCAACCTCCTCTCGTGCTTCGGCGCGCGATTGCCGCCTCTCCAGTTGGTCCGAATCTGCTCTTCGATGCGGCAGCGGCCAGTTGTGTGCGAAGCTTTTAACATGGATTGATTCGTGCCGGGAAGAGGACTCGGGATCCTCTTTGTGGCACAGAGTGATCGAGCCTCGTTTCTTGACAGCCTACTGCCGTTGCGTTGACAAGGAACGTGCAGCTATGAGAAAGGTCAACTGGCGGCTGAGGACGTTGGTGAGGGGATGCGGCTCAAGCAGTTAGAAATTCAGGGCTTCAAATCGTTCCCTACCCGAACCCTAGTGGAGTTTGCCCCTGGGGTTACCGCGATTGTTGGCCCCAATGGTTGTGGCAAGTCGAACGTGGTGGATGCCATCCGTTGGGTGCTGGGTGAGCAAAGTCCGCGTTTACTGCGCGGAACCCAAATGGAAGATGTGCTCTTCAAGGGCTCCGATGGAATGGATCCAAGCAACCTTGCGGAGGTCTCGCTGACCTTCGAAGTCGGGGACGTTGCAGGCCAACTTGCTGAACTCGACGAAACAAGTCTCGTGGCCGAGGTACTGAAACAGTTTCCCGAAGTAAGGGTCACTCGACGGTTGTTCCGTTCTGGTGAGGCAGAATACCTGATCAATGGCCGGGCCTGCCGAATGCGAGACGTTACGGAGATGTTTTTGGGCACCGGAGTCGGTGCGCGCTCTTATGCGATCATTGAACAAGGGCGGGTGGAGCAACTGATCAGCGCGAAGCCAGAAGAGCGGCGTGTTTGGATCGAGGAAGTGGCTGGAACGACTTTGTTTCGCACCCGCAAGATCGCAGCCGAACGCAAGATGGAGCGGACGCGGGAAAACCTCCACCGCGTCAACGACATACTTCGCGAACTGGATCGGCAACTGAGTTACATGCGGCGGCTAGCCAGGCGCGCTGAGCAGGCGCAGCAGGCTCAGGCAGAAATCCGCGAGATCGAACTCACGTTGGTAGCCAGGCAAAGGGATCGTGTTGCCGCGCAAAGCCAGGAACTTCAAGCCGAGCGGGACCGCTCTGCTGCTGCCTTGGCTTCCGCTCAGCAAGAGATGCAAGAAATTGAGGAAGCGATTCAGGAGCTCCGTGAGAGCGAGCACGCTGCCAACGCTGGGCTGAATTCACTGCGCGAACACCGAGGGCAGGTGGAGGCGGAACTGCAGAGTGTCCGGCAGCGTGAGCAGTTCGCTTTACGTCAACAGGCTGATATGGAAGCGCGCGCGGCGCAGCTGGTCCGGGAGCTCCAAGAGGCGGCGAGGCAGCTAGAAGCACTGCGGGCTAACCGCCAGCACGAGCGCGAAGAACGTGCGGTTGTTGCCCGCACGTTGGTTGAGCTGGAAGCGAATGTCGCAGCTTTGCGGGCACGTTCGGAGCGGGTTCGCCTGGAGCTTGCGGGGTTACGGTCGGAGTGGGAGAGCCTGCAAGCGGCAGAGATGGACTGCGTGCAACAGCAACTACAGAAAGAAAACGAGTTGCACGCCCTCCGACGTGAGTTCCAAGATCTAGAAACCCGCCGGATTCGTTTCGTCAATGCTGCCCAGGAGTCCGAGCAAAAACTCCGGCTCTTGCAAAGCGAGCTTCTTCGGAGTCGAGCTCGGGCGATGGCCATGGAACGGGAACTCGAGGCGTTTTCGGCAGAGCGGAAGGTTGGGGCCGAGCGTGTAGAGGCGCTTACGAAGCGGGTGAGTGCTGCAGGAGCAGCGAAGGAGCGGTGCAGCGAGGAGTGCATGCGGCTGCAGTCGCGTGTGGATACTCTCGAGGACCTCTGCCGTCGTTACGAAGGATTTGAGCCTGGAGTACGGCGGTTGTTGCTCGAGTCGAACGGAAGGCGCGTTGCTCGCGCTGTCGTTGCTGACGTGATCCGAGTTCCTTCGGACTTAGAGAGAGCCGTTGCCGCAGCATTAGGCGATCGGCTGCAGTGTTTGATCGTGGAAGACAGTGGAGAAACCGTGGCCGCCGTGAGTTACGTTCGCCAAGAAAATCTGGGACGAGCGTCCTTTATCCCGCTTCGTGGCGTGGCGACAAATGGAAAAAGCTTGAGTGCGTTGAACGGAACTGCCCGGCCTTTGGCCGACCTTGTGGACGCCGACGAGCAATTTCAGTCGGTAGTGAAAAGGCTCTTGCGTAACGTTGCTCTGGTGCCTGACCTGGAGTGCGGCCTGGCTTACCGAGAGACCCACGAACAAGACTTGTTGCTCGTAACTCCGGAGGGTGAAACGATCGATCCTCAAGGCGTGGTGACGGGTGGTCAAGCACACACCCCAGGAGAGGAACTACTGGCTCGGAAAAGGGTTTTGGAGCAGCTTAAGTTCGCTTTGGAGGGCCTACGACTCGAACTTTCCCAGGCCGAGGATGACTACCAGAGGGCCACCGAGTTGCTTCATCAGGAGGAGGAAAAACTCCGGGTGGTGGATCGCGAAGTACACCGCCTTTCATTGGAATCCATTAGCTTGCGCAAAGATGTTGACCGCCTCGTCGCCGAGCGGAAGCGGCTTCTAGACGAGTTGGAACACGCACTGTTTCAGTCGAAGGAAGCAAGCGAGCGTTTGTTACGCGTACAGGAGCAGATCGATTGGGTGGCAGTGGAACTCCAAAAGGTTCGAGCACAACGCAGCGACCTAGAACCGCGGCGGTTAGAGGTAACGAAACGATACGAAGCAAAAGAAAAGGAATACACAGATTTGGAGTCGCGAGCACGGGCACTGGAACTCAGCCTTGCTGCGCAGCGGGAGCGCCATGAGGCTCTGGTGCGGGTCCTCGTAAAGCTGGAGTCCGATGAAGAGACTCTGAAGACGCGCATGGAAAACCTGCGGCAAGAATTGGGCGCTGCGCGGAGAGACGAAAAGGAGGCAATGGCGCTGGCCACGGAAGCACGGGAGCAGGCGGCACGACTTTCGTCCGAACTTGCGTTGCTCCAGGACGAGTGCCATCGCCAGCAGGACCTGGCAAATGCGATCGTCGCCAAACGACGTGCGATGGAGGAAAGGTTAGGCAGGGCGGCCAGCCGGGTAGAACACGAACGCAATACGCAGGGGGCCTTGGACATTCAGCTTGCGGAGCTCCGCGCGCAACTGGAGCATTTGCGAACGATGGTGACCGAGCGGTACCAGGTTGCGTTGGAGAGCATCCCCCCTGTAGCCGCCGACACGAGCGAAGAGGAAATGCGCACGCGCTTGGAGAGTTTGCGCACACTATTGGAACGTACCGGTACGGTAGGCAGCGGACTCGCGGAGGAACTCCAGGAAACCGAGCAGCGCGCAGAATTTTTGCGGGAGCAAAAAGCAGATCTCGAACGCTCTCTTCGCGACCTGCAGGCGACGATTCATCGCTTGGATCAGGTGTCGCGGGGCAAGTTCCAGGAGGCCTTCGAGGCGGTCCAAGAAAAATTTCGCTTGGTGGTGCCCAGGCTCTTCGGAGGGGGCGAGGGCAACGTGATTCTGACAGACCCGAATGACCTGACAACTTCAGGTGTGGAGATCGCCATTCGGCCCCCGGGTAAGCGTCTTGAAACGATCGGATTGTTGTCAGGGGGAGAAAAAGCAATGGCCGCGGTGGCCCTGATTTTCGCACTGTTTTCGATCCGACCGAGCCCCTTCTGTATTCTCGACGAGGTGGATGCCCCTCTCGATGACGCTAACGTTTTGCGATTCACAGAGTTGGTCCGCGAGCTGAGCGAGCAGTCGCAGTTCATTTTGATTACGCATAACAAGCGCACCATGCAGGCTGCGGACCGACTGTACGGTGTCACGATGCAGCGACCGGGCGTATCCAAGCTACTAGCGGTCGAGCTCCAGTAATCTCGGCAAGCTTCCATCGTAGGCCGGCGGTGCTGTGGCGCCGGAACGAGGTTTCCGGTAGGGACCCCGTTTCATGGAACAGGAAATCCTCCTGCTGGTGGTTGCTGGCTTTTTTAGCGCACTCGGCGCTGGGTGGGTGATCCTCCGCTGGCGGAAGTCGCGTGGAGCGGAACCTGCCCGCCGGTCAAGGACCGGCCCGATGCCACCCGCCGCGGCTTCAACCCTAGCGAGTGCGCTCAAACGGACGCGCGACCGCCTCCAGCAGGTGTTTCAGGGACCGGCTGCCAGTCACGAGTTCCTGCACTCGCTCGAGGAAGCGCTCATTGCGGCCGATGTGGGTATGGCCATCACCAGCAGAATCTTGAGCGCTGTGTCAGCCCGTGTTGGGACCCGCCCCACTGCTGAGGAGATTCGAGAGGCATTGGCCGAGGAGCTTGTGCGGGTTTTGTCGGTGGAGAATCGATGGAAAGGGTCCACGACGGGGAAGCCGCACGTGATCGTCGTCGTTGGGGTGAATGGCGTAGGAAAGACCACTTCGATTGCGAAGCTGGCATCGTGGTACCGCCGTAAGGGAAGCCGCGTGCTGTTGGTGGCTGCCGATACGTTCCGGGCGGCAGCCGCTGAACAGCTTTCGACGTGGGCGGAGAGAATCGGTGTGGATTGCATCCGGCACCAAGCTGGCGCGGACCCGGCAGCGGTCGTGTTCGACGGAATGCGGGCGGCGCACAGTCGGGACGTGGACGTCGTGATCATCGACACCGCGGGGCGTATGCACTCGAAGCAGAATTTGGTCCAGGAATTGGCGAAGATCGTGCGCACTGTAGAGCGGCAGCTCGGTGGCGGGAGCATGGAAGTACTGCTGGTCATCGACGCAACAATGGGCCAAAACGCTTTGGAACAGGCGAAGGTGTTTTCCCAATCGTTGCCGGTTTCCGGGGTGTGCCTCACCAAGTTGGACGGAACGGCAAAGGGCGGGGTGGTCGTGGGAATTGCCAACGCTCTTGGCTTGCCGGTGCGCTTCGTGGGCTTTGGCGAGTCCTTGGAAGACTGGGATGAGTTCCGACCCGAAGAGTTTGTTCGTGCTCTCCTTGGCGAGGGTGGGGTGGAAAACGAGGCTCGAAGCGGATCGAAGGACGAAGGGAGAACGCAGGAGTCCGCAGCATCCACCGCCTAGTTGCCGCGCCAAAAGCGGCCAGCGCAAACTTCAGAAGGGTTTACGGTTCGGTCCTTCGTTTTACTTTTATTTGGGGCTGATTGCCTGGGCTCGGGCGCTTCGCGCCAAGGCAATTTTTGTTATAGGCTCAACACTATGTCTTCTGAGCAAGCTTGCAGCCGAGACCTTGGCGCAACCAAGCTAGCCCCGGAGGGAACGCATGGGGCCGGGTTGAAACAGGTTTTGCGGCAATCGCTTCGTGCGGAGCGACGCCAGCTCACGGGCACATTGCAGTCTGCCTTGTGGGGGGATCTGGTAGCCTGGCGCGCGGCAGAAGACCCCGCCTTTGCGCAGGCGGAAGCCGTGCTGTTGTACCTTGCGCACGAAAATGAAGTGCCCACCACTTGGCTAATTCATAAAGCTGCGGCGCGAGGGCTCCTCATTTTGCTACCACGCCGGGTTGGCGACGAATGGAAACCAGCGTCGTGGTTGCCTGGAACACCGCTGTACCGCAGCACGGCAGGAATCTGGGAACCGACTTCGGAGCCCTTTGAGGTAAGGCAAAAACGGATTCTCGCGTTCGTTCCGGTTGTTGCATGGGATATGAAAGGCGCGCGTCTGGGGCGTGGCGCCGCTGCTTACGATCGTATGTTGTTTGGACTGCGGGAACGGGGGAACGCGCTCACCGTAGTCGGCTTAGGTTATGAGTTTCAGCGGTCGGCGATGCTCCCGGTTGATCCTTGGGATGTGAGGTTGGATCAGTTGATTACGGAGCGCCGAAAATTGCGGTTTCGGGGGCGGGCAGGGGACTAAGGAAAGGAGTTCAGGAGCGTGGAAGCGTATCTGTTAAGTGCATTGGTCGTTCTTGGAGTCGTCACGGTCGTCGTGATCGAGATCGTTCGGCTAAAGCGGTTGCAAGGCAGCCGTGGAGTGGACGTTGGGGAAGCGCAGCGGCGGGTGGAGCAAGCGAAGGCGGAAGCCGAAGCGATTTTGCGTGATGCCGAACTGCGGCGGAAGGAACTCTTGTTACAGGCCCAGGAGGAGGCGGAGCGCGAGTCCAAAGAGCTGCACCGCGAGTTGCAAGCGTTGCAAAAAAGGTTGGCCCAGCGGGAGGAAACGCTCGACCGGCGCAATGAACAACTAGAACGGCGAGATGCTGAATTGGACCGACGGGAGGAGCGACTCCGGCAGAGGGAGGCGGAACTCGATCAGCGTAAAACGCAATACGAAGAACTGGTACAGCGGGCCCACCAACAGTTGGAACAGGTTGCCGGTCTCACTCGCGACGAGGCCAAGCAAATGCTCGTAGAGCAAATTGCCGAGGAAGCTCGGCACGATGCGGCGCGTCGTGTACGGCTGATCGAGGAGGAAGCGCGCGCGGAAGCCGAGCGCCGCGCTAAGAAAATCATCTCCATCGCGATCGAGCGGCTGGCGGGAGACTTCGTCGCCGAGAGAACGGTTTCCGTAATCCACTTACCAAACGAAGAGATGAAGGGGCGCATTATCGGGCGCGAAGGCAGGAACATTCGAGCCATCGAAGCCGCTACGGGCGTGGATTTGATCATCGATGATACTCCGGAATCCGTAATTGTGTCCTGTCACAACCCGATTCGCCGGGAAATCGCTCGGATTGCGTTGGAGAAGCTTATTTCCGACGGGCGTATTCACCCCGGCCGAATTGAAGAGGTGGTGCGACGCGCAGAGCAAGAACTGGAGGAGAGTATTCGCGAGGCTGGTCAGAAAGCCTTGCTCGAGGTGGGCGTGCACGGGGTTCATCCAGAATTAGTCAAGTTGCTCGGTATGCTGAAGTACCGGTACAGCTACGCTCAAAATGTGTTGGCCCACTCGATCGAAGCTGCGTTCATTTGTGGTGCGATGGCTGCAGAGCTCGGCCTGAACGAAGATCAGGCTCGTCGGGCGGCGCTGCTGCACGACATAGGCAAGGCGCTCACGCACGAGGTGGAGGGGTCGCACGCAATTATCGGCGCTGATATCGCGCGGCGATACGGAGAGTCGGCCAAAATCGTCAATGCCATCGCGGCCCATCACGAGGAAGTGAAGGCAGAGACGATTTTGGCTCCTTTGGTCGATGCGGCGGACGCGCTATCGGGCGCACGGCCGGGTGCCAGACGTGAGATGCTAGAGAGCTACGTGAAGCGGCTTGAGGATTTGGAGCGCATTACGAACTCATTTAAGGGGGTCGAAAAGTCGTTTGCAGTTCAAGCGGGCCGCGAGATCCGCATCATCGTGGAGCCACG
>FWPU01000288.1_pt1:0-67500 | contig 161245 bp, 145 predicted proteins | sample 2228361 | NCBI WGS metagenome assembly FWPU01 (sample SAMEA103939777, study PRJEB20133) | metagenome | reverse complement strand
AGTGCGCCCGAAGGAAGGGCTACGGGGTCGTCAAAAATTCAAGCGAAGCTTTAGAGCTTACGCCGGGCGCGCAAGTAAATCCCTCAAAGGGGCTTGGACAAGGCACACAGAAATCAATGCTTGTGCTCGATTTTTTTCCCGTAGCTGACTTCGCCCTTATCTACCCTGAGGGAAAAGCCGCAATCGGGGTTGATGCAGACCCAAGCCTTGAAAAGGACGGAAGCTCCCTCTTGGCCGTAGTCGGAAAGCGGGATCAACACCCCGGTCTTGCATTTCTGGCATGTCGGGAACTCCATCTCCACCTCCTTGAGTCCAAGGACGACGCCTCCGGGTCGTCCTCCCCACTGACTAAAACCCTCTACTTGAACCCAGGATTCAAATCAAGCCAAAACTGCAAGCACGCGCCCAGCGAGTGCCCCCGCCAGGAATCGAACCTGGACTACAGGTTCCGGAGACCTGTGTGATATCCTTTTCACCACGGGGGCACCAAGTCTTCCAAAATCAGGCCATCGTGGCTACCACAGGAGCGACTCTGGGTCAATCGAGTGTCGGTTCCAATGTCGGATCACGAGACGTGGCAAAACAATGTGCGAGTTTCTGCTCTCCAAATCTGGAGCCCGGCAAAGGTAAATTTGGCACTCTACGTCCGCGGACGGCGTCCTGACGGGTACCATCTTCTCGAGTCTCTGGTCGTGCCGGTCACACTGTACGACCGCGTTGCTCTCGTCGTCGAAGAATCTTCTGCCCTGTACCAGACTCCGCAAATCGAAGTGGACTCGTCCGGCTTCGCCGTGCCCACGGGGCCGGAAAACCTCGCTGCTCGGGCGGCCGTGGAGTTCTTGGAAGCGCTGGGTAGACCCACCCCGCGTATTCGCATCCATCTCGAAAAAAACATTCCAGCGGGTGCGGGTCTTGGCGGGGGCAGCAGCAATGCCGCCGCGGTGCTGTTGTTGCTGCAAACGGCTCTGGGGAGCCCGCTCACCTGGGAGAGACTTCTAGAGATTGCCGGTCACTTGGGGAGCGACGTTCCGTTTTTCTTGCTGGGGCGCCCCGCAATCATGCGTGGAATAGGAGAAGAGCTGGAGCCAGTCGACCTCCCGCGGAAGTTCCATTTGGTTTTGTGCGGGAACGGCACAGTGTTGCTGAGCAAAGAAGTGTACGCACAGGCGCGCGTCGCGTTGACAGATTTCAGCAGTGCTTCTAACATCGGGGACTTCCTGATGGGGATGTCATCGATCGTAGATATTTTGCACAACGACCTGGAAAGGGCTGCTGCCGTGCTGGAGCCGTCGATCCCTACGCTCAAAGAGGCCACGGTGCGGGCAGGAGCAGTGTCCGCATCCATGACTGGCAGCGGATCTTGTGTCTTCGGTGTGTGCCCAAGCCGCACCCAGGCCGTAGAAACTGCTGCTCGATTAAGGGCGATGGGGTTTTGGGCCCAAGCGGCTGAGACCCTTTCGAGTGCATGGGCCTTGTGTCATTGAGCTCCCCGTTTAGTGCGTGATGGGCGGTAGCCAAGCTGGCAAGGCACCGGTCTTTGGAACCGGCAATCGAAGGTTCGAATCCTTCCCGCCCAGTTGCCTTTCGAAAAAAAGCTAGCGGATGGGAACAGTGCGCGACGAGATCAAGGTGTTTGCCGGAAATTCGAACCCAGCGTTGGCAGACGCTGTGTGCGCGTACCTCCGGGTACACCGTGGAGCCGCGGAAGTGCGCCGTTTTAGTGACGGTGAAGTCCTTGTGGAAATCAAGGAAAACGTACGTGGCGGGGACGTTTTTGTTATTCAGTCAACCTGTACGCCGGTGAACGATAACCTGATCGAGCTGCTTTTGATGTTAGATGCTTTCCGGCGCGCTTCGGCAAAACGGATCACGGCTGTGATCCCCTACTACGGGTATGCGCGGCAAGACCGGAAGGTGGCTCCGCGAGTGCCCATCAGCGCCAAACTGGTAGCCGATTTGATCACGACTGCCGGCGCTTCGCGCGTGTTGACGGTCGACCTGCACGCTGGGCAAATTCAAGGGTTTTTTAACGTTCCGGTGGACAACTTGTTCGCCACGCCAGTATTATTGCGGTACATCCGGGAGCGGCTTCCAGGAGACGATATTTGCGTTGTTTCTCCGGATGCCGGAGGCGTGGAGCGGGCGAGAGCGTTCGCAAAACACCTAGATGCTGGGCTAGCCATCATCGACAAGCGGCGCGCACGTCCAAACGAGGTGGCCGAAATGCACATCGTTGGGGATGTGCGCGGACGTGTGGCAATACTGATCGATGACATGGTTGATACAGGCGGCACCCTGGCAACCGCAGCGGAAGCGCTGATGGAAAACGGAGCCAAGGACGTGTTCGCTTGTTGTACACACCCTGTACTGTCGGGCAACGCTGTGCAGCGAATCGAACAGTCGCTCTTGCGGGAGCTAATCGTTACGGACACGATCCCGCTTCGGCCAGAAGCTTCTGCTTGCACGAAGTTGCGGGTGCTCTCAGTAGCTCATCTTTTGGGAGAGGCCATCCGGCGCACCCACTGCGAAGAGTCGATTAGTTCACTGTTCGTGTAACGCATAGGTTTTTGGGGGGGCGCGGGAAGGCCTTCGATCTTCTACCTAGCGGAGGAGACAAAACGTAATGGAAACAATTGAGTTGAGCGTGGAGAAAAGAGAGCGAGTCGGAAAGGGGGGCGCGCGTAAGTTGCGGCGGCAAAAGAAGGTGCCGGCAATTCTCTATGGGCGTAAGCGGCAACCGGTACCGCTGGCGATCCCGGAGAAGGACTTCCAATCGAAAGTGGCGGCCATCGAGGGAGCCCACCTGATTCGCCTAAAAGGCGAGGTCGAGGGCCTCGAAGAATGCGTCGCTTTGGTGAAAGAGGTCCAGGTTCACCCGGTAACGAGCGCCTTGCTTCACGTGGATTTTTACGAAGTCGACCTGGCGGAAAAGTTAACGGTTGCAGCCCCACTACACTTTGTCGGCAAAGCCGCGGGCGTTGCGTTGGGCGGCATTTTGCAACCGCTTCGGCGCGAGATTTCTGTTCGCTGTCTCCCCATGAGCATCCCAGAGTTCATCGAGGTCGACGTATCTGCCCTCGGGATCCACGATACGATTCACGTCTCTGAACTCCGTCTGCCGGAAGGGGTGGAAGCTGTGTACACGGAAGATTTCCCTCTGGTCACGATCTTACCGCCAACCGTGGAGGAAACTCGGGCCGAGGCGGCCCCTGAGGCAGGCACCCCGGCTCCAGCGGAGCAAGCCAAAACTGCCGGTGAAAAATAGCTCTGAAAGGGCTCAAAACGGGCCACAGTTAGGAGAGTCACGATGCGAGAGTACGAAACGCTTTACGTTCAGCACCCTGAGGTGCCTGAAGCGCGGTACGAAGAAATCAACGCCAGGGTGCGAAGCTTGATCCTGGAGCAGGGCGGCGAGGTGATCTCCTTCGAGCCGTGGGGAATGCGCGAACTTGCATATCCGATTCAAAAACAGAAGCGCGGCAGGTACGTCTTAGTACGCTATCGTGCGCTACCGGCTGCTGTCACCGAACTGGAGCGCAACTTGAAACTGCTCGATGAGGTCATTCGCTTCATTACGGTGCGAATCCCGGAGCACATCCGGAAGCGACGGCAACAATTATCTACGGCGGGCGAGGAAGCGGCGACCAAAGAACATCGCCCTGACGAAGGAGCAAATGCATGACGACGACTGGTCAAAAAGCTTCTCCGACGAAACGCGTACGTACGATGGCAGATGACAAGGTGCCCATACGTCGCCGTGGCCCAGGGCGTCGTAAGGTATGCCGGTTTTGCGCAGATAAGGTTCCCTGGATCGATTACAAGGATACGCGGACCTTGGCAGGTTTTTTGACAGAGAGGGGCAAGATCGTGCCAAGCCGGATCACAGGAAACTGCGCAAAACACCAACGCCAGTTGACCCTTGCGATCAAACGCGCGAGGACTGTTGCGTTGCTACCCTACACCGTAACCGAGGTGTAGGCTGCGCGGAATGACGACCTAAGAGCCTGCTGGACGAGGGGAATGCCATGGAAGTAATCTTGCGTGCGGAAGTTCCAAATCTGGGGAGGAGCGGGGACATTGTGAAAGTTCGCCCGGGCTTTGCCCGTAACTACCTGATCCCGCGTGGATTGGCCGTCGTGGCCGACCGTCGGAACAAGCGCCTCCTCGAACACGAACAACGGATTGCTGCTGCCAAGTACGAGCGCGAAAAACGGGCAAGCGAAAGCCTGGCGCAACGTTTGACGCAAATGCGTTTAGTTGTGCGCGTGCGGGCAGGCGAAGAGGGCCGTCTGTTTGGGTCGGTGACAAACCTAGACCTGGAGCGGGCTCTGGCCGAGCAAGGCGTGACGGTGGAGCGACGTCGAATTCGCCTCGAGGAGCCCATTAAGGCGTTGGGCGAGTATACGGTGCCAGTGCACCTACCCGCTGGCGTAGTTGCCCACGTCACGGTGGTTGTCGAGCCGGTCACCGCGTGATTCTGACGGCTTGAGACACGCTTTAGCTTGCTGCTTGCCAGTAGTGCCAGCGCTCGACCTGAATTCGTACGGCAACGTTGTGGGGGAACGTCAGCTTCATCGCACGATATCCTTGGTAGCGCTGCTCCAGTAGCTGAACAGCAAACTGCCATTCACCTAGTTCCGCTACCATGTTTGCCGTTCCGTGGACGAGCACGTATGCCAAGCGTGTCCAGTCCTCGTCGTAACGGTCGATCACAAGGGCCACGTGGGGATTGACCTCGATGTTGCGCAATCGCTTCAGGCGGTTGCCGTGCCGCTTGGGCTTTTCGTCTACAACGAAGTAAAACCGCCCAGTGTGATACGCGTAGCAAACCGGGACGACGTGTGGTCGCCCACGGGCATCTACCGTCGCCAGGTGGGCGAGGCGGCCTTCGTTGACCAACGCCAGCGCATGTCCTTCAAGGTTCATCTGGTGGAATCTCGCCGCGGAACGTTGCTTGCGCTTCTGTAACGAGTCTTTGGCCGTTACCACTATAGCGGGGGGAGAAATGGAACGTGCGCAACTGACGTACGCCCGCCAGCCGCGCAATCGTGCCGGCCTGCCGTGCCGTGAGATGATAGCGCTTGGCAGCTTCGTCCCGGTCTTCGTCAGCGAACAGCGACTCGCAAAACAAGATGTCCGCGCCTTGCGCTAAGCGCACAACACGGTCGAGGTTCTCTCTATGGAACATCGTATCCACCACGTAGCAAAGCTTCGTCCCCGGAGTTTGCAGAACCAACTGCTCTCGCAACTCGCCGAGTCGGAATTCTGCGCAGCGCTCAACCCCTTGTTCCTTCCATCGTGCAGCAACGACGGTGTTGTCATCCGCACCGCTCCGGATGAGTTGCTTCAGTTCGTTGAGCCATCGGCCTGGAGGAACCCCGAGACGCTCGAGGGCATCCGTTCGGATGTTGAGTCTCACTGGTTCACAGAGCGCGAAGGCGAGGCACGGAATCCGGTGGTCGACCAGCGCCGCGTCGACCCAGAACGATTCCTCGCGGTGCAGCTCGCCGTTGAACGGCCGCTCCCCAACTTCCTCGCAGGCAAATCCTGTGCAGGCCCGAAAACGGCGAACGAGAATCGTGTCTGGGTGAACTTCGTGGACCAGCATGGAGAATGTGTAGTTCTCCACCAAGTTCCACGTATATCCCTGGAGTTTGCCCGCGACGTTCGCGGTGAAGCCCGCCGGTCCAAAAAGGCTGATCTCCGCGGAGCGTGAGAGAAAGACTCGCAACACGCGGTCAAACCCGACAAAGTGGTCGAGGTGCGTGTGCGACACAAACACATGACTGACTCGCGCGATTGCCGGGCCAGGGATGCGTTCTAGGTTCCCTAGGTCGAAGAGAAGCGCCCTACCAAGCCATCGGAGGCTTACGTAGAGACCCGGGTCGCCAAAGGGCCCGTTGACGAGCCGCGGGATGAATGCGGATCTCACGAATACAGCACTTAGCGCCCAGCTTGAAGTTCGGAGAGCACCAGGCCGGCCGCTTCGCTCATCATTTCTTGAAGGATGTCGCGGAGGCTCTTCTGTGGGTCTTCAAGCTTCGCTACAAGCGCCGATAGCACCGCAAAGTAGCGCTCTTTCTGTTCCGGGAGCATGTGTGGCAGCCGCGCCTCCATCGCTGCAATAAAGCGCTGCTGCGTAAACACAATCTCGCTATCGAGTCCTTGAAGGAGCTGCTCGGTCCTATACGTATTGCTAGGCACGTGGGAGCGCATACCTTGTCTCTCCAGGCGTTTCAAGGTATGCGCGGCCACCATGCGCGACCGGAAAAGTTGGCGCCGCATGTGAGGTGGGTCTGGGGTGGTTGGGCGGATTCTTATCAGGGTTCTAGTCGCCGGTTGCGCCGCGATCTGGGCCCAGCAAGCCCGCGGGTATCGGATGGAACTCGGAAGGCATCCTGCGGAGCTGGGTATTAGCGCGTCGGTACGCGAGGTGATCGAAGAGAACCGAGCGACGCAGCATGAGCGCACCCAGGGGAAACTACGTGTCTCCCCACGACTCGACTGGAGCCCAGGCCTCCGCCTGGCTGGCTCGATCGTGGGTACCGTGGGGGGCCCAACGATGCAGGCTCGACGCAGCGGGTTTTTCCATTGGCGTCAGGTATTCCAAAATCGCTCCCCAGCACTGGATCTCGAGGAAATTTACTTGGACGGGGCGTGGAATGATTTTGACTTCCGGATTGGAAAACAGCGTGTGGCTTGGGGAAAGCTGGACCGGTTCTCTCCCGTGGATGTGTTCAACACGCTCGCGTATACGGATCCCTTCTTGCTCGAAGAGGGCGAACGGCGAATCGGAACACCGTCGGTCCGCGTGACCTACAACCTGCCCGACAGTGTCGGTTTCCAGGAGTTGCGATGGAGTGTTGTGTGGGCACCGCTCTACTTGCCGTACCGGTTCCCCGATGCTCGTTGTGAGCTCGATTTTTCAGGGCGTTCAGGGTGCGTAGCAGAGCGTTGGTTTCCACCTGCCGCTGTGCCACCCAGCACGTTCGTAATCCCGAGCAAGCTGTTGCCCGGCAGCGGAGCAGGAGGACTACCTGACGTGTCCGTACCCTTGACCTTTCGCGTGCGCAATGAAGCGCCGCGGGCAACGCTGCGCGACGGGTCTTTCGGGACACGGTTGGCTGGGCGCGTATCCGACGTGGATACGTCACTGTACTATTTTCACGGTTACGACAGTCAGACGGCGTTTTTGCTCGAAGCTTGGGCGACCGGTACCCCCGACGCGAACCCCGCCAATCCGTTGGGGGTAAGAGACGTTGTGGGACATACGTTCCTGCGACCCGTGTTCCGCGCGATCGATCTGTGGGGCGCGGATGCAGCGTACTCTTGGGAGAATTTGACGTTTAGAGGCGACATTGCCTTTGTGAGCGGGAGACCCTTTGCCCGCGATATTCGTAGCTTGGTCGCTGATCCGACTGCGATTGCTCCAGAATTGCGACGCGCCTTGGCGGCATTGGCACGTGGCGCCGGAGCAACCCCGGTGGTGTTGCCGGATTCTTTTGTGATTCGAAACGCAGTCGAATGGGGCGGTGGAATGGATTTATTGGTGCGCGGTTGGCTTTTTATGCTGCAAGTGAATCAAACCGACGTGCTGAGTAACTCGGTACGACTACTCATTCGAGACATTGAAACACGAGTTCTACTTACGGTGCGGAAAAACTTTCTCGCGGAGCGCTTACAGGGGAACTTGTTGGGGGGCTACGGAATCGACAGCGACTACTCATTTTTGCGCCCCCGCCTGACCTACAAGTGGAACGATTACCTGAGTACGGAAGTTGGCTACTTGTTTATTGCCGGCCGCCGGCAATCCTTGATTGGTCAGTACCGCAGGAACGATCAAGGTTGGTTGCAAGTGTCGTTGCGGTTTTAGCCAGGCTGAGCGGGTCCGCTCAGCGTAAAGGGTTATTTGCTGAGGTCCTCTAAGAGCATGGCTGCGACTTTCCGGCCAAGGGCTACCGCGTAGTTTGTTCCCCGGTCCCAGGGGTAGACTTGGCTCATGGACGCAAAGTACAAGCCCCGGATCGGCGTCCGCAAGTCAGGAATGTTTTGCGAGTGGCAAACGGGTGGAATTGGCTGCGCGTACGTTGTTCGCCACAACCAGGATCCCCGAACCCAACTGCGCTCGAAGTGCGGATTGAACCTGGGGAAGGCTGCAAGGAACCGATCGAGGAGCTCCTCGCGGGAGAGTCGGAAGTATTCGTGGCTGGGATCGAGATAATCGCCGCAATACACGAGGTGGTCGCCCCCGAAGTGCTCTGCAGGCACGAAGTTGGTGTGTTCCACCAGAGCGAGAAAGGGAAAACCCGCACTCTTGGGCAGGTTGTGCCAATAGTAGCGGGTTAAGGGCCGATCGAGCGCTACGATCAGCACCACGGCGCCCAAGGAGCGAAGCGAACGGAGTTTCTCGGCATAGGTCTCCGGCAGCGCGGGAATCATGCGGGCCGTGAGGGCCGGTGAGGAAGTGCAGATGACGGCATCAAAAGCGTGCTGCTCCGTAAGTGCCTCTACCGCTAGCCGGCCGTCGGAGGCTGGGGTCACACCCGTCACCGTAGTCTTGAGGTAAAACCGAACCCCTTGCTCCTGGAGCAAGCGACCGAAACGATCGAAGAAAGCCTGGAAGCCACCGACAAATGTTCCCAAACGTGTGGTTCGCGATTTGATCCGAGCCCAAAACCAAGCCATGTTGACAACGTCAACATTTTCCTCGCCGAACTTCCCGACTAGCATCGGCTCCCACACAGATTCGTAGATACGGTTTCCTGCCCAACGTCGGAGCCACTTCGAGGCGGGAACCTTTTCCAGGGGACGCCACCATGGGGTCAGCCGCAAGTACAAGCCAACAATTCCGAACCGCACTACGTCGTGAAGGGGAAACCGTGGCAAGAAAAACCGCGCCGCTGTAGCAAGCGAGTCGGCAGGGTAAAACTCCCCTTTGTGATACAGTACCGTAAAAGGACGAGGAAAAAGCACTTCTTTCTGCCAGCCAAGCTCACGGATCAAACCCAGGATTGCGCGGTCGGACGTGAACCAGTGATGGTAAAATTTCTCGAGAGACCACTCCCAGTGTGGTTCCCGAAAACCACCGGCGAGCCCGCCGAAGTTTTCGGATGCTTCGAACACGGTGACTTCGTGGCCCTGGCGGGCCAGGTCGTATGCGGCTGCTAACCCTGCAGGGCCCGCCCCAATGATGCCAATGCGCATGCGACGCCGCTTAGCATGAAGAGCAATACTTTGCTTGGCGGAAAAGGTTGATTCGGAAATTCGGCTTTCACCCTCCGAGGCGGACCCGCCAGGGCTCCGCGCACTTGCACCTCGAGTCAGCCGGAGAAAGGCCCGGGACTTTGATCGGCAAGTACGGGGTAAAGCGCGTTTGACACGACATCGGGTGAAATTCAGCTGCGATGGGCGACGAAAAGCGAGAGTGAGAGCGCCGTACCCGGCACGAGCAGGGTTTGAACTCCGACCGACAAGAGGAGTCCGTTTGCTCGAAAGCAGCAACGCATCTGATTGTGGCGTCTGTTCCCTGGTGCCTTGCACCTGATCACCTGAAGCCTAATCGAGCTTCCAGAAGTCGAATGAAGTTTTACAGCGGTCCAGGTATGAATGCTTGCCACTGAGGAGAAACGAGTGCCACGCTCGTTTGAAGCAATGGTCGCCAAACGACACTGGTTTTTGCGCAAGGTCTGGAGGACCGTGCATGAGCACGCGATGCTCCGCGAGGGCGACCGTGTGGTTGTGGCGGTATCCGGCGGGGCCGATTCCGTTGCAACCTTGCTTGCCCTGCACGCCTTTGCACGGCCGCTATCGCTTCAGCTTACGGTCGCCCACGTAGACCACGCTTTGCGGGCGACCAGCAGCGAGGATCGCCAGTTTGTGGTTTCGCTGGCCGCGAAGCTTGGCCTGCCGGTTCGTATCCGAGAACTGAGCCCAGGTGCTCTCGGCAAAAGTAACCTCGAGGCGCAGGCTCGTCTGATGCGTTACCGATTTCTGCACGAAGTCGCTGCTTCGGTCGGAGGTGCGAAGATCGCAACCGGCCACACGATGGACGATCAGGCTGAGACGGTTTTGCTGCGGCTTCTTCGAGGTTCGGGTCTGCGTGGACTCAGGGGCGTTCTGCCCGTGCGAAGCGACAGCGTCATACGCCCCCTGATTGGCTGTACGCGTGCAGAGGCACGGCGGTTTCTTCAAGAGCAGGGGTGTAGCTGGCGCGAAGACGAGACTAACCAGGACGATCGCTTTCTTCGAAACCGAGTGCGGTTGCAGTTGCTTCCGATTTTGTGCTCTTGGAACCCATCGCTCGTCCGCGTGCTCGCTAGGACAGCCGACGTGGCCAGGGTGGGCGCACAAGCGCTCGAATGGCTCGTGCGCGAAAAGCTCAAAGCGGCAACCCAGCCAGATGGCACATTGTGCCTCTCGTTTCTGCGAGGGTTGGCCCCCGCTGTGCAGAGTCTAGTTGTGGCGACTTGGCTGGCCGCGCACGTCGGTGAAGCCATGCGCCCGAGTGAGCGTCGGCGGCTGCGCGTATTGGCTGAAGCGTTTGTTCACCGCAGTAGGTCCTCCGACACCGGTAAGGTACGAGATCGCGCTCTCCGTATATCGCTTGTATGGCAAGACGATCGTGTGAAGCTTCAGTCAGAACCGACTGGGTTCCCGAGCTCCCTCCGAGAGGCGACAGAGTGGAAGCCGGTTCCTCTGGTGGTGGGCGGGGCAGTCGATCTTCCGAACGGCTGGCGCATTTGGGCGCAAGCTCGAACCTGCACCGAAAAAGGCGTTGCGGTGCGCCTGCGCGACGAATTGGTGGCCATAGTAGACGCGCGCGCTTTGGACGACTGCTTACTGGTGCGGCCTGTATGCCAGGGCGACCGTATTGTGCCGATTGGAATGGTAAACGCCCGGAAGGTGCAGGACGTGTTCACCGACCGCCAGGTTCCCCGGGAGGAGCGATGGGGGCGGCCGGCTGTGGTTTGCGGCACCCGCATTATCTGGATCCCAGGAGTGATCCGGAGCGCCCACGCACTGGTCACTAGTGAAACCAGAGACATCCTAGAACTCCGCGCGGCCCGCCATCGGCCGTAAATCGAGATTGCGAACTCAGCGGCCGGCGGGCGCCCTGCACTCCATGCTCTGGGCCATGTGTCTTTCTGGCATGAGGGACATAGCCCTTGACATCGAGTGCCTAGTTGGTGGATAAGCGCCGCGCCGGTTGGCGGTGGGGCTGTTGTGGGCGTCGAAGAGCAGCAGATTGACCGCTTAGTCAACACGGAGATTGTACACGACCAAGAAGCTCACGAAATAGGGATAGTTGGGAACTCCCGCGACCGTAGTTTTGGATGGCCGGGGGCAATCAACTAGGGAGGGCGAGCGATGGACTTCGTACGGGCCGCGTTTGTGCATCTCAATGTCTGGGCCAGCGCGTGGAGCACGCTGTTAATCGCAGCGCTGTGGGCCGGAGCTCGGGAGAGGAAGGCTGCTTTGGTGACTGCGTTGTTCCTGGGTATGGTCCTTCCTGTGAACTTGGCGTTCGTGATCCAAAGCTTGCCGGGGCTGTACGCCAAGTTAGCGCCGGTGGCGGAATACTTGCCGCTAACTCTTTTTTGGATTCCACCAGCGGCGCTGCACGTGGCGTGTTTGTGGACGCACCATCAGCACTGTGCAATCTCCCGGAATTTATTGGTTGGCGCTTACACGCTTGGGATGACTGGATTCTTTGCGCAGGCGTTGGGCTTGTTGGATTTAGGACCTGTTGTCGACCGCGGTTGGGGCGCAATGCGATCGGGAGCGGAGAGCCGCTTGCTCTTCGGCCTTCAAGGGGCGCTCCTCCTCGCATGCTTCGGTGTTTCGCTGTACTGGTGTTGGGAGAGCCTCAGCGAAGATGGCGTTGGGGATGAACGCAAGATCGGAGCGCGAGTGTGGCTTTGGGGTGCAAGCATCTTCGCTGTGGGTGCGGCTTCGAATTACCTCGCGGTGTTTGGCTTTCCAGCGGTCCCGATTGCGTCGCTTGGAAACCTTGTTTTCCTCGCAGTGCTTTTGATCGCTGTAGTTCGGCAAGGTTTTCTCAGCGTGGATTCTGAGATCGGCCGCCTTGCCTCGTTGGTTAGTATCGCGGTCGGATCTGTGTGGCTAGTTGTCAGCCTTGGGTTCCTCTTGGTTGGTTCCGACGTGCTCAGCGTCCACTGGGTTGCGCTGGAGGTTGCTGCCGCGACTGTCGGCGTCGCAGTGATTCTTGGATACGCGGTAACACGTCGCTTCACACCGACCGAGGCAGGGCAGTGGAAAGCAGGAGTGTCGGAATTCAAGGATCTTTTCTGCTTTGACGTTGCACGTGCTCGCGCGGCAACGGGAAAGAAGGAACTGTCCGAACTGATCGCAAAAGCCCTTAAGGGGGTTCCGGCCTTACGAGGTGTGGCGGTTTACCGCCGCTCTCACTCTGGGCGAGTGTATCGCCTGGACACGGCAATTGGCCCTCACGACGCCTTTCCGGCAGCGGCTACCCGGAGTGAGTTGGAGGCCATTTGTTTACCGGACGTCCGAGCGGAGAAAGGCCAGGCGGACCCGCCACGCGTCGACAGGGGGCTGTCTCTACGCTCGGATGTCGAGTCTAACGGTGGAAGATTGCAAGCCACGGGTGCTCTTGCGCTACCGATCCCGTCGTTGGGGACTGAGGACGGATACCTTGTCGTGTACGACCCTGAAGCATCCCGTCGGTGGGAACGCTACGCACTGTTTTGGTCGCTTGGATGCACCTTGGCTGCGCTCTGGTACAAAGTTGGCCTGGAAGATCAAGTGGAACGCTTCGTCGGGAGTCTTACGGCAGAGACGACGGGGCAACAGCAGGATGTCGGGACGGAGTCTGCGAAAGCTACGGAAAACAAGCAGCTAAAACGTACCGGAAATCCAAAGCCTCGGGCGTGGAAACCAGGCGTGCCGAGAGAGGTTCGGCGTAAGGCCGCGGAAGAGCCTCCCGAGCTTCGCTCGATCGTAGGTGAGAGCGCGGCTCTTCTTGCAGCCATCGAGCAGGCGAAGAAAGCCGCGCACAGAAGCTACCCCGTCATCCTTTTGGGCGAGACAGGAACAGGCAAAGAATTGTTTGCGCGTGCGATCCACGCGCTCAGTCCTCGCGCAGACAAGCCGTTCCACGCGACGAACAGCGGCGCGATACCGTTGGATTTGGCTGAAAATGAGCTCTTTGGTCATAACCCCGGGGCATACACCGGTGCGACTCAAACGCATGTTGGCTGGTTCGAGAAACTCTCTGGAGGAACGCTGTTCTTGGACGAAATAGGCGAGGCGCCTCTCAATCTCCAAATCAAGCTCTTGCGGGTAGTCGAGCTGGGTGAGGTTGTGCGCCTGGGCAGTACGCAGACCAAGTACGTGGATGTCCGGATTATCGCCGCCACCAATCGCCCGCTGCTTCAACTTGTGCAAGAGGGGAAGTTTCGTGAAGACCTCTTTCACCGGTTGGAAGGGTTCGTCATCGAACTACCTCCTTTGCGCGATCGGTTGGAGGACCTACCGATGCTGCTGGCGCACTTCTTGAACCAATGTGGGGTGGTTTGGCGAGAAGAACAATGTTCGGACGAAATGTTCGAGTTGATGTGCCAGTATTCATGGCCCGGGAACGTGCGTGAGCTACGCTCGCTAGTCGAGACGTCCGTGACCCTAACCGGGGGGTTCGACGAGGAGGCATTTCAAGCTGCAGTGAAAGCGAAGATTGAGCTTAGACGGTCGACGGCAGGCAAGGGCGAAAGGACGTTTTTTGTGAACCTAGCACGGCCTCTGTCGGAGGCGGTGCGCCAGTACAAGCTGACACATGTCCAGGCGGCGCTCGAGCTTGAGGAGGGGAACATCTCCGCCGCTGCGCGCCTTCTGGGAATGAGCAAAAGCAATCTAGTCCGCTTATTACGGTCGCTGCGGGTAAGCCCCGAGCGGCTGGACTTCAACTGCGAGTAGGCTCGCGGAGGCCGCGTGGCCGGACTGCGCGTCGCGGTGTCCCGGTTGTAGACTCGGAGCGTAGTGGCTGCCGCGGGCAGCGTCTCGATGGGCGGAGGCGATCGAGTCCAGCAAACGTGGACGAACCGTTCGACTACGGGGGTGGCCTTTCTTTCGGTTGGGCGAATCCATTCGTTCAGTCGTGCCGGGCAGGGCTTGCTGGGCAGGGTACGGCCGTACGTACGCAAAGCATCGACTGCCGGGCACCCGTGAAGGAAGGGTCCTGGGCGACAGCCGCTTCCCACCTTCGTTGCGTTTGGGGTTCGAGTCCGGAAGAAGTTACCGCAGGGACTCAGCAGAAGCGTTGCCGCTCCGGAGCACCTGTGTTACGGTGCTGCCGCTCGTGTAGGTGGCGAAGCTGCATATGACGAATCAGTTCTCCCGCAATGTGGCCCTTTGGTTGGTGATGGGCCTCTTATTCTTGCTCCTTTTCAATGTTTTCAGCCGCCAGCAAGCTAAGGAGCCGGAGGTCATCTTTAGTGACTTCATGGCCGCCGTCGATAAAGGCGAGGTGGCCCAGGTAACCATCCAAGGCCAAAACATTCGTGGTCGTTACACCTCGGGCGAGCGATTCAAGACCTTTGCCCCGCAAGACCCGGAACTGGTGAAGCTTCTGCGTGAAAAAGGGGTCAAAATCGAAGCGCGGCCGGAGGAAGGAGAACCTTGGTACGTGATTCTCTTCGTGCAGTGGTTCCCGATGCTGCTGCTCATTGCCGTGTGGATCTTCTTTATGCGTCAAATGCAAATCGGTGGCGGCAAGGCAATGGCATTCGGAAAGAGCCGCGCCAAGTTGCTGAACGAGAACACCCACCGGGTTACCTTTAGCGACGTCGCTGGAGTGGACGAGGCAAAAGAAGAACTCGAAGAAATCATTGCCTTTTTGAAGGACCCCAAAAAGTTCACCAAGCTAGGGGGCCGTATCCCGAAAGGCGTTTTGCTGGTGGGTCCACCGGGCACGGGAAAGACGTTGCTAGCCCGCGCGATCGCAGGCGAGGCCGGAGTGCCCTTTTTCTCCATTAGTGGCTCCGACTTCGTGGAGATGTTCGTTGGTGTGGGCGCCTCGCGCGTGCGCGACCTGTTCGTGCAGGGGAAAAAAAATGCACCCTGCATCATTTTTATCGATGAGATCGATGCTGTAGGGCGACACCGCGGTGCCGGCTTAGGTGGCGGCCACGATGAGCGCGAGCAAACGCTCAATCAGCTTCTCGTGGAGATGGACGGGTTCGAGACGAATGAGGGCGTCATTTTAATTGCAGCTACCAACCGCCCCGACGTGCTCGATCCTGCTCTTCTGAGACCAGGCCGCTTCGATCGCCGCGTCGTGGTTCCTCGTCCGGACGTGAAGGGAAGAGAGGGAATCTTGCGGGTGCACACACGCCGGGTGCCGGTGGCGGACGACGTCGATCTTGCACTGCTTGCTCGCAGTACGCCAGGATTTGCAGGCGCAGATTTGGAGAATTTGGTGAACGAGGCCGCACTGCTCGCGGCTCGGCAGAATAAGGATAAGGTCAGCATGGCCGACTTCGAGTTGGCCAAAGACAAGGTACTCATGGGGGTCGAGCGGAAGAGCATGATCATGAGTCCGCAGGAAAAGCGGAGTACCGCGTATCACGAAGCTGGACACGCACTGGTGGCCAAGCTGCTTCCCGGGGCGGACCCGGTCCATAAAGTTTCCATCATCCCGCGAGGCATGGCCTTAGGAATTACGCAACAAGTTCCCGCCGATGATCGCCACTCGTACTCGCGAGAACATATTTTGGCGCAAATTACGATTCTATTTGGTGGCCGAGCTGCGGAAGAACTCGTATTAGGCCAGATCACAACTGGCGCAGCAAACGATATCGAGCGCGCGACGGAATGGGCGCGGAAGATGGTGTGCCAATGGGGAATGAGCGAGAAGCTTGGTCCCATGACGTTCGGGCGCAAGGAAGAACAAATCTTTCTCGGACGCGATTTTACCCAGTTGCAAGACTACTCTGAACACACTGCGGTGGAGATCGATAACGAGGTCCGTAGACTCATTAACGAGTGCTACCAGAAGGCCAAGGACCTCTTGTCAGCCAACATTGCCACTCTCCACCGGCTGGCCGAAGCACTTCTCGAGAAAGAAGTGCTGGATGGGGCAGAGATCGATGCGATTTTGCGCAGCGGACAGGCAAGTCCTGAGAAGGCGGAGGAGGGGTGGTCTGCAACTGCGGGTGTGATGGCCTGATCTCGAAAAACAGCGGAGACGCACGCGGCTGGTCTCCACCAGTGCGTCCCGGCTGGAAGTGACCCCGCTGAGGAGGCCCAGCGGGGAACATGATTTGGCGCGATCACAAGCCAAGCCGATTTTTGGGCGGCTTGCCCGCCGGTTGCAGCTACGACATGGGGCGATGCGATGATTGATTGGGTCGCTTCTTTGCGCATCCAGGACGCGATCGACATTCTGGTCATCGCCTACCTAATCTACCGGATTATCGACCTCATCCGGGGCACCCGGGCGATGCAAATGCTCATCGGGCTGGCGATTGTGTTCCTGGCGTTTTTGTCCTCTCAGTATTTCGAGCTGTACACGCTCAACTGGATTTTGGACAATTTTTTGAGCTCGATCCTGCTAGTGATCGTGGTGATCTTCCAGGACGACATCCGCCGGGCGCTGACCCAGGTCGGAACACGGCCGTTCTTTGGCTCCACCAAGTGGATCGAACAGGAAGACTTGGAAGAAATCGTGCGGGCGGCGGTAGCGTTGGCAAGCAAGCGCATTGGCGCACTCATTGTGCTGCAACGTGAAGTTGGCCTCAATCAGTACATCGAGGTGGGCACCCGACTTGATGCCCGTGTCAGTAAGGAGCTGATTCTCAGCATCTTCCTTCCTTCTTCGCCGATCCATGATGGGGCGATCATTATTCACCACGGCCGGATTATCGCAGCCGGTTGTTTCCTACCTCTGACCACCAATCCGCACGTGAGCCGTACGTTGGGGACGCGGCACCGTGCAGCGATCGGCTTGACCGAGGAGACGGACGCAGTGGTGGTGGTCATCTCCGAGGAAGAAGGGGCGATCTCGCTTGTTCGCGAGGGCCGAATCACGCGTGACGTTGACGCAGGCACCTTGCGGGCCACGTTGCAGAAGCTTCTGGGCGCGTGAGAGAAAAAGCCCATGCGCGCTGCTCTGGAGCTGGTCCGCAGGTTGATCGCTGCAGTTTGGGATCCGCAGCGATGGCTTCAAGCGCTCACCCACAATCTCCCCCTCAAGTTGCTCTCCCTTGCCATAGCCTTTGGGCTTTGGAGCTTTGTCAATTTTGGCGAGCGTGACACGGTTGAATCCTTCAAGGTCGCGCTGGAACTCCGTAATCTCCCTCCTAATTTGATCATTACCAGCCCGAAGCCGGACTTCGTGGAAGTGCAGCTCATCGGCCCGCGAACGCTCCTGGGAAGGATCGACCGCAACCGCTTGGCATTCCCGATCGATCTGAACGGTGTGCGCCCCGGTCCGGCCGTATTTCGCCTGAGCCCGGAGGCGCTCGTTTTGCCACGCGGAGTCCGCGTACAGCGGATCACGCCAGCACAAATTACCCTCGAGCTAGAGCGCGTGGCTCACAAAATCGTTCCTGTGCGGCTCCGTTTGACGGGCCGGCTTCGGCCCGACTTTCAGATTGTGGAGACGAAAATTGCTCCGGAGATGGTTGAAGTTAGCGGGCCAGCCTCCACGATCGAGGACGTGAGCGTCGCTTACACGCAGCCGATCGACGTCAGCAATGTCGAGCCTGGAATTATCGAGCGCGAACTCTCCCTCGACCCGGCGGCAGAACTCGTCTCGTTCAGCGCCACTCGTGTGGCGGTGCAGTTGCGCGTGGAAGAGGTGATCACCACCCGGGAGCTGCGACGTGTGCCCGTGGAGGTTCGGAACGCGCGCAGCAATGCTGCGGTCACGCCGGGTACCGTGCGCGTCCTGCTGCGAGGACCCAAACGTCTGCTGGCTGAACCCGGCCTGGAAGACCGCCTGGCTTACGTGGATGCCGGCGGCAAACAACCGGGCCGATATCGGCTGGAGGTGAAGTTCGACGTTCCGGATGGGATCGAGGTGTTGTCCATTGAGCCCTCGCAAGTGGTCGTGAGCATGAGTGGCCCGTCTGATCGCTTGCGACGCCGATAGCCGCTTGTACGCAGCGAACCGCAGTCTGGCCGAAAACCGGGCCATCGGGTTTCGCGCTGTTGGCCAACTCAATCGGGACACAGCCGTCGCCCGTCGCAAGCAAACGGTGAAACCTGTAAATGCTTCCTGGTATGTCCAAACTGTTCGGAACCGATGGCATCCGTGGCATTGCAAACCATCCTCCACTCGACCCTCGTACCGTCGTGGCGATGGGACAAGCTTTGGCGGAAATGGGTGATGCCAAGGGCACTACGGCTTCGCGATGGGTCATCGCGCGCGATACTCGACTGTCCGGCCCTATGATCGAAGCTGCACTTGTTGCGGGATTGTGCTCTGCCGGCGCAGAGGCACTGATCATTGGTATTGCCCCGACGCCGGTTGCAGCTCGCCTGGCGCACCGGCGTTTCGGTTGTGGCGCGGTGGTGGTCTCTGCGTCGCACAACCCCTGGGAGTACAACGGACTGAAGATGTTCTCGGCCGATGGCTTCAAGTGGCCGGAGTCTCTGGAAAATGCGTTCGAGGAGAAGCTGCGTGCCATACTGGCATGTGAGCCGGACCGTACCGACGCGAAAAACACAGCTCTTGCCGTACCTCGACACATTGACGATGCGGCTGCATGGTACATCGAGTCCATCGGGCAGAGCCTCGGGAAACACCCCTCCTTGGATGGTCTTCACTTGGCTGTCGACTGCGCCAATGGCGCTGCCGTTACGGTGGCCGCGGAGTTGTTCCAGCACTTCGGCGCACGCGTAGACCTGTTTGCCGCCGCTCCGGATGGGCGCAACATCAACGCGAATTGCGGTGCAGTGTATCCCGAGCAACTGACGTCTTTTGCCCGTAGCGTGCATGCGGACGCGGGAATCGCGTTCGATGGAGATGCCGACCGTGTTGTGATGGTCGACGAGAGGGGCAAGCTACTAGATGGCGATCACCTGATGTGGATTCTCGCTACATATCTGCGGGATCACGGTAAACTCGATCCGCCGGTAGTGGTGGGCACGGTCATGACCAACTTCGGCCTCGAGCGGGCGCTGGCTTCTCGGGGAATTCAACTTCTGCGTGCGCCCGTTGGCGATCGAAACGTGGTGGGAATGATGCAGGAAACACGCTCGCGGTTGGGAGGCGAACCGTCGGGTCACATCGTCTTGTTGGACCACACGTCCACGGGCGATGGCTTGCTAACTGCCTTGGCTGTCTTGCTGGTCGCGAGGCGACTTGGCCGTCCTTTGAGTGAGCTTGGTGAAGGTTTGGAACTGGTTCCACAAGTACAAACAACCGTGCGGGTTGCGGACCCAAAATCAGCCGTCCGCTCCGAGGCAGTGCAACGCGCAGTGGAAGCAGCGCAAAAAGCCCTTTCGGGGCAAGGGCGAGTGGTGGTACGCCCGTCCGGCACCGAGCCCGTGGTACGCGTGTTGGTCGAAGGCGAAGATCAGCAGGGCATCCAGTCTTGGGCTGAAGAGATCGCTCGGTGCATTCGAGCCACGAGTTCGGATACCGTCGGGGGTCGTTGATGCCGATGCAACTTGTGACAGCGGAAGAGATGCGTGTCTTGGACCGGTTGGCAATCGACACCTTTGGGATCCCAAGCTTTACCCTCATGCGCAGAGCCGCGGCAGGGGCGGCAGAAATGATTTTGCGCCGCTTCAACCGTACCCAGCGCCGCCAAGTTTTGGTCGTGGCTGGAAAGGGGAACAATGGCGGAGACGCAATGGTGTGCGCGCGCCTGTTGGCAACACGGCGAACACCCGTAACGGTTGCCCTGGCTGCACGCCCTGAGGATTTGAAAGGCGATGCAGCCCGGGCTTACAAAGAGTTGCGGCGCGCAAAAGTCCAGGTGATCCCCGCAGTGGATCCCGATGCTTTGCGACGCTTGCTTCACAAGTGCACCCTCGTGGTCGACGGGCTGCTAGGCACCGGGCTCAATGCTCCGGTTGTGGGCTACATTGCGGATCTCATTGGTGCGATGAACGAGAGCGGCAAGCCGGTGGCGGCGCTTGACGTTCCCTCGGGGCTGGACGCAAACGTTGGAGTGCCGTTAGGTACGGCTGTCCACGCCCAAGCAACAGCCACCTTCGGGTTTGCCAAATTAGGACTTGTGACCTACCCGGGCCGAGCCTTTGCTGGAGACCTCACGGTCATCGACATTGGCATCCCACCTGAGGCAGTGGAACGCGTGCAGCCGCGTTCGTGGCAAATCGAGCCGGCAGACGTGAGGCGTCGCTTGCTAGTCCGTCCCCCTACCGCGCACAAGGGTACATGTGGTCATGTACTGGTCATTGGTGGAACTGCGGGGCATACCGGCGCCGCCTTGATGGCAGCCGAGGCCGCAGCGCGAGTGGGAGCGGGTCTGACAACCCTGGCGGGCCCGGCGTCGCTCAATGCGGTGCTGGCAGCGCACATCCCGGAAGTCATGACCGCGCTGCTTCCGGATGATCAGGGCCGATTTCGTTTCGATCCGGCGGCGGTAACGACCGTGCTCGATGGTAAGACGGCTGTTGTGATTGGACCCGGGATGGGCACGACCGAGGATTCGGCGTTACTTGTGCGGTTTGTTTTGGAGAAAAGCAACGTTCCGGTCGTTTGTGATGCCGATGCGTTGAATTGCATCGCGCGCTCCCCGGAAGTGCTCAGGCTTGCGTCGGGTCGATGCGTGCTAACCCCTCACCCCGGCGAGATGGCTCGTTTGACGGGACTCTCCACTGTCGACGTGCTGCAGCGTCGCCCGCAAGTGGCTCGAGAATTTGCGACGCGCAACCGCTGCGTGCTGGTTTTAAAAGGGGCTACGAGTCTTGTGGTTGCAGAAGATGGTGCCCTGTGGGTGAATCCAACTGGCAACCCGGGGATGGCATCTGGCGGTATGGGCGACGTATTGGCGGGCGTCATCGGAGGATTGTTGGCCCAAGGACTTCGACCCATCGATGCCGCGATCGTAGGAGTGTTTGCCCACGGGGCGGCTGGAGACAGCTTGGCACGGCAGTTCGCCTCGGTGGGTTATCTGGCTACGGAAGTGGCCAAACAGATCCCGCGAGAACTGGATACATTGCGAGTGGCCGGTTAGCCGCTAGTAACTCGCGTTGTTGTCCATGATCGATGCCCTCTCATGCTCGAATCGCGAAGGAACTGTTGTTCGCTGCCTGACCGAAGAGGCGACGCGGTCCTTGGGCGAGGACCTCGCCACCGTGGTTGCAGCCGGCGATCGGATCGGTTTGTGCGGCCCTCTCGGGGCGGGGAAAACTGCGTTCGTGCGAGGGCTGGCGCAAGGATTGGGTATCCCGGCGCAAAAGGTGCGCAGCCCAACATTCACGCTGGTCAATGAGTACAGCGGCGGGAGGCTGCGGTTGTACCATGTGGATTTCTACCGGATCGAAGCGACGCCCCTGGATCGACTCTCGCTGCGCGAAGTGATGTACGGCGACGGGGTGACCGTGGCGGAGTGGTGGGACCGCATCGAGGGCGAAACCTGTCATCTCCGCATCGACATCCGGATTGTGGGAGTCGAGGAGCGCGTGCTGGAGTTGGTCGCGTTTGACCAGCGCTACGCGGAGTGGGCAAGAAAATTGAAGGAGCACGGATTGCAGTGGCATTGATCGTACAAAAATACGGCGGCACGTCGGTAGGCGACTTAGAGCGAATTCGTGCGGTCGCAGCCAGAGTTGCGTCGACTTGGCGTCAAGGGAACCGGGTCATCGTCGTGGCGTCTGCGATGGCCGGAGAAACCAATCGGCTGTTGAAACTCGCGCACGACTTGTCGCATCAACCCGTACCTCGCGAAGTCGACGTGATCGCTACCGCTGGGGAACAAGTGTCCGTTGGCCTTGTCGCGATCGCCTTGCACGACCTTGGGGTGCCGGCGCGTTCGTTTCTTGGTTTCCAAATCCCCGTGGAGACGGACGGAGTGTTCCAAAAGGCGCGAATCCGGAACATCGACGGGCAGAAGCTCCTCGACTTGGTCGCCAGGGGCGAGGTTCCGGTGGTCGCTGGCTTTCAAGGAATCGACAAAGAGGGAAACCTGACGACACTGGGACGCGGCGGGAGCGACACGAGTGCTGTGGCGATTGCTGCGGCCGTGAAAGCGGACGTTTGTGAGATCTACACGGACGTGGATGGTGTCTACACCACCGACCCGCGGATTTGCCCGAGCGCGCGCAAACTGGAGCGGATTTCCTTCGACGAAATGCTGGAGTTGGCTAGCTTGGGAGCGAAAGTGCTGCAGATCCGCTCAGTGGAGTTTGCAAAACGGTACGGTGTCCCGTTGTGTGTCCGTTCCAGCTTTACCGACGACCCGGGCACTTGGGTCGTCGCCGAGGAGCCAAGCATGGAAGAAGTACTCGTTTCAGGTGTGGCTGCAGATCAAAATGAGGCCAAAATTACATTGCATCGTGTGCCCGACCGCCCTGGCTTGGCGGCGCGCATTTTCGGGCCAATTGCTCGCGAACACATCGTGGTCGACATGATCATTCAAAATGCGAGCGAAGACGGGTTCACCGACGTGACCTTTACAGTTCCACGAGCCGACCACGCGAGAGCGGTGGCCATCGTGCGCGATGTCGCCAACAACATCGGTGCGAGCGGCGTCAGTACGGACACCAATATTGCCAAAATTTCGGTCGTCGGTCTGGGAATGCGCAGTCACGCCGGAGTGGCTGCACGGATGTTCGAGGTGCTGGCTCGCGAAGGCATCAACATCCAGATGATTTCCACTTCCGAGATCAAGATCTCGATCGTCATCGACGCGAAATACACGGAACTGGCGGTCCGTGTGCTTCATGCTGCTCTAGTCGAAGAGGGTTTCAGAGAGGGGACGACGTCGTGAGCCATCAGGGTGTAGTCGAACTCTACGACACGACTTTACGCGACGGCTGCCAAGCCGAAGACATTGCTTTCACGGTGGAAGACAAGCTCCGGATTGCGGAGCGGCTCGACGACTTTGGGATCAAGTACATCGAAGGGGGTTGGCCAGGGTCCAATCCGCGTGACGAGGCGTTTTTCCGTGAAGCGAAAAAGCTGCGGCTGAAGCAGGCAAAAATCGCTGCCTTTGGGGCAACGTGTCGGGCTGGCCTCAGACCTCATGAAGATCCAATCTTTCGCAAACTCGTACAGGTCGAAACGCCGGTCGTGACGATCTTTGGGAAGACCTGGGACTTGCACGTTCGCGAGGATCTGCGCATCCCGCTGCAGGCAAACTTGGAGCTGATTTATGAGAGCATCGCCTACCTGAAGCGGCACACCGACATGGTCATTTTCGACGCGGAGCATTTTTTCGACGGGTTCCTTGCCAACCGAGAGTTTGCAGTAGAATGTTGTCGGGTTGCGGCCGAGGCGGGCGCGGACCTTGTGTGCCTTTGCGAAACGAACGGAGGTCGCTTGCCTGACGAAGTCGCCGCTGGTGTGGATGTAGTGCGTGCGGCCGTGAACGTGCCGCTGGGCATTCACTGCCACAACGACGCCGAGCTGGCAGTGGCGAATAGCTTGGTTGCGGTGCAGCACGGTGTGCGTCAGGTGCAAGGCACCATCAACGGAATCGGAGAACGATGCGGCAACGCGAACCTGTGCTCCATCGTGGCAAACCTGCAGCTCAAAATGGGGTACCGGGTGGTCTCGCCCGCACAGCTCCGGCAGCTACGGGAACTTTCCCATTTCGTGTGGGAGCTGGCGAATCTCGAGCCGAACAAGCGGCAGCCTTACGTGGGCCTGAGCGCGTTTGCGCACAAAGGTGGAGTCCATGTTGCGGCCGTCCAAAAGAATGCCCGTACCTACGAGCACATCGACCCTGCACTCGTAGGGAATCGTCAGCGGGTGCTGGTGTCGGACCTCTCTGGCAAAGGCAATATCTTGTACAAGGCAAAGGAATTTGGCCTCGACACCGAAGTACTGAAGCCGTCCGTGCGCCGCGTCCTACAAGAGGTGAAAGAACTGGAGAGCCGTGGATTTCAATTCGAAGGTGCTGAGGCCTCGTTCGAGCTGTTGCTCCAGAAGGGAGTAAATGGCAAGCGTACGCGCCACTTTCGGCTGATCGGTTTTCGGGTGATCGACGAAAAACTACGCGAAGATGAGCCGCCGCTTTCCGAGGCGACGATCATGATCGAAGGGCCTGATGGTCAGGTGGAGCACACGGCGGCACAAGGCAACGGTCCAGTGAATGCCCTGGACAATGCGTTACGAAAGGCTCTGCGCAAATTCTACCCGCAAATCGATGAGGTCCAGCTGCTCGACTACAAGGTGCGTGTGCTCGGAGGAGGAGAGGGCACAAAAGCGACAGTGCGGGTCCTGATCGAGTCCGGCGATGGCAAGGACCGGTGGGGTACCGTCGGCGTGTCTCAAAACGTGATCGAGGCTAGCTGGCAAGCCCTCGTGGATAGTATCGACTACAAACTCTATAAGGACCGCAAACGGCAAAAGCGGGAGAAAGCTCCGGCAACCTCCTCGCAGCCGAAGTAATCGCACTCGGCGAAGCCGTTCGTGGGAACTGTGCCTCGAATGGCGGCCATTCCCAATGAGAAGCCAGCCCTGAGCTTTGCGGTATGCACGACAGAGACATCATTTACTTGGACGCCAATGCGACGACCCCGCTGCGGTCAGAGGCGCTTGCCGCCATGATGCCGTTTTTGCACGCGGCCTACGGAAACCCGTCAAGCGTGCATCGGCTCGGTAGTGCCGCGCGCGTGGCCATCGAAGATGCTCGTGCTGTCGTTGTGCGTGCGTTGGGAGCGGAGCGAAGCGAGGTGGTGTTTACCAGCGGAGGTACGGAAGCGAATCACCTTGCGTTGTTAGGGCTGGCGTTCAGCAGGGCGCCGGCGGTAATCGTCACGACCCCGATCGAACATTCGTCGGTGTTGCGCCCACTGGAATTCTTGCGGCAGCTGGGCTGGGAAATTCGCTACGCACGGGTCTTTGCGGACGGCACCCTCGACCTGGAGCAGTTCGAAGAGCTGTTGAGGGACGACAGGGTCCGTGTTGCCTCGATTGGCTGGGCAAACAATGAAATTGGCACGATCCAGCCCATGGCCGAGATCTCCCGAATTTGCCGGGTGCGGCAAGTGGTCTTGCATTCCGATGCTGTTCAGGCGGTTGGCAAAATTCCCGTGGATCCTGCGCTTGCGGATCTGCTCTCGATTTCGGCTCACAAGTTTGGCGGGCCCAAAGGCGTTGGTTGCGTCGTTGTGCGCAAGGGGGTCGAACTTGCGCCGTTGCTCCGCGGTGGTTCGCAGGAGCGCGGGCTTCGTGCCGGAACGGAAAACGTTGCTGGGATCGTCGGGATGGCACGAGCTTTAGCCCTGGCTACCCGAGAAGTGGATGCGTTCGTCCAAAGTACTCGCCGCTGCCGCGATCGGTTGTGGGCACAGTTGGCTGAAGTGCCCGGGGTGCGGCGGTTTAGTGGCTTAGGGGACCAGTCTCTCCCCAACACTCTGATGGTGGCATTCGAGGGCGTGAATGCCGATGCACTCATTGCGGCGTTGGACCTATCAGGTGTGTGTGTTTCGGCCGGCTCCGCTTGCGCGGCTGGGGCGGCCGAGCCTTCGCATGTGCTGTTGGCAACTGGGGTTCCCGCCGATCTCGCGCGGAATGCGGTGCGTTTCAGTTTAGGGCGCGACATCAGCGAGGCACTCATCGATGCCGCTGCCGAGCGGGTCGTCAGGGCTGTGCATCGGTTACGTGACGAAGTCGGCCAGCCCGCGACGGAGCACGAGACATGGCTCGGGTCGTAGTCGCGATGAGCGGCGGCGTGGATAGTTCGGTCGCTGCCGCGTTGCTGGTTCGGGACGGGCACGAGGTGATTGGCGTGGCGATGCGGCTTTGGGCCGGACCCAGCGAGAGCGGGTGTTGTTCTTTGGACGACTTTCTGGACGCGCGGCGGGTTGCAAATCGGATCGGCATTCCATTTTACGTGATGGACTTCTCGGTTCCGTTCGAAAGGCACGTCGTGAGGCCGTTTGTCGAGGAGTACCTGAGCGGTCGCACCCCGAACCCGTGCGCTCTGTGCAATCAGTTCGTGAAGTTCGACGCCTTGTGGCAACGTGCTCGATCCCTTGGTGCGGAATATTTAGCCACCGGCCATTACGCGCGAGTCGTTCGCGATATGGAAACTGGGGCAGTGCAACTTCGAGCCGCAACGTACGGCGCCAAAGATCAGTCCTACTTCCTGTTCGGCATTCCGTGCGGCTTGTTGGAACGGTTGCTGCTGCCGGTCGGCGACAAGACCAAGGAAGAGGTGCGTGAACTTGCCCGCGAATGGGATTTGCCGGTTGCAGAGAAACCAGAAAGTCAGGAAGTCTGCTTTGTCGCAGGCAAAAGTTACGCGCAGTTCGTCGAAGAGTACTCTGGGCGTGCGGGCCGCGCGGGGGTGATCGTGGACGAGAGCGGGCGTGTGCTTGCCTCGCATAAGGGGATTCACCGGTTCACCGTTGGCCAGCGCCGTGGGTTGGGGATCGGTGTTGGCTCTCCGCGGTATGTGGTCTCGCTGGAGTCGGATACCGGAACGGTACGAGTAGGGCCGAAGGCAGCAACAGTGGCTCGTGGACTGCGAGCGCGCAATGCAAACTGGCTGGTGCCGGCGTTGCCAGAGCCAGGTCAACCGCTGTCGGTGAAGATTCGCTCGCGGTTTCAGCCCGTGCCAGCAGTGGTGGAGAGTGTTTCGCAGAAGGATTTCGTGGTTCGCGCTCCTCGTGGCCTCCAGGCGGTCACGCCGGGCCAGGCTGCTGTGCTGTACGACGGAGATCGGGTTGTAGGCGGAGGCTGGATCGATGTTGCGCTCTGACTCCCCAAGCGAAGCAACCGGTTTGCGCGTGGCGATTACCACCCTCGGGTGCAAGGTGAATCAATACGATTCGACCGCCATTGCTCGCGCCTTGGAGCAACGAGGGTGTGCCATCGTCGAGTTCGACCAAGCCGCTGACGTGTACATCGTGAATTCTTGCACGGTAACCGACCGGGCAGACGCGGAGAGTAAGCAGCTTGCGCGTCGTGCCCGACGGCAAAATCCGAAGGCGAAGGTCATTGTGACTGGTTGTTTCGCACAAGTAGCTCCGCATCGTGCAGCGATTCCAGAAGTCGACGCTGTCATCGGCTTGAACCGGCTGGACGATCTTGTTCAGGCTGTGTGCAAGGAGATCGGTGCCCGAATTCTTGTGAACGACCTACGCTCAGCACGGAAGGTGCGCACGGTCGGGGCAGGTGCACCATTGGGGCACACACGGGCCTTTCTCAAAGTGCAGGAGGGATGCGATCTATTCTGCTCATTTTGCATCGTCCCGATGTCTCGGGGAGCGAGCCGGAGCGTTCCTCCGCGGCAGGTTCTAGAGGAGTACGAGTCGCTTGCCGACGCGGGCGTCCAAGAGGTCGTTTTGACGGGCGTGCATTTGGGAGCATGGGGGCATGACTTGTCCCCGCGACTGGAGCTGGCGGACCTGGTGGAAATGCTGGCGGAGCGGGGGCGTATTCCGCGATTGCGTCTCAGCTCCATTGACCCACCGGAGGTCACCCCGCGATTGTTGCGCTTGCTCGAAACGGTTCCCGAACTCTGCCCACACTTCCATATCCCCATTCAAGCAGGGGTCGATTCGGTACTGCGAAGGATGCGGCGGCGTTACGACACGGCATTTGTGCGTTCTCTTGTTACGGAGATCCGCAGGCAGTTTCCGGACGCTGCCATCGGAACCGACATCATCGCGGGCTTCCCAGGGGAAGATGTGGCCGAATTCCAGCAAGGGCTCGAGTTCTTCGAGTCGCTGCCGCTGACGTACTTTCACGTGTTCCCTTACTCGGTGCGCCAGGGAACCACGGCGGCAAAGCTACCAGGACACTTGCCGCCCCAAGTGGTCCATGAGCGTGCCCGTAAAGTGCGAGCGCTCGGGAGCTGCAAGCGAGAAACGTTTGCGCGCCAATTCGTTGGTCGGGAGCTGAAAGTGCTGATCGAGGAACGACAGCGTCCGGGGGGTTACGCAGCCGGGTACTCGCGAAACTACCAACGGGTTTTCGTTTCGGGGCTGCCTCCCACCAATGCCGAAATTGCTGTGCGGATCGTCGCTCAGGAAGAAGGACGGTTACTTGGGGTATGGACAAAGCAAGTCGCGTGAAAGGGCAGACCAGCGCGCTTAGGGAACTCCAAGAGCGGATTGGCCACCGCTTTGCCGACCAAGCGTTGCTAGAGGCGGCACTGACGCACCCCTCGGCACTGCCCAGTCCGGGACCACACCGCATGGAGCAGCTCGAGTTTCTTGGCGATGCAGTACTGGGCCTGATGCTCGGCGATCTTCTTTTGCAACGCTACCCCAACGCCGCGGAAGGCGAACTCTCCCAGTACCGCGCAGCCATGGCCAATACGGAAGCGTTGGCTGCTAAGGCGCGCGCTTTGGGGCTGCATGAAGCGATTGCGCTGGGGCGCGGAGAAGAAAAATCTGGTGGTCGACGCAAGGAATCGATTTTAGCGGCGAGCTACGAAGCCGTGTTGGGTGCGGTGTATTTAGATGGCGGCTGCGAGGCTTCTCGCAGGTGCGTGGAAGCCCATTTTCGTGAGGAGTTAGCGCATCTGCCAAAACGAACCCGTTTCGACCCGAAGACGGCCCTCCAAGAGCTCTGCCAATCGCGCTACGGAACGACGCCACGGTACGTAACCGCTGCAGCGAGCGGCCCCGACCACGCTCGGTGGTTCGTCGTGGACGTAAGTATAAACGGCGTCATAATGGCTCGAGGCGAAGGCAAGAGCAAACGTGCTGCAGAGCGTGAGGCCGCTCGTGCCGCGTTGGAAATACTTACACGCGAGATCCATGCGGGGTGAAATTCACATGTCGCGAGCCTTCGTCGCTGATTCCCGCTCTGCGGTCGCTCGACGCATCACCCATACGCTGGCTCCGGCTAAAAGAACTGCCAGCGTCGCGACTGAAAAAGTCAAAAAGTAGCTGAGCAGGGCAATGACCGTGATTGCGGCCGTGACCGCGACGAGACGTTTGTCTCCCGCGAGCAGGCCAAACACCACGGCGGGCAGTAAGTGCCAGGGCCACAACACCGGGACCAAAAACGCGTGCAGGATCAGCAGAACAACGAAGCAATCTTGCGCGACAAATTCTGGGCGCGGCTCTGCTCTTCGGCGGCGAAAGAACCAAGCGACCGCCAAGATCCCGGCCGTGATGTAGCGAGCCAAGTCGAACAGTTGCCGACCAACGTGCACTTCGAACCAACCGCTCTCCAATGTGAACCAAAAGAGCGGCCATAGCGTCGGAGGGAGTTCCGTGGGGAATAACGAACTACCGATTTTAATGTCCCACGGTTTTCGCAAGATCGTGTACGCGACGTCACCGTAGGGTACGAGCGAGAGACTAGAAACACCGATCACCACTGCAGCCATGCCGATGCCGTGGATGAGCCAACGCGTACGGTCAAACTGCTTGCACCACCAAAATAAGAACACTGGCCCAAGTAAGAGGGAGTACCACTTGTACCAAACGGAGAGCGTCCACAGCGCCGCAAAACCAAGCCACCGCTCACGCACCCAGTAGACGTACGCGCCGAGAAGGCAGGCGGCCATCACCAAGTCGTTGTGTGCGGAAGACAAGCCTTCGAACAAAACCAAGGGGTTCCACACGAACAGCAGTGCTGCGGCCGGTACTGTTGCGCCGAAGCGGCGATCCTCACTCAGTTGGCGCCACAGCCAAAGGGCTACCAATAAAACGAGCAGATTGAAGAGTTTCGACGCGGCAATGGCAGCAACAATGTTGTTGCCGCTCAGCGCGAACAATACGCGCGTTTGCAGGATGAACAACGGACCGTATCCGGCGACCCCTTCTTTCCACCACGCTTGCAGCAGTTCGTACCAGCGGTCGTGCACAAATTCGCTAGGAGCGTGGAGATACGGGTTCGCGCCGTACTGGCCCCACATTTTTCCGTAAAAGACGTACGCGAAGACGTCACGGGACCCGACAGGAAACGACACGAGCAGGGGAACCATGACGCTGGCCAGAGGAAGGACGAGGGCTTTTCCACTTAGAGACACAGGGGGCTGCTGGAGTAAGCGTGTGGCGTAGGCCAAATAGGCGGTACTCCAACCAGCGAACAGCAGGAAAAAAAGGTAACTCAGCCAAAGATGATCGAAGCGCTCGAAGTCGTTCGTTGCCGGTCGGTTGGCGCCCCAGTACGATGCGATCGCGATACCCCAGGCACAGACACAGTTCGCTCTGACAAACCACCGAGGCACCGGCCGATCAGTCGGAGCCCACGGCCGCGAGACTAAAGACATGACCAGTGAGCTTGCCGGGTAGAGGAGTTCGAAGCAAGCGACATCGACTTACTGCGGTGGGGTTCGGGTCCGGTTGGTTCCGCAGCAGACCACGCCGTCGAAAGAGCTGCTGCGGTTTTTTTCTTGACAAAGGAACGCGGCTGCGGCAAAAGAGCCCTACTGTCACACGGGAGAGAAGAGGTACTGAGTTTCGGCCACGTTTCTAATGTGTAAGCCAACAAGGAGGGAGTGCATGAGAAAAAGGAAACTGCTCGGTTTGGGAGGGGCCGTGCTCATCAGCATGATCCTGCTTGCGAGGCAGGACGCTGCTGCGCAGACGGTGCAGTTCCCCCAAGTAGCCCGCTCGTTTTCGGCGTGGTTGGTGCGTGCTTTCGATCCCTGCACCCCTAGCGGCCTGAGCGTCACGAGTCCGCAGTTGCCCAGCGCAGGGTGTTTGACCAGTGCAAGCGTGGTCGACGACCAGATGACCATGGACTTCGGCAAGGTGCGGATTGCTCGTGGCAGTGGGAAGATCAAATTGTTCGGCCGTGGGATGGTTCCTGGTGGCCGAGTGAAAGTGCAATTGACGGTGCGGGTCACGAAGGAGCCTGTGGCCACGAAACACCCACCGAAATCCAAAGCACGCGTAACCTTTGCGGATCAGACCGTCGTTTGCGGGCCTCCTCCGTTTGGGTTCGTTATCGTGTACCCCACTGGTGTTTTGGGTGCGAGCATCGATCTCGCGAATTGTTTGGCCCCCTACCCAGGGCTGGCAACGGGCAATATCGAAATCATCGATGTGGCCTTGGTGAATGCTGACAACGGCAACAAGGTATTTGCTCGACCGGGGGTGCTCCGATGATGCGCGCGACGTTAGGGGAGGCATGGATCATGCGGAAGGTTCTGTTTTCTAAAGGAAGGGTCGCAGGGCTCAGCGCTGCGGCGGGTCTCGTCGCGCTTTTAGCAAGCTCGGCCGGGGCGCAAACCCTGCCGAATTATCCGAAAAAGGCTCCTACCTATGACACGTGGATGGCGCGGGCTTTTGATTCTTGCACGCCTGGCGGGTTGACGGTGACGTCAACGAACGTCCCAAGTAGTGGATGCTTGTCTACAAACAGCGTGACGGACAGTGCTCTCCCGTACAACTTTGCTCGGGTGCGAGTTTCCAAAACCGGAAAGATCCGGATGTATGGGCGCGGCTTCACGTTTGGTGAAAGTGTGCGCGTGCGGCTTGTGCTGCGGGTCACCCGCCAGGGGGTGGTCACAAAACACCCGGCAAAGAGCAAGGCAACCGTCACCTTTGCGGACGTGACGGTTGATTGCCCCGCCGCTCCGAACGCTTTTGTGGTCCGGCCCAATGGAGCAATCATTGGTGCGACCGACCTGAATACTTGTTTGGCCCCGAATAACAACCTTGGCGGGGGGACCGGTGTGAACAATATCGAGGTGATCGGGGCAAGTTTGGTGAACGTGGCCAACGGAAAAGAACTCGCGCGCAGCGGCGTGGTGCGATAGTTCTTGACAATGTGTGGGCTATCGGCGTAACAATTGGACAAAGGGAGGGTGAAAATGAAAAAGGCATGGATGAGCGTACTGGCGGGTGTAGCGATCGTAGCTGTCGGCAGCGTTGCTCAGGCCCAGACAGGTTTTCCGACGAAGGCGATCAAGTTTTCCAGTTGGCTTGCACGTGGGTTCGATAGCTGTACTCCAGGAGGCCTTACGGTAACTTCAAGCAACTTACCTTCGTCTGGTTGCTTCGCGGTTCATTCCGATCCGCTACCACCACCTGCAGGTTCGAATCCGGTTGGCGCAACGATGAAGTTTGGTCGCTTGGACGTGCGCCGATTCCCTGCGACAGGTGGACAAGGGAAAGTGAAGTTGCTGATGTTTGGGTTGCAAAATGGCCAACGTGTAAAGGTGCGGCTGACGTTGCGTACGACCCGCTCGGGGATCAGCACCAAGCATCCAGCGAAATCGAAACAGTTGGTTACCTTCCAGGACACGGTTGTGGAGTGCAAGCTGAGCGCGGCAAACTGCTTTACTGCAAATCCCCGAGGTGTCGTGCTTGGGACCCAAACGTTGGATCAGTGCCTGACCCAAAGCGGATTGCCCAACGGGCTCGCAAAGGAAAACGTGGAAATCCTGGGCGCCGAAGTGGTGAACTGTGACGACGGCAATGTGGTTGCACGGCCGGGAATTCTGAACTGATCCGGAATTAGGTTTCGTCCTAGCGGCCGGCGCTCGGACCATGTCCGAGCGCCGGCTTTTTTATTCGGAACACCCGGTGTGCCGTTTCGTATTGCAGGAGAAGCGGCTTCCACTCCTGTCGTTGCTCCGCCGAAAGTCGAGAGCGTCCGCCCGCGCTCGGCGGATTGCCGCTTGCAAGTTGCTTTATTCGGGTTGGTACGGCGTGGCTGTCCGAATGGCGGTCGGTTAACCCGTGACCGTACACGGAGATTTTAAAATGCAGCGTGTGGGGCGAGGCGACACACCTGCGGTTCTTCTGCATCCGGGTACGCTCTATGTCGATCGCGGTCCAAAATGCTACGCGCACCGGAGCGATGCTCGAACGCTCACTCGGGGCTTAGCCCGGATCAAGGTGGAACCCAGCGGTAGACGCTGAGGCCGACCTCTTTCCAGGCGAGCGTGTCATCGGGCGCAAAGAAGGGGCTAGCGAGAGGAAAAGTGTAGGTCAGTAAAGGTACCCAGCGGCCAACCGCGTTGGTGCGCGGAAGTTCCGATTGATCAGCAGGGGTGATCAGATAAACGGCTCCCGGCTGTTGACGGAGAGCGACCAAAAGTTCAGCGAGCTCCCATCGTGGCGCAGTCCGAACGTAAAAAATCGGACAGCCGCGCTTTGCCCAAAGCAGGGGCGGGAAACTCAGTGGCGCCACGCTCCCATGAACGAGGGCGACGCACGGCGACGTTAAGGTTTCGGTAAGCATAGCCTCGTGCGTGCGAGCTGAAGCGTAATAAGGCAGGCGCAGGATGCGCCATAAAGGCGGCACGCTACTGGTGAACCAGGCAGCGATCATGACCGCCAGGACCATGCGTCTTTTCGTCAGGGTGAGACGCCCCCAGCAGGTAGCGACAGCAAACCAGGCGAGAAGGGATAGCCCAGGGAGCACGATGGGCACGAGCCGGCGGAGGACCCAGAGATCGACCGGGGTGGCGTTCGGGGCAATTAAAAAGACAGCAGCCGCAAATGCAGTGAGCCAAGCCGTCAGGTGAGTTGCGAGCTTGTCCGAGATGATCCCTGCCACCCCAAGGCTCACGAAGCCGGCAAGTACAGGAATAGGGCCGCACCAATGGAGAAGGAGGCGCCAAGGGTCGCTTGGTCCGAAGCTCAAGGAATAAATGACAAGACCAATCACTGCACAAGGGAACCACGCCTTTGCTACCCAGGCGAGGAAAGCGCCTCCCGCGCGGCTTCGCGAACCGAGCGCGTAGGCGGCGAGGAATGCCAAAAGGATCGCGGGAAACACCTCCCAGTGAGCCACAAAGAATCCCGTGAGGTTCCCCCAGTAGTGCGTTCGCCAAAGGGCTGCGTGCGCAATCGCGTGTCCGGTGGGGGCCAAGGTTCCGAGAATTAGCGGGACAAGTTCTTTGGTCGGGCGCATCGCCAACAGAGCGATCACAGCGGCCGCTGCAAAAAATGCGTTCTCGATGCGCAAAAGCCCGGCACAGCCGAGTAAAAACCCCGCCAACATAAGAAGACGGCGCTGTTCCATGTACCCAGAAAGTGCAACTCCCGACCAAATGAAGAAGCTGGCTGGCACCTCAGGCATCGGGAACCGGGCGTAAAAGAAGAAGGGAGCTTGGCTAGCTGTCGCGAGCAAAGCTAGCGCGGAAAACCGTGCGCCAAGACCAAGAGTCGTCGCTGCGGCCCACAAGGCAACACAACTCAACACGCCGAACGCGGAAAACACCCATTCTGCTCGGCCCTCGCCGATGGTGGCCACGGCCAGTGCGACCCAGGGGACGATGCCGTGGTGGAACGCAGGCAGCACGTCACCGGAGTCCAAGCTGCGCAAGATATATCCGCCCTCCAAGCGTAGGTACGGCGGGGATCCCCGATCGAATGCGACGCTGGGAAAGAACGCCCGTCTTAAGTCCGGCTCCATCAGCATCACGGTTGGATCGTGCACCACGAGCGTGCCGCTGCGCGCGACGTGGATCCCCGCTGCCAAATACCCCGTGGCGTCGCTCGAACCGATACGGGCATGGTACGGCGGGAAAAAGAACGGCACCACGACGACGGCAACGAGCAAGAAACCGAAATCAGTTCGACCGTACGGCAGGCGGCATTCGCCGCGCGACAAAACCCAACCAAGTGCAGAAACGGCGGCGAGGGCAGCTACGAGCGCGCCAGGGAAAAACAAACCGGCCTCGAGCAAGACAAAGCCAACCCACGAGGTCGCCGCGGCGCTGAGGGCAACTTCTACGAAGAGCCGCGCGGGGAGCTTAGCGCCGTTGCCTGTTTGCTTTTTTGCTAAAAGCCAAGGCGACCAACACCATCCGGGAAGATAGAGGCAGGCAAACCAGATCGCGGCTGAAAACAGGAGAGAGAAAATCGTTTCCAAGCCGAAACCCTTTTCAGATCAGATCGTAGACCAAAGGTTTGACTCTTGTCCGCCACGGTGACAACTTGTTTGGCGGTCGACACCGATGAAGCCACGAAAACTCATCATCCAGATTCCTTGCCTTGACGAGGAAGCGCATCTTGCTGCCACATTGCGGTCCTTGCCGCGGACGGTTCCCGGTGTGGATCTTGTCGAAATTCTAGTGATCGACGACGGCTCCCGTGATCGCACAGCCGAAGTGGCGCGACAAGAAGGCGCCGACTACATCTTGCGCTTCCCGAACAACCGCGGCTTGGCTCGAGCTTTTCGAGCGGGACTCGATGCTTGCCTGCGGTTAGGTGCAGATGTGATCGTCAACACCGATGGGGACAACCAGTACAGCGGCGAAGATATTCCCGCTTTGATTCGTCCGATTCTCGAAGGCAAGGCCGACATGGTCGTCGGCGATCGCGATCCGGCTTCGGTGCGCCACTTTTCGCGCAGTAAGCGCCTGTTGCAGTACTACGGCAGTTGGGTGGTGCGCACTCTCTCAGGCACGTCGATTCCCGATACAACCAGCGGATTCCGCGCGTTGAGTCGCGAAGCCGCCCTGCGGCTCAACGTGATTTCGGACTTTACCTACACCATCGAAACCATCATCCAAGCAGGGAAAAAACGCCTTCCGGTCACTCACGTGCCGGTCAAGACCAACCCGACGCGAGACTCGAAACTCTTCCACTCGATCTGGGAGTACGTCAAGCGTTCGGCAGCAACGATCGTTAGGATCTACGCTCTTTACGAACCACTCAAGGTCTTTTCCTACGTCGGCGGGCTCCTGATTGTGCTCGGACTGATTCCTGGTATCCGATTTTTGTACTTCTACGTGCAGGGCACCGGCGGCGGACACATCCAGTCGCTGCTCCTCACGGTGTTGCTCATCATCATCGGGTTCCAAACGGTCCTGATCGGTCTGCTGGCGGACTTGATTGCCGGAAACCGCAACTTGATCGAGGATATTTTGTTTCGCCTGCGTTGCTTGGAACTCGACGAACAGTTACCCCGTGTCGAAAAAAACGTTCGCGCCGATTCTCAAGCCGAGCGGCGGAGGGCCGAGGCTTGAATGAGAACCCAGCGGCAACGCCTTCGTTGCGGCTGTGTTTCTTTGGCACCTATCCGAAGGCATACACGGTAAGCCGCATCTTGGAGCAGGCGGCCCGCGATGCAGGATGCGAAGTGCTCTCGTGTCAGAACTCGCCATGGGAGTCGCACCCGGTAAAGCTTCCTGAGTTTTTTCGCCTTGCCCGACTCCCTGTCCTGGCCGCAGGCTATCTGCGGGCCGCACGTTCGTTCGCTCGTGCGCTCAGACGTTGCCCGGCGAGCATCTTGGTGGCCGGCTTTCAGGGGAATTTCGATGTGCTCGTTGCGAAATCCCTCGGTCTTGTAAAACAACGCCCGGTCGTGTTTGCGCCTTTGGTGACGCTTTGGGAGACAGTGGTCCTGGATCGAGCGGTCTTCCCTTCTCGCAGCTTCCGTGCGCGGATGCTCCATCGACTCGACCGCTGGAGTCTTTCTGCTGCCGACCGCATTGTCATCGACACCGTGGCGCATGCAGAGTTTCTGTGTCGCGAGTTCGATCTTCCCCGGACCAAGGTGCGAGTGTTCCATCTCGGTTGCGACACCAACGTATTTCGCGCGATGCCATCTTTCCGTCGTACAGGAAGGACTAAGGTACTCTTCTACGGGTCGTTTTTGCCTTTGCACGGTGTCGAGGTCATTCTCGAGGCCGCAAGGCTCCTACGGGAAGAGCGCGAGATCCAATTTACGCTTCGCGGTGGCGGATGGGGTTATAGCCAGGTTGCTTCCGAGGTGTCCGCTTCCGCGTTACCGAACGTGGTGCTTGGTGGTTGGGTGGACTATGAAGCGCTGCCGCAGTTGATTTCCGAGCACGACGTGTGTCTCGGCATTTTCAGCAGCGGCATCAAGGCTTCCATGGTGATCCCGAACAAGCTTTACCAATGCGCAGCAGTGGGGCGGGCCGTCGTTTCCGCGGACACGCCAGCCGTGCAGGAGGTGTTCCGGAACGGGCAGTCGATCCTCTTGGTTCCGCCGGACAATCCGGCGGAATTGGCCAATGCCATCCGGCGGCTTCACCGGGAGCCGGAGCTTCGGCAGGATCTGGCCGCCGGCGCTTTGCAACTGATGGAGGAACATTTTTCACCGGCCGCCCGTGCCAAACGCTTTCGCGATGCATTCCTCGAGGGCCTGGTGTGAACGAGGCAGACTTTGTGGTCGTGTGCGTGGTGACTTGGAATGGCGGGGAGGTGGCGTTGCGCTGCTTGGAGTCCGTGGTGGCTCAAACGTATCCCAATTTTTGTACGGTGGTCGTCGACAACGATTCCTTCCCCGCAGACCGTGAAGCGCTTCGTACGTGGAGTGCCGCACACCCCGGCGCGGAGATTGTGTGGAACTCGGCGAACGTTGGATTTGCTGCTGCCGCAAACCAGGGCTTGGGGTATGCGCGCACCCAGGGAGCGCCGTGGATGTTGCTGGTAACGCAAGATACCGTCCTGGAACCAGACGCACTGAATCACCTCGTCGACGCGGTGCGTGGTCCGGAACGAATTGCCATCGCCGGACCTGTGGTTGTGGATCGGGGTACGGGCCAAGTGCTCTCGTTGGGGGAACGCACGAGCCCGTGGCTTCTCGCGTTTCCGCGCCGGCTAGTACGGTACCGCCGTGCCGACTCCCCGTATCGCCTGGTGACCGGTTTGGTTGGCTGCTGTCTTTTACTGGCTACAGAGCTCGTGCATGCATTGGGCGGTTTTCGGGAGGAATTGTTCGCGTACTACGAAGAGGTCGATCTTTGCTTGCGGGTCCGCGCGGCGGGCTATCGCATCGCGATCGTACCCGCATCCTGCGTGTATCATGATGGTTGGCGGGGATACTTAGCTGGGGCGACTGCTACGAGCGCCTTGCTCAAAGCGAGAAACCTGCTGTTGGTGTCTCGCGAGCACTTGCGTCCGTGGCACTGGGTGGTTGTCGGCCCTTCTATGACGGGATTGTTTTTGGCGACCATGCTTGGCTTTGTCCTGCGGCGCCAGTGGCGCTTGTTTGGAGCCCTGTGCCGCGGGATCTGGATGGGCGTACGCGGCCACGGAGGAAAGCCGCGGTTGCCGTGCAGCGAGTGCGAGTGATGCGTATCGCAATCGGCGCGGTGCTCGGGGTACAAGGGGGGCCAGCGAGGTATGCCGGTGAGCTGGTGCGGGCACTTTCGGAACTACCTGGAGACCACGAACTGACGGTCATTTGTGATCGTGCTGCACTCGTAGAAGACCTAGGCCCTCGGGTAGTCGAAGTGTTGGAAGTACCCATCCGCGCCGTGTGGGAACAGGGACTTTGGGACCAAAAGCTCCACCACCTGCTCACCCGCCGGCATTACGACGTATACCACGGCACGAAGGGCATTTTGCCAATCTTCCCACGCGTGCCGACCGTGGTAACCGTGCACGACTTGGCGGTGTTTCACCAGCCGGCAACGTTTTCGTGGTTGCAGCGCTTCCACCAGCGAGTCTTGGTACCGTGGTCGGTGCGCAGGGCGCGCAAGATTATTACGGACAGCCATCATGCCCAGCAGGACCTTTGCCGGACGTTGCATGTGCGGACCGAAAAGATTGCCGTGGTCCCTCTGGCCGCGAGCGCAACCTTCCACCATGAAGGCGATCGTCGCGATGAGGAGCTTTTGTCGGAGTTCGGCGTGAGCGAACCCTACGTCTTGTACGCTGGCACCATCCAACCGAGAAAAAACGTCGAGCTGTTGGTTTCTGCGTACACCCAGCTCGGGCTTCCGAACCTCGGGCTCGTGCTCGCCGGGCGGTGTCGTCCGGGCTACAGGCCGCGCTTTGTAGCCGACCCTCCACATGGGGTGCGTTATGTGGGCGAGGTGTCCGACCATGCCCTTGCAGCGCTCTACCGCCATGCCTTGGCCTTTTGCAGCCCCTCGCATTACGAGGGGTTCGGGCTCTCGTTTCTCGAGGCGATGGCTTCCGGCTGCCCGGTCATCGCGCCGCACCACAGTTCGATTCCGGAGGTGGTCGGGGACGCGGCGCTGTTCCTGCGCGACATCACAGTAGAAGAGTTGCGGGCGGCCTTGCGCACGGTGGCGACCGACGACGCGTTGCGCGCCCGGCTACGTGCCGCGGGGCTGCGGCGCGCACGGCAGTTTTCCTGGGTGGAAACGGCCAAGGCGACGCTTCAGGTGTATCGTGAGGTGGTCGATGGGTGAGGCACGAACCAGTCCGCCGAAGGTGGTAGTTGTGATCCTCAATTGGAACGGCCTTCCCGACACGCTTCAGTGCCTCGAAAGCGTGGTACGCATCGACTACCCGAACTTTGCGACCGTGGTGGTCGACAACGGTTCGCGCGTCGACCCGCGACCGGAAATCGAGACGCGCTTCCCCCAGGTGCCATGCATCCGGCTGCCCCGCAACCTCGGCTTCGCGGGAGGAAACAATGTCGGAATTCGCTACGCCCTCGACCTCGGAGCGGACTACGTCTTTATCCTCAACAACGACACGATCGTGGAACCCAATGTGCTGCGCGCTGCCGTTGCAGTGGCTGAAAGCGATCCTCGCATTGCGGCAGTCGGTGTGAAAATTCTCGCGTGGGAGGACCCCACGCGCATTTGGGTCGCATACGGTCACGTGACCTACCGTCAAGGGCTGGTGCGTTTGGTGGGATACTATTGGCCAGATGACTTTCGGTTTACCCGGGTGCGCGACGTCGACTGGGTGCCGGGAACAGCAATGCTACTTCGCCGCCAAGCGTTGCTCGACATCGGGCTATTTGACGACGAGTATTTCGCGTACCACGAGGACGTGGATTGGTGCACGAGCGCACGGAAGGCCGGGTACCGCATCGTGTTTGCTCCTGAAGGCCGGATTTTCCACAAGGGCCACGGGAGTTCCGGTGGCCGTCGATTCGTGAGCCTGCGGCAGTATCTTGCCGGCCGCAATATGGTGTTGTTTGTTCGCAAACACGGAACCCCGTGGCAAAAAGCGAAGTTCGTTTGCTTCCAGTTGGCCACGTTGCCCTTGCAGTATTTGCGGCGCTCGCTCACCGGTGAGCAGGAAGGAGTGGTACTGAAAGTGCGAGGAATGTTAGACGCGATGCGGGACCGGCCGATTCCGTTGGTCGAGCTCGGACTGCGCGAGAGGAACGGCGAGTGAGCTTCAAGTACTACACCACGGACACAGGAATCGCAGCCAGCCAGATCTTCTGGAGCTTTGACAGCGTTGCCGACCACGTGGAGCTTTGCGAGTTCGAAACAACCCTGCCGGTGTTCTTGCGGGAACTGCCGCGCGACACGGTGGTGCTCGATGCGGGCTGCGGTTTGGCTCGGTGGGTGATCTATTTGCGGGGCAAGGGATTTCGCGTTCTGGGTACGGACGTCGCCTACGAAGCGCTTGCCGCCGCTGGTCGACATGGCGCCCGTGGGTGGTTGTTTGCTTCGGATACCCGAAGGCTCCCGATTCGCGACCGCAGCCTCGGCGGAGTGATTTCCCTGGGCGTGATCGAACACGAAGAGTCCGGACCTGTGGAAGCGTTGCGGGAGCTTTACCGCGTTTTGCGCCCCGGCGGGGTCGCGCTCGTAGCGGTCCCTTACAACAATCCCTGGCGCCGTTGCCTGATCAACCACTTGCGGCGTTTTCGCGACTGGCAAAAGCGGCGCATGGGCCTGGCTTTGCAGTTTGCGGAGTACCGATTCTCGGCGTGCGAGTTACGCGCCTTCCTCGAGGAGGCAGGATTTCACGTGGCGTCGATGCACGCAGATGACTTCCATTTACCTCTGGGCAAGGGCCTTTGGGTCGATTCCTCTTCGTTCTTTGGGTACCGTGTCGGCATGTTCGATATGGCGCCAGGGCATAAGCGGTGGGAGCTCAACCGCCGAGGGCGACTTGTACAGCGCCTCGCGTTTGCCATCTCCCCTTGGCTTGTGGCTGGTGGCGTGTTGGCGGTTGCTCACCGTCCGGCGGAGTGAAACCCGGTGATGAAAGTGGCGGCGGTGGTGGTCAATTGGAACCAAGCCGCTCTCACCCGCGCGTGTGTGGAAAGCGTGCTTGCCGGCAAGATGCCACCTTGGCGGATCTTCGTTGTCGACAACGGGTCGCTGGAGGACCCGCGCGACGAACTTCTCGGAGTCGGCTCGAACATTCAATGGATTTTGCTTCCCGAAAACCGCGGGTTTGCCGCCGGGGCGAATGCGGGCATGAGGGAAGCCTTGGCACAAGGCGCAGAGGGCGTGTTTTTGATCAACAACGACGCCGTTGCCGATCCTGAGTGCTTGCGTGAACTTGTGTCCGCGCTCCAATCCGATGCCAGGCTCGCGGCCGTGGGAGCGAAAACCCTTACGCAGGAGCAGCCACCTCGAATCGACATTGCCTTTGGTGTGCTCACCTACCATGGACCCCTCGTGCAACGACGTGGTTGGATGGAGCCGGACATCACCCAGTTCAACGAGTTTGCGTTGGTGGATTATGTGGCGGGATGCGCCATGCTCCTGCGGCGCGAAGCACTGGATCGGGTGGGCCTGTTCGACGAGGAGTTTTTCGCGTACCACGAGGACCTAGACTGGTGCACGCGAGCGCGCGGTGCAGGTTATCGTGTGGGTTATGTGCCTTCGGCGTTGGTGTACCACCGGGTGCACGCATCGACAGGCGGCGGCGGTTACGAGAGTCCGATTACGTACCTTTCGGCGCGAAATGCCATCTTGTTCGTGCGGAAAAACGCTCCGCCTCATTTGCAAGCGAAGTACGCCCTCCATTTGGCGGTGAATCTGGTCAAGGACGCGGTGTTTCGGTGGCGGCGCAACGAGTGGGCCGGGTTCGTTTTGCGGCTTCGCGGGGTACGAGATGGAATCGTTGGCCGGCCTGTTCCCGTGAAAGAACTTGGTCTCGCAAGCCAGGCCGATTGGCACGAGAAGAGGAGACTCGAGAGTTATGGCTGAACCGCACGTCGCCATCGTGATCCTGAACTGGAACGGGAAGGAGGACATCTTGCGCTGTCTCTCCACGTTGCCGCGGATTCGGTATTCGAACTGGAGTGCGACCGTCGTCGACAATGCTTCCACCGACGGCAGCGTTGCCGCGATCAAGGAACACTTTCCCGACCAACGTGTTCTGGTGATGGAAAAAAACCTGGGGTTCTGTGGTGGCAACAACCGCGGGATTGCCGACGCAGTGCAGCGAGGGGCGGACTACGTGCTGTTGTTGAACAACGACACGGAGCTCCATCCGGATCTGTTGACCGAGCTCGTTCGGGTGGCACGTACCGATGCGCGCATCGGTGCGGTAGGAGCGAAGAATCTCTTGCTCGAAAACCCACGCATCGTCTGGGGTGCCTATGCAGAGATCCGCTACCACCGCGATTTAGTTCACGTGGTCGGGTCGCGGGTACCCGACGGCCCGGAACTGACTTGCGTCAAGGACGTCGACTCGGTGATTGGCAACGGCATGATGCTGAGTCGGGCCGCAGTGGAAAGCGTTGGGGGCTTCGACGAAGCGTTCTTTGGTTACCACGAAGACGTCGACTGGTGTGCCCGGGCGCGCAAAGCAGGCTTTCGAATTGTCTACAACGGCCACGCTGTCATTTACCACCGCGGTTTTGGTGCATCGAACCCGGCCCGACCGCGCCCCTTTCCCGTTCTCTATTTCCTTGGCCGCAACAGCATCTTGTTTGCCAGAAAACACGCGTCGCCTGCGCAGCTTTGTAAGTTTGTCACCTTGTTTTTCCTGGGCGTCGGCTGGTGGATCGTTGCCGGCGTGTTCCGAGGCGACCGCCTAAAGTCTTACCTGTGGCTCGTCCGCGGCTTCATCGATGGAGTTCGCGGCCGGCTGCCGTTGCGCGAGCTCGGACTGCAGGAGTAAGCCTGCGCCAGGACGGTCCGTGCAGGCGTGGTCGCTCCCGCAACCACGCCACGCCTTGCAAAGTGCGGACTTCCGTGACTGAAAGAGCCCGAAATGACCAGCCGCTTCCTGAATAACTCTTTGGCTGGACTCGCCGGCATGGCGCTGCACAAGGTGGCGGGCATTGCCACCTCCGTGGCGCTCGCGCGGATGTTGGGTGCCGAGCAATTTGGTGTGTATGCCTTTGTTGGAACCCTGGTCTTCTTGCTTGGCTTCCTGACCGACTTGGGCATGGAGCGCGTGTTGACGCGCGAACTCGCGGCGAAGCAGTCGGAAGCGGCCGCGTTGCTGAGCAACGCTTTGGCTCTCAAGGTTGTCTTGGGGCTGAGCGTCGCTGGCCTCGGGGCAGTTCTTGGCAAGTTGCTCGCCTTGGATTCCGTGAGTTATCGCTGCTTGCTTCTTGCTCTTGGAGCTTTGCCTCTCGGGTTCGATCTTCTTGCAAGGGCTTATTTCCAAAGCCGGCTAGAAGTGGCGGCTTACTACCGCATAAGCCTGGTTGGCAGTGTATCGTTTCTTGCGCTCGTCGCGCTTTGCTGGTGGTGGGAGGCTTCGGTTGTTGGGGTGTTCGTTGCCGGGTTGGCAAACGCTCTGGGAGTGGGTGCGTTGTTTCTCCTGTCCTTGCGGGCCCGGGTACGCTTTGGCTGGTCGCTGGTGCCCGCTCGGGTACGCATGCTGCTGGCCGAGGGTTTTCAAGTCGGCCTGTTGGGGCTGCTCTTCACCATTGCCCTTCGGATCGATCAAGTGATCCTTTACCACCTGCGTGGAGCCGAGGAAGTTGGCCAGTACGCTGCAGCAGTGCGGCTCACCGAGGCCTTAGGCATTTTGCCCGAGGCCGTCATGTTGTCCTTGTTTCCTCTCCTCGCCGCTGCCCATACCTCCGACCTTCAGCGTTTTCGGCGGCGTTACCGACTCGGGTTTCGATACCTTGCGGCGGCTGCGGTACCGTTGGCTCTGATTTGCACGTTCGCGGGTGCGGAGTTGCTCGAGTTGGTGTTCGGGGCGAAGTACCGAACGGCGGCTCCGGCGGTTGCCTGGTTGAGCTGGAACATGCTGCTCAGCTTTCTTGGCGCCGTTTACCTCAACGTATACCTGATTCAGAGCCTCTATCGGTTGCTCATCGGCGTGAGCACGGTGTGCACGCTGCTGAACATCGGCCTGAATTTTCTGTGGATCCCTACGTACGGGTTGTCGGGCGCAGCCGCGGCAACGGTCGTCAGCACCTTGGTGGGCTTTGGGCTCTGGTTTGTGTTCCCGTTTACTCGCGGCGCGGTTGCGGATTGCGTACGGGAAGGAACGCGAGCGTTCGTAGCCGGTGCTGCTGGCGGCCTCGCTGCGGTGGCCTGGCCGACGACGAGCGGAGCGGTTTGTGCTGCGGTGGCGACGGGCGTTTATCTGACAACATTACCGCTCTTGGGCGGGCTCCGTTGGGCCGACGTTCGACGAGTTACCGCACGTTGAAATCGACGCGGGCGCGTTAGCTGCCACCTTGGCTTCTGCGGGGAGTTCGAACCATCCCTCGTAAATGGTGGCGCCGCGACGGAGCCCCTTTTCTTCGAACCGGGTACGTGTCGACCTGCGGAAAGGAGGAGCCAACTCACGCAGTGTGAGCCCAGCACTGCCTACAAAGCACTGAATTGCCATCGTCCACAAAAAGTCCACGTCGGTGGCAAATGCGACCAGTCCGCCCGGAACCAACGTCCGCGCTACGTCGCGAGCAAAGGCCGGAGTGAGAAGGCGCCGTCGGTGGTGCCGGCGCTTCCACCAGGGATCGGGAAAATAAATGTGGTATGCGGCAACGCTGCGCGTTGGCACAATGTGGTGCACTACGCATTGAGCAGGCGCGTGCACGACTCGTACGTGCGTCAGGCCGCGGCTGCGGACGAGCGCTTCGAGGTTTTCCGCTCGACTGCGTGAACTCTCGATCGCAACGAAGTTGACCTGCGGGCGGCGCGCGGCCTCCTGCAGCAAAAAAGCGCCCGTTCCCGGGCCGATTTCAATTTCGACCGGTCCAGAGCGACCAAACACGCTCAACCAGAACTCAGTACCCGTCGTCACCTGCGAGTAAACGCCCGCCATCGACTGGCAACACCACGCCCGTCACGTAATCGTTACGGCAAAGAAACAGGGCGGCGTCCGCTACGTGATCGGGCAGCCCTTCGCGCTTGAGCAACGTGCGCTCGATCTCCCGCTGTCGTGCCTGCGGGTCGAAACCCGGCGGAAAGAGGACAGGTCCGGGCGCAATCGCGTTCACCCGGACCTCTGGAGCAAGTTCCTTTGCCAATGTGCGCACCAGTGCAACCACCCCCGCCTTGGCAATGTTGTACGCCAAGTACCCACGCCACGGCCGAAGTGCAGCAACGTCGGCCAGGGCGACGATGCTGCCTCCTCCGCGCGCGCGCATTTCCACTCCGAAAGCGCGCGCTACCCACAACGTCGCGAACAAGTTGTCCGCCAGCATGCGCTGGCATGCGTCGTCGGAAAATTCGTTCACGGGAGTGCGCTCGAATGCTCCAGCGTTCGCAACCAGCACGTCGACTCGGGCAAAAGCCGACAGGCAATTCGCAACGAACTCCTCAGCAGTTGCTCGGATGGCGAGATTGGCTCCGAGGACGACGGCCCGTGCCCCACAAGCAGTTGCCAACTCTGCCGTGTCTTCGGCCTGGGCACGACTCGCGCGGTAATGCACGACCAAATCGTAGCCGGCACGCGCGAATGCAAGCGCGATGGCCCTACCCAAACGCTGGGCTGCTGCGGTTACCACGGCCACCGGTTTGTCATTCTTTGTGCTCATTGCGTTAAGAGTGGCTTGCAAGTAGTAGCCGAGTCGAGGACCTGTTGGAGAGAAAGGAGTTGAACATGCGTGCTGCTGTCCTGCAAGCATGGAACGAACCGTTCCAGGTTCGTGAGGTCGAGCTCGATGCACCTCATCAGGGCGAGGTGCTGGTCAAAGTGGTGGCAAGCGGAGTGTGCCACAGCGATTTGAGCATTCAGCGGGGGCTCTTGCCTATGATGCCGCCGATTATCATCGGACACGAAGGCGCTGGCATCGTGGAGGAAGTTGGTCCTGGCGTTACTTCCGTGCAGAAGGGCGACCATGTTGTTCTGACTTGGCTGTATTCGTGTGGTTACTGCCGCGACTGCGGTCGAGGACGGCCGCACCTGTGCGAAAAAGCGGCGATGGCCACGATGTCCGGAGCGATGTACGACGGGACCACACGCTTCAAGGTCGACGGGCAGCCTCTCCGCCACTGGTGTGGCTCGTTTTCCGAGTATACCGTGGTGCCGGAGCAAGCGGTCATTCCCATTCGCAAAGACGTGCCACTGACCAGCGCGTGTCTCGTGGGCTGCGGGGTCATGACCGGAGTTGGGGCCGCGATGAACACCGCGCGGGTAGAACCTGGAGACACGGTTGCGGTGGTAGGCTGCGGCGGAGTCGGGCTGAACGTCATCCAGGGGGCGCAGGTGTGTGGAGCGGAACGCATCATTGCCGTGGACGTTGTGGAAAAGAAACTGGATCTAGCCAAGGTGTTTGGCGCGACCGATACGGTGAATCCAAAACAAGGCGATTGGACCGATCAAGTCCGTTCGCTTACGGGTGGCAAAGGCGCCGACTTTGTGTTCGAGGTTGTCGGCAACCCGGATTTGATCCAGCAGGCGTTTGCCGCCGTGCGCCGCGGGGGCAAATTGGTGCTCGTGGGCGTGCCTGCCTTGGGCCAGCAGGTCACCTTCCCGGCAATGAACTTTCCCTTGGAGGAAAAGGGAGTGATTGGCTCGTACTATGGCTCGCCGCGATTCCGTTACGACATGCCGAGAATCCTCGACCTCTACATGGCCAAGCGGATCAAGCTCGACGAGCTAGTGAGCCGGAAACTAAAGCTCGACGAAATCAACACCGCCATGAGCCTGATCGAGCAAGGCGAGGTCGCCCGCAGCGTGATCGTTCACCAGTAGCAGCACGGTCGGACTAGGACTCGTTCCTCGCCAGAGCAAGCCCTCGCGAACGTTCAGAGCCTGTGCGGGCATTCCGATCGCGAACGCGTGCGCGATGGTGAAGCGCCGCGCGAAGTCGCCCTCTGCTGGGCCGCTGCGCGCAGGGCCGTTGTGGTTGCCGTCGCACCCCGCCTCTGAGCGGAGAGCGGAATCGAGCTGCGCCACAGGCAGTCCCGACGAAGCCTGTCTGCCCAGTCACCCGGTGGGCAGATTCGCTGGTGCGAGCCCCTCGATGGTTTTGCGGATCACGTCCGGGTCAAAGCTGAGGACACTCACCGCGGTCGTGGTGACACCAGCGGCGACGTACTGCGCGATGCGTTCGCGGCACTCTTCCAGGGATCCGAAAATGGCGAGAGCGTCGACAAAGCGGTCGCTCATGCCTCGACGTGTCAAAGCACGGTCGCCCTTGCGGAACCCTTCGGCAATGAGCCTCGCTTCTTCTTCGAATCCGTACCAAGCGGCGAAACGGTTGTAGACCGGAGTGGCAAAGTATCCAGTCAGCGCCGCGCGAAAGAGTTCCCGGGCTGCTTCCCGATCGTCGGTGACCATCACCTGATGGCGGCAAACCACTTCGAGCGACTTCGCGTCGCGCCCGGCTCGTTGCGCTCCGAGAGCCACATGTTCCAGCATCTTCGGCAACGCGTCCGCCGGGAACAGATTGACAACGACGCCGTCTGCCACTTCGCCAGCCAGCTCCAACATCGGAGGGCGTAGCGCCCCGACGTAGACTGGCACTGGTTCCTTCGGCACCATGAGAAGGCGCAGTCCCCGAGAGCGAACGGTGCTGCCTTCGAAGGCGCTTTTCTCTCCGCGCAGCAGCGACTGCACCAACTGCACGGTTTCACGCACGCGGGAGACCGGTTTCCGAAACTCGAGTCCGTGCCACTGTTCCACGATGGCGTGGCTCGACGAGCCCAAGCCGAGAATGAAACGCCCGGGCGCCAGTTGGCCCAGCGTGGCCGCGGCTTGCGCGAGGACCCCTGGGGTGCGGGTGTACACTGGGGAAACCGCAATTCCCACCCGCAAGTGTTTGGTTGCTTGCGCTACAGCCGCAGCTAGCACGAACGGATCGGGTCCGTTCGTATCGGCAATCCACACGCTTTCGTAGCCCAGGTCTTCGGCTCGCTGAGCCCACGCAACACAGGCCGGAACGTCCGGCGGCACCGGCAAACTGATCCCCAGCTTTCCCAAATTCATGCGCTTCCTCTACCTACTTGCCACCGTTCGCACAATTGCTTCGATCGCGGTGCACCGTTGCGGTCGACGCACGCGAGAGGCACGCTGGCAGAATGCGCCGTTGGCTGACGATGCGTCGCCAGAGACTGCGAGCGACTGCTGGCTCCTGAAAGACCAGTTCGGGCACCGGGAACAGCGAGCCGCGGAGCCAAGTGCGGTTCTGTAGAGCGAAGTTGAACCGATGTGAATGGTCTCGCCCCTCACCCAAACCCCCTCCCGTGGGGAGAGGGTTCCACTGCTTCGGCTCCCTCTCCCCCGGAGAAAAGGCCGGGGTGAGGGAGAGAAGCGTGCCGACGGGAAAAAGCGGAGGGTGCTAGCGCGCTGGGCCACGAGGTCCGCCGTAGGCTGCGCCACAAAGCCGCGACGCTGGGGATCGCAACGAATAAGTGAGGTCGTTCGAACCGGGGCAGGGTGGAGTTTGCAGGCTTGTTCGCGACTGCCTTCGCGACACCTTAGCCCCATTCGCCCTAATACATCTGCGAAGAACTCCTCACGGGTTGCCCGAGCCTATGAAAACTGACTAGAACGTTTGTCATTTCTTAGCCTGATCGAGGGAGGCTCGATGCGCAATCCGCGGGAGTTTTTTCGACCTTTGGCCATTGGGGCACCGGAACCTCTGCGAGAAGTGCCCGTTAAACCCTCACGGGTGATTCACTTTTTCGATCCGAGCAATCCCAAGATGGCAGCGAAGCTGCCGGAACTTGCTCGCCAAGCGGATATTTTGCTCGGGAATTTGGAAGACGCCATCCCGATCGACAAGAAAGAAGCAGCGCGGGAAGGGCTCATCCGCGTGGCTCGTGAGGTCGACTTGGGAGACACCCCGTTGTGGACTCGGGTGAACAGTTTGGAGAGCCCGTGGTTTCTCGACGATGTGATGCGCATTGTCACGGAGGTCGGGGATCGCATCGAGGTCATCATGGTGCCGAAGGTCGAGGGACCGTGGGACATTCATTACGTCGACCGCTTGCTTGCCCAGCTAGAAGCGCGTGCCAAGCTCTCGCGGCCCATTTTGGTTCACGCCATTTTGGAAACGTCCCTCGGGATGATCAACGTCGAGGAAATTTGTGCGGCGAGTCCGCGGATGCAAGGAGTGAGCTTCGGGCCCGCCGATTTGGCGGCTTCCCGGCGAATGAAAACCACCCGCGTTGGCGGTGGACATCCGGCGTATTTGGTCCGCGCCGATCCGGATCCAACGAACCCCCAGGCGCCGCGACCGGTTGCCCAGCAAGATCCTTGGCACTACTCGATCGCGCGGATGGTCGACGCTTGCACTGCGACCGGCGCGCTGCCGTTTTACGGTCCCTTCGGGGACATTTCCGACCCGCTCGGCTGCGAGGATCAGTTTCGAGCTGCTTTCCTGCTCGGGTGCGTCGGCGCCTGGTCGTTGCACCCGAGCCAAATTGCGATTGCGAAAAAGGTGTTCAGCCCGCCTCCGGAAGAAGTCGCGTTTGCACGAAAAGTCATGGCCGCCATGCCCGATGGTCGAGGCGTGCAAATGATCGATGGGAAAATGCAAGACGATGCCACCTGGAAACAGTGCCGGGTGATGGTGAGCTTGGCAAAAATGCTTGCGCGCAAGGACCCCGAACTGGCACAGGTTTATGGCTTTTCCGAAGAGGATCTCCGCGAACCATGAGTGTGCGACTCGTCAACCGCGCCGGGCGCGCTTGTTTGTGGCTGGCGGATGGCTTTGCTGATTTAGAGCACGCTTCTCAAGGTCGCCTCCCGTCGGATCCAATGGCGGCCTTGGCAAGGTGGGCGGACGTACTCGACTGGGCTGCCGGTGCCGGCCCTGGGATGGTCGAGGGCCCGCTAGTGGAAGAGCAGCTCGGACCACCTGTGCCGCGACCGACCAAGGTGTTCGGCATCGGATTGAACTACCGTGATCATGCCGCCGAGGCCGGGTTACCGATTCCTGATGCGCCCCTTGTGTTCACGAAATTTCCCAACTGCCTTGTCGGACCGCGAAGTTCCGTGGAACTGTCATCGGACTACGTCGACTGGGAAGTGGAACTGGTCGTCGTTATCGGCCGCAAAGGGCGAGGGATTTCTGCAGCCAAGGCATTCGAGTACGTCGCTGGTTACATGGTGGGCCAAGATATTTCCGACCGGAAAGCGCAGTTTGCTGGCAACCCACCCCAGTTCTCGATGGGGAAGTCATACGATACGTTCGGGCCCATCGGGCCCGCGCTGGTGAGCCGCGATGCGTTTCCCGACCCGAACGATTTGGCGCTTAGCTGTGAAGTCAGCGGAGAACGCATGCAAGATAGCCGCACCCGCGAGATGATCTTCGCAGTTCCCGAGTTGATCGAGTTCTTGTCGCGGCGGTGCACCCTGGAACCAGGAGATTTGATTTTCACGGGAACCCCGGCCGGTGTGGGCTCCACGCGCAAACCGCGCCGGTACTTGCGTGAAGGGGACGTGATTCGCTCGTGGATCGAAGGAATTGGGACGCTGATCAATCGATGCTGTGTCGGTTCGGAGTCGGTCTCGTCCCCTCCACCGACCCAAGTCGGATAGTCTTGCGCAAGGGCACAGTTCGCCGGAAGGAGGCACACAGATGGCTACTCCCTTGGAAGAATGGGTCGATCGCGTCGCATCGCAAACCGAGCCTAAGAACATTGTGTGGTGCGATGGGTCCGACGCCGAGTACGAGCGCTTGATCCGCGAGATGGTGGACAACGGCACGCTCATCGAACTGAACCAACAAGCGTACCCAGGTTGCTACCTCCACCGGAGCCACCCGACCGACGTTGCCCGCACCGAGCACCTGACCTTCGTGTGTACGCAGAAAAAGGAAGATGCAGGCCCGAACAATAACTGGATGGAGCCAAAGGAGGCCAAGGAAAAGGTCGGTGCACTCTTTCGCGGCGCCATGCGTGGGCGGACCATGTATGTCCTCCCGTACCTCATGGGCCCACCGACGTCGCCGTATGCGCGGGTAGGGGTCGAGGTGACCGACAGCCCGTACGTGGCCGTGAGTATGCGGATCATGACCCGCATGGGCAAAATTGCCTTGGAACGGCTGGGTTCGTCGGACGACTTTGTCAAAGGGCAACATTCGCTAGGCGACCTAAGCCCGGAGCGCCGCTTCATCCTCCATTTCCCCGAGGAGCGCGATATTTGGTCCATTGGTTCCGGCTACGGCGGCAACGCGCTCCTGGGCAAGAAATGCTTTGCCCTTCGGATTGCGAGCTACATGGCTCGGTTCGAAGGATGGCTCGCGGAGCACATGCTCATCGTGGGCATCGAGGAGCCAAATGGTCGGATCACGTACCTGACCGGAGCGTTCCCCTCGGCCTGCGGAAAAACCAACCTTGCCATGCTGGTCCCCCCGCCGAGCCAAAAGGGTTACCGAGTTTGGACGGTAGGCGAGGACATCGCCTGGATGCACGTGGATGAGGCTCGCCAGCTTCGGGCGATCAACCCCGAGGCAGGTTTCTTCGGAGTAGCCCCAGGCACGAACTGGAAGACCAATCCGAACGTGATGAGAACGATCCAGCGAAACACTCTGTTCACGAACGTCGCGCTTCGTCCGGATGGAACACCGTATTGGGAGGGGTTGGATGAAACCCCGCCAGCCGAATGTCTGGATTGGCAAGGCCGCCCATGGACGCCGCAAAGCGAGACCAAGGCAGCGCACCCAAACTCTCGGTTCACTGCGCCCGCGCGGCAGTGCCCGTCGATGTCCCCGTACTGGGAAGCGCCGGAGGGCGTGCCCATCTCGGCCATCCTGTTCGGTGGGCGGCGTGCAAGCCTCATCCCGCTCGTGTTCGAGGCGTTCAATTGGCAGCACGGAGTGTTCCTGGGATCCGTGCTGTCGTCGGAAACGACGGCAGCTCAAAGCGGTGCGGTGGGGGTCGTGCGGCGGGATCCCATGGCCATGCTGCCATTTTGCGGGTACAACATGGGCGATTACTTCGCCCACTGGCTGCGCATGGGCACCCAGTTGCCCACACCACCGCGGATTTTCCGCGTGAACTGGTTTCGACGCGACGAGCACGGAAACTTCATGTGGCCCGGCTTTGGCGAGAACTTGCGCGTGCTGCGTTGGATTTTGGCGCGCGTGCACGGCGAGGTGGATGCCGAGGAGACCCCAATTGGGTTCGTGCCGCGAGTGAAAGATATCGACCTTGAGGGGATCGACGTCACCCGCGATACGTTACGCAAATTGCTGGCGGTGGATCGCCTGGCATGGCTGGAGAACGCAGGGGCTCAAGCAGAGTTTCTCAAACAGTTTGGCGATCGCTTGCCCCGAGAACTCTGGGAGGAGAACGAGGCGCTCATCCGCCGCCTTCAGGGAGCCACGGCGACATCGGGCGCGTCCTCCGTTGGGCGAGTGTAGGAAGGTCGCTACGGCTGGCCAAGGAGCGCTTGCTTGAGGTCGTCGCTGATCGGTTGCGGCCCGAGCCAAATCGAAAAGTAGGCCCGCGCAAAGTCGGCGCCCGGGATGCATGCTTTCGATAGCGGGAAGGTCACCCCAGCGACCTCCACCTTTCGTGCCGCTGTGGCAGGAAGAACGGCGGGAAGTAGCAGCGCGCCAGCGGCTACGCTGCGACGGGCCAGGGTAGCGACGGACCAACGACTTACGGCCGCGAGGAACGCGATCGTGCCCGCCCATACGATGGCGAGCACTGCGTACTGAAACTGGCGGGTTCGTGAATCACCGCGGCGCCGAGGCGAGCCGCCGCGCCGTAGCTGAGCGGTCCGGTAACGCTGCCAAGCAAGGCTGCGAAGACCGGCCGCGCCAAAAGCCACTGCAAACTTGCGCGCAGCGTGGTGGCGAAGTTCGCCCACAGCAACGTGATGCACGGCGGGCAGAAAACCCGCCATAATCGGCCGGCGTGTATACCTGACAGTGAATGAGCGCGGTATCGATCAAGGAGCCCAACGCTGCGATCGCGACGACGTACACGCCGCTGCGCCACCATCACGCTTGCAACAACAAATTGGTTCCAATGGCGTCGCGACGGTACAAAACGCAGCCCCTTAGTGCCCGGGGCCTTCCCGTTTCGGGAACCAGGGGAAGAACGCTGGAGTACGGCGGATGTACCCTGCATAGGCGGAGCGCCGCTCCACGAGAGCGGGCTCGAGCAAGGGGATGCCCGATACCTTCAGCAACAGGAACGTCATCAGCAAGGGGCTGAGGATTGTCCACCACCCCCCAGAACTTACGGCAAAGCCGTAGAATCCCCACCAGAGGACCGCCTCGCCAAAATAGTTCGGATGCCGGGAGTACCGCCAAAGTCCCGTTTGCAACACCTGACCTGCGTTGCGCTGGTCGCTCTTGAACCGCGCAAGTTGCGCATCGGCAGTCGTCTCGATGGTAAAACCCGCCGCCCAAAGAACGAACGCAAGCGCGTCCAAAAGCGGCTGCGACTCGGCGGAGTGCGTGATTGCCCACCAGAGGGGAAGGGAAATGATCCAGGCCAAGAAGGCTTGCAACCAGAAGACGGTGAATAAGCTGACCCACCAGAAACGCGAGCCCCATGCCTCGCGCATTTTTGCGTAGCGGTGGTCCTCGGGAGCTCCAGCGGTTCGCCATGCCAAGTACCCCGCCAGCCGAACGGCCCAGATAGCCACCAAGGCGACGATGAGGACCGACCGCAGCGTCCGCTCAGGAGTTTGCCACAGGAACCACAACGCGAGCACCAAGAATGCCAGGCTCCAGAAGACATCGACGATGCTGGCTTTCCCATAGATGGTGCTCGCAACCCAAACGGCGGTGAACAACGCGGATACAACGAGGAGGCCAGAAACGGCGAGACCAAACTGCTCCATCGACGCCATTTGAGCACGAACGGAAAGCCAGTCCAGCCTAGGCAGAGTTTCGGACGTCTCCTGGTGCACCCATCCACCGGATCAGGCTCGACGGCTGATGAGCTGCCCCCCGATGCCTCGCCTCTGGCTGTTAAAAATACGCGCTGGTGGCTCGACGCGAGCCCGCGTGGTTGCCAGAGCTACCGAGATTCCGCCAGCGTACTGGCACGGGCGGTGGCAAGATTCGGGTGAAGGGCGCGCCTCAAGGTCTTGCCATTTCGCGTGCGAGGGAAGTCGGTGGTGACGTAAACGACTTTAGGCGCTTTGTAACTGGCGAGGTGCCGGTGTGCGTACTCCAGGATGTCTCGGGCTGTCGTCGAACAGCCGTGGCGCAAGATGACGTAAGAGACGACCAAGCGCTTGTTGCGGTCGCGTTCTTCGGCGACGGTGGCCGCATCAAGAACGTCCGGATGTTCGCGTAACACCCGATCCACCTCGAAGGGCGATACTCGGTACCCGAAGCTCTTGATCAAATCGTCCCGACGACCGAGAAACCAAATGTACCCGTCCTCGTCCTTGCGGGCGTAGTCTCCGGTGAGAAACCAACCATCGCGAAAACACTGCTCCGTTTCTTCCGGGCGGTTCCAGTACCCGAGCATCAACGCAGGGTCCGATCGCGGGATGCACAGCATTCCTTCCTCGTTGGGGCCGCATTCCCGCAACGTTTCCGGATCGAGTATGCGCACGTCGTGCCCAGGCTGAATGAAGCCAGCAGATCCAGGGCGAATCGGGCGGCTGACCGTTTGGCAGATGTAGTACGAGCACTCTGTCATCCCGAGCCCTTCGTAAATGTACAAGCCGAACCGCTCGTGCCAGCGTTGCAAAAGTTCGGAGGAAAGCTGCTCGCCTGCCGACATGCAGTGGCGCAAGGAGGGCACGTCTTCACGCCTAGCCGAGGTCCGTTCGAGAATATGGCGGTACAGTGTCGGCACTCCGATAAACGTGGTTGCCCGGTGCTTCGCGATCAAAGCGGGCCACACCGGGCCATCCTGGCTGCCTTCGTGAACGATGGTCGTATGCCCGCGGAACAGTGGGTCCATCAGGCCGGTGCCGAGAACATACGTCCAATTGTACTTGCCCGAATGGAGAACGCGTTCTCCTTCGGGAAGGAAGTGAAACCAGTACTCAGAGGAAGGCTGCTTCCCGATCAACACACGGTGGGCGTGCAGGACGCCCTTCGGATATCCTGTGGTCCCGGACGTGTACACGAGATAGGCGGGGTCCTCGCTTCGGGTTTGCTCAGCAGGCTCCGTGTGGGCGATGCTTGCGAGGGCGGGGCTGAGCGCCTCGAACGTGACGGGACTCGCACTTCGCGCAGGCGTGCGCGTGCCCCGGAACAGAACATGACGGACGCCTACTCCCGGTTGGATTGCTTCTTGTAGAAGTGGCCACGATTCGAGGTCGCTCACCACGACTGCCGCACCTGAGTCTCGCAGGAGGAACGCAACCTCGTCGGCAGTGAGAAGAATGGAAGTGGGCACGGGGATGGCGCCACGCTTGAGGCTGCCCAGGAAGACGACCGAGTATTCGATGCAGTTCGGCAAACGGATGAGCACACGCTCTCCTCGGCTCACACCAAGTTCCCTCAAGAGCTGGGCAAACTTGCTTGTCTGCTCCGCCAACTCGGCGAACGTGAGCGAGGCCACGCCCGTGCGGTCGTCGTCGACAATCACAGCCGGAACATCCGCTCGCGGTCCAGACGCGTGCGAGTCGGTGCAGGCCACTCCGATGTTGAAAAACTCCGGGATCTCCCACCGCCATGCAGGAAACGACTGCACGGCCGGCCGAGTTAGCGAAAACGAAACACTTGGGCTAGCGCGCATGGGGAGCTTGTGCGGAGTGGAGAAAGTCGGCATCTTGGTGTCCGTGCGCTTGGCGGTGTGGAAACGCGTTTGGGTACCCTTTGCCGGCGGGGTCCTCGCCGGTGCGACTCTGCTTGGTTTGTTCGCCATGCGAGGTCCGATACCACAACCGGTTGTGTCAGAAGTGAGCCAGGCTGCACAGTCAACCGCGAACGGACCGTCACCGGATCCTTCTGCTACGCGCCGCTGGCTCATCCAGCTCGAGGGCTGGCAGATCAGCGTCGATGGCACCGAAGTGGAGCTGCCTTCGTTAGCGGAGCTTTGGAGTCGCGAGCGCTCGGCCCGGGCTCAAGACCTCGGCTTGTCGCCTTACGATTTGTGGATCGTTTCGTATGCGCGCGATGCCGGGCTCGACTGGGAACTCGTTGCGGCCGTGATTGCCGAAGAGTCGCAGTTCGATCCCGAAGCCGTGAGCGAGCGAGGCGCTGTGGGGCTCATGCAGGTCCGACCCATTGCCGCTGCGCAGGTCGGGGAGGCAGAGTTTGCGGATCCAGAGAGCAACATCCGCACTGGGGTTCGGTACTTGCGCTATTTGAACGAACTGTTTCGCGATGTGTTGCCCGGGGAGCGGCTACCCTTCGTTCTGGCTGCATACAACATGGGTCCAGCGCACGTGCGCGACGCGCAGGCATTGGCGCGCAAGTTGGGCTTCGATGGTCGCCGCTGGTACGGCCATGTGGAGCGCGTGTTGCCCTTGCTCGAGCTGGAAGCATTTTACCGCGACCTCCCCGCTGGCTACGCGCGAGGAGCGCACGTCCTCCAGTACGTGCAGCGGGTCCTCGCTCGTTACGAGGAACTGGTGCGCGATGCGCGCTCGGGATAGCCACGGTTGTGGCCCGACGGTGCTAACGCGAATGGCGCTTTACGCCGAGCGCGCCCCGTGCGTCGGGACGGTCCGACTCGCTGTCCTGTCCCTGACGTGGGATGCTTAGACCAGCGCGGGCCATCTCCGTGCGAAAGAAATTCCCGAGTGCCGCGATCGACTCCGGTCGCGGATAGCTCTTGCGCCAAACGAGTCCGATCCGTCGTCGGGCTTCCGCTCCTACCAGGGGCCGAACGACGGTTTTCCCGTCGCCGAGCGATGACACCGCCAGCTCGGGAATCAACGTGCAGCCGTAGCCGGCGGCAACGAGATGGCGCAGGGTTTCCAAGCTGGTTGCGCGGAAATCGCCCGCCACTTGAGCATTGTGCTTCATACACAAAGAGAGTGCTTGCTCGCGCAAGCAGTGCCCCTCGGTGAGAAGCAGCACGTTTTGCCCCTCCAGGTCGGCCTCCCGAATGCGCGCCTTTTTGGTCAGCGGATGATTCCGTGGGACGAGCACCCAGAAGGGCTCGTCGAAAAGCGGCAGCGCTTCCACGCCGCTAGCATCCACCGGCAAGGCGAGCAGGGCAGCATCTAACTGGTGGTTCAACAAATGCTCCAACAGCACTGCCGTGATTTGCTCTTCGACGAACAAGCGCAGGCGAGGAAACGCGTGCTGCAAAGGTACGAGCACCTTCGGTAGAAAATACGGGCCAAGCGTGGGGATCACTCCTAGGTGGAGCTGGCCGGCCAGCGGGTCGCTGTGCCCCAGCGCCGCGTCGCCGATCGCCTGCACGTGCTCCAGGATGGCCCGTGCATGGGCAACCACTTGCTGACCTACGGGCGTGAGTTGAGCACCGCGCGGCGTCCGCTCGACCAACTGCACCCCGAGGTTTTCTTCTAGCTTCTTCAGTTGCGCGCTCAGCGTCGGCTGGGTGACAAAGCACTTTGCGGCTGCTTTGCCGAAGTGGCCGGTGTCCGCCAGCGCTACAAGGTAGCGTAGTTCGGTAAAGGTGATGGCCGTGAGGTCCATAGGGAAAGGCAATGAGCGCAATCTAAAGAAACAAATTGCCTTCGCAAAGCGTGCGGTTACATTCTCGTGCACCGAAGGAGGTGTGAACTATGCAAGTGAACATTGGATTGACCGAAGCACAACGCGAAGGAGTGTGTCGGGTCTTGCAAGCGTTGTTGGCGGATGAGTTTGTCTTGTACACAAAGGCCCGGAACTACCACTGGAACGTGATCGGTCCGCAATTTCACGACCTGCACAAGCTCTTCGAGGAACAGTACGAGGCGTTGAGCGATATGGTCGACGAGGTCGCGGAACGCATCCGCACGCTTGGCGGAGTGGCCCCTGGTACCCTCGAAGAGTTCCGGAAAGCCGCCAGGCTGCGCGAGGAGCCCGGTGTCGTTCCTCCGGCGTTACAGATGGTTCGCAATCTTGCGTCCGACCACGAGGCCATCGTTCGCCAGTTGCGCCAAGACATCCCGGTCGTACAAGACCAGCACAACGATGTCGGCACCGCCGACTTTCTCACCGGCTTGATGGAAAAGCACGAAAAGTACGCTTGGATGCTTCGAGCCACCGCGACAGAGTCCGTTTGACCGAGTACCCGGTCTGGCGTTCCCTCCAGGTGAGCCCCCGCTTCGCCGTATGAAGCGGGGGCTTCTTTTCAGGGGCCCTGTTTTCTGGGTCGATCGTTCACGCCTCGCACGCCGTACCGTCGGAGGGCTCACTTTGCCGGGGCGGATCGATCCGCGGGACAGAAGCAATTGCGCCTTGTGCTGCCAGACAAACTCATCGGTCGTGGGAAGACGACGTTCGCGGACTCTGCTTCTTGGCGCCGCAGTGTATTGACAAACAAACGTTCGTTGGAGAACAAACGGGGCGATGGATTTTTCCTTCTCACCGAAAGAACTTGCCTTCGCTGCGGAAGCTCGCGAGTGGCTGCGCACCCACTTGCCGGCCGAGTGGCGGAAGGACCACATGTGGACCCGTGCCGACGATCCTCTTTGGGTAGAAATCGCCCGCGATTGGCAGCGGCTCCTGTACGAGGGTGGTTGGGCTGCCATCAGTTGGCCGCGTGAACTTGGGGGCCGTGGTGCCACCGTGGTCGAGCGTTGGTTGTTCGAAGAAGAGCTCGACCGCATCGGTGCTCCGCGACCCATTGCGAGCAGCGGCGCTGTAGATCTGATCGGAACGGCGATCCTCCGTCATGGCACCGAGGAACAGCAGCGACGCTTCATTGTGCCGCTGCTTTCTGGCGAGGAGTTGTGGTGCCAGGGGTTTTCCGAACCGGGAGCAGGTTCCGATCTTGCTGCACTGCGTACCCGCGCGGAGCGGCACGGCGACGAGTTTGTCGTAACGGGGCAAAAGGTCTGGACGAGCCACGCCGACATTGCCGACTGGTGTTTTCTGCTTTGCCGGACGGAACCCGACAGGCCACGGCACCGCGGGTTGAGTCTTTTGTTGGTGGACATGCACTCCCCTGGCGTGCGGGTGCGACCGCTGGTGCAAATGACCGGCGAGGCGGAGTTTTGCGAGGTGTTTTTCGAAGAGGTTCATGTGCCGGCCAGCGCGTTAGTCGGACGCCCCGGCCAGGGATGGGAAATCGCCATGGGCATCTTGGCGCACGAACGTGGCCCCGTGTGGACATTTACCTTTCAGCGAAAAATCCGCCGGAGCTTCGATCACGCGCTGCGGGTGGCTCGATCGAGGGGGCTCGTGAACGAGCCCCTGGTTCGTCAGCGGCTAGCGCAGGCCTACATCGAGGTCGAGCTGCTCCGGCTCACGGGTTACCGCAGCATCACGAGGCTAAAAAAAACGGGTCAGCCCGGGCCCGAGAGTTCCATCGAGAAAGTGTTGGGCAGCGAAACCGACCAGCGCTTGCAGGAAACCTCGCTCACACTGCTGGGACCGCTTGCGCTGGGATCCTCGCCAGGCTGGGAGGATGTTTGGCAGCGGATGACCCACGAATACCTTTATGCCCGGAGCGAGACGATCATGGGCGGAACCTCGGAGATTCAACGCAATTTGATCGCTCAGCGAATTCTAGGGTTACCTCGATCATAACCCGGCACGAAAAGTTGGTCGGAAGGAAGTTGGACTTCAGGGAGGAAAGCGGAGATGTCCGAGTACGGCTTTTGGAGTTTCGCGCAACGAGATCCGGAACGCCTCGCCCTAGTGGATCCGAGCGGGCGGCAATGGAGCCGGGGAGAATTGCTCGCTCGGGCCAATCGCTTGGTCCACGGGCTGCGGAGCGAAGGCATGCAAAAGGGAGACTGCCTTGCCGTGGTGTTGCCAAACAGTGCGGAGATGATCGCGCTGTATCTGGCTGCAGGGCAAGCGGGTTGGTACTTGGTGCCGATCAACACCCACCTCACGGCGGGGGAGATTGCCTACATTCTCCAAGACTCCGAGGCAAAAATCTTTGTGGGTGCCGAGCGCTTTGCTCCGGCGTGCAGCGGCGCGGCTCGCGAAGCGGGACTCCGACCGGAACAGTGCTTCGCTTTAGGATCCATTCCAGGCTTTCGTCCTCTGGACGACCTAGAGCGTGGGCAGCCTGCGACCATGCCCCCGGATCGTACTGCCGGGCAGGTCATGAATTACACCAGCGGCACGACCGGTCGACCGAAGGGAGTTCGGCGCCCCTTGTCCCCGTACGATCCCGACACCGTGTTTTCGATGTACGCGTGGTTCCTTGCCATGTTTGGCATTCAGCCAGAAAACGACAATGTGCATCTGACCGGGTCGCCGCTGTATCACACCGCCGTGTTGCTGTTTGCGGGTGCATCGCTGCACTTCGGGCATGCCGTGGTGTTGATGGACAAGTGGACTCCCGAGGCGTGTCTCGACATCGTGCAGCGTTACCGCACGACGACCACCCACATGGTGCCCACGCAGTTTCATCGGTTGTTGGCTCTGCCTGAAGACGTAAAGCGTCGGTACGACGTGTCGTCGTGGCGGCACGTCATTCACGCCGCGGCTCCCTGTCCGGTGGAAGTCAAGCGGCGCATGCTCGAGTGGTGGGGGCCTGTGATTTACGAGTACTACGCTGCGAGCGAAGGCGGAGGAACGATCGTAACGCCGGAAGAGTGGCTCAAGTATCCAGGCACCGTGGGGCGAGCTTGGCCCGGAGCGGAAATTCGCATTTTGGATGACGAAGGACGCGACTGCCCACCGGGTGTACCGGGCACCGTGTACATGAAACTCGGACAAGCGGATTTCGAGTACCACAAGGACAAGGCCAAGACCGAAGCCAATCGTCGCGAGGGGTTTTTCACTGTGGGCGACGTCGGCTACTTGAACGAAGAGGGTTACCTGTTCCTCTGCGATCGCAAAATCGACATGATCATATCCGGCGGAGCAAATATTTACCCTGCCGAGATCGAGTCGGTTCTGCTGACGCACCCGAAAGTAGCCGACGCGGCGGTGTTCGGGATTCCCCATGAAGACTGGGGTGAAGAAGTCAAGGCAGTCATCGAGCCTGCGCCGGACGTGCAGCCTGGCCCCGAACTGGCCGAAGAACTGCTGTCGTTTTGCCGCGAGCGTTTGGCCTCGTACAAGTGCCCGCGTTCGATCGATTTCATCGACCAGATGCCGCGCGATCCAAACGGGAAGCTGTACAAGCGCAAATTGCGCGACCCATACTGGGCCGGCCGCGACAGGAAGATCTGACCGCGTGCGGGCTGCACGCTCGGGTTGTACCGGCCCCTCATCGGATTGGTAGGGGCACACCGCCCGCGTTGTACGGGCCCCTCATCGTGTTGGCAGGAGCACGCCGCCGCCGTGCCCCGGACCCGTCGCGGACCCTGCTCCGGTCGCGCGACACCGCAGACGCGGGAACCGGAAACGAGGGCACGTTGTAGCGGCGCTTCGCGAACCGCCCCTACAACCCGCGCAACCGGGCGCCCACGAAGTTCCTTGCTCCAACGCACGGCGCTCTACGCACGGCATGTAGGGGCGACGCGGTGCGTCGCCCTGGTACCGTCGTGCACGCCGGCCCCACATCACCGAACACGTTCGCCCGTGTACACCGCACCCCAGGGGCGACCCACCGGGTCGCCCCTACATTGCCCGCCGGAAGGGTTTGCTCCGTTGAGGAAGCGGACAGAACGCTGCCGGTTGTTTTCAACGAAGCAACAAAGAGACGCCTCTCCCTGGCAGGGAGAGGCCGGCGCGCAGCGCCGGGTGAGGGTGGATCCTGTGGTCGTGCGACCTGTGAGGGTCCACGTCGTCTGTCATCCCGCGCCGTGCATGGCAGCGGCGACTCCATCGCCGTAGATCGCCGTGCCATCGTGCGCGATGGTCCCACATAACGCGACGCCGCGGTCCCGCATGCGCCGCACCCCCCGGGCGACCCACCGCGTCGCCCCCACATTGCCCGCCCGTAGGGTGCAGGATCGTCTGCACCACGCGCTTTCCGCTGATCCGCGGGCACGGCGCCGCCCCCACTGCTCGAGGCTCAACGGAGCCGACCTCGGACATTCCTTTCCCACTTCCGGGTCACTTCCGGGACGAAGATCCGCTTGGCTTTGCCCAGAAGGTCCCTGATCTGCTCGTCCGTCATCAGCGGCAGGAAGTCGGAAAGCAGCCGGTCGTACGCCAGAGCTTCCCATAGGGTCACTTCAGTGGCGTGGGGAGGACCGCTTTCATCGCCTGGCCGCATTGCTCGTGGGAAGCGCGGCCAAAAACGCGCGAATACGTGAAACTGGAACAGCCGCTCCCGGGCGTTGCGCGAGCACCCCAAAAACGTTGAGCTATGTGGACAAGGACTCGTAGCGCGCAGCCCGTGCTGAGCCGGCTGCGATCGCAAAGCTTGACGTTCTTAACGTTGTAGTGGCCGCAAGCTGCGTTGCTCAGTAAGCGCGTGGAAACACGCGGAGCTTCGACGGGCACAGTGGAACTTCAAACCTCAGCCGGAAAATGTCAAGCTCGAAAAATTTGTCCTTAAAAAAAGACGTGAAGGTCGAACTCAACACCCGGCCTTTCTCGTCGTAAGCGACCGCTACAAGATCAAGGTCCTCCGCTATTTCGTCCCCCGCTGCAGCGTGGATTTCTCCGCTGATCGTGATGTCGTAAACCTCCTCGATCTTCATCCCGGAAGCGTACAGGCCAGAGAGCCGAACGTTGAACCGGTCTTCGAGGCGCGGAGCCCGAACCAGAAGGTGCGTGAGGTCTTGCGGGTATCGATTGTCGTCCACTGCAAGGTCTTCGGCGTCCTCCTCGTCTACCTCAGCGCGGTCCTGAGCTTGTTCATCGACGTCGTCCACGGGTTTCTCGTTATCTCGGTTTTGTGCCATCCGCGGCCCCCTAAGTCTCGAAAGTGCCTTTCTTCTGTTGGACTTCAACAGCTTCCAGATTCAAATGCAAGCAGCCGGAACAATCGTCACCGCATGTCGGGATGGAGGCGCGCGGCTCGGTTCAAGCATCTTCAGAGCGGACTCGTGTGCTAGCACGACACATCGCATCCCCTTAACCCACGTGCTGCAGCTCTCTGGATGCAGAGCGCCCTCGTGTTTTTATGGAAACTTAAAACATTTCCTCGATGGTGGAGCCAACGGGTGCGCTAAACGCGATCCAGAACAATTCTGCCACCGCTTCTCCGTGTCTATTGGCGCAACGCATGGTAGGTTCCGCGATGCATCGCCAAGACGAAAACGTCGCTAGGCCGGCCCTCGTCGCTCTTGACCAGATCGGTCTTCCCGATGTAAGTGTGGGTGCGTTTCCAGTTTGGCAAAATAGTGGAGCAGGGGTACAGTGCCGATGAACGCACGGCGGCACCGATGTAGTTCGAGCACCGATTCGCAGGGTTACTTGCGGAAACCTGCGCGGTACAAGTTCGGCAAACCACGGCCGCTCCGTCCGGCTCGTTCGGGGCGGGCCAACCACTGCGGTCAAGAAGTGTGCCTGACCGTGCAGCAGCTTGAGTTGCTGGCGAGTGTGTGGCTCCGTCGAGTTGCGACCTCCGTCCGGGAGGGTCGCGTTACTTACTGCTGCGGCTCGGAACGCACACTCAAGCCTGTTGGCAGTCCGACGAGAATTGGGAAGTTCGAAAGCGGGCACGACAGTTAAGGCATAATGCCGAGGGGGTGAATTGTGCGAGCGCACACGCGATTTCTGGGGAGACGGGCGTCGAGGATTGTCTGGTTTGCATTTGCCTGGCCTCGGCGAAAACGTGAACGTTTACTGAGTCCAACACGTTTCCAGTTACCGAACGAGGGGCGTGCGTTTGCCAGTGCGTGGACCAGGGGTTTGCCGCGACGGTGCTTGCTGTTCGCGCTTCCGTGCATCTGGACTTTTGCGTCTGCACTGATCGCCGGTTCCCTGTGGCCGAAGCGTGCGGCTGGCCAGGTAACGATCGTAGTAGATAGTCTCGACGACCTGCCTGATGCCCAGCCTGGGGATGGAGTCTGTGCGGACGTTCTCGGGCGCTGCACGTTACGTGCAGCCATAACCGAGGCGAATGCTTCCACGGCAGACAACGTCATTCTGTTCGCGGTAAGCGGGACAGTTTTTTTGTCGCGAACCCTGCCAGAAGTTGCCCATGCCTTGCCGGCTGGTCGGCTTTTGATCGATGGCGGCGGACAAATCACTTTGAGCGGCGGAGGCAACGTACAGATCCTTCGTGTCGCGTCCGGGGGCCGCTTGACCGTGCGGGGCCTGGTCTTGATAGGAGGGCGCGCGGGCTCCACAACTTCAACTTCGGGGGGAGCCATTTATTCGGCCGGTACCCTGATCGTAGAAAACTCCACGCTGCAGGATAACTCGTCATACGATTCCGGCGGCGCCATCTCCTCGTCCGGTCCCCTCACGATCAGGAACTCGGACTTGCGAAGAAATTCTGCCCAATCGCGTTCAGGGGGAGCGATCTCGGCGAGTGACAGTCTGACCGTCGAGTATTCCACGTTCAGGGAAAACTCGGCTAGTAGCTTCGACGGCTCTGGTGGAGCCATTCAAGCGACCACAGCGCTCGTGACAAACTGTGCTTTCGTTGGCAACTCAGCCGGCGGTGGTGGGGCGATCCAGGCTTACGTTAGCCTGACGGTGGCCAATTCGACTTTCGAAAACAACGTCGCCCGTTATGGCGGCGGTGCAATTTATTCGAATGGTCCCGTTAGCATCGGCAATTCTAGGTTTACCGGAAACTCGGCGACAGCCAGTGGAGGAGGAGCCGTTTCTGCTTACGGCTCGCTGAACGTCGTTGGGTCGACTTTCGACCGGAACTCGGCTCAGGGCAGCGGCGGCGCTTTGTTTTTGCGCGGCTGGGCATCGTCTCACAACGTCGTTGGTACACGGTTCTTGAGGAACCTCGCCTGGCAGGGGGGCGGTGCTGTCTACAACGACGAAGGAGCCGCACGCATCGAAAACTCGCTGTTCGTTGACAATAGGAGCAACCGCGGGGGTGCAGTACTGAGTTCCGGAAGTCTGGATATTCGCAACGTAACCTTTTCGGCGAACAGCGTTACGGAGCGAGGCGGCGCCCTGTATCTCAGTTCGCCGTCAGCGGATATTCTCTTCAGCACGTTTTTTCTGGATGTGGCATGGGAGGAAGGCGACGAGATCTTTAATGCTAGCTCGTCAACCAGCGCGAGAATCAAAAATTCCATCGTTGCTGGTGGCGGAGGGGTCGGCAACTGTGTTGGGACCATAACCTCCCATGGAGGAAATTATTCCACTGACAGTACCTGCTCCGGGTTCATTGTTGCGAGCGTTGAGGAACTGGGGTTGGCGCCACTGGCGGACAATGGAGGTCCCACGGAAACCCATGCCCTCGTCGCCGGGAGTGCGGCAATCGACTCGGCGCCGGACTGCAACGACTTTGGCGGTAGTACGGTAAGCAGCGATCAACGCGGGGCTCCGCGCCCATGGGGCCCGGCTTGCGACGCTGGTGCCTTCGAGGCTGGTGGCAGTCCTCCTACCCCGACGCCCACGTCTTCGCCTACGCCCACACACACGTCTCGAACGCCGAGCGCCACGCCGACCCCAACGGCGACTGATACGATGACGCCAACAATTACTCCCTCCCTCACTCCCACCCGGACACCGACTTGGACCCCTACGGCCACCCATACGCACACTGCAACCCACACGCACACCGTCACTCGCACCCCGACTTTCACTCAGACGTCCACGAGAACGCCAACGGTTACTGCGACGCACACAGCGACGGTGACGTTCACGGCCACTCACACAGCGACGTACACTGCGACTCCGAGCAGAACGCATACCTTTACACCAACCCGCACGCCGACGCTCACGTCGACGGCGACCCGCACCGCCACTTACACGCCCACCGCCAGCAGTACTCCGAGTTTCACACCTACGCCGACATCGACCGCCAGCTACACGCCGACGTACACTCCCACGTCGACGTTTACTCCTACAAGCTCACCCAGCGCGACTCTCACCCACACCGCCACCCTGACACCGACGATGACTCAAACGCGCACGCTTACCGCAAGCCCGACACCGACGCCTACGACGACTGACACGATGACACCAACAGTCACTCCCACCCGCACGCCGACTTGGACCCCTACGGCCACCCATACGCACACTGCAACCCACACGCACACCGTCACTCGCACCCCGACTTTCACTCAGACGTCCACGAGAACGCCAACGGTTACTGCGACGCACACAGCGACGGTGACGTTCACGGCCACTCGCACAGCGACGTACACTGCGACTCCAAGCGGAACGCATACGTTTACACCAACCCTCACGCCGACGTACACACCCACGTGGACGTTTACCTCTACGAGCACACCGACCCCGAGTTTCACGTACACGGCCGTTCCCACACCGACGATGACCCATACGGAGACGCCCACCGCGAGCCCCACGCCGACGCTCACGCTGACGGCCACCCAAACCGCCACTTACACGCCTACTGCCAGCAGTACTCCTACTTTCACGGCTACGCCGACAGCGACGGCCAGCTACACCCCGACGCACACTCCCACATGGACCTTGACTCCCACAAGCTCACCTACCGCGAGTTCCACGCACACGGCCGTCCGGACGTCGACACCGACGATGACCCATACGGAGACGCCCACCGCGAGCCCCACGCCGACGCCTACAGACACAGCGAGCCCAACTCGCACTGCGACTCGGAGCCCGACATTCGCATTGACGCCAGCACCGACTGCGACGACGAGCGTCACGCCGTCCTCGAACGAAACCCCAACTGCGACACCAGGGCCGGTTTGCCCAGGCGACTGCGGTGGGGATGGGGCGGTGACCGTCGACGAGCTCGTCACCATGGTGAATGTCGCCCTTGGCAGCAGGCCTGTCGCGGATTGCTCGGCGGGCGATACAAACGGTGATGGCGAAATCACCATCGACGAGATCATCCAGGCGGTGAACCGAGCGTTGAACGGGTGCTGAGCGGCTGAGGGCCATGCCGCTGCATGGAGCGCAGAGGCGCCCCTGCAACGGCACACCTCCTGGCGAACGCGAGGTCCGGCCCCGTTCGAGGAGTGGCGACGCGACGGTGTACCGGTACCTACACCACGTTGAACGCAGCCGTGTTCACGCGGTCGTCGTGGTTCCGGACGCAGCGGGGGGCGGTTCGCAAACCGCCCCTACAACGTGTACGCCCGCGTGCTGCGATGTTCGTTGGAGCGGGGTTTGCCCGGTGGAGTGAGCGGACAGAGCGCTGCCGGCTGTTTCCAACAAAGCAACAAAGAAACGCCTCTCCCTGCCAGGGAGAGGCCGGTGCGCAGCACCGGGTGAGGGTGGGTTGCGTCGTGGATTGACGTTCGACCCACTCCCTCACCTTTCATCCTCTCCCTCGCCCTAGCCAGGGCGAGGGAGAGGAGTCGACGTGGCTTGGTGCGACGGAGTGACGGTTTGCACATCGCAGTTGCACGGCAGAGAAAAGACGCCTCTCCCTGGCAGGGAGAGGCCGGCGCGCAGCG
>FWPU01000154.1_pt1 | contig 161549 bp, 150 predicted proteins | sample 2228361 | NCBI WGS metagenome assembly FWPU01 (sample SAMEA103939777, study PRJEB20133) | metagenome | reverse complement strand
AAGCTCGCGCCGGATGGTTCGGAGGTTACCCGCTATTCCGGCGAGGTCTTCGAGGCTGGCGCTCCACCCCCGTGGGTCGCAGTCCGGGCCATTTGGGTTTCCCGGGAGTACGACCTCAATGGTCTGCGCTTCGTCAAAGGGGATACGCTGCACGAGTTCTTCTCCCCGCAGCATCCGTTCAACGTCTTTTCGGTCTTCTCCGTCTCAGGAACGCTGCGCGGGTGGTACGCCAATGTGACCTATCCCTCGCGGCTCGACCTGGCGACAACCCCACCGACGCTCACCTGGCATGACCTCTATGTGGATATCGTTGCCTTGCCCGATGGCACCGTCGCCATCCGCGATGAAGATGAGCTTGCGGCGGCATGTCTCTCTGCAATCAACCCCGCGGTGCTCCGGATGATCGGCGAGGCCAAGGAGGATATCCTGCGCCGGATCAGCGAGCGGACTTTTCCGTTCCACGAGCACTGACACGGACGTAGCACTCAGGAGAATAAGCGGCCGTACTTGCGCATCACATCCTGCAAACGGTCCAGGGGAATCGCGTAGGATGTTCGGCCCTCGATCCCGACCATCGTCGTCGCCATGCAGAGCGCGTTGACGATCGCCTCCTGCGTCGCTTCGGTCACCGCCTCGAACAGGCCGTCTATGGCGGTGTTCGGGACCATCCGCGTGGCGATCGGGCTGATCTGATCCGCTGGATCCATCAACCCACGGTTCCCAGTTGCAAAGCAGAGGAAGAGATCGCCACTGCCATTGTCACCATTCCCACCGACGCGAGCCAGGCCGACCGTCGCGCGCTGGGCGAGCCGCTTGCATTGATGCGGCAGCAACGGCGCATCGGTCGCGACGACGATGATGATCGAACCATCGCCCCGGGGGCGCGGCCACGGCGACGGAACCACATCCGGGCCGATCTCCTCACCCACCGGCACACCGTCGATCCGCAGCAAATACCGGCGCCCGTAGTTCGCCTGCACCAATACGCCGACCGTCCACCCACCACGCTCTGGCGGCACGACGCGCGACGACGTGCCGATGCCCCCTTTGAATTCATGGCAGTTCATCCCTGTTCCGCCGCCGACGCACCCTTCAGCCACCGGGCCGCTCGCGGCGGACTCCAGTGCCTGAAAAACATGCTCTGGACGGACATGGAAGCCGTTGATGTCGTTCAACCAGCCATCGTAGGTCTCAGCCACAACCGGCAAGCTCCAGTGAATCTCATACGGAGCCTGGCGCCGCTGGACCTCGTAAGCGATGATGGCATCCCGCACCACGCCGACGCTGTGCGTGTTCGTGATCGCGATGGGTGTGGTCAGGAGCCCGGATTCTTCAATCCAGGCGATGCCAGTCATCTCGCCGTTGCCATTCAATTGGTGATATCCCGCAAAGACGGGATCGCCGCTCAGCTCGCCCTGGTGCGGGAGAATCACGGTGACGCCAGTGCGAACTGGGCCTTGCCCTACGACGAGTGGCCCTTCCCCGGATATGAGCGTGGTGTGACCAACGCGCACACCAGGCACGTCGGTAATGGCATTCCAGCGGCCTGGTTCCATCCGGCCAATCCGAATCCCAAGCTCCCGTGCCCGGCGCCGCTCTCCGTTCACGACCGTGCTCTGGCTCGTCATGATCTCCCCCTCATCATCGCTGCGCTCGCAATGCCTAGAAATCCTGCTGGCCTTCCCCAGCCTTGCGCCAGATCCGCGCGGCGGCGCATGGCTTCCCAGCGCCCGGCCTGCGCCCAGCGTGACGGCGCCTCAATCCGCGCTTCTCGCGGTGCCGTCTGTGCACTCGCCAGCGCCAGGATGGCCGCTACCACGGCATCCCGCTCATCAGCGGATGGTTCTGGCTGAATCGTGATGCTCATGCTCACCGGGTCAGCCGCCGAGCTCGCCGTCTGTTCTGCTGAAAGATGCCTCATAGCGGAATATTCCCATGCTTGCGCGCTGGCGTGACCACCCGCTTGGAGCGGGCGAGCGCCAAGGACCGGACGAGCCAGCGCCGCGTCTGCCGCGGCATAATCACGTCATCGACGTAACCGCGAGACGCCGCCTGGTAGGGGCTAGCGAAGAGCATCTCATATTCCGCAATGAGTTCCTGCCGGCGAGCCGCGGGGTCTGGAGCCTCGGCCAGCTCCCGCCGAAAGAGGAGATTCACCGCGGCCTCCGGACCCATCACCGCGATCTCAGCGGTGGGCCACGCCACCACAAAATCGGCGCCGATATGCCGGGAGTTCATGACCACGTACGCCCCGCCGTACGCCTTGCGCGTGATCACGGTCACGCGCGGCACCGTCGCCTCAGCAAAGGCATACAGCAGCTTCGACCCATGCCGGATGATGCCGCGATATTCTTGATCCGTGCCGGGCAGAAATCCAGGCACATCTTCGAAGACGACGAGCGGAATATTGAACGCATCGCAGAAGCGCACGAACCGCGCCGCTTTGACGCTGGCATCAATATCCAGCGTTCCCGCAAGCACCTTCGGTTGATTGGCCACCACGCCGACGCTGTAGCCATCGAGCCGGCCAAACCCGCAGATGATGTTTCCAGCGTGCGCGGCCTGCACCTCGAAAAACTCCCCATCGTCCAGGACAGCCGCGAGCACATCGTGCATGTCGTAGGGCTTGGTCGGGGATTCGGGGACGAGACGATCGAGCTCCGGAATCTCCCGCTCAGGGTCGTCCGCGGGCGCAAAGCGAGGCGGATCTTCGAGATTGTTCGAAGGAATATAGGAGAGCAGCGTCCGCACCTGGACATTCAACTCGTCCTCGTCCGCGGCGGCAAAATGGGCAACGCCACTCAGGCGATTGTGCGTGCTGGCGCCTCCCAGTTGCTCGTGCGTCACCTCTTCTCCGGTTACCGTTTTGATGACATCTGGGCCGGTGATGAACATTTGGCTCGTGCCCTCAACCATGAAGATGAAGTCGGTCATCGCCGGGGAGTACACGGCCCCGCCCGCGCACGGTCCGGCAATGATCGAGATCTGCGGAATGACGCCCGAGGCACGCACGTTCCGGAAAAACACTTCGCCGTAGCCAGCCAGACCCTCAACGCCCTCCTGAATCCGGGCGCCTGCCGAATCATTGATCCCAATGACCGGCACGCCATAACGCTCGGCCAGATCCATCAGCTTGACCATCTTCTCGGCGAACGCCTCGCCGAGCGACCCGCCAAACACCGTGAAATCCTGAGAGAAGATCGCCACACGCCGGCCATCTATCGTGCCAAAACCAGTCACCACGCCATCGCCATAGGGACGGCTCCGGTCCATGCCAAACTGCGTCGCACGGTGCTGAACGAAGGGATCAAGCTCCTCGAACGACCCTTCGTCGAGCAGCGCGAGCACCCGCTCACGAGCGCCGCGCTTCCCTCGCGCCCGCTGCTTTTCCGCCGCCGCCTCATGCTGAGCCGCGATCTGTCGCTTCAGATCGGCTAGGCGCTCAGCTTTGGTCATCGCCGCGGGATTCGTGGCGCGTGGCTTAGCCGCAGACATGGATGCATCCTTCTCATAACCCTGCCATGCCGGCATAGATTCTACTGGAGCGTTGCACGCGCGGCCGGTGCCAGCCGTAGCTGCGCTGCATCGTTAGCCACTTCGATCTCCGAATCCACCGTGGATGGTGATACCCTTAGACCCGGAGGACCGGATGCAAGCCGTTTTTCAGCATCCTTGGAACGTCACGCTCGACGAGGCGCGGGCGATTCAGCAGGAGCTTCGCCAGCGTATCTCGCTCGTTGATGCGATTTCCCCGGCGGCAATTCGCCTTGTGGGTGGCATCGACACCGGATATGTCAAGAGCGACCGGGGCACCACCGGTTTCGCTGCCGTGGTGATCATGACATATCCTGAGCTTACGCCGCGCGAAACGGTGATCGGTGAGCACCCGGTTGAGTTTCCGTATGTGCCCGGATTTCTCACCTTTCGCGAAGGTCCACCGATCCTCGCCGCGCTGGAACGCGTGACCAGCGAGCCGGATGTCTTGCTCATTGACGGGCATGGGTACGCTCATCCCCGGCGGCTCGGTATCGCCACGCACATTGGCGTCCTACTCGACCGGCCAACGATCGGCTGTGCCAAGTCAGTGCTCGTTGGCCATTACGATGAGCCCGAAGACCGCTTCGGCGCCACCTCGCCACTGATTCACGGGGAGGAGATTGTGGGCGCGGCGGTGCGCACCCGGCCCGGCCACGCCCCGCTCTTTGTCTCACCCGGTCATAAGCTCAGTGTGGCGACCGCCGTCAGCATCGTGCTCGCCTGTTGCCGTAACCATGGGTATCTCCCTGTGCCAACCCAGGCAGCGCACAATGCGGTGACGCAGCACACGCGCCCGCTGCGCAAGCGCCGGTAGCCGATTCGTCCAGGAGGGAGAGCCGGCTACCGGCCACTCACTTAGAGCTTCGGTCTGGTCACTGCGCCCTCGTGCGCCTGTGAGACAAGCGCCGCGTACTTCGCCATAACTCCGCTGGTATACCGCGGTGCCGGTGGCGTCCACTCCGCCAGCCGCTGCCGGATCTCCTCGTCGCTCAGCTCGACATCAAGCCGGCGGTTCTCGATATCCATGACAATCATGTCACCCTCGCGCAGTGCAGCCAGCGGGCCGCCGACATACGCCTCGGGAGACACGTGGCCGGCCATCAGCCCCTTGGTCGCACCGCTAAAGCGCCCATCCGTCACCAGGGCCACGGTGCCGCCCAAGCCCTGGCCCACCAGCGCCGCTGTGATGGCCAGCATCTCTTGCATTCCTGGGCCACCCTTGGGGCCTTCATAGCGAATCACCACCACGTCGCCATCCTTGATCTGCGTGTTGTACACCGCTTGCAGCGCGTCATGCTCCGAGTCAAACACACGCGCCGGTCCGCGGTGATACAGCCGCTCGTACCCAAAGATCTTGATGACGGCGCCCTCTGGAGCGATGTTGCCCTTCAGAATGACGAGTCCGCCGCTGTCTTTGTACGGCCGGTCGAGGGTGGCCACCACATCCTGGCCCGGTGTCTCGACCGCGTGCGCCGACTCTTCTGCAAACGTCCGGCCGCTAGCAGTCAGTAAATCGCCCTTAAGATACCCACCTTCGATCAGGCGCTTCGCTACCAGCGGCGTGCCCCCTGCCTGATCGAGATCGGCCGCGGCATATTTCCCACCCGGCATCAGATTGCAGATAAGCGGAGTCCGGCGCGAGATGCGGTCAAAGTCGTCAAGCGTCAGCGGCACGCCGACCTCACGCGCCAGTGCCAGGAGATGCAGCACAGCGTTCGTCGAGCCGCCACTGGCCGCCACGCCGGCGATCGCGTTCTCGAACGCTTCGCGCGTCAGGATGTCCCGCGGACGAATGCCGCGCCGCAGAAGCTCCATAATGAGCTGGCCAGCGCGGCGGCCAATTTCCATCTTGCGAGGATTGACGACATCGCCGCGCGTCCCGATGCCTTCTCGCTCCTGCTCAAAGGAGACGGCTGGCGGCGAGGCGCTGCCCAGGGGCGAAAGTCCCAGGAACTCCATGGCCATGGCCATCGTATTGGCCGTGTACTGGCCACCACATGCGCCGTGGGTGGGGCAGGCGTGATCTTCGATGAGCTTGAGCTCTTCTTCGCTGATCTTACCCGCTTTGTACGCGCCAATCGCTTCGTACACCGAGCGAACGGTAGCCTCTTTGCCGTTCACTTCACCGGGCAGAATCGTGCCACCGTAGATGAGAAATCCAGGGATGTTTAGGCGGGCAAGCGCCATAGAAAGCCCGGGGAGCGTTTTGTCGCAGGCGCCAAGCCCGATCATCGCGTCGAACATATGACCGCGCCCGACCAGCTCGATCGAATCCGCGATGACCTCCCGGGAGATGAGGGACGTTTTCATTCCCTCGGTTCCCATCGTCACGCCGTCCGAGATCGCGATGGTATTGACTTCCATCGGCGTGCCGCCTGCCGCGCGCACCCCTTCCTTAACGGCGTGAGCGAGGGTGCGCAGGCCATAGTTGCATGGCATCGTCTCGATCCACGTGTTGGCGATGAGGACCATCGGTTTGCGGAGATCCTCATCAGTCAAGCCGATGCCCTTCAACATGGCGCGGGCGCCAGCGCGCTCCACTCCATCGAGGATATTCCGGCTCATGTGCCGCAGATCAAAGCTGCCGTCGTGGCCATTCCGGCCATTGCTCTTCGTCATCGAGCTCCCCCATCACGCAACCCGGCAATCAGCAGCGAACGAAGCGCCGCTCAATGCGCCACATCTCCTCTGTGTTGTGAAAGTTTCGCACAGACGGCGTTGGGCGTCAGGTATCCTGCTTCCAGGCTCCACCAGGTGAGGCTGGGCACAATCCCGGTTGTTATACTCCTGGTCCGAGGCCGCACCGTCACCCGCGACCGCACCCGGTCGCTGGTGCGGTTGCCATGAGTCGCTGGGACGCCGACCGGCAATGGCCACGGCGCGCCCCGATAGGAAGACAGGCTCCAGGCTGACCTTGTCCGTTGGACACCTGACGACCGGCACGAACGAGCAGCTTGGCAGCCGCTCAGCGCTCTGGGTATGGGCCTGGCGCCTGCCTGGCAGCCGCGCTGATGGCGCCGCAATCGCGGCTCTGCTGGCGCTGACCGCGTTCGTCTCCTGGGATCTCGTCCGCGTTGCCAACTGGGTGTCCCGGGTTGACCTCCTGACATTCTACCTGCCGTGGTACGCACACCTTGGAGAGCGGCTGCGCGCACTCGACATTCCTGGCTGGAATCCCTATGTCTTTAGTGGCACCCCCTTTGCAGGCGACCCACAATCCGGCTGGGCCTATCTTCCAGCCATGATCTGTTTTACCCTGCTCCCCGCCATCCCCGCGATGAAAGCCTACGCCGTTCTCCACCTTGTGCTGGGCGGAGTCATCACCTACGCCCTGGCTCGTGTGCTGGGCATGCCCGTCCTGCCCAGCCTGCTGGCTGCCGCGGCATTCGAATTCGGCCCGTATGTTGTTCATAACAGCCGCTGCTGCACGATTATGGCCCAGATCGCCCCGTGGATACCGCTGGCGATGCTGGGCATCGAGCTTGGCCTCCGCGCCCAGACATGGACTGGACGCGGTCTCTCCTGGTGGCTTGCCGGTTTGGCCATCAGTCAAATGATGGCGGGCTGGATCGGGCAAGGCGCCTACAACGGGCTGCTCGTTGTGGCAAGTTACGTCGGGTACCGGACGCTGATCCAGTCACCGACTGGCCCTCGCTCCATCCCGGCACGGATCCGCATGGCACTCGTGCATGGAGCAGGGGTCTTCCTGCTCGGATTTGCCCTTGGAGCAGCCGGACTCCTGATTCGCTTGGACGTGAACGCTGCAACCAACCTTGCCCGTGGCGCCTATGAAGAATTGTCCGACGGCTCCCGTCCCTGGACGCTCCTCGGCATGCTTGACCGCATCCTGAGCACGGACCCGAGCACGCTCAAGTTTTACCTTGGCGGCGCCACGCTCGCCCTGGCAGTACTTGCCCCGCTCGTCGCCCGCGCTCGCTTCGCTGTGCCCTACTTCGCGTTCTATACCGGGGTTGTGCTAACGCTGACGCTTGAGCCCACGCCGCTGCACCAGGTGTTTTACCTTCTGCCCCAGTATCAATCCCTGCACGAGCATTCGGCATACCGCATCATCGGTATCCTCTGGATCGGGCCAGCCATCCTCGCCGGCGCCACGGTCGCCACGTTGCCCCAGTGGATCCGCCGCTCGTGGGCCATCGCAGCCTCTCTCCTACCGGTTGCGGCGCTGCTGGCGCTTGCACACGCGCTGGAGCGGCAGGGTGAGACAATCAACGGTGAAACATACGTCGCCATCGCTGGGGTGAGTGCCGTCCTGACACTCGCTTGGATCGCATCACGCCCCCACTGGCGCACCCGAATTCCCTGGCAATCGCAGTTCCTAACGGCGGTGACGCTGCTGCTGATCGGCTTCGTCGTGTGGGATCCAACTGGGCGAGGGGTTCTGGCCCGGATCGGTACGGCTACCAACCCAGGCATTGCCACTGCGACAGAACGTGCGGCGAGTACAAAGGACCCGGGCGGCGCCGGAGAGTTCTTGCAGCAGCGGCTCGACGAGGAAGGACCGTTCCGCTACTTCGGCTACGATGCGATCGGGCTGCGCACGGCTGAGACCGACGGGCTGACCTATCATGGGCGCCGCCTCGATCCGGACATCCAAGCGCTTTTGGTCAGCGCCCGCGCGATGCGTCTCGAGCTGTTCGATATCCAGGGCTACAACCCTGTCCAGCTCAAGCGGTACGTGGAATTCATCGAGGCGGTCAACGGCCTGCGACAGGATTACCACGACGCCAACGTTCATCCATCTGGCCTGCGCTCTCCGCTGCTCAATCTGCTGAACCCGCGCTATATCATCATCCCCAACACCCTCCCGGCAGGGCGGCCCCGCCCAGATCTCGTCGGGTTGATGGCGCGAGCGACCGAGGTGTTTCACAATGAGCGCGTGCGTGTGCTGCGTAACGATGCCGCGCTTCCGCGCGCTTGGATCGTCCACGACGCGCTGCAGGTAGAGCGAGGGGAAGCGCTTGACCTGCTTGCGCGTGGCGGCGTCGATCCCCGGGAAACCGCGCTGCTGGAGACCGAACCTCCAGCCCTGGAAGACCCCGTACATCCTAGCGAAGACGCTGTGAGCGTCACGAGTTATGAGGCTGACCGGATCCAGTTGAGCGCCCGCACCACCGCGCCCGGAATCTTGGTGGTCAGCGAAGTATTCGATTCAGGATGGCGCGTTTACGTCGATGGCAAGCGGGCTCCACTGCGGGTTGCCGACCATGTATTGCGGGCCGTTCCCCTGGCTGCTGGGGAGCACATCGTCGAGATGCGCTACGAGCCGGCATCTTTGCGCGCTGGCGTGTGGATCACCGCAGGGGCACTGGCACTGCTACCCGTGCTAGCGCTCATGTCTCTGCGCCAGCGGTGGACGAGCCGCAGCCGTTCCGGCCTATAATCGGCGCCATGGCGACGCGAGCGCGTGTCACTCATAACCAGGCGAGGTCCACCCGCCGGCTGCGCACAACTCGCGCGGTTCGTCGTGCCGCGCCGGTCGCCCCGCGAGGGTTGCAGCGGTCGCCGCTGCAAGCGCGCATCCTCTCGGTGGCCGCCGCTCTGCTTCTGACGCTCGTCCTTGTGCATGAGGTCAGCGGCCTAAACAATTTACGGACCCGCCCGATCCTCGGCAGTGACTACCTACGCGTCTCCCAGTTCGTCGCTGCCCGGCACAAGCCTGGCGAACCGGTGTTCGTCGCCCTTCCGCCCCCAGCATATCTGGCGCTTGGCAGCCGGGATGACTTGATCTTCATTTCTAGCCCGCTCGATCGAAAGCGCGCCCAGCGCTATACGCGGTTGACCGCCAACGGCGAGTATGTCGACTACTGGACTGGTGTCCACTCGATCGTCAGCACGGGACAGCTCTGTTACGCCTTGCTCACGTCGCCATCGCTGTGGCTCATCGTCGATGGCTCCCGGCTTGAGGCTGATTGGGCCTACCAAGGAGAAATGGCCCAGGTGATTACGGGGTTGACATACATCCGTTACTGGACACCAAGCGGAGCGATGGTGCGCCGCTTGGCGCCGATTCCTGCACGCGACCCCAAGACCGAAGCGCTCTGCGAAGATGCCATGGCGCGCGAAGGCCTTGCCTTACCACCACCGGCTCCCAAGTGGCCCCCAGCGACACAAAATCGCTAGCCTGCACGATTCACGAGCTGTTTTCATTCGCGCCGGGCTCAGGCACCTCTCAGAAGCAAGTGGGGACCTTAACTGTATGCCCTTGGTTTACGACGACCGCGAGAAGCGCTCGATCGCTTCGGAGAGCTCGGCTAGGAGCTCTTCCTGGTCGGCGTGGTCGTGGTCGCACGTGCCGAGGACGCAGCCGCGGATGTGATCGTCGAGCACCATGAGCCCGACCGCCCGCGCCGCCGAGATGATTGCGGAGAGCTGCGTCAGCACGTCGATGCAGTAGGCATCGCTCTCCACCATCCGCTGCACGCCGCGCACCTGCCCCTCTAGGCGACGCAACCGCGTGAGGATCTTCTGCTTGTCCTTGGCATACGAAGTCGAGCGGCGCACAGGTTCCCCGCCCGCCTGTGGCGCCTCTTCTCTGGTGTCTGGCGCGATCGTCCGTTCCATGCCAGACATGATACCCCCTCGGGGTACTCAATGCAAGGGGGGCGCCACTTCCGGGACGACTCAGCCGGCTGGTCACAGCAAGCCCCAAACCGGCTATCCTTTCACGCGGTGATATCGTTAGCGTGTCAACGGGACTCAGCCATGCCCTTCCCTCAGACGTCAACCCTGGTCGTCTTTCTACTGGCCGCGCTCGCCCTTCTCCTGATCCCGGGACCGGCAGTGCTCTACATCGTCGCGCGCGGGATTCAGCAAGGACGGGCGGCGGGGGTGATGTCTGCGCTCGGCGTTGGCGCAGGGGGCTTCGTGCACGTCCTGGCGGCAACGGCTGGTCTTTCGGCGGTGCTCCTCTCGTCCGCGCTGGCCTTCTCTGCAGTGAAATACCTTGGCGCTGCCTATTTGCTGATTCTTGGTATCCGCACGCTGCTCAACGCCGGATCAGGGCAGCAGGTAAACACCGCTTCGCCAGCGCGGTTGCGCCGCGTCTTCGTGCAAGGAGCAATCGTCAACGCGCTTAACCCCAAGGTCGCGCTCTTCTTCTTCGCTTTCCTGCCGCAATTTGTCGATCCGGCTAGAGGCAATGTGACCGCACAGTTGCTCTTCTTCGGCTGCCTCTACGTCGCGCTTGGCATCGCTAGCGACAGTGCCTATGGAGTGCTCGCTGGGACAGCCGGGCACTGGCTGAAGACGCGCCCGCACCTCATGCGGCATCAGCGCATGGTTTCGGGCTTCATCTACATTGGGCTCGGTCTAACGGCCGCGCTCACCGGCCCTCGCATGTCCTGACCGCCCGCACTCAGGCGATTTTGCGGCGCGAGGTGATGACACCCGTGTTCATCCCGACCAGGTTCAATCCGCCGAAGAAGCGCGCGTGCTCGATCTTGACACAGCGGTTCATGACCACCTCCAGACCGGCCTCTCGCGCCCGCCGCGCCGCCTCCTCATTAACGATCCCGAGCTGCATCCAGACGACCCTCGCGCCAATCGCGATCGCTTCGTCGACAATCGGCGGCACATCCTCCGCTCGCCGGAAGATATCCACAATCTCCACGGGCCGTGGAATGTCGCGCAGCGTGGCATAGACTGGCTGGCCGAGAATCGTCTTCCCAGCCAGCCTCGGGTTGACCGGGATGATATCGTAGCCCCACGACTGCATGTAGATCGCCGCGAAATGGCTGGGCCGGTACGGGTCATCAGACAGCCCGACCATCGCGATCGTCTTATAGGTCGTGAGAATGCGCAGCCGCTCGTAGGCTCCTGCCGTCGCAACCGGCGCCTCCGCCAGCCAGGGCACCGCGCAGCGTTCAACCTGCAGATCCGTCACCGTTGCACCCTCCTCCTGTCGTGCTCACGACGCTGATGCCCGTGCGGTCGCGACGCCAACGCCCACCGCCCGCCGAAGCGCACGATCGAGGTCCCAGCAGATATCGGCCACCTCCTCAAGCCCGACGGAGATGCGCACAAGATCAGGGCTGACACCGGCGGCAAGCTGCTGCTCGTCTGTCAGTTGCTGGTGCGTCGTGCTGGCAGGGTGAATGATCAGCGTTTTAGCGTCACCGACGTTGGCCAGGTGCGAGATGAGCCGCAGTTCCTCGATGAAGCGCGCCCCTGTCTCGCGTCCGCCCTTGACGCCGAAGGTGAAGATGGCGCCGGCCCCCTTCGGCAGGTATTTCTGCGCGAGCGCATAGTAGGGGCTGTCGGGCAACCCTGGATAGCTCACCCACGAGACGCAGGGGTGCTCCGCCAAGAACCGCGCCACGTGCTCAGCGTTGCGAACGTGCCGCTCCATCCGCACGTGCAGCGTCTCCAGCCCTTGGAGGAAGAGGAAAGCGTTGAACGGGCTCAGGCACGGGCCGAGATCGCGCAGGTTCTCGCACCGCGCTTTCATCAGGTAGCCATACTCGCCGAACGTCTCGCGGAACCGGATGCCGTGGTAGCCGGGCGAGGGTTCCGTCATTCCGGGGAATTTGCCGTTGTCCCAGGGAAACCGTCCGGACTCGACGATGATGCCACCGATTGAGGTTCCATGCCCGCCGATGAACTTGGTCGCCGAATGCACGACAATATCGGCCCCCCACTCAATGGGGCGGCAGAGATACGGCGTGGCGAACGTGTTGTCCACGATCAGTGGCACACCCGCCTCATGGGCAATCGCGGCGACCGCCTCGATATCGAGCACATCCATCCGCGGATTACCAATGGTTTCTCCGTAGAGCGCCCGCGTTTTCGGGGTGATCGCCCGGCGGAAGTTCTCGGGATCCGACGGGTCGACAAAGACGACATCCACGCCCCAGCGCCGTAGGGTGATATCGAACTGGGTGTAGGTGCCGCCGTAGAGCGCGGACGAGGAGACGAGCTGGTCGCCTGGGCCGAGGATTGTGGCGATGGCGATGAACTGGGCAGCCTGACCCGACGCCGTCGCTAGCCCGCCGATGCCGCCTTCCAGCGCGGCGACGCGCTCCTCAAAGGCGGCAGTGGTCGGGTTCATGATGCGCGTATAGATATTGCCGAAGGTTTGCAGCGCGAAGAGTTCAGCAGCGTGGTCGGTGTCCTCGAAGACGTACGAGGTCGTCTGGTAGATCGGCATGGCGCGAGCGCCAGTCGTCGGATCGGGCCGCTGCCCGGCGTGGACTGCTAGGGTACCGAAGCCGAAAACGTGATCGTCCTCCGTCTCCGATTCGACGTACCCATCGAGACCGTTCGGTCTTACCTGGTACCCATTCGTATCGCTCACGGGCAAACACCTCCACAACTGCCGTCAGCTTTCAGCCGTCAGCCATCCGGGTGTCCATGCGCATCAGGGGTGGACGCGATGAATCGCTTCCCTCCACACCGATGGCTAATGACTGGGGAGGGCACAGGGCCCTCTCCTGCCACCTACCGGCTTCTGGCTATCAGCCGCCGGCAAAGAACTCGAAGCCCGTAGCTGCCCCAGCCACCATCCGACACCTGACGGCTCCTTAGCCTCCAGCCCCTCCATGGCTAGGCCGATCAGTCACAAACGATAGCTCCATCTCCGGCGATTGTCGCAAGGTTGAGGCCACGACGCAGTAGCGCTCGGCCCGCTGCTTCAGCCGCTCCAACCGGTCTGGCGGAGCGTCGGCCACAATCCGGATCTCCGTCCGGATCCGCTGGAACCCGACCGGCACCTCCGGATCGATTCCCATCGTGCCCCGAAAATCCATGTCGCCATGAACGGCAACCTCGACCTGGTGGAGGGTAATCCCCATTGCCGCGGCAACCATCCGCAATGTGATCTCCTGGCAGGCCGCCAGCGAGGCCAGCAGCAAATCACCGGAGCACGGCACATCACCCAAGCCACCGGCATACGGATGGGCGCCAACGTCCCAACTGACGCCTCCGCCCGCCTCAGTCGTGATTTGAGCGCGGGTCGGATCGTCACCCAGCGTGGTGCTGCGGACGGTGATCGTCAGCCGGGCGGATTCCGGCTCCCGCTGATATCGCTCCTTTAGTGGAGCCTGCCGCTCCCGCAATGAGTGGGTTACCGTCACGATATTCCACCTCTCCGTGATGCGGTGTCAGGCCGCGCTGGCAAGCTGAGCCCGCAAGCGATCGAGATCAGCCAGTCCACCATTGATGGCCACAATCCGCCCGTCCGGGGCCGCGACCACTGTCGTCGGCACCACGATGACGCCGAACTGCTGGGCTAGCTCCGGGGCTGCGGTCGCGTCCAGATGCTCAATTGCGAGCCCGCCGCCCAGCTCGACCGCGATCTGCTTTAGGATACGCTTTTGTGTCTGGCACGCGCTGCAACCAGGACCAGAAAATGCCAGGATGCGCGGCATGGGAGCAGTCGCCGGAAGGTGAACGGTGCGCCTCACGCGCTGGTAGTGGCGGCGGGCCAGCGCGCGGACCAGCATGCCAGCTACACCGATGCTCCCAAGCAGGAAGAGTGTAAGGAGGAGACGGTCGCTCATCCGGCGCTCCTCCGGCCGTACCCCAAGCGGCGAAGCTGATAAAACAGGAAGCACCCAGCGCAGAAGCCAAAGAGGAGGTTTACCAGCGCCAGAGCGGCGACGATCCAGGCCAGCACCCAGCCGAGTACGACCAGATCCGCAAACATCGCTCCAGCAGCCACGATCAGCACGGTCGCTCCCAGCGCCTGTGCGAAACGGTGAGGAGCGGGATCGTCCGGGCGCGGTTTCGCTGGGAGCAGGCCAATCGCCCGCACGACGTGACGATAAAACACCTGAAATGGCCCATAGCCTGGCAGCGCCGCGCCAATAGCCAGGGAGACGCCGGCCGCGAGGACGAGCCAGGCGCCAGCCTCCTTGCCGAGCACGAACGCGAGCACGACGAAGGCGACGATCAGCGCCTGGTTTGTGCGCAAGGCGTTGAGATCGACCACCGGGTGCTGGGATCGGATTGTTGCTGTGGACATCGCTGACTCCTACCACGCAATAGTGGAGTTCTTGAGTATCAACTCCATTATGCGCCGCGGAGCGGAGTGATGCAAGCAGGCGCCGTGATCTGCTACAAGCGCGCGAATCCCTGGTGGCCCACAACCGGCCCCGGCCAGCGTTCGAGCCGGTCCACGCGCGCCGCTGGTGGCCCGTGCCGACACCAGCGGACAAATTCCTCGATCGCCGCCGGTTCCCCCTCAACTTCGATCAGGACCGTGCCATCCGGCTCGTTGCGCGCAAAGCCGGTCAATCCTAGACGCAGCGCCTCCCGCCGGGCAGCCTGCCGGAAGTTCACCCCCTGGACCAGGCCATGCACCCGGATGTTGAGATGGGTCTTCACCGGACCTCCCGCCGTTGCTCGCTCCAGAAGAACAGACACCCCTCGGGGCCAACCAGCGCCGCGTGCTCGACGCCACCAGGAATGACCAATCTATCCCCCGGCAGGCAGCGGTAGACCGCGTTATCCACCTTGACCTCCATGCTGCCACGCAGGAACACGAGCAACTTCGCTTCGGGATGCTGGTGCGGCGGATAGACAGCGCCCGGGGGATCGTGAATCAACAGCGGCTCCCAGCCCTCCCGCTGCACGGCCGCGCGCACGCTCGCCTCGTCCTGTCCGGCAAAGGCCTCTGGCTCGTAGATTGCGGTCATGTCGGCGCCTCCATACTCTTCCTGCGCAACGCCACTTATCTGTTCTACGAACCGGCTCGTCGTTCAATTTCAGCAACGTAAGCGGCAACATCAAAGCGCTTGCGCAGCGCGCCAAGTCCCATCGGCCGAACCAGGCCAATAACCGGCTTCTCTGGTGGAAAAGGGCGGTCATGTCGGCCGCCAATGGACCAGGCGATCTGCGCATACCCGTTTGCATCACGCCCATCCACGAAAAAGCGATCGTTCAGCTCTACCGCGATCGCGTGGGCTTCTTCCGGCGTCCGCGTCCAGTACAGAAGCTGCTTGGCCCAGTACATGCGCAGGACGTTCGGCAACCAGCCCTCAGTAGCCATCTGTCGCTGGCAGGCATTCCAGACCCGGTCATGCGTCGCCGCGGCAGCGAATTCGTCCAGGGTGTAGATCACGGGGCGTGGATCGTGCACATGGCGCCGGAGTGTCTCCTGGCCCCAGGACGGCAGGCCCGCGTACTGGTCATAGGCAGGATTGCGCAGGCAGAAATTGATGGCCAACTCCCGCTGCGTGATCAATTCGTCGAGAAACGCCTCAACCGCCGCCTGGGGAACGCCATTCCGCTCCGCCTCGAGCGCAGCCAGCGCAACCTGCAGGGGACTCATCTGGCCGAAGTGCAGATAGGGAGAGAGGCGACTGGTGCCATCCACAGTCGCATTGAGCCGCTGCTCGTGATAGCGAGGCAGCCCATGCGCGATGAAGCGCTCCAGCCGTGCTCTACCCGCCGTGGCGCCGCCGCGCAACCCGGCGACCGGCGGCACGGAGCGGTCAATGGGAAGCTCTTCGAGCGCCGCAACCGGATCGGGGCCTTCTCGTACCCTCGCGGGGACCGTAGCAACCGGCTCCGGCACCGGAACGAGCTCATGAGGCAGGTGGCGGCGCAGCTTCGGGCGAATCGTCCGCGGCGCCCATTCCTCCTTGGGGAGGTAGGCGGTCGGAACGATGACATCCGTCTCGACCGCCACCAGGGGAACGGACAGCCGGGCCGCGACGCGCTCGCGCCAGAGCCGACCTGGCCGCAGCGGGTCCTGGTCCGTCACCACGGCGGCAGCCGGCGTGCCGGCCGCCAGCGCGGGGATTACCTCCTCTGGCTCACCGATCCGCAAGATCCAGCCGATGCCGCGCCTGGAGAAGGCGCCGGGCATCTCCTGCAACCCTTCGGCCATAAAGTGGTAGGCGCGCCAGGTGGCTCGGGGATAACTAGGCGTGAGGCAAAAGACGGCGATAACAGGGAGCCGCAGCCGGTTGGCCAGCTCGACAGCGACGTTGGCGGCGTGATTGCAGGTAGCGCGTTGCGCCCGCTGCACCCAGAGCAAAATGGCTCGCCCCGCGCCGAGCGCGCCGGGCCGGAGAACCGTCACGCGCGGGCTCTCCGGCAGGATCTGCTCGATCGCCTGCACCTCTCCCTCCCCATCTAGCGCCAGAGCGGTGAGCTACGCGATGTCGTCACGATGACGACAACAGCAGCTGACCCTCATCCTGCTGAGGATACATCGGCGCGCCCACGCTGCCTGCACGATGATAACGTGAGCGTGTCGCCGATCCGCCCCGCGGTGTATCTGTGTCGAACAGAGCGACAATCTGTACCCTCGGCGTGGGCACGAGCCGTGGTTGGCTCTTTGAGGTCGTGGCACTGCTGAAGGAGTTGGAGCGTGTCTCGGTGCGGCCGCAGCGTGTGAGCGATAGAGCGCGCATTCACGTGGCTGGACCAGCGCTGGCGCTTGAGCCCAACGACGATGGCTTGTTCGGGGCCGGAGACCTTCCCGTTCCGGCGGACACGTCCCCCGCGCATCCCCATGCGCACGCATCGCCAAAGGCGCGTCGAAGAGACGTGAACACGGCGCTGGCGGCTGGGAATCAGAGGGCGAGCGCGAGCGCGCGGCCGCTGATCACGGCGATCAGGCCGAGACTCAAGCTGGCCAGAACATACAGCCCGGCCCGGATGACCGCTCCGGTTTGGATTAAGTGCACGAGCTCATAGCTCATTGTTGAGAAGGTGGTAAAGGCCCCGAGCAATCCAGTTGCGACAAACAGGCGCGTGCCCGGACGGATGGAGAGGCGCTCCGTGGCAAGCGTCAGGAACACCCCAATGAGCAAGCTCCCAGCCACGTTGATGATCAATGTCCCCCAGGGGAAACTCGCGCCCCAGACCGCTTGCGCCCAATTGCCGACGAGATAGCGCACATTTGCCCCGAGCATGCCCCCCAGTCCCACCGCGGTCACCGTTACCAGCACATCGCGCAGAGCAAGCGTTGACACAGCGTGCGGCCGGCTCAGGCCCGGTTGCTCGCTGTCGGAGGGGATCACTGCAGGTGCGCTTACCGTCGATTCCGAGCCGCCGGGCGCTGATGGATGCCGGGGAGGCGCGACCGGCCGGGGAGTGCGATCCGTGTGCTGTGCTCGTGGCTCGACGTGGGATCCCGTGGTCTTCATCCAAGCAACCGGTGGGTAAGCCCTATGCCGAGCGCTGCGGCTGCACCGCCAAGCACAACGCTTCCGAGATAGTTCAGCAGCCCGCCGCGCCAGTCGCGCTGGCGAAGGAGCGCGAGGGTTTCATAGGCAAAGGTGGAAAAGGTCGTATAGGCACCAAGGAAGCCGGTCGCCATCAGCAAGCGGGCATTGGTCGCGTCATGGAACCGGTCGGCAATCAGTGTCAGGATGATGCCCATCAGGAAGCTACCGGAGATGTTGATGATAAAGGTGCCATAGGGGAACGCGGTCCCAAACCGGTCCGCCGCCCAGACCGACATCGCGTAGCGTGCGTTGGCGCCCAGAAAACCGCCTAATCCGATCAGGAGAAATGTCACCCGGCGGTCTCCGTGCGGACGATTGCAACGAACAAGGGTGCCACCCGAATCATTCCCCGCGTGAGTGTGGAAGGGCAATGGAGCCTCATGGTGGCGCGCTCTGCGGCTGGCAGCCACCATGCGATGGCTACCACGATTGTAAAGGGCGGATCGAGATGCGCAAAGTCCAGCAGATTGTGCTGCGCCACCGGGTTTGACAGACTCGGTGCGCCATCCTACCATCCCCGGCGGTGCGTCCAAGCCGATGCGGCTGGCCGCCCGGTGATGAGGCTCACCGATTGCCGCGCACGCGGCTGATAGCTTCTACGCGCTCTGTGGATCACGAGCGGTAGAAGCTTTTGTTTTTGAGGACGATGCGCATGGACCGATCAGCGACCCACAGTGACCTGCTCGACGCCTTCGACCAGCTAGGCTGCCCTGTATGCCGGCTGACTCACCGGGCCGTGGAGCATGCCATGGAGAGCATCGACTATGAATATGTCAATGATCCAGGCTTTCGCGCGGAGGTTGAAGCTGCCTGGGGTTTTTGCCCAGAGCATGTCAATCAGTGGCTTGCGCATGCGCGGGTGCTCAGCACGTCCCTAGTCTACGCGGAGGTGCTGAAGCACATTGAGGCGGCGCTTGAGCGCCTTGAGCCAGCACCGAATGGTGGAGTGCGGAGTTTCCTGGCGCGGCTGAGCCGGACCGGCGATGCGGCTCTTGACGAGAACTGCACGCTGCTCACCCCGGCTGGCCGCTGCCCCTTCTGCCGGATTCGCGACGAGATGGCAGGGATGGCCATCACGGCTCTGCTCTCGGGGCTGACCGAGCCGGCGTTTCGCGATGCGTATGTCCGCTCGGATACGCTTTGTGCTCCCCATCTGAGGCAGGCGCTGTGCCGCGCCGGACCAGAGGAATTTGCCATACTCCGGGATGTGGCGCTGGCACGCCTGCGCCGGCTTCGGCTCCAGCTTCATGAGATCATACGGAAGCACGACTATCGCTTTCGGCACGAGCCATTGGGGGACGAGCGAGGGGCAGCCCAACGCGCGGTGCACCAGGTAGCCGGCTGGCCGAGCGCAGACGGCAACAAGCCACGGTCGCCATCGGAAGGACCGGTGAATGACGCAGCGGTCCCTTGAGGAACAGCACGAAGCCACGGGGGCGGAGCACGCGGGTCAAGCCAGGCAGGCACTGCGATTCGTCGTTCTGCTCGGGGTTGTCAGCCTCTTCGCCGACATGGCCTACGAAGGAGCTCGCAGCATCGCTGGACCATATCTCGCGATGCTCGGCGCCAGCGCCACGATCGTCGGTGTGACCGCCGGTCTGGGCGAATTGCTCGGCTATGCCCTGCGCATCGTGTCCGGCTACATCAGCGACCGGACCGCGCGCTATTGGGCTGTCACGATCGTGGGATACACGGTCAATATGGTCGCAGTGCCGCTCCTGGCGCTCGTTGGGCACTGGGAGCTCGCGGTTCTGCTGCTCATGGCTGAGCGGATCGGCAAGGCGATCCGCACGCCAGCACGGGACGCGATGCTTTCCTATGCCACCTCGCAGGTTGGCCGGGGATGGGGGTTTGGGATCCATGAGGCGCTCGATCAGATCGGCGCCGTACTTGGGCCGTTACTCGTTGTGGGCGCGATGTGGATCGGCGATGGCTATCGGCCAGGATTTGCTATCCTCGCGCTGCCGGCCTTGTGCGCGCTGACAGTACTCGTCGCCGTGCGGTATTGGTATCCCCGTCCAGGAGCATTCGAAGCATCGGTGCCGCTGGTGACGCATGGCTGGCCGAGGGCGTACTGGATTTACCTGGCAGGATCGGCGCTCGTTGCTGCTGGATTCACGGACTTTGCCATTATCGCCTACCATTTCGAGCATACTGCAGTGATGCGTGACTCGCTCATTCCGGTCTATTACGCGGTCGCGATGGGCGTTGATGCCGTCGCTGCGCTCGTGCTTGGCCGTCTCTTTGACCAAATCGGCTATCCCATCGTTGCCGGCGCAGTTGCGCTGGCTGCGCCGTTTGCTCCACTGCTCTTTTATGGGGGGCCCGGGGCGGCGCTCATTGGAATCAGCCTGTGGGGCGTAGGACTCGCGAGCCAAGAGTCGATCATGCGGGCGGCTGTGGCCGTGCTCATTCCTGCCCGGCGCCGCGCCGCGGCATATGGCGTCTTTAATGCCGGGTATGGCGTCGCATGGTTTGCAGGAAGTGCACTCATGGGCGCACTCTACGACCGGTCGCTTGGGGCACTGGTCGGCTTCGCCGTCGCAACCCAACTTGCAGCGATTCCGGTGCTGCTGGCCGTTGGGCATCGGCAATCACCTGGAGCACGTGACGAGGGAGCAAGCAGTGGAGCGTGAGGATCTTGGCCACGGTCTGAACGGGCGGGGTGTGCGCGTTCGCGCTTATTTTGGGGAACGTGACCGTCACCACGGTCAGCCACTGTGGAGCGCGCTCCTTGAGTTTCTCCGCCGGGAAGGCGCGGCAGGCGCCACCGTCACTCGCGGGTTGGCTGGATACGGCGCTCACAGCAAGATCCACGCGGCGTCGATTGTTGATCTTTCCGCGGACTTGCCACTCGTGCTCGAATGGATCGACACGGAGGAGCGCGTTGCCCGCTTGTTGCCAGGGCTGGAAGACATGCTCCAAGGCGGGCTGATCACCACAGACCCAGTCACGATCGTGCGCTACCAACCCCATACCGATCGCCAGTGACCGCTGGCTGCGTACCCAAGCGTAGCGCTCGCTGCATCTGATCAGCGCGTGCGCGGCGCTCCACTGGCACAACGCATGCACCCTCCCCGCTGGCAACGCGGCGCGCGTTTGCCGGTTTCAACGTACAGGAGGGAAAGCACGCATGACGCTGAGACGTTTGGCCGCACACCTTGGAGGGGTTGTCGGCATCATCGGGGTGCTTCTCGCAGGGAGCATGGCGGCGCAGGCACAGGAGGCGAGCCCGGGCGCGGCACCGGCTCAAGTCACGGCGGACCATCCGGCACACATCCACGCGGGAACGTGCGACAACCTTGGTGAGGTGGTCTATCCCCTAACGAACATCGGTAGCATGGCGAGCATGGGCACCCCCACAGCGGGGATGGAAGCAACCCCTGTGGCCGGCGCGTGGGTGGGCGCCGCGGACGCCATTCCCGTGCTGATGAGCGTGACTCAGCTTGATGTCAGCCTTGATGAGCTCTTGGCAGCGCCATATGCCATCAACGTCCATGAAAGCCCGGAGAATATTGGCAATTACATTGCGTGTGGGAATGTTGGCGGCATCCGCGCTGGCGACACACTCGCATTCGGCCTCCGCGAGCTCAACAACTCGGGATTCTCCGGCGTGGCCATCCTCAGCGCGGGTTCTGATGGCCAGACGCTCGTGACCGTCTACCTCATCCAATCAGGGCCAATGGCCGGTACGTCCACAATCGTCGAAGCGACCCCGGCTATGTAACGTACACGATCCAGGCTGCAACGAGTGCGAACCCGTGCTCCCGTCCAGCGCCGGGCGGGAGCACGCTCGTGCTTGGCTGTCCGGTCATGCAGATGGTGTGTCAGGCGCCGTGAGGACGACACTGCCGAGGATGAGCGCCGCTGGGTCGATGAGCCGGACCAAGCGCTCGATCAACGCCAGATGGTCGTGCACTGCCGTGGCGCTTACCCCTGGTGGGGCATAGACGCAGTACACGGCGGACCGAGTCTGCGGGGTGATCCGAGCGTACGCGGCGGGTCCCAGGATAATAGTCGTCAGGATCTCCCGCTGATCCCGCATCAGCATGTCTCCGGCCTTCGCAGCGACCGCATCGGCGTTGTAGAGCGTATAGCGCTCGGTGCCGGTTGCCACGTCGATTGTGATTGGGAGAGCAAGCGCGTCAAGATCGTGGCTCGCCGTGAGCAGCCCAGTGCCAAGTTCGGCAAGAAACCCAGCTTCCACGAGTGGCTCGCGAGGAGTGAGTGGCTTCTCCCGGATTGCAACCGATTCGATCTGGTGCAACACGTGATACGTCTGACCGAACTGGCGATAATAGGCTGCGTACGCTGGCAGGTGACCTGTTTCCCGGAGCTGAGGCCGCGTCAGACCGCGGTACCGCGCGCGGAGATCGCGTTCTTGCTGCTCACGCGCCGCGTCAAGCGCGCCAGTCCGCGCTGGGGGCGTGGTAAGGCACACCGCGAGGACCGCTGCCGCTGCCCCCCGGTGACGAGCCGTCCACGCCGGACTTGCGACGAAGAGGCTCTCGTCTTGCATCATGGGTTCGCTCCTGCGCTGGGTCGGCGCTACGGATGACGCGCACCATGATACGCGAGCCAGATCACGGTGGCCTGGACCGGGATAGCGTCGCATGGCGTAGAGCGCCCGCGCGCACGAGGCAGGGAGTGCGCAAGCTTCCCTGCCTCTGTTGCCAGCGCATGCTCTGGCTTCGGCTCAGAGCGCGTTGCAGACGCGATGATCCGATCCAAATCACCACACAGTGCGGTCATCCCGTTCGCGGCAACGCAAGAGCAGACAGCGATGGACCGCTCCACGGCTCATTGGAGAGCACGGATACGACGGTGATGCACGCCCCTCTAGGCGGATTTCGGAACATCCACTGCCGCGTAAGGCTGCGGCCCGATCTCGATCCAGCCGTGCTTCACGGCATAGAGCACCGCTTGCACCCGGTCATTGACGTCAAGCTTGCGGAGCACGGAGGTCATGTGATTCTTGACCGTCTGCTCGGTGACGAAGAGCGCGTCGGCGATTTCCTTGTTCGACAGCCCTTGCGCAACGCAATCGAGCACTTCGATCTCGCGTGCCGAGAGCGGCAGGGTGCCAGGGAGCCCTTCGCCGTCTTGAGCGATCTGCCGAAACTCCGAGAGCACGCGCCAGGCCAGTTTCGGGCGAGAAAGGATGAGGGAGTTGATCAGGTTCTCCCCCATCATCACACGCCGCAAGGCGTCCAGCAACGCTTCGCCGTCGATGTCTTTCGTGAGGAATGCCACAGCCCCAGCACGGATGGCATCGAATAGCCGGTTGTCGTCAACGTGCATCGAGAGAAACACGAGCTTGGATCGTTGCTGCTGCTTACGGAGAACCCGCGCGATTTTGAGACCAGTGACCCCCGGGAGCTGCACATCCAGAATGATCACATCCGGATGATGGACATCGGCAAGGTGAATCGCCTGATGCCCATTCTCCGCCTCGGCAACCACCTGGTAACGACCTGATTCCTCGAGGAGACGCCGCAACCCCCGGCGATACATCGGATGGTCGTCAACAAGCATGACTCGTCGCTTCAGCATACCCAACGCCCTCTCCCGTGGTACACACGCCACCGGCCAGCCGCACGGCCCATTCCCGCTCCAGAACCCGGTTGCATCTCCGGAGTCCTGCCCCTCGCATTGGGCCGCGTCCCATTGAACCCCGGTCAAAAAGTAGCGAGTGCGCCGGACGATTGGTATAGGGAATTTTGGTGGGAAGGCTGGCGAAAATGGTCCTACCGACTGTATCGCGGAAAAGTACTATGTGCCAGTGAGTCAAATTGCGTGCACGCCCTTCGCTTGTGTCGTCAATGTGTACGTACGCTTTCGTTCCTGTGTTCGAGCATCGCCGCGTGGGAGAGACCCGCTGCGCCTGGCTGAGCGCAGCGCAACGAGTGCGCTCGAGCGCCGTGCATCTGAGGTGCATAGAAGAGGTGCGCCGTTGCCCTCTAACGTGATGAAAAGAGAATCGTCGTTAGACTCAGGTTGCCCCAGTGTATGGCAGCTCGAACCGAAACATCATCTCTCCCTTGCCAGCGGGACGCTGGCGCTCCTAGCCTCTCCAACCGCAAGGGCGTGCAGGAGCCTTCCTCTACCAGCGAGACGCTGGCGCTCCTAGCCTCTCCAACCACAAGGGCGGGCAGGAGCTTCACTAACGCGGTGCCGATGAAGCATTCGGATTTAGCTGCCAGAGATCGAGCCGCGGGCTCGTCGCTCACCCGCCAGCCAGCGTTTCTGCCTCTAGCCCAAGCTGATCCTGGGCGATCAGCCACAGAAGACCGATGAGCGTCTTGCCATCCTGCACCTGGTCTGGACCTGGCCTCAGCAGGCGCGGAAGGCTGCCCCGCGGCACGAGCACGACCTCGGCCGCATCGTCGCCGGTCGGCCCGGGTGCCACTGGCTCGCAGGCTGTCGCCAAGAACAGGGTAATGCGCTCCGCGGAATAGCCAGGGGACGGATAGAAGGTGCAGAGCTCCCGTAGCTCGCCTGGCGCATAACCCGTCTCCTCGATGAGCTCTCGCCGGGCCGTTTCCTCGGCCGATTCACCGGCTTCGCGTGTGCCAGCCGGGAGCTCAAGCACAACCGCACCCACCGCATGACGGTATTGGCGGACGAGCAGGATATGTCCGCTTGAAGTCAGCCCGACGACTGCCACGGCGCCTGGGTGCTCCACGACCTCCCGAGTGGTCGTGTGGCCAGGACGAATCGAGAGCTCATCAACGCGGACCTTGAGCAAGGCGCCGGCATAGGCGGTCCGGCGAGCGATGACGACTGGCTGGTCCGGCGGAGACGAATCGGTTGGCATTTCGTGCTGCCTCCAAGCAATGGGGCCGGCAAAAAACAGATGGCACTCCTTGGGCAGGAGTGCCACTGGGAGGCGCCAGGCGGATTCGAACCGCCGATCAGGGTTTTGCAGACCCGTGCCTTACCGCTTGGCTATGGCGCCAGGGGAAGCGCATGCCGACGCTGCGCCGCACTCTATTTTAGCACGATCGCCGTCATCGCGGCGGCCGGGATAATCGCGCGGCGCAGCGCCCTTCCTGATCACGCTCAGTTCAGCACGGCGCACATGGCGGCGTCACGTACGCCGTTAGCGTCGAGCCAGGCCGCCCCAAGAGTGTGACCCCGCTACGCTGGGCCAATCATGTCCTCGGCCGGTGGAGCACCGGCGGGTGGAACATCCCAGCCACGCTGGCGCGCCTGCTCCTTTGTGGCGTTGATGTAGATCGTGTGCCCATCGTAGGTCGAGATTGCGCTCACGGGAACGTAGTAGTTGTGATGAAACAGAAAGCCACCTTCAATCACGAGATGAGTGGGGCTGATCATATCTGGCCAGAATCCCACCACCTTGCCGAGCTTCTCGTCGTCCGCGCTCCGCATTTCGTCGCCCTCTTTGAACCGCCACTGCCCCGTTGTACGGTCCATCCTGTTCCTCCTTCCTCGCCGCCATGATGACCGCTGGGCTAGCCGCTTGGCATCGCGCCACCTCCATTCGTGCAGACCGTGTGCCAAGGCACGCGTTATGCATGTACCTGGCATGCACCGAGTTGCCTTATGCGCTTGTCGCGCAGCGCGAGAGCGTGTAAACTAAATTTTGGTTGTTGATCATGTACTCAAGTATAGGAGCTCGACTGTGGACGCTGCACAATTCGCCCGGCTCTATGACCGCTACCTAGCAGCGTTGTGGCGGGGGGACAATGTGGCGGCGTTTGGCGCCTGGCTCGATGCGCATTGGGCACCCGCTGAGCAGCCAGAGCCAGCAACGCCGCCAGCCGCAATTAGCCCGCTCGGTGGCGGCGGGCGCGGCATCCGCTGGTACGAAACCGCCGCCGGTATTGTCGGCTATGTTCCAGGGTTCGCCCGGGCCTGCTATCGGATCCCAGCAACCGTCACGCCACCGGCGTTCACATGGGCCGACGAGGCGCTCGTGAGCAAGCTGAGCGCAGCGTAACCTCGGAAACGCCGCGACAAAGCCGCCCGGGCATGGTGCACGATCACCGCTGCACGACGCAGACGAGCTCTGGATCGAGCCAGAACGGCGGCAAATAGGCCGGGGCGATGGAGAGTGGCAGCACCTCCGGGTGCAGCTCGATCCCGAGGGTCTCCGTCATGAACTGGCGGCGGGCCTGAATCCGTTCCCAAACCGCCGGGAACCGTTCCGCGAGCTCCGTGCGCAGCCGCGCGCCCGCAATCGCCACCGTGTCTTCGCAGTTGAGCGCCCGTCCTGGCGGCAGCGGCGCTGGAATGATGTCGGCCGCCAGAACCATGCCAGAGGCAATCGGGATCGCGCTTTCCGCGTGCATGGGCGAATGAAGCCATTCATCGTACGAGGTCAGATGTCCCGGATTGACAAATGAGCGAAATGGAGCATCCCCAAGCGCAGCCGTCACCGCGGCAACGATCTCGCCGCCGGTGACGCCGATGCCGATGGTCATCCACCACGTGGCCAGGGTTCGGAAGTACGGTTTGACAAAACGCTCCACGAATTCGTCATCGGGTGTCTCGGTCACGAGACCGGCCCGGCAAGTCAGGCCGCCCCAATACCCGATTGCGGTGGAGATCGCGTCGCCGTGGGCGATGATCCGTGAGCCTGGCGATCTGAGCCCAATAAGCTTGCCGCGGCCGGAGGTGACAATGGGATGCATCGTCAGTGGCTCGCCCTGGTAGCCGAACAGCCCGGCGGCCTCGAGCTCCGTCATCCCTGGCCGGACGCCGCGCACGACCCGCAGCACGGCGGCAGACGCCCGGGCAGCACCCCACTCGAAGACGGCGATCTGCGCAGCAGAGTTGCGTGTGCGCAGGCCGGACTCCGGATCAATCATCGTGGCACTGACGTCGGTCACGCGGGTGCCGGTGACCCGCTCAAGGATGCGCGGCAGCAGCGCCGGGACAAAGGCCGGCGCTCCAGGCGCGCCCGTTTCCCGTGGATCCAGCGTCTTCCAGCCGGCGATGCCAACGCGGTCGCCCGGTTTCATGCCGATCTCTCGAAGCATGTCGGCCAGTGCCGGCGCGCCGGTGTGGGGCTGGCCGATGATGCTCCAGGGGGGATAGAAGCGGATGTCCACCGGCAGTCCGGCCACTTCCGCATAATCAACGCCTTCTACCCCGACAAAAAGGACCCGCCGGTCGTCCGGCCCGAGGATCAGCAGCGCCTCTTCAAAGCGAGGATCGTACCCGGTCAGCCACAGGAGATTGGCAAAGTGCTCGCGGTCGCCATAGACCGCGACCCAGTCGAGATCAACGGTTTCATACAGCATGCGGGCGCGGCTGATGTACTCCTCCGCACTGATTGCTGGTCGCTCGACTGGCACATCGAGCGCCGGGCACGGCACGCGTCGCAATTCCACTCGCATAACGATCCTCCCCGTTCACCTTTCTTCCTTGTTCATGAAACAATACCGCGCTGGCAGCCTTTCTGACGCCACGCGATCAGCAGATGCGGCGGCCGGTACGGGGCAAGCGATTGGGAGGACAGATGGCCAAGGAACGGGGTGAGGCGGCGATTCAAGATCTCTGGCGCGCCATCGAGCAACGGCGCGAGGAATTGGTACACACCATTGCCGATTTGGTGCGGCGGCCCAGTCTGCTCGGCCGGGAAGCCGAGGCGCAGGCGTACGTGGCCGACCATTTACAACGGTCCGGTCTGGCGGTTGATGTCTGGGAACTCGATGACACAATCACCAGTCAGCCAAACGCTGGCACTAGTGGCGTCCCCTTTCCGGGCCGGCCGAATGTCACGGGCTGGCTGGCGGGTGCTGGCGGAGGCCGGTCGCTCATCCTGAACGGGCATATTGATGTGGTCAGCCCGGAGCCGGTGGCGGCCTGGACATACGACCCGTGGGGAGCCGAGATTGTTGGCGACCGGATGTATGGGCGCGGCGCCTACGACATGAAGAGCGGCGTCGCACTCAACCTCTTTCTGCCGCGCCTATTGCATGATCTCGGCATCGGGCTGAAGGGCGACCTCATCGTCCACAGTGTGATCGAGGAGGAGTGCACCGGCAATGGGGCGCTAGCCGCATCGCTGCGCGATCGGGCCGATGCAGCGATCGTGACAGAGCCGGAGGGCGACTCGTACACGGCGGCTCACCTCGGGGTGATGTGGTTCCGCGTCCGCGTTGAGGGGAGATCCGCGCACGCCGGCCATGCCTGGCAGGGCGTGAACGCCATCGTGAAGATGGCGCCGATCGTCCTCGCGCTGAGGGATCTCGACGCGGCGCTGAACGTGCAGGTGCATCCGCTCTGGGAAGGCGTGACGCACCCGATCAATCTCAACGTTGGCGTCATTCAGGGCGGCGACTGGCCGAGCACCGTGCCTGGTGACTGCGAGCTTCACTGTCGGGTCAGCTTCTTCCCTGGCACGACCGTTGCCGAGATGCGCGCCAAGATCGAGGAAACCGTCCGGGCTGTCGCGGCTTCCGATGACTGGCTGCGCGAGCATCCACCCGTGGTGACGTACGATGGCTTCCAAACGGAAGGTGTGATCCTCGACGAAGGGACAGCCTTCCTGCCGGTGCTGGCGCGTGCCCACGAGCGGGCGACCGGCCAGCCGTTGCAGCGGCGGATTGCGACCGCCGTCAACGACATGCGCTACTACATCTTCCAGGGGGTGCCGGCGACGACCTATGGTGCGGCTGGGGGGAACGCCCACGCGGCCGATGAGTGGCTGGATCTGACGTCGCTCGTCCCGATCGCCAAGGGCCTCGGCGCATTCCTGCTTGAATGGTGCGGCGTGGAGTGAGCAGACGCGTGCATGACCAGAGGCCTCCAGGAAGGGATGTGGCGGCGGGAGCGCTTACGGCTCGGCGCGCTCTGCCATGCGGTGCGAGACCCAGACCGCACCATAGCCGACCGCGATCATGAGCAGCGCGAGCCGGTTTGCTAGCCCGTAATCCGCACGCTGCATTGCATCGTAGACCGCGAGCGGCAGGGTTTGCGTTCGTCCGGGAATGCTACCCGCGACTGCCAGGGTAGCACCGAACTCGCCAAGCGCGCGGACTGAGCCAAGGAGCATACCGATCAGGATGCCCCGCCGCGCGAGGGGAATAGTAATCGTGAGCAGGATGCGTGGCCGGGAGGCGCCATCAACCATTGCCGCTTGCTCGATGTCACGATCCACGTGCGCGATCCCGACTTTCGCGGCCTGGACCATCAATGGCAGCCCGACCACGGCGCTGGCTACGGCAGCGGCTTTCCAGGTGAAGAGCAGGTTGACCCCGAGCCATGCCTGGATCGGTCCCTCTCGCCCCATCGCGCGCAGCAGCCCGTAGCCGACAACGCTGGGCGGCAAGATCATCGGCAGCATGATTGCCGTTTCGACAATTGACTGGCCGCGGAAGTGGATACGTGCGAAGAGGAGTCCGAGCAGCAAGCCGATGATCGCGATCGCCGGAGCGGCCACGGCCATGACCTGTAGCGACAGTCGGGCAGGCTCCCACATCGTCAGTGATTAGCCATCTAGCATGGTGGCCGGCGTGGCAGTGGGAGCGGCCGGACCCGGCGTAGCGGTCATGACCGTCTCTCCGGGAAGGATGAATCCGTAGCGACGCATGACCTCGCGCCCGGCTTCGCTGTTGATAAACGCAGCGAAGGCACGAGCTTCGGCCTCGTGCTTGGTACCCTTGATCACTGCTAGCGCCTGATCAAGGGGATTGTGCAGGTCTTGCGGGATCAACGCCCACCGCCCGGTCCCCTGGATCGCCAGGGAGAGTGCCACGATCGCTACGTCAACGTCCCCTGTTTCTGCGTAGCGCAAGGCGTCGCGCACATTTTCGCCGAGAACGAGCTTGCCCTGCACCGCCTCCCAGACCCCGGCGGATTGCATCGCTTCCCGGGCTGCAATGCCATAGGGGGCGTGGTCCGGGTTAGCGATCGCGATCCGCTTGACCGCAGGATTGAGAAGGTCGTGCAGCGTCTCAATCGCCAGGGTGCTGTCCGGGCGGGTCCAGATGACAATCCGGCCACGGGCATAGAGCGCCTTGGTGCCAGGGACGATCAATCCCTTGTCTTCGAGGCGCTCGATGTAGGCGACATTGGCGGCCGCGAAGACATCGACCGGCGCTCCCGCTTCGATCTGCTGAGCAAGCTGGCCGGTCGAGCCGAAGTTGAAGTCCACCTGGACGCCAGTCTGCTGCTCGAAGCGCTTGCCAAGCTCTTCAAACGCGGGCATGAGATCGGCGGCTGCCGAGACGGTGATCGTGACGGGCTCGCCGGCTCCTGATTTCTCTGTGCCACGAAGGGCGACGACGCCAGCTATCGCTAGAGATGTCATAAGACCCAAGACTGGCAGTGTCCAGCTCACGCGCGGCATTTCCCCTGTTCCCTGGATCGACACGATTGCCAGCGTCCCGGCGCATTCTACTAAGACCCGAGGACATGGTCAATGATTGAATAGTTTGTTATTGACATACGAGCGCCATCGAATCTGGTCCAGCGTCCGGCGAACCGCCGGTAAAACGCGTTCATCCCGGTCGGTGGCGCCCGCGGTAGCGCCGGAGGGGCTCCATCACCGGCTGCTGGCGTCGTGCGGGGCTGACGCGCTCGCGCGAACAGCCGTCAGCCGCATCGCATCCCTGCCCCGGCTTCGGACATCTGAGGGAGGATTCCGGTGCCCCTCGCGCGGCAACGCGGGTCTCAAGTCTCGCGCAACAGCCGCGGGCGACCCAGACAAAGGGTAAACGCGCGGGTGAGCGGCAGGTGCATTGGATGCCGGCCTGGCCGGCGGCACAGGTCTTGCATCCCTTACCGACAACGTACCGCAGTCTTTTAGCCAGCGTTTGTCATCCGCTGCACGATCACGCCAGAACAGGGAGGAGATGCCATGAGCCACGACGATGAAACTGCCTTTGGACAGATGGACGCTGGCGCACCGCCAGAGTTCTCTGATAATCAGGAAATCTTTGCGGACGAATCCTCGACGATCTCGCTCGTCCAGGAGGGCATGCGTGTGATTGATGCCATGGGTGAGGATATCGGCGAGGTCGCATTCGTCAAAATGGGCGATCCCGAAGCCGCCACGCTCGCGACCGGTACCCTTTCCACCCCTGATGTCGTGGACGCACTGGCCGATGTGCTCGGCGGGCCAGAGGGGGAGCCTCGTGTTCCATCCCCCTTGCGCGAGCAGTTGCTGCGCGTTGGATATCTCCGGATTGATGGCCGGGGCTTGTTCGCGTCTACCTGGTATGCAGCCGCGGATGCGATCGCGAGCATCACGTCCGACGCGGTCATCCTCCGCGTGACGAAATCGGAGTTACCCGAGCAGCACTAGCCCGGCTGACAACCGACCGGCGCTGATGAGCCGAAGCGCGAGCGTGGAGACCCGGCACGATAGGACACCGTGGACCGTCCGCACTACATATGATGCGAGACCGGGCGCGGGACGAGGTTCTCCGCAAATGCATAGAGGACAGCCTGGGTACGGTCTCGCACACCGATCTTTTGAAACAGCGCGGACAGGTTGTTCTTGACCGTGCTTTCCGCAAGGGAGAGTTCCTTGGCGATCTGCCGGTTGTTATATCCAGCGGCAAGCAGGCGCAGGAGCGTGAGATCGCGCTGCGTGAGTGCTCCGTCGCGATGGCCATCTTCCGGTTGCCGGGTCACCAGGCGGTGATATTCCCGGATCAGCACCGGCGCCAGCGTAGGATCGATCGCCGAGCCACCCGCGGCAGCCAGGCGGACCGCGCGAATAACATCGTCGGACCGCGCGTTTTTCAGGAGATATCCTTTCGCACCCGCGCGCACCGCTTGGATGGCATAATCGTCTTCCCAAAACATGGTCAGGACGATCACGCTCGTATCCGGGCAGAACCGCGTCACCGCCTCCGTGGCGCGAATGCCGTCCACCACCGGCATATTGATATCCATCAGAATCACGTTGGGTTCGAGTTCTCGTGCGAGCCGGATGGCCTCCTCGCCATTCGCCGCCTCACCCACCACCACGATGTCACTCGTTTCTTCAAGCAGCTTCCGTAGACCCTCGCGCACCAGATGGTGGTCATCGGCAAGCAGAACGGTCAGCCGCTTGTCTCCTTGCGCCCCATGAAGAGCGCCGTGGCCCGACCTCACATCCGTGGCCACATTCCGCTCACCACGAGCACTCCCGCGTCCGTTATCGCTCAACTTCCCACCTCCGGCGGCATCACCCGTTGCCTGACGTCAATGGTTGCGCTCTCTCACTGCTCCGCGCGTCGCGGGAGCGCCCCGTTCTGTCCCGAAGAAAGAGGAATCCAAGCCTTGACAGTCGTGCCACCGCCGGGCCGCGAACCGACTTCGAGCCGCCCACCTGTCTCCTCTGCTAGTTCTTTGATCTGCTCCAGACCAAAATGGCCGACCGGAGCGATGCCGTCGAACCCAACGCCATCGTCCGCGACCTCGATCTCAATCGCTTGATCCGCCCGGCGCACCTCCAGGTGTACCCGGTCGGCCTGAGCGTGTTTCCGCACGTTGTGCAATGCTTCGCGGACAATGCCGACGATGGCGCGTTCGATTTCGGGCGCCAGGCGCACACCGCTCACCTGCGCGAACTTGACCTCCAAACCTGGTGCGGCGGGGGTCATCTCGGCAAGAAGCTCGCGTAATGGGCCAGTGATACTGGGCGCAGGGGGCTGTGATGAGCGGAGCCTGCCAATTGCTTTCCGCATGCCCAGAATCGCCCGGTCAATCAGATCCCGCGCCTGGCGCGCATCGGCAGCGATCGCCTGGTCCTCACCTAGTGTCCGAATAAGACGGTCCAACGCCAACCCGGCCAGCGCCAGATCCTGCGTTGGCCCGTCGTGCAATTCCCGGCTGATGTCCTTCCGTGCCGCGGTTAGCTCCCGCTCATGCTCCGCGCGCGAGATCGACAATTCCATGCGCTGGCGCATGACGATCGCTTCCAGTGCCTGCGCGGTGACGACACCGATGGATCCGACCGCGAGCCGCTCAGCGGCCGTTGCGGCGGGGATTGCCCCTCCATTGCCAGCAAGGAGCAACGCACCGAGCAGCGAATCCCCCCGGACCAGCGGCACGACCAGGAGCGCGGGAGAACCTTCGATCACATACTGGCCTGGTCCGGTACTCGGCTCGCCGGGCGCATGTGCGGCGATCCACCGCTGGTGTAACGATGCCGCCGCCGTCTCCAACGCCTCCCGCGGCATGGACGGCGGCGTGGCATACGCCACACCAAAGAATCCGCGCTCGTCGGGCCGAAGCAGTGCAACGCTGCTTACCCCAGGCACGCGCGCTGCCAGGCCACACGCCGAGCGATACACCCCCACCAGTGTCTTTTCGCCAGCGATGCTCGCAAGACCGCGCACGATCGCGTCGGCCGCTCGCTGAACTGGCGCGATTCTGGCCTCCGGCGATGCCGCTGACTCAGCAGACTCCGCATTGGCTAGTGAGCGCATCCTTGCTCTCCGCCGGCTTCCGGCTTACGATTCCGGCCTTGGCCGGCACCCCTGACAACCAGCTAACGCTGACTCGCTCCGTTCTGACTCCATGACAACCACGCCCCAAAGGCTCTCGGCGCCCCCTGCGGTGCGCCTCCCTGGCGACACGGTGCGGCACTCCAGGGCTACGGCGTCACCAGCCGAACCTCCCGATTCGCCTCCATCCTACCCATATGATGGCCAGCCGATAAGGCAGGGTAACGAGACTTTGGTCACAACTGGTGATAGGTTCATTTGCGCGACACACTGTGCCTGAGGCAGTAGGATTGCCACACGCGCAGTTGCCGCGCGTTGCAAGGGATGGCCTCGCGTTCTTGCCCACTGGCTTCGGTTGCTGGTCCAGACCCAGCACCGTCAGCGGGTGAGCCTTAGATCTGATCGGAGCAGCATGATCGAGCTCACGTTTCTCGGAACTGGCACCTCGAACGGCATTCCTGTGATCGGGTGCAACTGCTCCGTCTGCACCTCATCCGATCCCCGCGATCGTCGGAGCCGGACATCGGCAGTGGTCCGGTACAACAACCGCACGGTGCTGATTGATACCGCGACCGAGCTCCGGCTTCAGGCGCTCGCCACTGGCTTGAATCGGGTCGATGCCATCCTCTTCACTCATGCCCACGCTGATCACACGGGTGGCTTCGATGACCTGCGGCGATTCAACGAGATCGCCGGACGCCACCTCCCTGTTTACGCCTCACCTGAGACCGCACAGGTGCTCCGGGAGCGATTCGCCTATGCTTTTGTGGACCAGTTCGCCTTTTATGGGGGCAAGCCCGACCTGACGCTCGAGGTGATTCACGGGCCATTTTCCCTGTTTGGGATCGAGGTGATTCCCATTCCCGTCATGCATGGACGGCTACAAGTCTACGGCTACCGCTTCGGCCCGCTAGCCTATGTGACAGACGCGAAAGATATCCCTCCCGCATCGCTCAACCTGTTGCGGAACCTCGATATCTTGGTCATCAATGCGCTGCGAGAGCGCCCTCACCCGACCCACCTGAGCTTGCACGAGGCCGTCGCGGTGGTTCAAGAGGTCCGGCCCCGCGCCGCCTATCTTGTGCACTTGAGTCATGAGCTCAGTCACGCGCGGGCGGAAGCTCTCCTGCCGCCTGGCATCACGGTGGCGTACGACGGGCTTCGGGTGCGCACGAGCGTGCCGGCGCCACTGGCTCGGGGAGAAGGTGATCCGCAGGATTGAACGTCTCTTATCAAGCCACAACGTCGAAGAGAACGAGCGCTAGATCGGGCCGACGGACTCCTCTATGAATAGCATTCTTGCCGGTCGTATTCGAGCGCGGTGATCCGCAGTCGGATGTACGGATAGTCGCCCGTATCCCGCGCATAGACGCCTTCCCCGGCGACGGGGATCCGGACTCCGGCGAACCCCCCATAGCCGGTGATCGGCGTCGACCACAGGTTGACCTTGCCGTCTTCCCGATCGAAGCGCTCAGCCAGCATGTTCGCCAGCCGGCCCTGCTCATCGAAGATGAACGTCGCTGACGCGCTCACGCCCGCATAGCTCATCGTTGCCTGCGCTGAGGTGGCGTCTTTTGCCTCCCAGGTGATGTACGGGCTGATCGCGCCGGCCGGGAACCACATGATCTCATTGAGGTAACGCAGCAGGTCTCCCCGGTCCATCTCCGGCCCGCTGTCTTTCGCGACCGGGATGAGACCAAAGAGCCGCATGTCCATGCTTCCCCGGCCGCCCAGATAGGCATCGCGCCCCACGACCGAGACCAGCGGTGCCATCTCGACCTTTACGGTCCAGACAAACCCCGGCGGATCGGTCGTGTAATACTCCTCAGCGGTGAAGGGGAACCAACCGCGCTCCCCCAGCCGCAATTCCCCTTCCTGCTTGAGCCGCACGGTGGTCGGGCGTTCCTTCCCGACGACGCCGGAAAAGCGGAGCCACCGTTGGACAGGCTCCGGCAAATCCACCAGGTCGGCCTCGGTGATCAGGACACGCTCAGCGGGCGTGCGGGCAGCAAAGAGATCATCGATCTCTCTCTCAATCCGCCGCTCCGTCACGAATCGCCCAGCGGCGGCCGAAGACGCGGCCACGATGGCCACCGTGGCGATGGAGCCGATAACGATCTTCATGCGCTTTCCCATAACGCCCCCGTCGTTCAGCCATGCCCGCGGCCGGCCATGCTTAGAGCATCAGTGAACGCGCATCGCGGCTGCGACCGAGGCGGCCGCAATCGCGTTACAACATTGTTGCAACACCGTGCTCGTAGATGAGGTAGATGACGCCAGGTTCACAATGATCACACGCCTCAATCCAGCCAAGGTGCGGCGAATGTCAGCCGGACTCGCACCCGCTCATCAAGCGTTCTCACTCTATCAACCCGATGTTCCAGCGGATCATGGAACCATTGCGAGGAATATCCAGCACTGGCATGCCGGGACCGCTCCCCAACATCGCAGTAGGGTGCCTCCACACCTTCCAGCCGTCGTCCGTGCACCGCGACGAGGCATGATCCCGCGCTCCGTAGTCCCGCGCCGCCGCGAACGGGATGACACCCGGGCGCGGTGGTGGCTCGGCCCTGGCTATCCCTTGTGCAGCGCGCTCTAATCGTGCACCCAGACCATTGTTCCGAGTGGCGCCCAGCCATAGAGAAATGCGGCGACGCTCAGCGGCAAATTGATGCAGCCATGGCTCATCCGCTGGCCAAAGTTGTTGTGCCAGTAAGCGCCGTGCAAAGCTTCCGCATCCATGTTGATGTACATGACGTTCGGCACGTCTTTCACGTCATAGCTGACCACGCCACCCGGGGGCGCCTCGTCGCCAAAGCCGACAACCTCGCCAGTGCTGCTCTCGAAGCCGCGCATGTCCTGCTTGGGGTATTTGAGGCGCACATGAAACAGCCCGCGCTCAGTCTCGTTCGGCGGCAGCCCCGTGCTGACCAGCGAGGTCAGGATGAGCGTGTTGCCCTGGTATGCCCAGAGCGTTTGCTGGCTAATGCTGACCTCGATCCATTTCCGGCCCGGCGCCGAGGGATCGCCTTGCGGGTTCGGATTCGGCGCGGTCACGAAGAGCGATTCGCTGAACCGGGGCAGCCCATTGCGCTTGACGGGCTTCGTGTCGATCCCCAGATACGGGGCGAGCTCGCGAGCCAGAGGGGCAAGCCGCACCACACCGTCGCCATCACGGAGCAGGAGCGCGCCGGTGAAATATTGCACCACGACCCCGCGCTCATTAACCGGCTGGCTGAGTGGATCGCCCAGGTAATACGGCCCCTCATGCGAGGCGTACCACTCGTAGAACGCTCCACGGACAGTATGGCCAGTATCCGCTACATAGATGCCCCCTTCGGCGATTGCGCGAGCAGCAGCGCGGCTATCCGGCGGGAGTGGCTGCCAAGCCGCGTAACGGCGATCGCCGCCGCCGAAGCCCCGGCGTCCATCTCGCCGCACCCTGTCTAGCCGGGCAGAAAGCGCCACAGGTCCAATCGGCATCAGCCGCATGATCGGCTCATCGGTATAGAGATACTCCGGGTGGTACTGGAAAATCGCCGCCTCAAATGCCTGGCTGTAGTACCCATTGTCCGCTGCAAATGGTTCAGATATGGGATACCCGTAAACAGCGGCCGCCCCGTTCGCCCGCCAGTAATCCAGCATGCTGCCACGCAATGTATGGCGCGTTTCGGGGATATAGACCTGAATCTCGCTCTGGCCAATGTCCGGCGGTAGCTCGACAGAAGAGAGATCGGCGGTGTTCGCGGCAAGCACAGTGTGCGCCCTACTCCCGGGAATGGCCAGGCTCGCCGCGAGAGCGAATCCGAGCGCGATCTGCGCAAACCAGCTTAAGCCACGGTGCTCAGAAACCAGCATCGCCTCTCTTCCTCCCGGTGCGCCCGTCGTCCCACGCACCGGCTGGAAGATACGCGCTCACGAACTGGTCCAGCAACTATGGCTCGATGAGGCCATTTCTCCAACACCGAATGCTTCTTCTTCGCTCAGACCACAGCACTATCGAACGATGGCGCTCAGAGGCCATGAACCACGAACACGAGCGCCGCGCAGTGAGCAGCACGCTGGTGTTGGGAGCGTCACCGAGGCGACGCAGTAGCCCGGCTCACGATGGTGAGCCCGCGGCTGATTTCGCCCAATCGGATTTCGTCACCACGGGCAACTGGAGCGCCCGTTCTCGCTCTAAATCGAGGTTGCCGATGTGCAACGAGAGTGGTGACTGCACCCATTTGTAGATCGACTGGAAGAACATGCGCACAAACTTGGCGACGTACCCATCAAGCACGTCAGAGGGGTACTCAGGGAACATCGCCCCAATCACGCAGCGGACCTCCTCTGGCAGCATCTTCTCCCCGACGAAGAGATAGAAGCAGGCATCCAGGATCGGGAACGGCATCAGCTCCTCTTCACCAGCCTGGTTCGGCGCTAGCTCCGGACCGGCAGGTTTCGCCATCACCGCCTTGATCCCCTGGTAGCCATGCTTCTCGTATAGGTAATCCAGGAGATAGATGACCACGGTCTTCGGCACATTGGCGAGCACTGCCAGCGCCCCCATCAGATCGCCGCCGATGGTGGTGTATCCCACCGCCTTTTCCGTCATGTTGCCGGTGTTGAGGAAGAGCCCGCCAGACGAATTCGACCAGTTCCACATCCGCTGCGCCCGTAGGCGAGCCTGAATATTCTGCTCGGTGATCGGGGTCACTGGCTGACCCTCATCAAGCATCTGCCGGGTGGCCTCGCGCTCCCGCTCAAACGCCTCATCAATCGAGACGATCTTGAGCGGCACGCCAAGCTCCTGGCAGATGATCTCCGCGGCGCGGCGAGTTTCTTGCGAGGAGTAGCGCGATGGTTGATAGAACGCACGCAGCAGCGAGCCGGGATTCTCAGGCCGGACGCGGCTTGCGTACCGGTGCGCTACCAGCAGGGTCAACAACGAATCTCGCCCGCCCGACAGCGAGACACCGATCACGTTGAACGCGCCCGTCTTCTCGAAATAATCCCCCACGCCGAGTGCGAGTGCGTCCAGAATGTCTTCGCACAGGTCTTCCCGGGGACTGCGGGGCACCTCTGGTCCGGGGAGAAAGAATGAGCGGTGCGCTGGGAACGGGTAGACGAGGTTCTCACGCGTCTTCGCTGTGGAAAACTCACCTTCCGGAACCTCAATCACTGCTGGCAGTGGATGAGAAGCGACGTACGCCTCCCGGTCAACGCGCCACGTCGTATTTTCGGCGCGAAGCCGCGTGGTGCGGTCAAGATCAACGACTGCGGTGGCGAACCCCTCCCGGAACCTGGGGGCATCCAGCATCAGCCGGCCGTTCTGATTGACGAACCCGCCACCGTCGAAGATCAGACCATCGTTCGCCCCGACGAGGTTTGCGTAGGCAATGGTGCACTGATGATCGGACGCGCGTGTCGCGATCAGCTCCCGGCGCGTCTGCACGACGCCGATGCGGAAGGCCGAGGCGGAGACGTTGCAAACCAGCTCGGCGCCGGCATACCTCCGCCGCTTTTGCGGTCCATCTGGGCTCCACAGGTCTTCGCAGACCTCCGCCGCCAGCATCCCGAAGTCGAAGCGGAAGATGACATCGCCAATTGGCACCCCCTGATAATCCTCCCAGCGATGGGGAATGCCGCGCGACATTGTCCGGCCTTCGTAATAGATGCTGTACGTCGGGAGCTTTTCCTTGGGCACCAATCCGCGAATGCGTCCACCAGCCACGATCGCGGCGCAGTTGTAGCGCAACCCCTGATGGTTGACGACAACCCCAAGCACGCTGACCATCGGCAGATCGGCGGTCTCACATGCAAACCGCGTTAGCTCCGTCCACTGCCGCTCGACAAACCCTTGCCACTGGATCAGATCCTCTGGCGGGTAGCCACCGACCACCTGCTCAGGGAAGACGCCGACCGTCACCCCCTCAGCGCCCATCTCCCGGGCGATACGCAGCGCCCGGTCAACATTCGCGGTGACGGCTCCCACTGTGGTATTGACGCTGGCAATGCCAATCTTGATGAGTCGCACGGTTCATCGCTCCTTGGGCTGCGCCCCGGCCCTAGGCGGCTGCTTCCCAGCCGCTCTCACAAAGCCTGTGCATCGACGCGCTGGCGCACGTTTTGCCTGGCACCGCCGGGGCACTGCTTGCCACAAGGATACCGAGCAGCACATCTGGTTTCCTCCCGGCGCTAAGGGCTCATCCTGCTTGGGCGACTGAACCAGGGGCACGACATGACGCTCGCCGGCAGGTCTGGGCCGCCAGGGACCGGTCGCCCCTCACCGCGCCACCACGGCCAGATCACGGCAAATCCGTTCAGGATTTCTGGCTTGCGCGCACCACCAGGACCGGCACAGGCGCCTCACGAACGACGCGTTCGGTCACGCTGCCAAGCAGCCAGCGCTGTATGCCTCCCCGGCCACGGGTGGTCATGACAATGATGTCACCCGGGCGCGCCAGCCGGCAGAGCTCATCTGCCGGTGATCCTTCCACGACTTGCGTGGTCACCGGAATATCCCGGCTCCGCACGCGTTTTGCTTGCTCCTCCAAATACGCCGCGGCCACCGAGCGCAACGACTCAAGCGAGGAGACGTAGGCAGTGGCCGCCGAGGGACTGAGCCGGAGGACCGAGCGCAATTTCTCCGACTCAAGCGCACGCACCAGATGAATGCGCACGCCCAAATCGTCCGCCAGGTCCATTGCCACCGGCAGAGCCTGCTCGGCAAGTGGCGAGCCGTCGAGCGGCACAATCAGCCGGCTGACCGGAGACTCTTTAACTGGGCGCTCTCCCCCACGGACCAGCAGCACGGGAATCGGGGCATGGCGCACAACCCGGTCGGCCACACTGCCGAACAGCATGCGCTCCCCAGCGCCACGACCATGCGTCGTCATGATGATCAGATCGGCCCCGGTCGCGGCGGCCAGAATCTGCTCGGCTGGATCGCCCCAGGCGATCCGGGTTTCGATCTCCCGTCCCTGACGCTCTAGCGTTGCGGCGATCTCGTCGAGATAGGCTGTCACACGGGCAACCGCGGCGGCGCGCCACTCCTCGCGCTGCTCAGGACCCCAAGCCAGGAACTCCGCGGCGCCATCGGGAATGACCGAGAGCACAATCACCACACGGCTGGGAATAAGCAACGCGTAATCGAGCGCCGCCTGAGCCGCCTCGGAGCCATCAAGAGGAACCAGCAGCCGCTCAAATCTCATCGAGACCTCCATCGCGGCTTCTGCGCCGCGGGCACCATCTGATCACTGCGCCGCTCCCGGCTCGGAGGCGCCCCGTGTGACGCGCACCGAGGCCGGCACCAGCACCACCGGAGCTGGCCCTGACCGGATCAGCTTCTCGGCAACACTCCCCAATACCCACCGGGCCACCCCTGAGCGCCCGTGACTCGTCATGACAATCAGGTCTCCGGCGGTGAGTGCCCCCTCGATGGCGACCACCGGCGGGCCTTCCACGACAGCCGTTGTCGCCTGCACGCCCATGGCTTCGAGATACCGCACGGCCTCATCGAGGCGTGCGCGTGCCTCCGCCACGAGCTCTTCCTGAAGCTCCTGATAGACCTCGGCTGGATACGGTCCACCTGCTAGGGGAGCCGGCAGCAACATGGCAGCCGGATTCACCGCGCGAATCACATGGACAGGCACGTGCAGCCGCTTGGCCAGATCCGCGGCCACCGGCAACGCTTCATCGGCAAGCGCCGAACCATCGTGTGGGACGACGATGCGCAGGATGGTGACCGGAGCGATTTCTGGGGCAGCATCGTGTGGGCGGATGATGAGCACGGGGATCGTCGCTGTGCGGGCCACGCGATCGGCGACGCTGCCGAACGCCAGCCTGCCAACCGCTCCCCGGCCGTGGCTCGCCATCACGATCATCTGGCAATGGTGGCGCTCTGCGGCCTTGAGAATCGCCTCAGCAGGATCCCCGGGCGCTACGTCGATCGCTGGATCGGCCGCCAGCACCGGCCGCCAGCGCTCCACCGTCTCCTGCAACAGTTGCCTGGCGGACTCCTCTTCCAGCCGTAAGACCTCATCGGCCGGCACCAGCAACTCGCCCAGCAATCCGTAGATGGGCTCTGCCTCGGGCAAGGCATGAAGGAATATCAGCGCCCCGTCCTTTCCGGCGACGGCCTGCGCGTATGGGATCGCCTGCTCAGCAAGCGGCGAGCCATCGAGTGGCACCAATACGCGCACCGTCTCAGCCGGCTTGGCCTCCGTCACCCTCCGCTCCTTTCTCCACCGGCGTCATCCGCTCCGCCGGATCAGCACAACGCCTCCCTTTGATCGGCAGCATACTGCGGCCGGGATCGGATTGTCCCGCGTCATCGTCCTGGCTGTGACCGAGCTTGCTTCATGATGGAAATTCATCCTGTGACAGATTGGCATGACTCTTCGGTGATGGAAATTCAGGAGAGATTCAGGTAGTATGGTCAACCAAGGGAGGTTCTTTGCTCGTTTCGTTATCTAGACTACCTCGCCTGGCAGCGCTGACGGCGTGATTCTTGCATAAAAGGCGGCGTCAACCCGCACGTTGAGGAGCGCCAGCGCCATGAGCAACAGATGCGGTGCGGAGAACCAGGTCCGCTATCCATCCCGCGGGAAGGGGGAACGACCATGAACCCACGACTTGACTGGCGACGGCCCCGGCGCCTGCGCATACTCGGCTCCCTGGCGGTGGTCCTGCTCACCATTGCCGGAGGTCTCGCTATCGCTACCACGCCAGCTCCCGCCGTCGCGCAGACGGCTACGTTCACCGCCGGCGACACCGTCGTTGTCACGGCCGGCGGCGACGGCCTTAATCTGCGAACAGCGCCGGGGCTCGATGCGACAGTTCTCGAAACTCTTGCTGACGGCACGGTGGCAACGGTGACTGACGGCCCCTCCGAGGCGGATGATTTCGCCTGGTACGAGGTCTCTCTTGAAGAGGACCGGAGCGGCTGGGTAGCCGGCGAGTTCTTGACGCTCGCCGCGGCCATTGATCCCGGCTTTGCCGCGGGCGATCAGGTCGAAGTTGCCACCGATGCGCTGAATCTGCGCTCGGCTGCTGGCCTTGCCAGCGACGTCCTCGATACGATGCCACTCGGTACCCAAGCGACCATCCTGGATGGCCCCGTCACCGAGGATGGTATCCCCTGGTATCAAGTCGATGCCGGAGATTTTGGTGAAGGCTGGGTGGCTGCCGGTTTCCTCGCCCGGACTCGTCAGGCGCCGGAAGGCTTCCCCGCTGGGTCGGTCCTGGTCGTAAATACGGATGTCCTCAACCTGCGCGACGGCCCCGGGCTGGATGCTGAGATTCTCACTCAATTGCTGACCAACGCCGTCGTGACGGTGCTGAGCGGTCCGGAGCGAGCGGACGGCTACGACTGGTACGAGGTAGAGACGGAGGAAGGCAACGGGTGGGTTGCAGGCCGGTTCCTCGCCAACCCGGCCGATCTGATCACCGCCGGCGACACCGTGCAGGTTATCGATGGATCGCTTCGCTTGCGGGCCGAGCCCAGTTTAGCCGCGCAGATTCTCGACACGATGCCAGAGGGGACGGAGCTCGAAGTCACAGACGGACCCGAGCAGGCGGACGGTTACACCTGGTTCCAGGTGGAAAACGATGAATTTGGTCCCGGTTGGGCAGCCGGTGAGTTCTTGCTGGTGATCGAGAGCGGCGCTACGCCCACGCCCTCGCCGGCGCCATCGCCGTCGCCGACCGCAACGCCAACCGGAACCCCGGCGACGTAACCATCCAGTCCCCGATCTCCGGGCATCGCCGCAGGAGGCGAACTGCCCGGAGGTCGGTTATCCCTCCACTCAGGCGCCTGCCTCTTCGAGATATCCGATGGAGCGCAAGCGCACTTCCATGAGGCGCATCATCTCAGCGTAGAAATCGGCCCCAGAGACGCCATAGCCACGCCGCACGGTCGCGTCAAGGTCCGCACTCACCATCTTGAGCCCTTCCGCGGCAACGGCAGCGTACTCTTCGAGACCGCGGGCAATGACCGCCCGCGTGCGCTCGGGATTTTCGAGCATGCGCTGGCGGGCGTAGCTGACGCCGATGCCAATGTGCCGCGCTTCGTCCCGCGCAACGAGCCGCTGACCTTGCAGCAGCCCGGGGAAATTGCCGAAGCTTGCGTAGTGGCCGCCCGCCAGGTTCTGCGCCGTCCGCGCAACGACCCCCTCGGCGATCAGGTGATAGGCCATGACTGCGAGGAGCAGCGTGTCCTCGTCCCGGTCATGATGCAACCGGCCAACGACTGACTCAAACCGCTCGTAGAAGAATGCGGCGACCGGATCAAGGTGCGCATCAGCGATTTTGCGCACCGCTTGGATACCACCGCGAACACCAAAGACTTCCTCGTAGACGCGCAGCACACATTGCATATGCCGGTATTCATCCGCCACTTGTGTCGCAAGCACGAGCTGCATTTCATACGTCGGCGCGGCCAGGAGGAACGGGGCCAAGGTATGCGCCACGCTGAACTCCGCGTGAAAGCGGTGAGCGAACAGCCAAATCAACGCTGTTTGCCGCTCTTCATCTAACGCCTGGAAGCTCGCTTTATCGGTCGAAAAGTCAATTGCGCTCACCGACCATTGCGTTCGCTCCCAATGATCATAGAGTGCACGGAATGGCCGTGCCTGCTCTTCGATTGCTTGCAGATCGTCATCCATCTCCGCCGAATCGATCCTGGCCGTCATGCAGCTCCCCCATCCCCATCTACAATCACGTGCGTTGAGCCAGCATCATCGTGTGCCGCCGCCTGAAACGTCCGGCTGCCGCGCGATGGAATCTCAGCATCACATTTCCTGGCGAGTGTAGACAGCACGCACCGCCTGTCAAGCATTTGCTGCAGAGTGGCCCGTATTCGCTGCGCCTGGGAGCATCTTAGCCAGCCGCGCGGCAGTCAAAGGCAACCTTAATCGCTTGATGCTGCCCTCGCTGCAGGCTTACCTGCATCGCTGTCCGCCAGTTGGCCAAGGGGATCACGTGCGTTACCAAGTCGCCAAGCGGGAAATCTGGCCGCTCGGTCAGCAGGCGAATCGCCACCTCGAAGGTGTGTGGACAACCCGGGAGCGACGCTTCCCGGCCGTAGACATACGATCCGCTCACTTGCAACTCGCGCGCCCAGACAAACGTGAGATCGAGGTGAGGCAACTCCCCGGCGCAGCCCACCAGCACGACCTGCCCGCGCGGTCCAGCGACGCGCAAGCTATCGTCCACGCTCCGCTTTGAGCCGACACAATCGTAAACCCAGTCGAAGCCGCCGGCATAGACTGGTCTGCCCTTGATCGGCCGGTAGCTCTTTGCGCCAGCAACCTGGGTCGCCGCCTCTCCAGCCCCTTTGCCCCGGAAGACAACGTCCGCTCCCAGCCTCCGCGCCATCTCTTCCTGGATCGGATGGCGTGCGAGGACGGTCACATGGCACGAATGACCAAGAAGCCGGAGCGCCGCCAGCACCAGCAGACCGATTGAGCCCGCACCAATAATCAGGACCCGGCTGCCGGCTGGTGGCGGGGATTTCAGCACCGCGTGCATCGCCACGCTGAGCGGCTCGATCAGCACTGCCACCCGGTCAGGGAGCGCGTCGGGGATCGGGAATACCTGCTGGCGGTGGACGACCATCTCCTGCCCCCAACCCCCGGGCAGGTCACGGCAAAAGCCGATCAGCATGCCCGGCGCGAGCTCACCTTCGGCAGATGATGTGCACAGACCTGGCTCTCCTGAGGCGCACGCTTGGCAAGGCGGTAGGCCGCGCATCTGGCAGGAGATCAGCGGATTCACCACAACGCGCTGGCCCACCGACAGCTCACCAGCCTGGTTGCCCGCCTCAACGACCTCGGCCACGACTTCATGGCCCGGAACAACGGGAAATGAGACAAAAGGAGACAGGGCCGGGCTGCTGCGATTGAGCAGCATCGAGATATCGCTGCCACAGACGCCGCAGAGACGCGGCTGGAGCCGGAGCCATTCGGGGCCCGGCAAGGGCCGGGATGGTAGCACGATTTCCGACAGACCAGGGATACGCCCTGAGTCCAGCAGTGGCAGGGGCAGGCGGTCGGCGGCGCGGGCAGCCAAATAGTTCGGGATCGAGAAGCGATACTGCAATGCTTTCACCCTACCGTCCCTCCGCGCGTTGCGCCACGTGCACCCGAGGTGCCCGCGGTTCCTTCACTCACACCCCGGCTGATGCACACTGCCACCAGGCGCTGCCCCAGCGACGCGAAATCCCGCCCGGTCTCGAAGCCCGGGCAAGACCACACTTCACCCGCGCTCGGTCTAGCTCATTGGCACCTGGCGGAGAATCTTGCCCTCAATCCGCTCGAAGATCTCGTCCAAGCTCTCGCCAGTGATCGTCAGTCCGTGATTCTTCAAGCCAATCACTGCATGACCCGGATCCGGTGAGCGGCGGACGAGTTCCGCGACCGCCGAGGCCAGCTCGTAGGTGCCGCAGGGGAAATTCACGTGGGTTGATGGGATGCCTTCCATCCAAGCATGGACGTGGAGAATAGCGCCGACTTGGGGATGCTCCCGGTAGATCATGAAATGCTCGATGGCGTCGACCGAGACACGGCGTGGCTTGACATGCGGCGGCACACTCAGTCGCATCGCCTTTTTATCCGGCAGGTAGTCGGTCACGAGCAGGATTTCCGTCCCAATCTCGACGAGATGGCTCTTATCAACGCCGCTGGCGCTCATCCAAAAGCGCTTTTCGTCCTTACGGGCGCTCAGATTCCCGTACGACAGCCCGCCGATATTGAACATCGCCCGGACATGGCGGAAATCTTCCGGTGAGAGATATTCCTCAAGCGGGAATGGCGATGGCAGGAGATCGAGCTCATCGAGTTTCTTGCCAGCGCGCGTGATTGAGGCCGTGATCTCGTCCCCGTTCCACAGCTCCGGCTCGAGGTCGGGTACGAAGATATTGTCAATAATGAGTTGGGACGTTGCCAGCGGAGCCAGCCGCTCCAGAATTGCCTCGAAGAAGGCTGGATCATCCCCGAGATGCGGCACCGAGTAAGACCCCTGCTCCAGGGTAAAGAAATAGGCTTCGGGATGGCCGCTCTTCCCCTCGCGCACCATCAAGATGAAGAGGTTCGCCAGGGTGCGCAGCAACAAGGGATAGCCGGTCTTGAGCGGCTCTTCCGGATAGCGATCATCTTCGCCGATACCGACGACAAAGATCGCGCGGTTCTTGCGGCGAACTGAGGTTGGCTTTTCGAGATCGACGGGATGCAGTACGATGCCCCCCTCGTCAGTTGCCTCGTTGGGCTCAATCAGGTTGTAGCCACGCTCGCGCATTGCCGAGGCAAGGTTTCCGGCAAACCAATCGCGCAGCGCACCCCGCGGCAACGTCGCCAAATGGGAGGCCACCATCCCTTCCATCGTGTTACTCCTTCTTGCATTGTCCCTGCACTTGGCCAGGATGAGCTCCCGGTGTTTCAGCGGATCCCGACGTCGGCATGCTCTCCATTATTTCAATCCCCACCCTGCTCAAGAGCAGAGTGCAACGGCGCGAACAGAGCACGCCTCAACGTTCCGCCAGAAGGATACGTGACGGCTAGGCAGAGAGGAAAGGGACACGGCGCTTCCCTCAACGGGGAACTCTTGCAACGCATGGTATGATGCCGCGCCAGGCGAGCCGTCCATGAATGACGCGGGGGGAGGCGATGCATTATCCGACCGGAGACGTAGGCGATCTGTTTCGTGTCGCCGCGGTACAGATGAACTCTCGTGATGACAAGACAGCGAATGTTCAGACCGCATTGGATCTCATCGACCGCGCCGCAGGGACTGGAGCGCGTCTGGTCGCCCTGCCGGAGGTTTGGACGTACATGGGCGATCCGGAAGGCAACCACGCCAACGCGGAGCCCATTCCAGGCCCGACCACGGAACTGCTGGCAGAGCGTGCCCGCCACCATGGCATCTACCTCCATTGTGGCAGCATGTACGAGATCCGCCCTGGCGTCCCCAAAGTTCTCAACACCACCGTCGTTCTTGGCCCAGACGGCGCAGTGCTCGCGAAATACAGCAAGATCCACATGTTTGATGTCGTGCTAGACGGTGTCGCTACCTACGAAGAATCCGCCACCGTCCAACCAGGAGACGAGATTGTCACCGTTGACATCGACGGCGTGCGTATCGGGCTCGCGATTTGCTACGACCTGCGCTTCCCCGAGCTTTTCCGCATTCTTGCCCTGCGCGGCGCCGAAGTGATCGTACTCCCCGCCGCGTTCACCTTGATGACCGGCAAAGATCACTGGGAAACGCTCATCCGCGCCCGCGCAATCGAGAACACCGTCTTCATGGTGGCGCCAGCGCAGATGGGCCCCGATTCCTCCGGGAAATGGTGCTACGGGCGCTCTATGATCGTTGATCCGTGGGGCATCCCACTGGCAACCGCGCCCGATGCGGAGACGGTCATCGCAGCCACGCTTGACCGCTCGCTGCTGCGGAACATCCGCCGTCAGGTGCCGTCGCTGGCCAACCGCATGCCGGATCGGTACATCTGGCCGGAGCAGCCGGCAGCCGTTGGGAGCTAGGAGTCAGGAGCGGGATTGCGCCGGGACGCGATGTCTCGCGCCCATGGGATCAGGGATCGGCACGTTCGGGCAGACATGGCCGTCTGCCCCGGCGGCTGGCCCCGGGCTGACGCCTGGGGCTCAGCGCGACGAAGCTCCTCCGGGGCATGGGAAGGCCCGGCGACGCGTGCCGCTGCACTCGCAATACTCGCACCTCCCCAGCCGCGAAGTCCTGCCTCCTAGCTCCAACCTTATTCCGTTCCTGCCGAGTGCTGGATGAGCTCCTTGAGCCGTTGGGCATTCAGCACCGCGTACCCCTGCACGTCGTTGTTGAAATAGCAGTAGACGTCGCGGGCTTCAGCAAATGCCAGAATCTTCTGCGCCCAACGTGCCAGTGCCTCGTCGGAGTACGACGAAGCGTACAGGGTGCCAGGCCCATGAAACCGGAGATAGGCGCACCGCCCGGTGACGCGCTCGACATGGGGAAACGCTGGCGAATCGCTGATGACGAACGCTGCGCCGGTCGCGTCCAGGAGCTGAAAAATCTCCTCAGCAAACCACGACGCATGGCGGAACTCAATGGCATGGTGGCACGTTGCCGGCAGCAGGGCAAGAAACCTTGCCAGGCGCTGCAAATGCTCGCGCTCCGGGTCCAGCGCAAAGCTCGGCGGCAATTGCCAGAGGACACAGCTCAGCGCGTCGCCCAAACCGGCCGCATCGTCGAAGACGCGAGCGACTTCATCCTCAACGCCGTGCAGGCGCTTGACGTGGGTGACCGCCCGATGCCCTTTGATGGTAAACCGGAACGTCGCAGGAACCTCGCTCCGCCATCGCTCAAAGACCAGCCGGGACTGCCGCCGGTAGAAGGTCGCATTGATCTCGACCGTGTCGAAATGCCGGGCATAGTGCGCTAGCCACGCACGCTGCGGCAAGCCGGGTGGGTAAAGCACGCCCACCCAGTCGCGATAGACATACCCGGACGTTCCGATCCAAACCGTGCCCATCCGCAAGCCCTCCCGGAGCCGCGGCAGAAGGCTGCTCTCTGCGGCTCCGGTTCAATCGTGCAGCTACAGGCGGGCCAGGTCGGCGTCGGTGAGCCCGTACACCCGGCGGGCGATATCTTCGGAGATAAGCTCCGCGCGTAGGTCGGCTAGGACCAGATCCCGGTCGCGCTCCCGCGGATCGCCCCAGCCGCCGCCGGAGCCGGTGATCAGGCGCACGACATCTCCCTTCTTAAGGGGGAAGCGGGCGGTCTTGCCGACGGTGACCGGCTCGCGCCCATCTGCAAACAGGATTTGCACCGCGTTTGGCGAGCCATTGCGCCCCCCGGCCACCCCCCATGGGGTGTACTTGTGGCGACCGAATGTGGCGGTGACAAAGCCGCCCTGATCGCTAAGAATCCGGTAATCGCGGATCAGGCCGCGGCCACCGCGATATTTGCCCTCACCCCCCTCCGCGGTATTGAAGGCGAACTGATCGACCTGGATCCCGTAGATGGCCTCGGTGACTTCGAGCGGCAAGATATATGTCTCTCCATCGCCGACACAGACGAGACCGCTCTCGCCATCCTGATCGAAGCCGGCGCCCCAGCCGCCCGCGTTCGGCTCGACCAGAATCGCCGGCTGGCCGGTATCCGGGTGGATGGTATAGGTGATATCGGCGCAAACGGACAGGAAATGGCCGGCCGAGAGACGGTGAGGCACGTGCGGCGCAAGCGCCTTCCAAACGAGATCGGCGGCGAAGATCATCGTCTCCCAGTAGGTCGAGACCGGCGCCGGGCGCTCGGCGGTGAGCACGGTGCCCATTGGGCAGATCACCTTCATCGGCCGGAAGCAGCCCTCGTTCGCAGGAATGTGCGGATCGGTCAGGGCCTTGAAGACCAGGCGCACTGCGGAGACCAGCCCGGTCCACGTGCAATTGATCGGCCCGCGCGTCTGTGGAGCGCTGCCGGTAAAGTCGCAGATGAACTCCTTTCCGGTCACCGTCACCTTGACCTGGCACCGGTGCGGCTCAGGGGAGAGACCGTCGTCGTCAATCCAGTCCTCGGCCTCGTACACGCCCGGGGGCAGCTTGGCCAGCTCACGTAGCACCATCGCTTCCCCGTAGTCGAGCAGGATCCGAATCGCTTCGCGGACGTTCGCCAGGCCGTGTTTGCGGCAGAGCTCCTGGAAACGCTGCGCCCCAAGGCGGCAGGAAGCGACCTGCGCCCAGACGTCGCCGAGGGTCATGTCCGGCGTGCGGACATTAGCGGCAATGACATCGAACAGGCTCTGGATCGGCTTACCACGCTCGAAGAGCTTGACGCACGGGAATTGCAAACCCTCCTGGAAGACGTCAACCGAGTCGGTCGTCCAGGAGCCGGGATCTTTGCCGCCAACCTCCGTCCAGTGTGCCTTGTTGGCCGCAAAGCCAATCAACTCACCCTCAAAGAAGATAGGCATGACCAGCGAGACATCGGAAAGATGAGTTCCCCCGCCAGTGTATGGATCGTTCGTAACGATGATGTCGCCCTCTTCCAGACCATCCGGCCCGAACTTCTCTAGCGTGTACTGGACGGCGAATGTCATCGTTCCCAGGAACCCGGCGACTCCATTGCCCTGGGCGAGCAATTGCCCCCGCTCATCGGTGATGCCACAGCAGTAGTCGAGCACCTCATAGATGATCGGGCTCTTGCTCGTGCGCTGCAGCGAGACGAACATCTCGTCCCCGATGGCGTTCAACCCTTCCTTGATGATCTCGACGGTAAACGGATCGAGCGCAACCTGCTGCATCATGTCCTCCTCTCAAGAGCATTGAGCTTCAAGCTTCAAGCTTCGAGTATTGGGTGATGAGTGGACGTGGCCAGTCAATCGAGAGTGCTCCTCACCTCGTTGTCGATCAACGGCAGCGCGGTAACACGTGCAAAGAGCGGTTGCGAGCCGGTCAACCGGAAAACCAGCCGGGTCAGTTCTCGTGCCTTTTGCCACGCGATCACATCCTCGAAGCACTGAATGTCTCGCCCGCCCGTCGCCATCCGATTGCCCCTCCACACCACTCGAAACGCGAAGCTCAAAGCTCGAAGCTTAGAGCTCAATCACAATGTTGCCGATCTGATCAACGGTGGCGGTCATGCCGGGGTACACAACAGTGGTCGCTGCCGGTTCTTCGATCACGGCCGGGCCGTGGACCGGTACGCCCGGCTTGAGGCTGCTCCGCTCGTAGATGGCGCTGTCCAAGTGGCCCCACTCATCGTAGTCCACCACCCGGCGACCCTTAAGGCGGCCATCGCCCCCGTCACCGGCAAACGCGCGCAGCTCGGGCTTCCGCGTGGGCACGATGCCCACGACATGGAAGTTGACGATCTCGATCGGCGATTCGAGACGGTAGGTGTACGCACGCTCGTGGAGCTCGTGGAAGCGAGCGTTGGCGACATCAACATCGAGATGCGCCGGCGCGACGGGCACGCGCACCGTGTGCTCTTGCCCGTGATAGCGCATGTCCAGGAAGCGGGAAATCTGCACGGCATCGGCAGGATAGCCGGCCGTGGCAAAGAACTGGCGGGCGCGCTCCTCCATCTCCGCAAAAATAGCCCGCATCCGGGGCAGGTTATCGCGCGTGCTGGCGACCAGCGTCGTCTGGATGAAATCTTGCATCGCGTCGGTCATCAGCATGCCCCATGCCGAAAAATGCCCCGGCGCTTGCGGGATGAGGACGCGTTTGATGTGCAGCTCCTTGGCCAGCGCCGCCGCGTGCATCGCTCCTCCCCCGCCAAAGGCAATCAGCGTGAAATCGCGCGGATCGTAGCCGCGGCGCACCGAGACGAGCTTGAGGGCATTGATCATGTTCGCGTTGGCGATGCGGATGACCCCCAGCGCGGCATCCTCTACCGAGACGCCGAGCGCATCCGCGATCTTTTGCATCGCCTTGCGCGCGAGCTCCACGCTGACCTTGATTTCGCCGCCAAGGAAGTAATCGGGGTTGATGCGGCCGGCGATCAGATTCGCATCGGTGACCGTTGGCTCGGTGCCGCCAAGGCCGTAGCAGGCTGGTCCTGGCACGGCGCCCGCGCTCTTCGGGCCGACTTTGAGCGCCCCACCCGCATCGATCCAGGCGATGCTGCCGCCCCCGGCGCCGATCTCCACGATATCCACGACCGGCACTTTGATCGGATAGCCGGCGTGGTGCTGATCGCGCTCGATGCGGTAGTCGGTGGTGATCTTCACCTCACCGTGGTCAATCAGGGAGCACTTGGCGGTTGTGCCACCGATGTCCAGGGTGATCAGATTTGGCATCCCGATGGCATTGCCGATCGCCTGCGCCCCGATGACGCCACCGACAGGACCCGACTCGACCATATGGATTGGCTGGTGTTGGGAGATGGCAAACGTTGCGGTGCCGCCGTTGGACTTCATGACGTCCAATTGCGAGGCAATGCCGTACTCGCGCAGTTGCCGCTCCAGGGACGCCAGATAGGACGAGGCTGTTGGCCGCACATAGGCATTCAGGACAGCCGTGCTCGTTCGCTCGTACTCCCGCCACTCCTTGGTGATGTCGGACGAGACGGTGATAGGCACGCCTGGCAAGCACTGTGAGAGGATGCGCGCGGCTTCCTCTTCGTGAGCGCTGTTCGCGTAGGAGTGCAGGAAGCAAACGGCAACGGCCTCGGCACCAGACGCGCGGATCCGTTCCGCAACGCGCTTGACGCTATCGGGGTCGAGGGGTGTCACCACCTCACCCTTATAGTTCATGCGCTCACGGACTTCAAAGCGGAGCTCGCGCGGAACGAACGGCGGCTGCTTGCGGAACTTGAGGTTGTAGATATCGGGCCGGTTGGCCCGGCCGATTTCCAGCACATCCCGGCAGCCCTCGGTCGTGACCAGGGCGGTCTTGGCGCCCTTGCGCTCGGTCAGCGCGTTGATCACAGCCGTGGTGCCGTGGACGAAGTGCTCAACGGCTGCTGGATCCAGGCCCGACTTGGCGATGGCGTCCATGATGCCCTGGGCGAAGTTGGGTGGCGTTGAGGACGCCTTGGCCAGGCCGAGCTCACCAGTTCGCTCATCGAGATAGACCAAGTCGGTGAACGTCCCGCCGATGTCAGTCGCAAGCTTCATCGCATGATTGCCTCCTCATGATGCATCCCTAGCTCCCCGAACCACTTCATTGCGAACAGTGCACGGGGGTGCCCCTTGCCTATAATCCGCTGGATTGTACTGGGATGATGAGCGCAAGCGACACGCGCTTCGCCATGTCGCGAGGTGCTGGCGTGAGCGCCTATTGGGACTGCTTGTCAAATTGGCGAGACTCGAGCCACCGCCCGGTCGTACCCGCCATCACGCATTCGCTCCGAGGTGTCGCTGGAACCACGCCAGTGTCCGGTGCAGAAAGTCCTCGATATGCACCGGCTCTCCGTTCCACGGGAAGAGGTGATGACCACCAGGATAGCGAACGAATTCCACTTCGCAACCGTTCGCCTTGAGGATCGCATACATCTGCTCACGGATGCGCGCAATTTCATCCGGACGGCGCCGCATCTCATCAACGCGCCCGGCGCGGCCATCTTTTGCGTTGTCCTCGCTTTTAACCTCCTGGGCAACACGCTCCGCGACGTGCTCGACCCACGCTTGAGAGGCCGGTAGCGTGTAAATCTGCTCGCAACGGCGCTGCGATGCTCCTCGCGGTGCGAGGAGCGCGGCCGTCTCTATCTCTATAACCGCGCCACGATTGCATCTCCAACTTTGACAGTTGTTGCCGTTCCTCCGAGGTCGGGTGTCAGGATGCCCGCCGCGGTGGTGGTTTCGATCGCCCGCATGACGCGCGCAGCTTCCTCAGCTAGCCCCAGGTGCTCCAGCATTAGCGCCACCGTCCAGATCGCGGCGATGGGGTTGGCTATCCCCTTCCCGGCGATGTCTGGCGCCGAGCCATGCACCGGCTCGAACATGCTCGGATGGCGCCGCTCCGGATCGATGTTTGCGCTCGCCGCGATCCCGAGCGAGCCGGCTAGCGCGCTACCGAGATCGGACAGGATGTCGCCAAAGAGGTTGGACGCGACGACGACTTCCAGCGTCTCCGGTCGCAGCACGAACCGGGCCGCCATGGCATCAACGAGAAATTGCTCGGTTTCCACATCGGGATACTGGGCGGCCACACGCGCGAAGGTCTCGTCCCAGAGCGTCATGCCATATTGCTGGGCATTGCTCTTGGTGACGCTCGTTACTTTCTTGCGCTTGCGCGTCCGCGCCAGGTCGAAGGCGTAGCGAATGATCCGCTCGCACCCTTGCGCGGTGAAGAGCGCCGCCTGCACCGCCACCTCGCGGTCGGGGCCGCGGCTCGCGAAGTTCCTCCCGCCAACCCCGGCATACTCCCCCTCAGAGTTCTCCCGCACGACGACCCAGTCAATCGTCTCTCGCGTCGCATTCCTCAGCGGGCTCTCAATGCCAGGAAGAAGACGGACCGGCCGGACGCAGGCGTATTGATCGAATCCCTGGCAGATCGCCAGCCGCAAGCCCCATAAGCTGATATGGTCCGGTACACCTGGCCAGCCGACAGCGCCGAAGTAGATCGCATCAAAGCCCTCCAGACGCGCCAGCCCATCGGCATCCATCATCCGGCCAGTTTGCAGGTAGTACTCGCAACCCCACGGGAAATGCTCGTAGGTAAATGCCACCGTGCCGTTGCTCGTCTCAGCAAGACGGTCGAGCACTCGCAAGCCCTCGGGCACAACCTCCTTGCCAATGCCATCGCCCGGAATCACGGCAATCCGAAAGACTCTCCTTGCGCTCATCAAACGCTCCCCGTTCCCCACGCCGATCTCATATCCTTTCCTGGCATTGTCGCCGATTATCTCCCCGCGTGGGCACGATCCCAGGACGGAGCGGGTCCCGGCGGCGATGGCACGTTGCATAGACGAGCCTCACTGCTCCCGCCCGGATGCCGCGCTCGACTCCCTTCCCGATCACGACGAGGTGCCCCGCCTGCACCGGTACATCTTGCCCGCGGGTCGTGATGATACCCTCGCCACTCACCACAACGAGCAACACATCTACCTCAGCGTTGACATGCGGCGCGATGCGCTCGCCAGGATTGAGCGCAATCACATTGACAGCCAGATCATCCCCAAGATGCGTCCACGCCACCCGCGGCAATAATGCCTCGGGGTGTGCAGCAAGCGCCCCCGCATCGACGACGGTCACAGCGAATTCGTGGCCCGGCTCCACACACGTCTCCTTTCTTGTCGTTCGGTCCCCTTGTTCTGAAGGCGAGTTCGCGGCATGTTCATCACTGACTGAGGCAGCATGCTGCCGCAGGCTGGACCGTCCACGTTGCTTGGAGCATGCCATGAGCGATCATCTCACGAGTACTGAGGCTCCACTCCGCATCCGGCTACGGCGGATCTACGATCCACCTGAAGCGGATGATGGTGTGCGTATTCTCGTTGACCGGCTCTGGCCACGCGGCGTGAGCAAGGAGCGAGCGCAGATCGCTCTCTGGCTGCGCGATGTTGCGCCGAGCAACGAACTACGGCGATGGTTCGGGCACGATCCCGCCCATTGGGAGGAATTCCAGGCACGCTATCGCCAGGAACTTGCAGCCGCCCCCTCCGCTCTCGCTCCGCTGCTGGAAGCTGCCCAGCGCGGGCCGGTCACACTCCTGTACAGCGCGCGGGATGAGCAGCATAACCAGGCGGTTGTCCTCAAGGCGATCATCGAGGAGTATCTGCGCGGCCAGCCGTAGCATCACGCGCCGGGGATCTCGGCGCTGCCGGCACCGGGCCGGTGGACATCCTGCGCGGCAGACTGGGTAGCGACCCAGTCCGAGCGCAATAGGGCATAGAGCGCATGATCAACGCGGGTTCCATTGATCACAAGCAGCCCGCGTAGGATCCCTTCCAGGCGAAAACCGTTGCGCTCCGCCACGCGCCGTGAGGCCAGGTTATCCACCGCGGCAAGAATTTCGAGCCGCTCCAGCCCAAGCAGATCGGGATCGAAGGCGATCGGCAAGACGGCGGCGACGGCCGCGGTGGCATAGCCCCGGCCCCGAAATGCCTCTCCGACGGTATAGCCAATGTTCCCGATTCCATGCTCTCGGTCGTCATCGTCGATCGTAATACTGATCCAGCCGGCCGGTCCTTCCGCCGTCTCGATGATCCACTGCACTTGCCCACGGGCATGCGGGGAGAGCGGGATTCCGGCACGGAAGGCCAGCAGATCGCGCACTACTTCTTGAGGCACCTGGCGCAATGGCTGATAGCGACGCGCCGACGCCTCACTGCGCCAGGCATGAATCAACCTGGCGTCATCAACCGTTGCCCGTCTCAATGTGACGGCAGGAAACATGCATCTTCCTGGAGGTTGACCGCCGGCGACGCAACGGTCACCTTGCCACCACCCGGTGGGTCACCAGCGGCCTGCGATTGGGCGCACAAACGGTGGCGCTCGTCGTTGGTGCTCAGATGCCTTGTCGCCTTCATGGCAGCCGTGTACGGTCCGAACAACAACGTGATTATCGCGCACCAGGATAGCACTGGGACCATGACGACCGAACGCACCATCTCTGACGATATCTATCTTCTAGGAGGGATCTTGGGTGAAGTCATCCGCACCCAAGCCGGAGAAGACGCATTTGCCTTGGAAGAGGAAGTCCGGGCACTTGGGAAAGCGTATCGCGCCGGGGACGCGAGTGCTGGCATCCAGCTCAGTGCGCTTGTGTCCTCGTGCAGCATCGAACAGGCCAGCGTGCTGATTCGGGCCTTCACCAACTATTTCCAGTTGATCAACCTGGCGGAGGACAACGAACGAGTCCGCCGCATCAGGAGGAGAGAAGCCGAGCGAGCGCCTGCTCCCCGGCGCGGCTCGATCCGCGAAGCCATCATGATGCTGAGGGACCGGGGGATGAGCGCGGACGACCTGCGCTCGCTCCTGGCGCGCGCCCAAGTGCGGCTCGTGCTCACCGCCCACCCGACCGAAGCCCGCCGCCGCACCATTATCGACAAGCAAGCGCGCGTCTTCCGCATCATCCGCGATCTTGACGAACGCAGGCCCCTACCCGCCGAAGCAGCCCGGGCTCGCGTCCGGCTCGCCTCGACGATCGCCGAGCTGTGGAGCTCCAACGAGGTTCGCGCTGTTCAACCGACCGTGCTCGACGAGCTCCACGCCGGTCTCATCCATTTCCGGCAGACGCTGGTGCATGTCGTCCCTCAGATCTACCGCGATCTTGAGGAGGCGCTTGCGGACCTGTATCCCGATGAATTCATTCCCGTACCCCCGTTTCTCACCTTCGGCTCGTGGATCGGAGGTGACCGCGACGGCAACCCGAATGTCACTCCGGCCGTGACAGCCGCCACACTGCGCATCATGAAAGATGCCGCGCTCGACTTCCTCGATCTTCGCCTCGGCGAGCTCGCCGGCCGTATTTCCGTCTCCACCTATGTGACCGGTCCGGCACATCAGCTTGAGCCACTGCTTGAGTCCTACCGCGGCCTCTTCCCCGATATCGCCCGTGAGCTTGAGGAGCGCAATGCGGATGAGCCCTATCGCCAGGTGTTGAGCCTGATGCGGGAGCGCGTCCGGGCTGCCCGGCACGACCGTCCAGGCGCCTATACCGAGCCAGGAGAACTCGTCGCCGATCTCCGGCATGTGGAGCAGTCGCTGCTCGCTCAGGGTGAGCCACTGATCACCCGCGGCGATCTTCACGATGTCATTCGCCAGGCCGACCGATCTGGCTTCCACTTCGCCCGGCTGGACCTGCGTGACCATGCCAAGCGGCATGAGACCGCGCTCGCGGAGGTGCTGGCCATCACCGGCGTCCACCCGAATTACCGGGCATTGCCTGAGTCAGAGAAAGCCGCGCTGCTCGCCAAAGAGATCGCCGATCCGCGCCCGCTGATCCCGATGGATGTCAGCGCACTCTCGCCGGAGGCGCGTGAGGTGGTGGAGACTTTTCGCCTGACCCGCGAGCTGCTGACCGGACCGCACCGGGATGCCATCCGCACCTACATTATCTCCGCCGCTGACGCGCCATCGGATATCCTGGAAGTGTTGCTCCTGATGAAGGAATCACTCCTCGCGAGCGTTGGCGGCGGCGCGATGATGCAGATCGCGCCCCTCTTCGAGCAAGGCGCTTCACTCGCCGCGGCCCGCGACATCATGTGCCGCCTACTTGCCGAGCCGGTCTACCGGACAGCCGTCCGCTCCTGGGGCGACACGCAAGAAGTGATGATTGGGTACTCCGACTCCAACAAAGAGATCGGCTATCTGGCGTCGTCCTGGGCGTTGTACACCGCGCAAGTCGAGCTGGCCCGCCTCTTTGAAGAGCACGGCATCGATTTCACCTTCTTCCACGGGCGGGGCGGCTCGATCGGGCGGGGCGGCGGCCCGACCAACGTCGCTATTCTGGCCCAGCCACCTGGCACCGTGCGCGGCCGGATAAAGCTCACGGAGCAGGGCGAGGTGGTCTCAGCCCGCTACTCGCTCCCGGAAATCGCCCACCGGGAGCTTGAGCTGGTCACGGGGGCGGTGCTGGTCAGCACTGTCGGAGCACTGCCCCAGCCCGCACCCGACCGGATGGCGATCTTCACCGAGGCGCTAGCGGCGATGGCCGAATGGTCGGCGACGGCCTACCGCGATCTGGTCTACAACGATCCTGAGTTTGTGGCGTTTTTCCAGCAGGCAACGCCGATTGATGAGATCGCGCGTCTCAAGCTCGGCTCACGCCCGGCCCGGCGCACTGCCTCTACCCGCATCGAGGACTTGCGCGCCATTCCTTGGGTCTTTTCCTGGACGCAAGCGCGCATCCTCCTGCCCGGCTGGTACGGGCTTGGCACAGCGCTGGCGCGCGGGCGCGACACCTACGGACTTGAGCTGCTGCAGGAGATGGAGCGGGACTGGCCGTTCTTCGCCGCGCTTCTGTCCAACGCTGAGCTAGGACTCGCCAAAGCGGATATGCGCATCGCCGAGCGCTACGTTGAGCTGGTTGAGCCGCCGGAGCTGCGGGATCGCGTCTGGGAGCGAATCCGGACCGAGTTCGAGCTGACTCGCGACCTGCTCCTGGCCATCACCGGACAGCACGCGCTCCTCGACCGCGATCCGGTCCTCCAGCGATCAGTTGCGCGCCGCAATCCGTATGTTGATCCCCTCTCCTTCATTCAGATCGAGCTTCTGCGCCGCTTCAGGCGGGATGGCTCCTCAGAGACCTACCTGCGCCCCGTGCTGCTCACGATCAATGGGATCGCCGGAGCGCTCAAGAATACCGGCTGAGGCCCCATCAGGCACTGACCGCGAAGATGGCGGCCGAGCGGGCAGGGAGATTGAGCCATCGCGCTGCTCCCCGGCCATCCCAGCGCGAGCGCTCCCCAGATCCTCCCAAGCGCCGGTCAGCGGTTGAGAGCAGCAAGCGCCACGGCCTTCGGTATATCGCGGCCGGCGCCGGAAGATTCACGATGGGTAAGCGCGTCGCAGCGCCGAAATTGGCCAGGAGCAACCGGTGCTCCTCCTCGTGCCAGCGATGGACCATGAGCAAATGGACGCCGATCGCTTGGGCGTGCGTGCGCTGCCGGTCTTGCCTGGCTAGCACCGGATCGGCCTGCCGCAGTCGCAGCAATGTCTGATACAGGCGATAGATGCCCGCCTGGCTATGCCGCTCCTCAAGACGCAGCTTCGAGGCAAGAAAGGTTGATTCCGCTTGGGGATCGGGGATGGACTCACGCAGCTCGGGATCGCGGAAGGCGCGGAAGCCGCTGAACTCCTCCCGGCGCCCTTTGGTGATCAACCGTCCCAGGTCTGCATGATGATCCGTAAAGAAGAGAAATGGCGTTGAGGCGGCAAACTCCTGCCCCATGAAGAGCAGCGGTGTTTCCGGCGCAAAGAGGAGCACGGCAGACGCCACGGCATACCGCTCACGATCTATCTCGTGGTGAAGCCGCTCGCCGAATGGCCGGTTGCCCACTTGATCGTGATTTTGGATGCAAAAGACAAATGCGCTGGCCGGCTCGTCAGTGACGCGGATGCCCTTGCGCTTCCCCGTCGTCGGCGTTGGCTCCCCCTGGAAAAGGTGCCCCTCCTCAATGGCCCGGGCGACGCGTTTGAGTGTTCCGGGGTAATCGCCGTAATAGGATTCCCGGACTCCTGTGAGGTAGACGCGGAGCTCGTGATGGAAATCATCGGCCCAGGCCGCGTCGAGTCCGAATCCCCCTTGCCGCCGTGGTCTCACGAGGGTGACATTGTTCTCGGCATCCTCGGCGATGAGCACAATCGAGCGATCGGTCGCCGCCCGTGCCGCCTCCGCGAGCTCGGCAAGGATGTGAACGGGGCTCTCATCCTTGATTTGGTCAGTCGCGTCGAGTCGGAACCCATCCACATGAAATTCCCGCACCCAATAGCAGGCGTTGGCAACCACAAAATGGCGCACCCAGCGAGCATGAGGGCCATCGAAGTTGATCGCCTCGCCCCAGGGCGTGGTATGGCGCTGAGAAAAGTAGTCGTCACTAAACGCCCGCAGATAATTCCCATCCGGTCCGAGATGGTTGTAGACCACATCGAGGATCACGCCCAGGCCAATCTGATGCGCGCGATCCACCAGCCGCCGGAGATCGTCCGGTGTGCCGTAGACATGGCAAGGAGCGAAGAGGTCCACGCCGTCATAGCCCCAGTTCCGCTGGCCAGGGAATTCGGCGATCGGCATCAGTTCGATCGCTGTGACCCCAAGGCGGCGGATCTCCTCGAGCTCGCTGGTCAACGCCGCAAAGGTGCCTTCTTGCGTGTAGGCGCCAACGTGCACTTCGTAGATACTCAACCCATCCCGGCCGATCCCCCGCCAGTCACCATCTGTCCAATGAAACGCCGCCGGATCGACAACTTCAGATGGGCCGTGCGGACCCTCGGGCTGATAGCGAGACCACGGGTCGGGGTAGCTTGCCCGACCATCGAGACGATACCGGTAGCGCATCCCAGTCCCAATGCTAGGCACCACACCAGCGTGCAAGCCATCTGGGTATCGAGCGAGACGGTGCCAGCCAAGCCCGCCCAGCGTCACCAGCTCGACCTCAACCTGCTCTGCCTTCGGCGCCCAGACGGCGAAGCGCACGCCGCCAGGCTGAACGGTCGCGCCGAGCATCGGGATGCCGGCCATTGCCTCCACACGCGGCTCCTTAGGCGCGCTCACTCGCTGCACTGCCGTGCAGCAACGCCACCGGGAACACCGAGAAGAGTTCCGCACAAACAAGCGCTTGCGGCGCGGTGGCGCCAAGCTTAACGCGCTCCCCGGTCAAGCGGTTGCGAACGATCATTCCGGTCATCTCCGCGGGGACTACGATGCGCGTGTCTCTCCACACCTCCGGCCCGAGGGGCAAGGTATCGCTGTCTGGCAGCATGCCAGCGATGAGGCGTGGTACAGCCACGATCACCGCCGCATCTTGGAGCCGCCGGGCAAAGGCAACCACACGTGCGGCATGCTCGCCCTGCACATCAAGCGGCTCATACGATCCATGGGCAAAGAGCTGAGGCAGCTCACGCCGGCAGGCCAGCGCTTGCAGCGTGACATAGAGCTTGACTCGGCCATCCTCCCGCGTCTCCAGGAGCTCCTGCACGAGCGCGACACTCGGCCGCCGGCGCCGCAACGAGCGCAGCAAGCGGGCGCGGAGCGCGAAGTCCACCGGACGGCGGTTGTCCGGATCGACGAGGCTGAAGTCCCACATCTCGGTGCCCTGGTAGAAATCGGGCACGCCCGGCGCGGTGCATTTCAGCAAGAGGGCCGAAAGACTGTTCATGCTACCCACATGGGCCACCCACCGCCGGAGAGGCGCCATGGCCGTGAGGAAGGCACGACCGGTTGCCGGTTGAAGCACAGCCCGAACGAATGAGCGCAACGCCTCCTCGTACTCCTCGTTCGGGTTGATCCAGCTCGTCTGGACTTGCGCTTCTCTGGCCGCTTTGATCATGAACTGGACGATGCGTTCGACGTAGTCGTCACCGGGCACATCAACGCCAAACGGCCAGGTGCCGAGGAGCGTCTGATACAGAAGATATTCGTCATTCGCGCTCGGAGCGATCATCCCGTCGACGCGCCGCGCGTGCTTCCGGTTGAGACGGCGCCAGCGCGTCAGAGTTGCCCGCCACTCGCGCGGTAACTCGGAGAGGACGGCGATCCGCAGGCGCACGTCTTCACTCCGCTTGGTATCGTGGGTGGAGGAGGCAAGCAGGGCGTTCGGCCAGCGCCGCTGCCGCTCCACGCACTGGCGGTGAAACTCTTCAGGCCGGCTGCCAAACATGTCAGGATCGCCCCCGACCTCGTTCAAGGCCACCAGCCGGTTGTAGATATACAGCGCGGTATCCTCCAGCCCCTTGGCCATAACCGGCCCAGTCAGTTGCTGGAATTTCATGCTGAAGGCGCACCGCTCTGCCCACTGGTCATCCGTCAGCCCCGGAACATTCCGGAGCAGCAGCACATCGCGGATGAAATCGAACACGCTCGGGTCAGAAGCCGGGTTACGCCGTTTTGCCAAGAGCACCGCCCGTTCGATCACCTGGCGGTCTGCCGCCGGAATCACCGGTGATGTGCCGGATGGCGCCTGAATTGCATCCGTCTCCTCATCCTGGCAGACAATATAGGTGCGGTAGACGGGAAAGTGCGCGATGACCTCGCGCAAGGCGAACCGCAGCGCGTTCAGCGTGAAGTCTCGGGTATGCCGGTCCTGCTCGGAGATGCGATTCAGCGCGTTGGCCAGCACATTGACCTCGCTGGCCAGAGCAACGCGCATGATCTGCCGCTTGCTGTCAGCAACAAGCGCCGGGAAATTCAGACGCTCACCAAGAAACCGGCCATAGATGTCATCGAAGGTCTTGCGGTGAGCAGCATCCACGAAGAGACCGGTGACGACACGGGCAAACTCGTACCCAACCGTCCCGGCGACCGGCCACGCGACCGGGAGCGATTCGCCCGGCTGGACGATCTTTTCCACGACGATGAAGAACGGCGGCTCTACTGGGCGGTCCTGCTCACCGTGACGACGCGCAGCGTGCTCCTCGCGAGAGGGGCGCTGGCCCCGCATTTCAGCGATGGCTGCTTGCAAGCGCCGGGAATACCCACCCGGATCCCACAGACCATCTGGATGATCAATCCGGACGCCTGAGACATGGCCCTCGCGAATCAGGCGCAGGAGCAGGGCATGCGTTGCCTCGAACACAGCCGGCACTTCCTGGCGGATCGCTGCAAGCTCGTTGATGGCGAAAAAGCGACGATAGTTGATCTCGTCGGCGGCCACGCGCCAGTAGGCAAGCCGGTAGGATTGCGCGTCCAAGAGTGCGTCGAGCCGGTCGAACGACCGTGGCTGACCAGGCATCCCGTTGATCTCATCGAGGGCCTGGCTGAGCGCGTCCCGGATGACGGAGGAGCGGCTTGTCACCTCCGCCAGCCTACGCTTCTGCACCGCCTGCTCTCGCTGCCGCTCCGCCACGCGGTCAGGCTCCGTTTCATCCTGCCCCGGCAGACGCTCCAGCGCCGTGATAATGCTGAGGTACTCCTGGAGATCGGGATCGTCCGCGGCGAGTCGGGTGTCAAGATCTGGGAGGGCGTGCCGGAGGATGAGCGGGTACGTTGGCGGCGCAATGGGATAGGGGACGTCGTAATACCAGGCGGCGAATGCGCCATCAGCAAAGCGAATCTGCACCTGCCCCGCTTCCAAGACGGCGCCGTAATGATCGCCCAGCACAGGCAGCAGCACCTTGCCGCGCAGGACGGCATGCACGGGCTCCCAGTCAATATCGAACCACCCAGCATACGGGGACGATCGCCCGTTTTCCAGCACATCCTGCCACCAGGGATTCGCGCCACGTGCGATCCCCATGTGGTTCGGCACAACATCAAGCAGCAGCCCCATGCCGCGCCGCTGGAGCTCAGTCGAGAGCTCGATGAAATCGGCGAATGTTCCCAGCTCGCGATTCAGTTCGCTGTATTTGACCACATCGTAGCCGTGGAGGCTTCCTGGATTCGCCTGAAAGATCGGTGAGGCATACAGCGTCGTGATGCCAAGCTGGGCGAGGTAGGGCACGATGCCCCGCGCGTCCTGGAAGGAAAAGCCCGCGTGGAGTTGCACGCGGTACGTTGCGCCGGGCGGCTTCGGTGAGAACTGGGGCTGCACGGCATAAAGATCTGCCCGTGTTTCCGGTTGCACCGGCGCTGAACGATTTGGTTCGCCTTCTGCTGCACCCGATCGGGTGCGACGCGCTTCTCTCATACCATCCCTTATCACAGTCTGCTAGCCATGGCTGCCAGGGCTCGTGCTGTCCTGGTGACACAAGATCGCTGCCACGAGCACCCCTTTCCTATTCCGGGCGCACCCGAGGTGGCACAATCCAAAGGACCGGGCCTCTCTCGTCCGCGTGCGACAATATGACGTGCCTAACAGCCGCCCAACCGCGGGCGGGTTGCGCACGAACGAGAATGCTGTGACAACGTTGCAGCCACATGATGAGCCATGCGCTTCACTTTACGCCAGTTACAACTCTTCGTCGCGGCCTGTGAAACCGGCACTGTGACTGGAGCCGCCGAGCGGGAGCATTTGTCCCAATCCGCGGTCTCAGCGGCGATCGCTGCCCTTGAGCGCTCGCTCGGCATAACCCTCTTGATCCGTCACCACGCACACGGCGTTGTCCCCACGCCGGCGGGACGGCAGTTGCTTGATGAAGCCCGGCTCCTCCTGCGGCAGGCAGCCGAGCTCGACCGGATGGTCAGCGAGCTGGCCGACGGGCTCTCTGGTCATCTTGAGGTCGGCGTCTTTTTGACGCTCGCACCGCTGATCATGCCACGGCTTTGCTTGGAGTTCAGCGAGCAGTATCCTGGCGTGACGTTGCGGTTTGTGGAAGCAGACCAGGATGGCTTGCTGTCACGCCTACGCGAGGGGCTGATCGCGGTGGCGCTGACCTACGATCTTCAGCTTGCGGAAGACATCGCGTTCGAGCGCCTGGCAACCCTGCCACCGTACGCCCTCTGCGCGGCTAGCCACCCGCTCGCAGCACGAGACAGCGTGACCCTGGACGAGCTCGTGCGCGAGCCGTTGGTCTTGTTAGACCTGCCCCTCAGCAGGGACTACTTCCTGTCGCTCTTTGCAGCCCAGGGATTCGAGCCACGGATCGGCCACCGCACCTCACAGCCCGATGTCGTGCGCTCGCTCGTCGCCAATGGTTTTGGGTACAGCCTGGTTAATGCCCGCCCCGCCGTCAACCAGTCCCTGGACGGGCGCCCCCTGGCCACCGTGCCGCTCGCTGGCCGCCACCGGCCGATGCATCTTGGGGTTGCCTCACTCCGCCAGCGCCGCGAGCCACGGCTGGCCCGCGCATTCCGCGACTTCTGCCGCCAGGCCATCGGACCCGGTGGCATCTTTGGCATGGTGACCGGTGATGAGCAGGCGCCTTGACGGACGCCACGCCCTGCACGATGATCGGGCTCATCGCCCATCCGCTCGACGGGCGAGGAGCATCAGGAGAAGGGAGCACACGTGACAGCGCGGAGCGCCTTTACCGATCAAGAGTGGCTCACCCTCGTGGAGGTGCCGGTGCTGGCCATGCTCTGTGCCTCGCTCGTTGATGAGGACGGACGCCTTGGCTATCTCCGGGAGGTTGCGGCGGGCAGCGAGGCCATCACGCGAGCGGTCGAGAAGTATCCGGACAACGAGCTGATCGCGGCGGTCGCCTGGGCTATGGAGGATGAGCAGACCGGGCGTCAGTTCGCGGCGGCGATGCACGGGCTTTCGGCCGAGCAGATGACCGAGCGGCTCTTCGAGCGATGCCGAGAGGCCATGGCGCTCCTTGCTGAGAAGGCTGAGCCAGCCGAGATCACCGCTTATGCCACCTGGGTGCTCGACATCGCCGCAGAAGTCGTGCTCGCCACCGCTCGCGGCGGGTTCCTCGGCATCGGCGGCGAGCCAATCACGCCTGAAGAGCGTGCGTTCCTGCAACGCCTGGCCGGTGCACTGACCGCGATCGCCCACTCAGAAGGCGAAACGGCGCCGGCGGGTATTGTGGACCAGCACCACGCCGGATAGATAGACCATCCATGCAACGCGCTGCGAACCCTCGGCGCGCTGCCATTTTCCTCGCGTAACACACCGCACCAGGCTCATCGCGCGAGCGCGAGTGCCCCCTGCCCGTAGGTGCCAGCCAGCGGCCGGTACTCCACATCATGGTAGCCGAACGCGGCCGGGCCGATGACGGCCAGCGCTTCTAGCGTCTTGAGCTCCGCGGGCGCGGGAATACCCAGCGCGACCACACGCAAGCCGTAGCGCAACACCTCGGTCGTCACCGGCTCGGCCGTATCGGCATCGACCAGGCAGATCAGATCGGGCACGACGGCCAGGATTTCGCCGTCTGCCGTCCGCGCTATGAGGTTCTCGTTCTGGAAGTCAATGATCAGCGACCGGCCGGCGTCCTGATCCATCCCCTGCAACGTGAGCACGCCGCGAGCAAAGCCACCGACGAGACGCCGCTCAACGTCAACGATCTTGCCATAGAACAACCGCTCACCGCCCGTCACGCTGAGCACCGCATCCACCGGATCGGCATGAGTCGCTCTGGCCTGCAGTACGGCATCGCCGGCGGCAATCGCCAGCGTGATCGTGCCGCCGATGACGGTGCGGCGGAGCTCAGCGCCAGACATGACCGGAAAGGCGTAGCCGGCGGAGCCGCCCATTCCAATGCAAACGGCGCGAGCGTAGCGCTCAAGCACGCGGCCGTCCGCGAACCCATCGAAGATGGCGACGTGACCGCGGGGGTCGGCAATCGCGGCTGGTGCCGCGGGTATGCCGTAGATGGAAAACGTGTCCATCTGCAATTCGGGAAAGGCGCGCCCCATGCCATCGCCGTCAATCACCGGCAGGCCGCTCATCGCCCCGATGACCATCGGCGCGGTGGAGTTGGAGCCCCCGATCTCTCCCGGGACGATATGCGTCACCTGGCGACCGATGTGCTTTTCGAGCGCGCGCAGCGCCATCAGCGGCTCGTCGCCCCGCTTGATGCGCTCAACGCTGACGACCGGCGCGCCCATGTATCCGACTGAGGTTACGACCGCATCGTCAGGCACCTCGTCCGGGGAAACGACGGTGATGGTAAAGCCCTGCTTCAGCAATTGCTTGGCGTGGACCTTCCCTAGATACGGGTTCCCGCCGCCCCCCGTGCCAAGGATGCCCGCGCCAATGGCCAATCGCTCGAGATCGTCGCTTGTCACTGTCCACATCGGTGTCGTCAAACCTCATCTATCTGATCACAGGGCAATCCTGGAGCGGCCACCCTTTAGGCATCGGGCAGCGTATTCCGTGCCCGCTGTTCCCACCAGTCGCTCGATCCGAGCGCAACACCATCTTAACCCAAAGGTGGGCATGCCTCAGGTACGGTATGTCCAGCCGTAACGCTGCGGTGTGGATTCCTGCCGGCAGAGATCCCGGTGCTACGGCTTGCGGTCGGACATGCGCCCGCAGGTTTGTATCGTGTTGGCTTTGCAAAAATTGGAGTGGGAAGTATGCGCAAGAAACCGCAAGGAACTCGCACGAGACTGCTGGCCACGACGCTGGCGCTGCTCGTCGTCGCTGGAGCGCCAGCAGCAGCCCTGGCCCAGCAGGCAACACCGGCAAGCTCGCAAGCGGCGTCCAGACCCAGCCTCATTTCCGTCACACATGGTGTGGCGAGCGGCGACGTCACTGCCACCTCAGCGATCATCTGGGCACGCGCCAGCCACGGACCGAGCCAAATGCACGTGGAATACGCCACCGATCCTGCATTCACCAACCCGCTGACAGCCCAGACAGAGCCCGGCGCGGTAACGCAAGCCACCGACTACACAGCGCACCTGAAACTGGACCAGCTAACGCCAGACACCACGTACTATTACCGAGTCTGGTTCACTGCAAACCCGGATGAAGCCAAGCCGGTCCAGGGAGCGGTCACGGGCACGTTCCGCACCGCACCGTCGTCAGAAACGTCCCGGCCAATCGCCTTTACCGTCATTGGCGATCTCGGCGGGCAGGGATTTTGCCGGCGGTTAGATGCGGGCTATCGCATCTTCACACCGATGCTGGCCCTCGGGCCGGACTTTGTCATCGCCAACGGAGATCTGATCTACGCTGATGGCACCTGTCCAGCGGATGGCCCAGCCGCGGGACCGGCGGATTTTGAGAATATCCCCGGCGACTTTCCAGCGATCAACGATCCAGCCGTTGACTGGACCGACCCGGCTATGGTCACAGGTGTCTATGTGAAGCACTGGCAATACAACCGTGCCGACCCGCATTTCCAGCGCTTCCTTGCGAACACCCCGGTCTATGCCCAATGGGACGATCATGAGGTGATCAACGACTTCGGCGCACAATGGGCGTACCAGAACAAGGAGACGCAACGCCGGCCTGGCTTCGCCAACCTGGTCCAAGCTGGGCGCGAGACATTCTTTTGGTACCAGCCGGTTGATCGCGTCTCTGGCGACGAGAACCGGATTTATCGCTCGTTCAATTGGGGCAAGGATCTTGATCTTTTTATTGTCGATTGCCGCTCCTACCGCAGCCGCAACGATGAACCAGATGGTCCAGGCCACACGATGCTTGGCGCGGAGCAGCTTGAGTGGCTCAAGCAGGGACTGCTCACCTCCCAGGCAACGTGGAAAATCGTCAGCTTCGACGTTCCCATCTCGATCCCGACCGGCAGCAACGCCGCCGAGTTTGGTCGCGATGGCTGGGCTAACGGCACAGCGGATGATTTCTCCGCGCAAACCGGCTTCGAGCGCGAGTTGACCGACTTGCTCACCTTTATTGATGACAACAACATCCAGAACGTCGCGTTTGTGGTCACCGACGTGCACTTCGCGATGACCATCGCCTACTCCGCCGACCTGAACGGTGATGGTGACACGGTGGACTTCTACGAGTTCGTGAGCGGTCCGGTCAACGCGGTCATGGGCGAGCCGGGCGAGCTTGATCCAACGTTCAATCCCACCGTCGTCTATCAGGAAGGCCGCCTGTTCAACTACAGCTACATTCAGATCCAGCCCAGCACCGATGGCACCGCTCATCTCATCGCCGACGTGCGAGGAGAGGATGGCCTGCCACGACCAGGTTCCCGCATCGAGCTCGTCCCACGCTAGCCACTAACCGCACCAGCGCACGGCTGGGGACGATCCTGTGCCCCAGCCGTGCTTCGCTTTACACTCTTCCAGGGCAATCGCAAACGCCCGGAACGAGGCATGAATCTGTTCTGCCAGCAGTGTGGTCACCCAACCGAAGAGCGAGAGATCGAAGGCCGCATGCGCCCGGTCTGCGTTGCCTGCGGCGCGGTCACCTACCTCGATCCCAAGCTCGCTGTTGCTGTCGTGATCGAGCGGAATGGCAAGCTGCTGTTTGGCTGCCGCGCTCCTGGCGCGCGCGAGGCAGGCAAGTGGAGCTTCCCGGCAGGGTTTGTTGAGCGAGGCGAGCGCGTCGAAGATGCGGCCATCCGGGAGGCGCGCGAAGAAGTCGGGCTGGAAGTCAGCCTCGGGCCACTGCTCGGGCTCTTTTCTGCGACGGGCGAGACCGTGGTCCTCGCCGTCTATCTTGCCCACGCGCCAGCGGGCGAGCCAGTGGCGCAGGATGATTTGTGCGCCGTTGGCTGGTTCTCGCCGGATGCCCTGCCTGAGTTAGCGTTCCCACACGACCGCCAGATCATCGAAGCCTGGCGTCTCGTCCGGCCGTCCACCGCCGGCTGAGCGCCACGCCGCCGGTTTCACTGAGCACCCCCTGCCCTCCTGGCTCAGGTTTGCTACACTGCCCGGCGGTTGATCGCAGGGCCGGAGCAGAACGGCCATGGGGACGGGGGAAGCGCATGGAGCTAACGGGAGAGCATACATTCAAGGCGCCGCGCCAGCGGGTCTGGGAATTCTTGCTCGATCCGGCGACTCTGCAGCAGTGCCTGCCAGGCTGCGAAAGCCTCGAGCAGGTCGGGCCGGATGAATATACCGCCACGATGCGGATCGGCATCGCGATGATCAAAGGAACCTTTACTGGCCGGGTGAAGATTACCGACAAGCAGGAGCCCGAGCGCTACCGCATGCTGGTCGAGGGAAGCGGACCGCAAGGCCAAGTCTCCGGCGAAGGGACGCTGGAGCTCATCGAGCAGGGCGATACAACCATCGTGCGCTACCGGGGCGAGGCCAACGTGCGCGGCACGCTGGCGAGAGTCGGCGCGCGCATGATTCAGCCAGCCGCACGGACCATTGTTGGCCAGTTCTTTAACTGTCTGGAAAGCAAAGCAGCGAGTAGCTAGGACGGAGCCGTCAGCAATCAGCCGTCAGGACGATGACGCACAACAGCACCACATCCACGGCGCAGGACTGGCGGGCGAAACGCTGTCCGGACCGTCCACCCGGTGAAGCCTGACGGCTGAGCGCTGATCGCTGTCTCGGAGGAGTGTGCGTGAACGTCAACGTTGCGATAACGGTCAACGGCCAGGTGCAGACTGCGGAGGTCGAGGCGCGGTTACTGCTCGTCCAATTCCTGCGCGATGTGGTGGGCCTGACTGGTACCCGCGTTGGATGCGAAACGAGCCAGTGCGGAGCCTGCACGGTGCTACTGGACGGGCAACCCGTCAAGAGCTGCACGGTGCTGGCGGCGCAAGCCGATGGCCATCATGTGACGACGATCGAAGGCCTCGCCCCGCGCGGTATGTTGCACCCTGTTCAACAGGCATTCTGGGAAGAGCACGGGTTGCAATGCGGCTATTGCACGCCGGGCATGGTCATGAGCGCGGTCGCGTTGCTCGCTGAGGTGCCCGATCCGGATGAGGCAACGATTCGGCATGCACTGGACGGTAACCTCTGCCGGTGCACTGGTTATCACAATATTGTCAAGGCAGTGCGATCGGCGGCGGCAAAGCTCGCGGCTGGCGCTGAGCCAGTGCCCTATGAGGGCTCATAGGCGCGAGGCTGTCACGCTCATCGTTGCCTGTGATGTGACGACGCTTGGGGAGGAATACCCGTGAATCCGGCTCCATTCGCGTATCATCGCGCGCATTCGCTTGCGGAGGCGCATCAGCTTTTACAGCGCTTCGGAGAGGAGGCGAAACTCCTTGCCGGAGGACACAGTCTCCTCCCGGCCATGAAGCTTCGCCTTGCCCAGCCTGGCCATCTGATCGATATTGGCGGCATTGCCGATCTCAGATACGTCCACGCGGACAAAGGGACGCTGCGCATCGGAGCGCTCACGACCCATCGCGAGATCGAGACCCACCCGCTGGTGCGTGAGCGCTGCCCGTTGCTGGCCGAGGCTGCCGCGGTGATCGGAGACCGCCAGGTGCGGAATCGCGGCACTATTGGAGGCGCCCTTGCTCATGCCGATCCAGCGGCGGACTATCCCGCGGCCATCCTCGCTCTGGAAGCCACTATCGTTGCCGAGGGGCCGCACGCGCGGCGGGAGATTCCGGCGAGCGAATTCTTTACCGGGCTCCTCACCACAGCGCTGGCTCCGGATGAGATCATCACCGAGATTCAGGTGCCGCTCCTCTCTGCGCGAACCGGTACGTCGTACGTGAAGCTCGCCAACCACGCCTCGGGCTTCGCTGTCGTTGGCGTTGCCGCGCTCATCAATCTCGACAGCAGCGGGCGCTGCATAAAGGCACGGATCGGAGTGACTGGAGCGGGGGCTGTGCCGGCTCGTGCGCGCACCGTGGAGTGGGGCCTGGAGAGCTATCCCCTTGACGAAGACATCGTGACAGCCGCCAGCCGGCATGCGACTGATGGAATCGAATTCTTGTCCGATGTGCACGCGTCAGCGGACTACCGGCGGCGCGTGACGATCGGCCTCACAAAGCGAGCGATTCTCACGGCGCTAGACCGTGCTGAACGGGCGTGACCACAATCCGGCTGCTTTCGATCGTCATACCTGCGTATAACGAGCGGGACACGATCCGCGATGTGCTCCAGCGCGTTCGGGCCACGCCCTGGCCCAAGCAGATCATTGTGGTTGACGATGGGTCCACCGATGGCACCGCGGACGTGCTGGCGTCAGAAGCTCGGCAGGGCGACGTCGAGATCATCGCGCATGCGAGAAACCTGGGGAAGGGCGCCGCGATGCGCTCGGGAATCCAGCGCGCCCGCGGCGATGTCATCGTGGTTCAGGATGCCGATCTGGAATATGACCCTGCGGATTATCCAGCGTTGCTGGGCCCCATTGAAAAGGGGCTCGCCAAGGTCGTCTACGGGTCGCGCTTCTTAGGCCCGCACCGCGCGATGTATTTCTGGCACGCGGTCGGCAACAAGCTGCTCACGCTGACGTGCAACATCCTGTTTGATACAACCTTGACCGATATGGAAACCGGCTACAAGGCGTTCACTGCCGACGTCATCCACTCATTCCGGCTCCGGTCGGACCGGTGGGGCTTTGACCCCGAGATTACCGCCAAGGTGCTCAAGCGCGGGCACCGTATTTACGAAGTGCCGATCTCGTACGCCGGCCGCGAGTTCGACGAGGGCAAGAAGATCACGTGGAAAGACGGGATCACCGTCTTTCTGACTTTGCTCCGCTACCGGTTTTTTGAGTGAATGCGAACGCACGTTGATAGCCGATAGCGGTCCGGCGGTCGCATTCAGCCGTCAGCGAGCAGTCATCCCTTGCCCCCGGCTCGTGACTCCTGCGCCAGCCCCGACCCCCGAGCCCCGTTGATTGCCTGGTTTGTCTCGCCGGCGGTGAAGGGATTCGCCCAGGTCACCGGTCGCGCGGCGAACCGCCCAGGATCAAAGGGGGTAAGATCGAACCCAGGGTCGCGGCCGCAGATCAGATCCGCCATGATCTGGCCGACAATCGCCGCCCAGGAGAATCCACCGCCGTTGAACCCAGCGGCAAGCCATAGCCCCGGCATTTCCGGCATGGCGCCGATCAGCGGTAGGCCATCCGCCGTAAAGCCCATGATTCCAGCCCAGGCGCGGACCACGGTGACGCCCGCCAGGCAAGGAAACAACTCGATCAGGCAACGAGCGATGCCAGCCAGCACAGCCGGTGTCACGTCTTCCTCGTAATGCCCCAGCCCTTCACTGTCATCGAATCGCCGGAAGCCGCCGCAGAGAATCTGTCCGCTAGGGGTTTGCCGGCCGTACTCCTTGTCGAAATTCGTTCCCCAGGGGTGCGGGATCACCGGGGCCACCGGTTGAGTCACCAGGATCTGGCCACGCGCCGGGACGATCGCCCCCGCCGGCAATTCCGGCAGCAGGCGCGGGGTATAGGCGTTGGTCGCCAGCACCACGGCTCCGGCCGCGATCCTTTCTCCACCCGCTATCACGCCGGTGATCCGGTCGCCCTCGCGGTAGAGGCGCTCGACGGTGACCCCCGTGCGGATCTCGGCGCCGCGCCGCCGGGCGGCATCGGCAAACCCGTGCACGAGGGCAAAGGGCCAGAGGTGGCCGTGGTTCCGGGCAAATTTGGCGCCGAGGATCGCCTCAGTCAATGCCGGCATCAACTGCCTCGCTTCGTACGCATCGAGCAACGCGACATCGAGTCCGGCTACCCGTTGCGCCTGCACACTGCGCTCCAGGTGAGCCCACTGCTCCGGCGTGGTAGCGATATCCAACGTTCCCGGCAGGCGAAGCTGGAAATCGACGCCTAGCTCGTCTGGCAAGGTGCGCAGGAGGCGGAGATTGGCCGAAGTGACAGCATAGACAGCCCGGCCCGCCTCGGAGTACAGGGCCGAGCCCTCGCCGGTCATCCCTCCGTTGCGGCCCGACGCCCCGGCGGCCAGACCCCGCTCCTCCAGCAGCAGCACCCGCTGACTGGCAACGGCCAGCCGGTAGGCGATGGAACAGCCAACGACGCCTCCGCCAACGACAATGACATCCGGTGCCCGATCGTGCAGCGACACGGTGATGCTTTATCCTTTCTCCGACGTCAACAGAGGACCGCACGCGGCGCGATTCTATCATCCGCCTTCGCAGCCTCATCGCAGACTGGAGCGGGGATCAGGGGCAAGGGGCAAACGCGTTGAGCGATCGCCCGTTCCCGGTCTGCCATCCCCACCCCCCACCTCCCTTTCGCGTCACCAGCCCCTAACCCCCAGCCCCTATAATGCGACACACCGGGAGTGCGCCGCTCCTGCCATCAACCCGGGGAGGTGAGTCACTCTGGCGCGGATTAGCACTCGCAATCTGCTTGGCCGGCTCAATGCCCGTTCACCGGAGGACCTTGTCCGTATTGCGGCTGCCTGGAGTGTGCCGCTCTCCGGGACGGACCGCATCGGGCACGTGAGCAGGCTCTATCGCGCACTCTCCGATCCCCGCACCGTTCGCGATTGCTGGGACCGGCTCCCCGAGGACGAGCGGGCGATGGTGCGGCTGCTTGCGGTGAGCGAGGAGACAGCGCTGACACTCCCCGAGCTCGCCACACACCTGGGGATTGAGGAGACTGAGGCCCGCCAGATCGCCGCACGGCTCTACCACAAGGGGATCATCGCGCGGGAAGGGGATGACGAACCGCTGCCAGTTGGAGTATTGCCTCGGCTCTTTCTGCCACGGGAACTCACGTCGCTCTTCCGGCGCATCCAGGACGAGATCGAGGCAGGCGACGTCAGCACCACACCGCTCCGCGCCCTTCTGGCCCTGCTTGATGATGCCGAGCTCGAAGAGGCGGCCCGCACCTGGGGGTTGCGGGTGATCCCCGGCTTGCGCAGCCGCGAGGAGATGACGCAGCTCGTGCTCGGCCAGGTCAGCGATCCAGAGCGCGTGGCCACGGTTGCGGCGAAGCGCAGCCGGGACGCCGCGCAGATCTGGCAGCGCGTGCGGGATGAACCATCGGGCGCTCCGGTTCCGCTCGCAGAGGCTGCCGCGGCCGCCGGGCTGACACTGGACGATCCACGCCACGCGCAACGCCTGCGCACCGCTCTGGCTGAGCTTGAGTCGGCACTGCTCGTCTGGCACACCTACCGGCCAGATGGGAGCCGCTGGCTCTTCATCCCGCAGGAGATTCGCGCACCGCGGCCGGCAGCGCCGTCGCCTGTCGCGTTGCAGCCGGTGGCCGAGCCGCCAACGGCCCACCTGCCTCCGCGCTACCCATATGCGCTGGCTTGGGACCTGCTGACCGTGCTTCGCGCGCTGACGGCACCCGGCGCGCCAGCAGCAGGTCCGACTGAAAATCTGCCTCGCTCCTGGTTGCGGCGGCTGAATCGCATGCTCTGGAACCGGGGGCAGGATCTGCCGCCCTCCGGCTATCTCGACTTTCTCCTCGCGCTCGCTGATGCCGAGGGCTTGATCGAAACCAGGGATGGCGAGGCGATCGCCCTGACCCCGGCCATCCGCCCCTGGCGCGACCGCAGCTTTGCTGAGCACACGGATCGCCTCATCCGCTGGTGGCTCGGCATGCCAGACTGGGTCGAAGGGCGGTCCCGAGAAGAGGTTGACGTTTGGGGCGCCGAATGGGTCCCGTTCCGGCGCAGGTTGCTGGCTCACCTCTCCACGCTTGCCACTGACGCCTGGTATCCCGTTGAGGGCGCAGCGACCTGGATCGCCGCGCGGGATCCGGATCTCCTCGGCAGCACGATCACCGTGGCCACTGCTCGCTCCACGGCCGAAGCGGACGACGCGGCCCGGCGGCGCGCCGCGATTGCGGACGTGATTGCCGTCACGCTCCAGACGGCTCTGGCATGGTTTGGGCTCATCGAGATTACGGGCGCCGCACGGCAGCCGCTGGTCTTCCGGCTCACTCCGATCGGGCGCACCGTGGCGCAGGGCAATCCACTGCCAAACGACGCGCCACCTGCCGGACCATCACTCCGCGTGTTGTCATCCGGTGAGATCCAGCTCCTTTCCCCCTCTCCGCTCCGCGTCTGGTCATTACTGGCATTTGCTGATCTCGTGGATCTGGACGCAACGAGCGTCTTTCTCCTCAGCCAGGAGTCGCTGGCGCGGGCACTGGCCGCGGGGTTCGAGCTGCGCCATGTCACCGGCTTCCTGGCAAGCCAGTCCGGCACGGCACTCCCAGCAGAGGTGGAACAGCGTCTTTCGGACTGGGCGAGGCAATATCGCCGAGTCCGGCTCCGGCGCGCGATCGTGGCCACGCCAGACGACGCGGGAGCGATCGAGGAAATTCGCCAGGCTGTGCAGGCCGCTGGCATCCCGGCGCAGGTTGAAGGCGGATCGGTCGTGATCGAGATCCAAGGAGAGGGCACCGCTGGGGAAGCGGTGATCGAGCAGATCCTACGGGAGCGGGGTCTGACGCCCCTCTGGCAGAGCCGGGCACGCTGAGCCGAGTCGTAAGGTATGATGACTGGCCGTCAGTCGCTACGATCGGAGCCAGCGGCCGGCTCAACGGCGAACGGCATCGCCGCGAGTTGCCCCAGAATGCGTTCTAAAGCGCGTAGGTCATCCGGCGGAAAGGCCGAGAGCCGGCCGGTGATGTCGTCAATAAGCTTGACCTCAAGCGCATTGCGAGCCCGGCGGCCTTCATCAGTGAGTGACAAGAGCACGCGCCGGCGATCATCCGTGCCAGTGGTGCGGTGCACATAGCCTCGCCGCTCCAGCCGGTCGATCAAGCCCGTAACAACCGCGGGAGTGACGTGAAGCTGGCGCGCAAGCTCACCAAGACTCGTTGATTCCTCCTGGATCAACGTGAGCGCCGAAAACTGGCGCAAACTGAGGTCGGCCTGTTGCTCCTGGACGGCACGTGCTTCTGCCCACCGGTTGAGACGGGTCACCACCTGCAAGAGGAGCTGGGCTGTACGGCGCACATTGCTTTCACCAGTCATGCGAGCACTCCGTTCGTGTCGTCGCGTATCTGATGATGAAGCCGTAACGTCGACGGAGAAGATCTCGCTCTCTGATGGAGTGGATACCTCACCTCTGTCCATCTGGCTTCCTCACTCCTTGATTGACAGCATGCTAGGCGGCGCGGCTGGATGCGATGGCGCTGCGAGCGGCTGAGCGATTGGTGTCGAAGCTCCTGGTTGGGCTGGAAGGCGGAAGGCGATCACTTCGTTGACAGTGTGCGGCGCAGCCTCGTCAGCGTCCCGCTCTGGTGGGAGCCACGGCCCAGCGGCAGCCACGATGAGGGTATCACCCGCGATGGCGACCGGCGCGTTGATTCCAGCGCTCGCGCGATACGCCCACACCTCCCGGCCGGTGGAGGCGTGAAATCCTCTGAGAATGCCATCCATGCCAGCGGTAAACACCATATCGCCAGCGACGGTAGCGCCGGCCAGGGCGAGCGTTGGGAGATCTGCCTGCCAGAGCACTGTGCCGGTTGCAGCATCAAGCGCGATCAACTGTCCCCTTCCCTGCGCAAAATCAAACATGCTCGCTCGATCCACGCCGCTGCTGGCATAGCGCGTCGGCATGTTCACGACTGGCACATAGACGCGGCCATCTGCCACGGCAACCGGCGAGATCACGCCGCCCCATGCACCTGGCGTAACCCAGACTCCCGGCTCCGGCGGCAATTCGGTGAGGTGATCGTTATGGTGCTGGCCCACTGCCGTCTGCCAGAGGATCTCACCGGTCTTTTGGTTGACTGCAAAAACCGTGCCAGTCTTGCCCGAGCCGATGGCGACCTGCACAGGCGTGCCACCGACCATGATGGTGGTAAGCACGGGCGTATTCTGGAAGTCGTGATCGAAGAGGTCATGGGGCGCGGCATTGACGTACCATCGCACCGCTCCGGTTTCCCCAGAGAGCGAGACGAGACAGCTTGCGTAGTCATTGGCGCCTGGCCGGCTGCTGCCGTTTGGATAGGCTGCGGTGCCGGGCCATGGGCCGGCGTTCGCCACGCCGAAATAGAGGTTGCCATCGGCATCGAACGACGGAGGATACCAGAGCCCACCGCCGCTGTTAATGCGTGGATTGCCCCACAGATTCTCAGTCGTGGTGTCGAATTGCCAGAGCGTCGCCCCACTGGCAGCGTCCAGGGCAAAGAGCACGCCACGGGTACCACCCCGATTGAAGCCACGGGTATTCCCGGCGACGGTGCTCACATAGACCGTGTTGTTGAACACGGCCGGGGCCATGTCGATCCCCTCGAATGGGTTGTTGCTCAGGCGCACGCGCCAGATGAGCGCGCCGCTTGCGGCATCCAGCGCAAAGACCTCGGCTGTATCTCCGATCGCGCCGAAGACCATTCCGTAACCAAGCGCCAAGCCATTCGGCCCGATCGTTGGCACGTCGAACAGGCGTTGCCAGCGGACGGCTCCCGTCGCCCGGTCCAGCGCGAAGACGTTGCTGCGCATGTCCTGCAGGTAGACCGTCTCACCGGCGATCAGCGGCGTCGCGGTCATCCCGCCGTATCCAGTGACCGCGGTGATGGGGAAGCGCCAGGCAACGCGCAATCGCGCAATGGTGTCCGCCCGAATGGAGGAGACCGCGGCTCGGGTGCCAGCCAGATTGCCCTGAGCAACCGGCCAGTCAGCAGCGTACCGGACAAGCTCAGGAGGGATTACCGGCCCCAGCGGCATGGGCGTTACCGGTCCCTGGCGCTCGCGGGGCCCTTGAGCGAGCGCGCTGCTTGTCATCACTCCCAGCAACGCCAATGCCAAAGCGATCCTTGCGGCTCGCTGAGGACGTCCGCACCGCATGCTCATGAGGACGGAATCTCCGGCGACAGGTCCAGCGCTTCGACAGCATCGGTATTCTTCACCCGGCCGGCGACGGTGCTGCCGGTGATAGCGTACAGGACCGTTCCGACCACTGCGGCTGCCAAGCCATGCCGGGCCACCGGCATCGCGGGGAGGGTATGGCAGCGACGCGCAGTGGTATCGAAGGCGTTCACATCGGCGAAGACGTCCTGGCCACGCTCGCCACCCAGGACGATCACCCAGCCATTGACGAACACGCCCGCAAGACCCCCTCGCGGCACAGGGAGTGGCGGCAGGGCCTCCCAGCGATCGGCAGCCGGATCATACACCTCGTGAGCGGCCGCAAACCTGGTCGATTCATCACCGTTCGCTCGTCCCCCAACCGTGTAGAGGCGTCCGCCGCCGGCTGCCACCGCCAGATGCTCTCGTGGCGTTGGCAGAGGCTGCCTCGCCTGCCAGCGATCGCTGCGCGGGTCGTATCGCTCAACGCTACCGGTGGCCGGGCCACCCAGGCGCTCAAGCGCGCCGCCAACAGCATAGAGATACCCATCGAGGGCGGCGAGCCCCAAGGCACCGCGTGCGACCGGCAACGCCGCCCGGCGCTCCCAGGCATCCGTTGCCGGGTCGTAGACCCAGACATCGGCGACCGCAGTGTGATCGTCCTCCCGGTACCCTCCGGCCACGAAGAGCTTACCGTCGAGGGCGGCAACCCCTGGATGGTGCACAGCGATGGGAAGATCGGTGACACGCTGCCATGTATCGGTCTCGGTATCGAAGCGATCGACGCGGCTGCCGCCGCCAAACCCTCCGACAACGTAGATCTTGCTTCCGATCACTGCGGCTCCGAGTTCTGAGCGCGCTTGGGGAATTGGGGGCCGCTGGCTCCAGCGCAGCTCAGCCCAGTCTACTGGCGTGGCTGTTGTCATCGCGCCAGCGAGCGCGCTCGGCCCGCTGAGAAGGAGTGCCAGTGCTCCAACGATGATGACTGCCCGGCTAGGCATGCGCCTCCGCATAGCGTCGCTCCATTCGCGTCAAGAAGTCATCCAGCACGGCCAGGTAACGCTCCTGCTCCTCCACGTGTGGCAGGTGCGAGCTCTCCTCAAAGATCACCCACTCGTTGCCAGGGATACCGCGATGCACGATCTCTGCCTGGTGCGGCGTCAGCTCGTCGTACCGGCCGGAGGTGAGCAAGCTTGGGATGGTGATCTCGCCCAGCCGGTGGCGGATGTCCCAGTTCTTGAGGTGGCCGATCACGTGAAACTCGCTCGGGCCGTTCATCGTGTGGTAGACCTGTGTACCCATGCGCTCGAACGCCCGCTGCACAGATTCCGGGAACGGCACGATCCGGCAGACATGACGTTCGTAGAACACCATCATCGCCTGTTGATATTCCTCGCTGTCAGTCGTGCCCGCGGCTTCGTGCCTAAGGAGCGTCTCCTGCACATCTGGAGGCAACTCCTGGCGCAGCCGGTTGGCTTCCTCCACCCACAGGGGCATGCTCGCGGGTGAGCTGGCGATGATCAGGCTGACAATGCCAGAAGGTTGCGTCAGCGCGTATTCCATGGCGAGCATGCCACCCCAGGATTGACCAAGCAGGTGTATCCGCTCCAGCCCCAGCGCCCGCCGGACTGTTGCTAATTCTTCCAGAAAGAGGGCGACGGACCAGAGCGAGGGATCGTCTGGCCGGTCTGAATTGCCACATCCAAGCTGATCGTAAAAGACGAGGGGCCGACCGGTGCTGGCCAGCGGCTCAAGGCTCTCCAGGTAATCATGCGGAACGCCTGGCCCACCGTGGAGCATCAGCACCGGAAATGTGCCAGGGGCCGGATGCGCCAGATCTCCCACGATCCGGTACCAGGTGCGATACCCGCGAAACGGGACGTATCCCTCGGTGATACCGCTCATGCCCTCACCTCCTTCATCTCGCCGGCAACGTGGTCCGGCGCCGCCCGCTGGCACCGATTGTAGCCCGCTGTCTCCACCCCCGGTGATACGGACCGCCTCCGCAGCCAAAAGCGCTAGCCGCCGATGCCGATGGTGATGACGCCCGCGGCGACAACGCAACACGCCGCCAGCCGGGTCCAGCCGAATGGCTCACCGAGCAACCGCACCCCGATCCAGGCGCCGAAAACGATGCTAATCTCGCGCATGGGGACCACGTAGGCCACTGGCGCAAGGCGAAACGCGGCCAGAATGAGCGCGTAGGTGCCAAAGACGGCTACCCCTCCGGCCAGGACCGGCCAGCGTTCCTGCCATTCGTGCGCGAGTGCCTGCCGCCGGTGGCGAAGCACATACGGTCCGAGCCACACCACGATGAACACGAAGGTGACGTAGAGATAAACGACCGGATGAGCGTGCTGGACACCGGCTCCGTCGATCAGCGAGTAGGTCGCAATAGCCACACCGGTCAGGAGCGCTGGCAGCGAAATGACGCTTCCCAGAGGACGATGACGCCAGGCCGCGCGAAATGCAGGCACGTGGAGCCAGAGGATGCCACCGAGAACCATGCCAATCCCCGCCCAAGCGGCGGGCGATGGCCGCTCCCCGAGAATCACGAGCGAGAGGAGCGGCACCAGCAGCACCCCAGTGCCTCGCGCTACGGGATGGGCAAGGGAGAGATCGCTTGCCTGATACGCGCGTACGAGACAGGCGTAGTAGGCCACTTCTGCCAGCGAGGAGGCGATGAGATACGGCAGCACCGTTGCGCTCAGTGGCTCGCGACGGACGATAACAGCGAAGAGCGGCGCGTAGATCGCCAGAGCCGCCAGTGTCAGCGCCCAGAAGAACGCCAGAATGTCCTGCCGCTGCTTGGCCAGCGCATTCCACCCCGCGTGCACGACGGCCGCCAGCAGGACAAGTCCAATCGCCGCCATCGTCATCGCAGCACACTCCCCCTGCGGTCAGTCTCGCAAGGCGCATCACCACTGCCCTGGCCGGGCATTATCGCCGGATTCCCCCCTCAGTGGGACAAAAGTCCCTGGTGCGACCCCTCCTGATGGCCATAGCCCGTTTGGGTCAGCCACCGTACGATCGGGCTAGCCCGGACGGAGCTGCTCGGGCCACCTTCTTCTCCCCGTGGAAGGAGCCAGCGCACCCGCAGGGCACACTCGAAGACGGCGACTCTTCGCCCTGGCGATCGGCAGCAGGGAACGAGCGTACGGCACAGACCGGAGGACGCCGATGACGATTCCATGGTGGAACCGGGTACGCCACTGGACAGATGGCCAGGCTTCCGTGGAGTTTGCTCTGGTCAGTACGCTGTTCTTTCTCATCGTCTTTGGCACCGTGGACTTTGGCCGCGCCATCTTTCTGAACTCTCAATTGGAAAATGCGGTGCGCGACGCGGCGCGGGAAGGCAAGGTTGGGTTTACCAATGGCATGTCTGGCATGAGCGCCGCCCGGCTGCAGGATCACGTGCGGAATGCCTGGAACGCGGAAACGCAGCAGACGTCGCCTCGTCCCGGCCTGGCAAGCGCAACAGTGACCGTGACCTGCACTGGCTCATGCACGACGGGCGATCGCCTGACGATCTCCGCGACGCTTCCGTTCCAAGCGATCACACAGAAATTCCTCGGCATTGACCCGCTGACGCTCCATGCCTCAGCGACCGTTGTTCTCGAATAGGCGCCACGCACTACATCATCGGGAGGACAGCGATGCGTGTGAGACGACCGGAACGCGAAGGCCAAGGCCAAAGCCTCGTCGAGCTGGCCTTCGCAATGCCGCTGCTGCTTCTGCTGCTCCTTGGCACGATTGACATGGGGCGAATGTTCTTTGACTACATTGAAATGCGGAACGCTGCGGCCGAGGGAGCTACCTATGGCTCGCGGAATCCAACGGATCTGGCCGGAATCACCGCGGCTGTTACCGGGCACGGCATTCCAACTGACGCCACGATCGGCGTGACCACAAGCGGAAGCTGCACGACCCGCGGTGGACAAGGCGAGATCACGGTGACCGCCACCCGAGTGTGGTCACCGGTCACGCTGGGTGCGCTTGACCTGATCGGCCGAGACGGGACCTGGTCATTCCAGATGCGCGCTCACGCGACGATGCGGTGCCAGACCTGAGCAACACTCCGGCGGAGCGATGACGCGGTTGATGGGAGACGATAACGATGGCCAGAGGATGCACCGGCGGCGCCACAACTGCACCGAAGCATGCCAAGCCTGATGGAAACCGGCCAAGCGGGCAGGACAGCGCCCCGGCCGGCCAGATTATCGTGATGTTTGCGGGGTTCCTTGTCGCCCTGATGGGCATGCTTGGCCTGGCGATCGATGTTGGGTACGCGCTGGCGGCACGGCGAGCCGTCCAAGCCGCGGCCGACGCGGGCGCGCTAGCCGGTGCCCGCATGATCGCCCGCTACACTCCGGCTGCACCGACCTCGGCTCAAGCTGAGGTGGTCACGATCGTGCAAAAGAACGACTTCGGGAATGTGACACCGTCGGTACTGTCGTGCGAATACATCGGTCAGAACTGGAATGTGGTCGGCACGTGCAATCAGACTGTGCCCGCCATGGCGGTTGGAACGCGCGTCAAGACACGAGCGACCGTTGACACCTTCTTCATCCGTGTCCTGCCGGGTGCGCCGAAACAGGTGACGGTGGGCGGCTACGCGAAGGCACGCGTGGAGGTGGCGAAGAACAACCCGAGCGATGGTCCGTTTCTCGTCTGCGGCTTCAACGCCTGGGACGTGACGGATAACCCCTTGGGAAAGGGACCGAAAACCGGCACCAACACGGATATCCTGCTGAGCGCCTCCCCCTTCAAGATCAATCCGCAGGCGATTGGCAGGACGTTCCGCATCCACGATCCGCAGCTCGCATCGAAGGGACAAGCCGGCTGCGGCATTTCATCCAGTGATTTCATGGGACTCGCTGACCAGGATGCGAATGCAGGAAAGCCGGCGAATAGCTGGTTTACCTTCGCCACCGGCGATAAGGCGGGGCCGACGCGCACCACGGTGTCTGGCGCCGAAGGGTGCAAGGCAGGCGCGAGCGAGCCATACAACTGCGTGATGATTCTCCCAATCGCCACCAACAATCCCGCGGGGTCAAACAGCTCGAAGCAGATGTTCGTTGTCGGTTTTGCCGCCTTCTACGTGACGACGGTGGATAGCAATACTCACAATGGTCAGCTCCTCGGCGCGTACATCATCAATGGCCCCGGGACCAACACCTACTCCCGCGATCGGTATGGCACGGTGGTGGTCCGCTTGATCTGGTAGCCCTTCCCCCCCGGGGCGACGGCGTGAGGGTGGTGGCCTGCTGGCGACCACCCTTCGCCGTGGGCGCTCGGCGGGAAACGCACGCACAGAATCCGCGTGAGCGCAGCGCACCTCGCTTTGCATCCCCCGTTATGGTCCTTGCGTAGCTTGCTGGGATGATGCCCCGGTCCGAGCGGCCGCGCCCGGTGTTGTCCCGCTCGCAGCCACACAGCACCGCATGTCGCAGCGTGGTTAAGGAGGTATGCCGCCAATCCGCTCGGCACGCTCCTGCATCACGTGTGCCATGCGCTTTCTGGCGTTACTGGCGACGGATTGGAGCACAGGATATCGCACATGAAGTAGCGGCTCCCGGGCTCTGCGCTCTGGGAACCGCCGGCGCGATGCCTACGACGTGAGCTTGATCACAACTGGACCCAGATAGTCTGGCGTCCAGCCACTCGTCACTGGTCCCTTGACGATATAACTCCCAATGAGGGTGCCGTAATGCTCGTTGCTCTTCGGCTCGGTGATGTAGAAGGGAGCGTAGCCCACGCACCACAACTGGCGGCTATTATTAGGCTCTTCTGGAGTGTCCACCACGATCGGGAGGAAAGCGACGCAATTGACAACCTGCTGTCCGGCCTTGCAGCCTTGTGCCCCCTGCACATCCGCGCTGACCGGACCGGCGGTATCGCCCGTCTTATAGACATAATATTTTTCAGGTGGGACAGCACCTCGCTGCCGGTTGGCCTCCTGATCGGCAACACCCTTGTAGCTGGAATCATGTGCCTTGCATTTCTGAATTTGCGGCCCGTGAATCTTGAACGTCTTCCCAACAGCATCGGGGTTGATTTGCCAGACGCCGTCCTTCTTGATCATCACCGCCAGCTTGCCGCCGCTGACGAGCTGGGTATCAACTCCACAGACCAGGAAGGGGCCATCGCTCGGAATGCTGGCGACCTTCCGAACATGAGCAGAGGCCGTTGCCCGCGTTGTCACCTGATTCGGAGCGCCGGGCACGACGCGGATGAAAAATGTGGGGTGTGTCTCTGCAACCGTGACACGAACACCGGTGGCACCCGGCGGGATTGTCGTGCTACAAGAGCCGAGGCTTGAACCGCTGTCGTTCAGAAACGTGCATTGCTCAAGCGAAGGCTGGGCCAGCGGCGAAGCATTACCGCTGACCATTTCCGAGACCTCATTCGGGACTGAGATGCTCGCGCCAGCGGCGCGCCGGGCGATTGCTCGCGCTCCTGCCAGCGCGCCCGCGTCAGCCGCGTTCTGCATCGAGCGGCGACCGGCGAAGGCGATGCCCAGATCGGTCGCTAGCCCGACCATGCCGAACATTGCCGTGGAGAAGAGGGCGAACATGATCAGTACTTGCCCGCGCGAAGCAGTGCTATGAACGTTGCTATCCGGCGCGGGATCGGGATGTCGTGCCACCATGTGCCCTCCGAGTTGGTCCTGATCATTCCATGACGCGCATGCGGGCCTCGGTCGACAGGTTGACTGAGCCAAGACCCATCATCGAAAGGAATCCCAGGGCAACTGGCTCAAACGTTGAGCTTGCCTGGACGACGATCGTGGCCGATCCGCCAGCCACATTACAACTCCCCAGGCAGCTTACAGACACTGTGGTGCCACTCGGCACGCCGTGATTAAGGACCCGGGCGCGAATGCCTGCCGAATCGGTCGGACGGTAGGCGCCATACCCCGCGCCTTCTCGCACCGCGCCTTTCAGATCGGTGTAGTCAGCATAGAGGCGCCCAAGATCGATGGTGCCGAGGAGAATGAGCAGCAGCAACGGCAGCACGAGCGCAAGCTCAAGCAACGATTGGCCAGACGACGGGTCACGGCGCTGAGCGCCGGTATCTGCTTGGTGTCGCGATTGCGGGACCCGTCCGGACATCGGGCGCATTGTCCTAGCTCCTTACGACTCTCGCATCGAGTATGCTGTCCGTATAGGAGCAGGTCGATGGCCCAGAAGACGGGATGACGTCAAGTACGAATGGATCGCTCTGGGCAGTGCCAGCGAGCTCACCTCGTGGGTGGCGTGCGACCCTTGTCACCAGGGACAATGACGGACATGGCAAAGGATTGGCCTGCGGAACAGAAGCAGAGGAGACCGTGACAGCACAACCGGCCCGGCGATCCGTAAGCAACTGGCTTGCGACAGCGCTCTTCGCACTCGCCGCCGTGCTCTTCATCCTGGTAGCTGCGCTCTATCTGCGCGACCGGTTCCAGGAAGAACCGACGCCGCCTCCCCCACCGAGCGAGCCAGGCCACGCCCAGCTCGTCAATGTTGTCCAGGCGTTGCGAGCGCAGGGTCTCAAAGCCGAATACGCGCGCCAGGGTGTGCGCATCCCTGAGCTGACCGCGGCCGGCCAGGGGTTGGTGGTGGAGGGAGCGCCGCTGTACGTCTTTCTCTTCGAGGACCCAGCCACCCGAGAAGCCGAGGTCGCTGGGCTCGATCTGAAGAACCTCACCTTGTTATCGACGCTTGGCACACCGGTCGCCACTGGCCCGTTGCACACCGTCCAGGGAAGCAATGTCTTTGCCGTGCTTGCCGGCGGATCAGATGATGTGATCGCGAAGGTCGACCAAGCGATTACGGGACTTCCATAAACGATGGCGATCGAGCAAGGTGCACGACCATCGAGCACCGATACAGAGACTGAGGAGGGCGCGGACGAGCACGGCCGTATCGGTTACGGACGGTATGCTCGGTACACGCCAGCAGTCATAGCAGCCGGCATCATTGCTGCCCTGGTGCTGATCGGTGTGTGGCAGCGCCAGCCCGGCTCGGACTCTACTGCCGCTGGCCGCCTGGTTGGCAAACCTGCGCCCGAGGCGACGCTGACGCTATTCGATGGCACAACGCTGCGCCTGGCCGATCTGCGCGGGTCGGTCGTCGTGCTCAATTTCTGGGCGTCCTGGTGCGCCCCCTGTGAACGGGAGCTTCCGCGCTTTCAGTCGCTGAGTGACGCATGGTCGCAGGCAGGTGAGCCGGTGCGGGTCATTGGGATTGGCGTCAAGCGCGATTACGGCGAGGGTGCTCGCGCGCTCGTCCAGCGTTTGCGGCTAACCTTCCCCATTGGGCGTGACACGGCTGGTAACGATGAGGTGCTAGGGCCGATCCAAGCTGCCTACGGGGTCTCATCGCTTCCAACCACGGTGTTCATCCGTGCCGATGGCACCGTCGCGTCCATCCACATCGGAGAACTGACCGAGGCCCAGATACGCCAGTACGCTGCGCAGGCGCAGGAAGGAACGGGTTAGGAGCAGGGATTTGGAGTAGTGAATGCCAGCGCGTGCTGGGAGCTGAGTTCCGCTCGCGCCTGCATTAGCCTCTGCAGGCGACCAGTTTTACTTGCCTGAAGCTCAAAGCTCGAAGCTTTTCGCTGTCCAACCCTGCACGAGGTCGGGAAGGCACAGGCACCAGGGAGGGACCTGTGCGCTCCCTTTCGATTCCCTCCAGGCGGGCACAGGCTCCTCCCCTTTCGTCCGGCGCGCTGACGCTCCTACCGCGCTGTGGTGACCGGGATGCGAACCGGCGTCAGCCACGAGGCGTAGCGGGAGTTGCGGCCACGCACGGTATCGAAGAACACCGTCCGCAAGCGCTCGGTAATCGGCCCGATCTGCCCAGTGCCCACGGGCCGGCCATCAATCGACTCGATCCAGGCAAGCTGCACGCCCGTGCCACAGAAGAACGCTTCGTCCGCCACATAGAGTTCCGTGCGGTCAATTTCGCGCTGCTCGGTTGGGATACCTTCGTCCGCAGCAATCTGCAAGATAGACCGGCGTGTGATGCCTTCAAGAATGTCGCTGGTAATCGGCGGAGTAATCAACACGCCATCGCGGACAATCATTAAGTTGCAACCGCTCCCTTCGGCCACCTTACCCGAGGTATTGAGCATGATCGCCTCGTCCGCCCCCTTTTCTTCCGCCTCGTCCTTCGCGAACGCGGAGTTGATGTAGGCGCCGCTCAACTTGCCACGGCTTGGGATTGCATTGTCTGGGATGCGAATCCATGACGAAATAATGGCTTTCTGGCCACGGTCGAGCTTCAAATAATCACCAAGTGTGAGCATGTAGACGGCAAATTCATCGCCGATGCCACGCAAGCGCGGAGTGAGCTGCACAGCCGGCTTGTAAATGAAGGGGCGGATGTAGATATCGCTGTGTGGTGCATTCTTCTCGACCAGCGACGTAATAATGGACACGATCGCGTCCCGGTCGTACGGCAATTGCGCTCGCAGCAACTTCGCGGAATTTAACAGCCGCGCGGCATGGTCCGGCAGCCGGAAGATGTTGATCGTTTCCTGGTCATCAGCGAGGTAGCCACGAATGCCGGCGAACGCGCCCGTGCCATATTGGACGCAATGCGTGCCAATGCTGATGTTTGCCTCAGCAAAGGGGACGATTTGGCCTTGGAAGAATGCGTACTCCAGCATTGGCGACGTCATCGGCAGACTCCTTTGTGGGTTTTGCCTATGCGACTCGCTCCGGGCGATGACACATGGCTGGCGAAGCGGAATCGCGGCTCCATTCGATGCGCGCTGATTATGGCATAGACAGCGCCCTTCCCCCAAGCGTCACAGCCCGTGGCCGGGCATGCGCCATCCGCTCCGTGCTCTGCCGCGTAAGCAAACCGAAGGATAGAGCGCCGGGATTCGGCGTCAGGTGGCTGGGCAGCGTTGAGGAGAGACAGATGACGCCGAGGTTCATCGCGTTGGCAGTGGTCCTCGTGGTGCTTTCCACGACCCTGGCCGTTCGGACCAGCACAGGTTTGGGCATGACGCCTGGGTCTCTCACCACACCCGTCAACGCCAGAGGGTCTGATGATGACGACGATCGCTCCGGACGGAGGGGCGGTGAAGACGGTGATGATCACCGTGGCCGCGGGCGCGGTCGGGACGATCGCGAGGGCGCTGGCGCCGCTCCGGAGCAGCCCGCGCAGCCAGGAATCGTGCAGATCGTTGACCGCGCCTTCCTGCCGCAGACTATCACGATCAAGGCCGGTGAGGCGGTCACCTGGACGAACCTCGACGGCGACGAGCACACGGCGACCGGGCGCGGCTTCGACACCGGCACCATCCAGCCCGGGCAATCCGCGACGGTCGTCTTCACCGCGCCGGGTATTTACGATTATGTTTGCCAGTTTCACGGCGCAATGAGCGGACAAGTGATCGTCACCGACGCTGCTGGCAATGTCCCCGCCAGCGTTACGCCGACACCGGCTACCGACGACGCTACCGGAGCGTCGGTGACGATTGTCGACTTTAGCTTCGATCCAGCAGTCATCACTGTTCCTGCTGGCAGCACGGTGACGTGGACCAATACCGGTGTCGCCCCCCATACGGTCACCGGCGCGTTTGGAGACTCAGGAACGCTGGCCAGCGGGCAGATCTTTAGGCACACCTTCACCGAGGCAGGAACGTTCGATTATGCCTGCCAGTTTCACCCGCAGATGACGGGGCAGGTTGTCGTCGAGGGCGCCTCGGCGGTCCCCCGGCCGGAGCAGGAGGGCGCCGGTCCGGCCGGGCAGGGCGCTCTGGGTCAGATCAAGCGCTTGCTGAGCCTGCTGATTGCAATCCTGATCCTGCTCCGGGACCTGCTTCCATAGAGCGGCAAGAGCGGCGCTGCACCGTTCCCGCCTAGGACCTCACGGGAGAATGCGGGCATGTCGCAGACTCCCCGTCGCCTTGCCAGGCGACATGGCTCATATCCCTGATCGCCCCAGTCTCGGTCAGGCTCTGCGCCATCGTCTCAGACCGGCTCGCCTAGCGCTCGATTGGTGCGGCGATCAGCGAGCGCCACCCCGTCCAGCACCCGTCATAGTTGCGCACATTCGGGTAGCAGAGCAAATGGGCAGCACGAACCAGGTGTGCGCAGAACGCTCGCCAATTCGGCAATAGGCGATGGTCGCTTATCCGGCGTGATGCCCTTTTTGCCGTAAAACGTGCTCAGCTCGGCCGCGCCCTTGGTGCTATCCTCGGCGACGGCTGAAGTCCACGGGATATTCTCCGCACCGGGGAGACGGCCCCGTGCTGCGCGATGACGTGGCAACAGCAATTGGGCGCGAATTGCTTGAGCTGGTTAATGTGCGATCGCCCAGAAAATATTTGAGAGAACTGCTGGCTCCCGAGAATCCGCCCTAAGAAGGAGCGCAGCGCGCAGCCGGGGGTGTGGATCGCTCGCTCGCTACGTAGCCGGTGTTACTCGCGGCATCTCTGTTGAGAGTGCTCGGCCCTCCTCGATCCACTTTTTGCGCCCACCGTTCACCAAGGCGACATCTCGGTGACCGTAAAGCTCAAACTGCCACAAGGCAAAGGCAGCGAACCAGTTATGGTTGTCTCCGTAGAGAATGACGCGAGTCTCATTGCTAATGCCAGAGCGCGACACCAGCGCTTCCCACTCGTCGTTGGTCGGAACATCGCGCACGGGTTGGCTCTGCAGATCGCGTTGCCAGCGACAGCCGACCGCGCCGGGAATGTGCCTTGTGTCATAGGTGATCGTATCAACATCGACCTCAACCAGACGACATTGGAGTCGCCAGGGTGCATCGCAACCCACGCTGTGTCTGCCAGGTACGCCGGGCGTGCATATCCTTCCTGAGCCATGTCGCGCAACCTCCTGGCCGTGCGGAACGGCTTCGCAAAGGCCTACACATGCCAAACGCCGGCAAGCCTCGCCGACAGATAAGGGACGCCGAGGCCGGTCATTGGCTGGCTCGTTAGTCCGTAGGCACCGGTCCCGGACGGTGATGTTTCGTGAAGGGCGCTGACTGTGCATCTGGGACGGAGTGTCCCCGGATCACGTGCGTCTGATGCGTGCGATGGGGATCAGATTCTGCTCGTTGATCTGCGGCCAGGATCGGAGCAGGGTCGTGACGAGCCATCGTGGCGACTGCTGCACATGGCTGCTAATGGCCAGCTTCATATGTGCACTTCATTCATAGCCGATTCGACCGGTGGTATTTATCAATGAGCATGTCGCCAAATACGCCGGATTGGAATGGTTGTACAAGGCGAAGGTCAGCACGCTTTGTCCTAGCGTGATTGTGTTAAAGGCAAAGCCGGTTTTAGAGCGCCGGCAACCCCTCAAGCCATGCTGGAAACGGAGTCCATCGCGCTAATACCCCTTGTGAGCTTGGCCTTACAAATTTCATGGCGAACGGTACGCAGCTCAAAGCCAGAGAAAGTACGTCTGGAGGAGATGCGTCAAATGATCCGTTCTATCGCGCCCTCGCCTGCCTCACTGATCATCACCCAGTTCCACCCTGACGAGCTTCCTTCGGAGTTGATCGCTTGATCTTGACATGGCCGAGAGCATCAGCGATAGTGTAGGAGAACGTTCGCCTAATCTATTGAACGAGGGATCCGTTGGTCCCGTAGGTGGCACGAGCCAGACATAGGCCAGTGCAGAGGAGGTAGTCAATGAACGCCCCGAGAGAACGTCAGCTACACGCCTTCTGGACCACCGCCCGACCAACGCGCCGCCACCTTTTACGCTCCGCAGCGCTGGCGGGATTTGCAGGGCTTGCCAACTGGCCAAGCCCGCCGGAAGCGGCAGCCCAGCAGACCGTGCTTAAGCTCATGACGCTTTCGGAATGGGGCGATCAGTGGTTGCCAGTCATCGACGCGTTCCGTGCCAAGCACCCCGAAATCCAGATTGATCAAGAGAAATATCCGTTCCGCCAGCTCTTCGAGATTATCGAAGTACGAATGCAGGGAAAGAGCCAGGATGTCGACATCCTTTGCGTGGATGTTCCGCTGGTCACGTCATATTCACTACGTGGCTATCTCCGGCCACTAGATGAGTACTTCAAGCCGGGTGAGATTGAGTCGGTCTGGGTTCCTGCCTCGCTCGAGGCAGGCCGCTACAATGGCCAGCTCATGGCCGCCCCGCTCAACTCCTCAACCCAGTTCATGTACGTCAACCGCACGCTTTTTGCTCAAGCCGGCGTCCAATTGCCGGTCGCCTTTGCGCGTGACCAGGAAGTGACGGTCGATGAGGTAGTCGCCGGTCGCTGGACCTGGGAGCAAGTTGTCGAGGCTGCCAAAGCATTGACGACGGACACAAACGGCGATGGCCAAACGGATATCTGGGGCTTCATCTTCGATCAGGTCAGCCGCCCCTATCAGATTCTAGCCCTTCCAGAATCGTTAGAACAGCCGAGCATCAGTCCAGACGGCCTGAAGACCGAGGGCTACCTCGATTCACCAAAATGGCTGCAGGTCGCGAAGTTCTACTACGACCTGTTCAATGGCGATAAGCCAGTCAGCCCCAAGGGCATTCCACCAGTGGAGACGCCCGAGCTCTTTGCCAGCGGGAAGGTCGCGATTTTTGTCGGGGGTGAATGGAATATTCCACGCTTCGAGCAAGCGAAGGACCTTGACTACGCTATCGCCGCTCACCCGTATTTCGCTGGAGGGCGCGTGGCGACCCCGACGGGCAGTTGGCATCTTGGCGTGCCGGCGTATTCACAGCATCCGGCCGAGGCTGGCGCGTTTGTCAAATATGTGACCGCCGATCCCGAAGGAAGTCGCATTTGGTTTGAAAGCCGCGGCCAATTTCCAGCAACCACGGCATTTTTGCAACTGATTGAAACCGATCCGGCATTCGCTCAGTTTCCAAAAGTAGCCTATCGCCTCGGTGCCTACGAAGCCCGCAACACCGCCGTACCGCGACCAAAGACGCCTGGCTATTTGGAATTCGAAGACATTCTCAATCAGACACTCGAAGATATCCGCAATGGTGCCGATCCGGAGCAGGCGATGCGCGCCGCGGTTCGCCGCATTGACCGGGCACTAGAGAAGTACCGGTAAGCGCCGGAACGAGACAGCAGCCATGGCTCGGTTGGCCGCCAGTCCAGCAGAGCAGCCCCGGGTGGCGCCAGCCGCCCGGGGGCTATGGTACACGGTGCGCACGGGGAGGGCGAGCGCTTGGATTGCCGCCTATGCGCTGCTCGCTCCGGCGCTCATCGGGCTTGCCGTTTTTCGGCTGTATCCCATCGCCCTCGCCGCATGGGGAAGTCTATTTACCTCGAGCTACGCTGAGGGAGCTCGAGTATTTGTCGGTCTCGACAATTACCGCTATTTGCTGGGCGAGCCTACGTTCTGGACCTCAGTGTGGGTCACACTCAAACTCAACCTGCTGATCAATCCGATCCAGGTGGCGCTTGCGCTGGCACTGGCTGTCATGGCGGATCAGCGCTTTCCCGGCATCCGCGCCTACCGGACGCTTTTCTTCATTCCGCTTGGTGTCTCGGTGCCAATCGCATCTATCATCTGGCGCATCATGCTCGATCCGAATGCCGGTCTGGTCAATTCATTGCTCCTGACGCTCGGCTTGCCAGCACAGCCGTTTCTGACCAGTAAGGATCAAGCAATTTGGGTCATCATCCTGATCGCGACCTGGAAAGGGGTCAGCTTCTGGATGATTTTTATCCTGGCGGGCCTACAAAACATTTCGCAAGACCTTCTGGAAGCGGCGATGCTGGATGGAGCCTCGCCGGTGCAGCGGTTCTTCCAGATTACGTTACCGCTGCTCCGCCGGACGCTTCTTTTCGTGCTAGTAACGGACACGGCTATCAACTTCTTGCTCTTTGCGCCAGTGTACCTTCTGACAGCAGGCGGGCCGTCTCTCTCCACGAACGTCCTCATGTACGAGGCGTACAAGACGGGCTTCGTTTATGCCGATATGGGAACAGCACTGGCGATGGTTATGTTGCTCCTGCTCATTGTTGTCGTGGTGGTTGCGCTGGAGTTTAGGCTCCTTCAGCCGGATGAGGCATGAACATGCATCGCATCCCCTCCATGTTGAGGCTAATCGCCCGCCACTCCCTTTACATCCTTGTTGCGCTCTTCTTCCTCCTGCCACTCTGGTGGGCGTTCGTTTCCTCCTTACGGCCGGCGGAAGAAATCTTTCGCTATACCTTGCCATTTCGGCTACGTGCACTGTTGCCGGTGGATCCAGTTTTCACGGCCTACCGAGAGATCTTTGCCGAAAAGCACTTCGGTCGGGCGATTTTCAACACCTTCTTCGTTGCGGGCGCGACGGTCGCCGGGGGGCTTGTCATCGCGGCGATGGCCGGATTCGCGTTTGCCCGCATCTCCTTTCCGGGTCGGCGCCTCCTGTTTACGCTAACGGTCGTAACCTTTTTGGTGCCGTTTGAGGGAATTGCTATCCCGTTGTACGACCTGATCAGCCGGCTAGGCTGGGTGGATTCCTATACCGCGCTAATCGTCCCCGGCCTGGCAAATGGCATTGCCATCTTCTTGTTTCGTCAATTTTTCGCGGAGATTCCCCAAGATTTGGTCGATGCCGCCCGGCTCGATGGAGCAGGATGGCTCCGCATCTTGATCCAGATCTTCCTGCCGCTCTCGATTCCGGTCGCGATCGGCGCGGGGCTCCTCCTCTTCATCTTTCAGTGGGAATCGTTCCTCTGGCCATTGATCGCCGTTCGCTCGGAAGACTACAAGGTAGTCCAGGTGGCGCTGGCCGACTTTCAGCTTCAGTATCAGACACTCTGGGATCAGTTGTTCGCCGCCTCGGTGATCGCGGCAGCGATCCCACTGCTGATCCTGCTGCCCCTACAACGTTATTACGTGCGAAGCCTCGTCAGCACAGGAATCAAATGAGACGGCGATCATGGTGTGTGATCGTAACTAGAACGAGGGAGGATGTATGTCGAACGCGCGTCGTCCGGTTGTGTTAGATACCGATGTTGGATCCGATGTCGATGATATTCTTGCTTTGACAATGCTCATCAAGGCGCCAGAGGTCGACCTTGTTGGCGTCACCACCGTCTATGGGGATACTCACCTCCGTGCGCGCATCGCCCGCTTTGTTTGCGATGCGCTCGGGACCCCCTCATTGCCTGTGATTGCCGGCGAGCGCGAGACACTCACGAGCAGGCCAATCTGGTGGGCAGGCCATGAAGGTGAAGGGATTCCTGGCCTTGATCAGGTGAGGCCGCCTGACGATGACAACGCCCCCAGATTTCTTCAAGCGATGTCGCGACAGTATGAAGGCTCGCTCGAGATCATCGCTATCGGTCCCCTTACAAATCTGGCGCGCGCGCTCTTGAGCGATCCTGCGTTTGCCAGGCGCATCCACTGCCTCACCTTGATGGGAGGAGTCTATTTTTCTCCCTCTGAAGCAGAACACAATATTAAGTGCGATCCAGAGGCAGCGCAGGTCGTCTTTCAGTCGGGCATACCAATCGTCGCGGTCGGGCTTGACGTCACCCGTCGCGTCTGGCTGCGACCACCTCAAGTCACCAAGACTGCAAGTAGCAATGGCCGACTTGGTCCAGTTTTAGCTGAGCAGATTCACATTTGGTGGCGCTTTCTTGGGTCAAATGCCAATAATCCTCATGATCCGCTCGCAGTGCTGGCAATGCTGCGACCAGATCTGTTTACCTTCGAGCGCGCCGGCGTCATCATCGGGCTCAGCGCGGATGATCTCGCAAGGACGCTGATAACCCGGCGCGGCGAGGATGGTGTCACCATTGCCGCCGATGTTGATGTGGCGCAAGCCGAAGCGGAGATCGTGCGTCGCATCATCGCGTGAAGCTAGGCATCGAACGGTTCGACCACTGGGATTCGCGCGAATGCCACACGCACCGATGCGCTCGCTTGACACGGCATTCACGTCCTCGGTAGCATCGAGCAAGGGATGGGCTGAAGGAAGGGCGTACATGACGCGAGTCTCGCTCAAGGATGTCGCTGCGCGGGCTGGGGTCAGCTTTCAGACCACCAGCAAGGTGCTTAATGGCCAGGGGACGGTTGCGTCGGAGACGCGCCAGCGTATACTTCGCGCCGCGTCGGAACTCGGGTATGTCCCGAATGCCCTTGCCCGGAGCCTCAGCACTCGCCGGTCCTGCACCATGGGGCTGATTGCGAGCACGGGCGGAGACACGGTGCTCTCACTATGCATTGGAACAATCGAGCGGACCGCGCGCCAGTGTGGTCAGGCTGTCATTCTCGGCAGCATTGCGCCGGACGGTCATGATGGCGAGGAGGTGATCCGCTCGCTCCTCAGCCGCCAGGTTGAAGGGTTGCTGATCGTTGCCCCGCAATTGGAGAGCCAGGAGCAGATCGGCGAGTTGATTGCTCGCCGGGTTCCTGCGGTGAGCACTCACCCGATGCCCGCTGGCATCTCGTCTGTCCAGACTGACTTTTATCGGGCAGCCGTACTGGCGGTCGAGCATCTCATGGCGCTGGGCCACCAACGCATTGGCACCATCACCGGACCAATGTGGCGCAGCGCCGCCCGGTTCCGGTTGGATGGATATCGTGAAGCGCTAACCCGAGCAGGCTTATCTTTTGACCCCGCTCTCGTTGAGGAGGCGGATTGGGAGATTGAAGGCGGCTATGCCGCTACCCACCGGCTCCTCGACCGTATGCCCAATCTGACCGCGATCTATGCTCAGAATGATTTAATGGCGGTCGGGGTGCTGAGCGCACTGCATGATCGGGGACTTCGCGTACCAGATCAGTGCTCGGTTGTTGGCTGCGATGATCTGCCATTTGCTGCGCACACAATACCGCCGCTCACTACCGCAATCTTTCCCCTACAGCAGATGACTCAGCGCGCTGTCTCCCTGCTCCTGAAGTTGATTCGAAACCCTGAGATGGCGCCAATTCATGAGCGCTTGCCCGTCTCCTTGGTCGTCCGCCAATCAACCGCCCCGCCTCCAGACTTTGGACGGTTGTGATAACCCACCTCGGATTCGGATGGTAGCCTCCGAATCGCCCCAACGAGCGTGGTATCGGCTACCTCCAATAGACGGGGAATACCAGCGAAAGCAAGCGGGGTATCCGCTAAACCGCCGATTGGATCCCCGTGGTGACGCAATGGCGGCAATCTGATGGCTCTCGATAACACACCATCTGGCGTGTGCGGACTTCAGGGCCGGTACTCCCCAAAGACCCGGCGAAGGGCGTCCACGATCTGCCCGAGGGTTGCGCCAGCGAGGAGTGCGGACTTCATCACGTTCAGGAGATTGCCGGTTCCGCGCGCGGTCTGCTCCACCCGCTCCAGCGCCTCTGCCACAGCCAGCCGGTCCTGCCTGGCTTTGTACTCAGCAACACGGGCGATCTGGCGAGCGACAGCCTCCTGATCGATGCGCTGGATTGGCACATGCACCGGCTCCTCATCCTCAACGTACTTATTGACGCCGACGACGATTTCTTCGCCGAGCTCGCGCGCAAGCTCCCGCTGGTAGGCGTTATCGGCGATGGCAGCTTGCACGAAGCCGCGCTCAATGGCGGCAACAGCGCCACCCTGCTCCTCGACCTTGGCCAGCCATTCACGGGCCTTGGCTTCCAGCTCATCGGTCAGGCGCTCGATAAAATAGGAGCCTCCGAGCGGATCGGCAGTATCAGCCACGCCAGTTTCCTCAGCCAGGATCTGCTGCGTGCGCAAAGCCAGGGTGGCCGCTTGTTCCGTCGGGAGAGCGAGCGCCTCGTCATAGCCATTCGTGTGGAGGCTTTGTGTGCCCCCCAGCACGGCCGCCAGCGCCTGGTAGGCCACGCGGACGACGTTGTTGAGCGGTTGCTGAGCGGTCAGCGTCACACCGCCGGTTTGGGTGTGGAACCGCAACATCCACGACTTTGGATCGCGAGCGCCGAAACGCTCCCGCGCGATTGTCGCCCACAGGCGCCGCGCCGCGCGGAATTTGGCGATCTCCTCAAACAGATTGGAGTGAGCGGCGAAGAAAAAGCTCATGCGGGGCGCCACATCATCCACCGCGAGCCCAGCAGCCTGCGCTGCCTCGAGGTAGGCGATGGCGTTGGCGAGCGTGAAGGCGATCTCCTGGGCAGCGGAGGAGCCTGCTTCCCGGATGTGATAGCCGGAGACGGAGATGGTGTTCCACGCTGGCAAGTGATCGCGGCAATAGGCGAAGGTGTCAACGATCAGGCGCATCGAAGGCCGGGGAGGAAAGATGTAGGTGCCCCTAGCCGCGTACTCCTTGAGGATATCGTTCTGGATCGTTCCGCCAAGTCTGGCTGGATTGGCTCCACGCTCCTCGGCAACGATTTGGTACATCAAGAGCAGCAACGCTGCGGGCGCATTGATGGTCATCGACGTGGTCACCGCTTCCAGGTCGATCCCCTCGAACAGGCGGCGCATATCGTCCAGGGTCGAGATAGGAACGCCGACGCGCCCCACCTCGCCGAACGCACGCTCGTCATCGCTATCGAGGCCAAGTTGAGTCGGGAGATCGAAGGCGACGCTCAGGCCAGTCTGGCCACGCTCAAGCAAGAGGCGAAAGCGGCGGTTGCTCTCCTCAGCCGAGGTGAAGCCAGCATACTGCCGCATCGTCCAGCGGCGTCCGCGGTACATTGTGGGATAGATGCCGCGGGTAAAGGGGTATTCACCGGGATCTGGCAGGTGAATCGGCGTCTCGGGAGCCCGGTAGACCGGCTGGATCTCGATGCCGGAATCGGTGATCACGCGTTCTTTGGCGATGCGAGCTTGAGAGGCGGTCATTTGTTGTCCTCGCTGTCACGCAATGTGTTTCGCTGCCGGGATCATGACCGGCGCGTGAGGCGCTCGTGAAGGGCGATCTGCGCCAATTTTACCGGGAATGATCTTCGACGAGCTCGATCAGCACGCCGTTACCGGATTCTGGATGAACGAAGGCGACGCGCCAGCCATGCGCGCCGTTGCGTGGGCAGGTATCGATCAGCCGGACCCCAGCAGCGGCGAGCTGGTCCAGGGTGGCTTGGAGATCGGGCACGCGAAACGCGACATGGTGCATGCCTTCGCCGCGCTTCTGCATAAAGCGCGCGATGGCCCCATCCGGATCGGTTGGTTGGATAAGCTCAAGGTAGCCAGCGCCAAGGCGATAGGCAACGACGATAACACCTTGCTCAGGAATCTCGAACCGCTCGCCACCGGTGAAGCCGAGCGCCGCGTACCGGGCTTGCGCGTTGTCAAGATCTGCCACGACCACGCCGAGATGATGCAACTCGTAGGCTCGGGAATCGAGATGTGCCGTCATCGCCTGTCACTCACCGTACCCGGCGCGGAACCTCCGCTACCGGAGCTCTCCCCCTTGGGTGCCATCTCCAATGATAGCTGGGGAGGTGCTCTCCGGTGAGCTCGCGGGCTCGGTTGGTGCGGGGGAGACCTCCGGCTCTGGCGCTGGGGTGCTCTCATCAACCGGCCGGCCTTCCTTGGGGAGCACTAATCCACGTGGCCGCTTGCCGGTGATCTCGAAGTACGCGCGAAGCACCCGATCGGCAATAGGCACCGCGTAGCTCGATCCCTCGCCTCCGTTCTCGACAAAGACGCTGACCACAACCTCCGGAGAGTCAAACGGCGCGTAGCAAGTGAACCAAGCGTGAGACTCTTCCGCGATGCCCTTCTCGTTCTTTGGCCCGAACTCCGCCGTCCCTGTCTTGCCAGCGATGACGATGGGATTTTCGCCAGGAGGATTGGTCAGCGGCCATTTGCTGACGAGCTCTCCTGTGGTGATATCCAGGTGGTGATGGGCGGTGCCATCTGGCGAGTTGACGACGCGCCACATGCCCTCCCGGACGATGCGCAAGTGCTCCTTGTCAATCTTGATGCGCCGGAGCATCTTCCGCTCGAATTTCTGGAGCGTCTGCCCGTTGCTGTCAACGATTTCCCGGACCAGGCGCGGCTGCCAGATCGTGCCGCCATTGGCGATGGCCGCCGTGTTGACCGCGAGCTGGAGCGGGCTTGCCAGGAAATAGCCCTGACCGATCGAGGCATTGATCGTATCACCTGCCGACCAGCCTTCGCCCTGGTAGTTCGCGGCTTTCCACTCAGGATCGGGCACCAGGCCCGGCGCCTCGACGGGCAGCTCGATGCCGGTTGGCTCGCCGAACCAGAATCGCCGACGCAGATGCTTGTGCAGATTCTTGATGCCAAGGCCACGGAAATAATGGATGTCGCCAATCTGGCCAGACGTCCAGTAGAGATCCCGATAATGCAGGTAGTCGACATCGCCCTCGGGCTTCTGTCGCGGCGTGCCGACGTTATAGAAGTAGACGTCGCACGACTGTTCGAGGGCTTGCAGCAGGTCAAGGGTGCCATGACCCACCGGGTCGTGCTGCCAGCAGAGGTAGCGCTCGCCCTGGGCCTTGTTGAACGTGAACGGCACCCAGATACCACCCGTGCAGGTAAACGTTGTGCTAGCTTCGACGACTTTCTCACGCAGGCCGGCCAGCGCGACGAAGATTTTCAGCGTCGAGCCGGGCGGGTAATGGCCAGCGACGGCCTTGTTTACGAGCGGCTGCCGCGGGTCGTCGCGATATTCCTTGAATTTCCGGCCTGAGATGCCATCGACAAAGAGCTGGTTGTCGTACGTTGGATAGCTTGCCAGCGCCAGCACTTCCCCGGTGCGGGGATCGAGCACGACCACAGCACCGCCACTCGCATGATATTCCCGAGGCGGCCGGCCGTAGTACGCATCCTTGGCAGCCCGGTCTTCATTCGAGAAACGGATGCCCTCCTCGAGTGCTTTGGTCGCGAGCTCCTGCAACTCGATATCGATGGACAATCGGAGGTTGCGGCCGGGTACCGCGGGCGTCTCAAAGAGCACGTTCCGCTCGAAGCCCAGGCCATCCATCTCGATATACCGGCCGCCCTTGTTGCCCCGGAGCAGCTTCTCCATGGTCAACTCAAGGCCATTCTTGCCGATGATGTCATCGAGCTCGTAGATCGGATGGCCCCCGGCGGTCTGATAATCTGGGTTTTTGAGCTCGTCCTCGTTAACGCCGCCGACGTAGCCGAGAATGTGCGAGACCGATTCCCCGGCTGGGTAGGAGCGCACCAGCGCCGAGTCATCGAGCTGGACTCCGGGGAGGTCGAGCAGGTTAGCGGCCAGCATCATGGCCGTTTCACGGGAGACGTCGCGCTTGAGAACGATCGGGCGGTCGCGCACCGCAGTGTTGCGAACGAGGAAATCGAAGCGGTTGATCACCTCAACGCCGGGGAGCTCCTCGGCGACGGCGCGGAACATCGGCGCCTGATCCGCGTCGAACGTATCAATGGGGACCAGGTAGTTCCAGCGCGCCTCTTGCTTGATGCTGTCCACAAATTGCTGGATTTTCGCTTCCTCGGTCACGCCAAACAGGCGCGCCAACCGCCGGTAGACAGTGTCCTCCGAGCCAAGCGGGATGGAATCCGGATCGACAACCAGCACCTCCGGCAACCGCAGCGCCGTGATGAGCGCGCTCCGCACGCGCTTGTATTCGGGAGTGTTGCGCTCCGGTAGGTGCGCAGGGACAACACGCACCTCCCAGACGCGCCGGTTCTCAGCTAGGGGCCGGCCGGCGCGGTCGAAGATCAACCCGCGAGGCGGCTTGATCGAGACCCACTGCCGCGTGTAATCGCGCGTTTTGGCCGTGTAGTGGGCGCCCTTGATGATCTGAAGGTACCCGAGGCGCGCGGTCAGCGCCGTGAATCCTGCGACGATTGCGCCTTTCATCAGCAACATGCGGCGCGTCAGGAAGATCTGATCGGCACGCCGCCACTCCCGGCGCTTCCGTTTCTTGCGCGCTCCTGGGGGATCGTAGGGAATCCGTTTCTTGCGTTTAAGCATGTCTCGTCACTGTCCGGCGATCCATCATGCCTGCAACCAGATAGAGCGGCGGGACGAAGATGGAATTGAGCAATGCCTGCAAGATCACGAGATGCATCACGGATCCGATCGGAAGCGCATTGCCTTCGTTAGACCGGATCAACAGGAGGACAACAGCGTGCAACACGGTCGCAACAACCGCCACCACGATCGGCACGACCAGCGTACTTTGAAAGAACCGGCGGCGGGCTACGCCTCCCAGCAGCACCACACCAAGCAGAGCGAGCGCATTGGCGCCCAAGGGATCGAGCGACAAGACATCGAGCAGCAGCCCCAAGCCGAATGCCCAGACCAGTCCCTCCGGAACGCCACGCAAGGCACTCCATACCAGCAGTAGCACCAGCGTGGCATCCGGCTGAATCGCCAGCAGGTTCGCCGACGGCAAGATGGTTGCCTGAGCGACCGCTGCCACGATCAGAATGAGTGCGAAGAGGAATCGTGCCATCAGCCTGTCAACAACACGCGCAGGTGCAAGCGCTCATCAGTGCTGCAGTCCTTCCGCGCCGCCTGCACCATTCCGCGGGGTCCCCAAGCGGGGCCAATTGCGCAGCCAGTGTACCACGATGCTTGCGACAGTCCGCCACGGCGCCGGGCGCCAGTCCGTCACCCTGATAACGCAGACCGGCCAGCCTGCCGGTGGTTGCGCCCGGTTTAGGGACTCAGGCCGAGGATGAGACGATCGCGAGGATCCGCAATCATCAGTACGCCAGCGAACTGCTCGCTTTCCAGCCGGTCGCCTGTCTGAGTCGACATTGCTGGCAGCGCCGCCCCCGTCTCCGCATTAATCACGCTCACCAGAACACGGCATGGTCCCGTTGCAGCGGCTCGTGGGATCGTGATTGGTACGCCGACACGCCAGACAGTGCGCCGTCGCTGGCGGATGGCAACCGTGTGGCTCACGATCTCCCGCCCATCAGGTGAGACAAGCCGGACCCGCAGCGCGAGGCTGCTCGCGGGCGAGGCGAGTTCCTCGACATAGACCGCGATGGGAACGCGATCGCCACGAAGCACCGGTCCCCTGTCAACATCGGTGGCAACGATGCGAAGTGTGTGATTCCAGTCGGACATGCGCGTTGCTGGGGCATGGAAATAGTCTGGAACGGGCAGGGTGCGCACGTCATAGACCCGGGCGTAGTCCGAACCGCCGATGCGTGCGACGAACACCGGGCGCTGAGCATCGAAAAAGGCCAGCAACGCCGGGGGGATCCAGCCTCGCTGGAGTGAGGTGATATCGAGCACATAAAAATCGGTCGTCGCCCAGCGAATGACCCCGGCCTCATCTGGGGTGAAGTTGTCTTGCCAGAGGTGCCCAGGAAAGAAGTAGGAGAGTGGTTGCGGCCAGGCGCTGGTGCGCACGCGGAGATCGGCCGCGTTGCGCTGGCTCCAGAGAAAGCGCCCGACCTGATCGAGCCCTTCGCCCCAGCCCACCATCATCACGCTGCGCGCCGCGGCATTCCCACCTAGCACAGGGTTATAGGCGGAAAGGTAGTAGGGATACGACGCTGCGATCTCGGTCACGCTCCCGGCGATCAGCACCCCGCCAGCGAGGAGGGCAAGCCGGGATGCCAAGCGTCCACGCTGAGCGATGTGGCGGAGCGCCTCGACGAGTCCCCAGCCCGCGGCGAGATCGAGCGGACCATACGCTGGCAAGGCGTAGCGATCGAACTTCTTGGCGCCCAGCGACATGAACAGCATGAACAACCCGGCAAACACGAGGAGTACCAGGATGGCGCGCCGGACCGGTGCAGGCGGCCGGCTCCGTGGCCAGAGGAGGATGACGACAGCGGCCAGAAGTCCAAGCATGACGGCTGGTGTAGTACGCCAGAGGAAGGTGATCGGATAAAAGCTCCAGCCAGGATCTCCAGCGTGGACAGCGCCATTGAAATACACTTCGCGCCGGTGTCCTGCCTCAGCCGAGTGCAAGGCGCCGAGCAGAACGTTCCGCACGGTACCTACCGGATGGACCCACATGGCTGGCCAGAGCGCTATGACGACCAGCACGCCAGCCGCGCTCCAGAGGAGCATGGGTTGCGCCAGGTGCCGCAGGCGATCACGCCAGGCAAGGGGCTGAGACCGTGCTTGCCAGGCATGACTCGTCAGCAGGAAGCCCGCAACCGGGACGAGCACCAGCGTGGTCGAGCGCGTCAGCCAGGCGAGGCCGGCGACAGCGCCGGAAATCAGGATGTCACGCCGCCGGCGCTGGCCATGGATCGCACTCAGCATCGCGAGGAGGCTGAGCAATGTCAGGCTGCTGGCCAGACCGTCAACATGTAAGAGACGAGAAAGGCCGGCGTGAAATGGGTCGAAAGCCAGTAGCAACAGCCCGGCAACCGCCACGGCCAGGCCGAACACGCGAGCGGCGTACCAGTAAGCACCGGCGAGGATGAGCACGCCGGCAAGCACGACCGCGGCTCTGCCAGCCGCCAGGGCCTGGATCGGCTCGACACCTCTCGCGCGTAGCACGGGCACGATGACATTGCTCGGCTGGCGGACTTGCGTGCTAGCCTCGCGGGCGTAGTGAGGGTCTTTCCACAGCAGACCCAGCGATCCCAGCCACATGGTGGTCACGCCCGGGTGGAAGTATTGATAGGTATGCGTGAGCTCCCCATGGGCAAGCGCCTGGGAAAAATTCGCCGAACGTGCAAGCCAGTACGATTCGTCCGGAGTTACAAAGCGGTCGAGCGCCAGGCCACGGGGAAGCCAGAAGGCGATGATCACCACGAGCAAACCCACCACCCGCCCAGAGAGCCGGGGCAGCATGGCTCGGGTCCGGTGTGGCTGAGCCACCATCCTTATCCGGTCTTTCGCGCCCGTTCGACCGCTGTCGCGTGCGCTGCTCGCTCCAGCTCGTCGTCGAGCGGGGGAAGCTCAACCTGCCCGTAGCGGCGCCGCAGCCCAGCGGCGATCAACCAATCGGCAAGACGTGGATTCTTCGGCAAAAGGGATCCGTGCAGGTAACAGCCGATGGCGTGCCGGTAGACAGCGCCTTCGGTTCCATCTTTGCCGTTGTTGCCACGGCCTATCCGCACCCGCCCGAGCGGCCGTACCCCAGGGCCGAGATAGGTGAGGCCACTGTGGTTCTCGAACCCAACGAGCTCGCCCCACTCACTGTCAACGACCACGTTGCCGATGAAGCGCTCCGGGCCAGCGACCGTTGTCAGGTCGAACAGGCCGATACCCGGCAACGGTTCACCGTCATGGGGGCGATACTCGTGTCCCAGCAATTGATAGCCACCGCAGACGGCGAGCAAGGCCGCGCCGTCCATAATAGCGGCCTTCAGCGCTTCGCCTTTGGCGCCCTGCAGATCTCGTGAAACGGCGATCTGCTCTTGATCTTGGCCACCGCCAAAGAAAAACACGTCCACATCGGCCGGCAACGGCTCACCAATCCCGATCTCGATGACCTGGCTCCCGATACCGCGCCATTGCGCGCGGCGCATGAGCGCGATGACATTGCCGCGGTCACCATAGATATTCATCTTGGCCGGATAGAGCCAGCCGATCGTGAACTGCATCATCACTCACCTTCGCCGGGCGGATTATTGCCGCCAAAACGATTCTACCGCGCCAAGCTCGGTGAGAATCTGGCGAATTTCCAGCATTGCGGTATACGTGGGCAGGATATACCCCGTGCCGCCTTCTGGCAAGCTTGAGATAAAAGCATCCAATGCCGCGCGCATATCCTCACCGCGCTGCACGATCCGGTCGAGCGGAATGCCCGCGTATTTCAAACGGTTGGCCATATCCGTCGCGCGCAGACCCGTAGTGCTGAGGGGCACGCTGCCGGCTGCCAGGAGCTCGAAATCGACGTCCCACAGCCAGGAAACATCGCGGCCATCCGCGGACAGATCGTTGATGGCGATCAAGACTGGCACGGTGAGAGCGCCGGTAGCTCCGGTCAGCATGCGCAGCACCTCATTGAACCCGACCGGATTTTTGACAAGGGCCAGCGTCAGGGTGCGCCCGCGCAGCGAAACGCGCTCAATCCGGCCGAAGGCCGCCTGGAAGCGCGCTAGCGCCCGCTCAATCGTTGAGGGAGGCACTCCGGACGTCACCGTGGCAGCCACAGCCGCCACGACGTTGTAAACGTTGTACAGCCCTGGAACACCGACTTCCACCGTGAGCAGGGGATGCTCATGCTGGTACACACTGACCGTGAGTGACTCGACCCCATGCAGCGCCACGTTGCGCCCTGAGACATCGAGGGGTGGCCGCGCGTTGCCACAGGCAGGGCAGCGCCAGTCACCCAGATGCGACAGATAGAGCGCCTCATAGACGAGATCCGCGCCACAGCGCCGGCAGACGGCAGCGTCGGCCGCGTGCGGCAAGGACGGCAGACGATAGGGCACATCGTGCAAGCCGAAGGTCACGCGCCGGGCTGCTATCCCTTCTGTGATCGCGGCGAGCGTTGGATCATCGGCATCGACGACGACCGTTGTGGTTGCGGGCAACGCTTCGAGCGCCTGGCGCCAGCGCCGGGCCACGGTGTTGAGCTCTCCGTAGCGATCCAGTTGGTCGCGAAATAGGTTATTGAGGACGATGATCTGCGGAGTGATCCGGGCAGTGATGGCAGGGAAGGCGGCCTCGTCGGCTTCGATCACCGCGACATTACCGCCCGGATCGCCAGTCATCCTGGCCTGGCCGGCAAATGCGGCGACAACGCCCCGCACGAGATTGGAGCCAGACCGGTTGTGCACAACCCGAGCGCCATCGGCTTCGAGCACATCGGCAATCATGCGCGAGGTCGTCGTCTTGCCGTTGGTACCCGCAACGACAATCGCCCCACGCTCGAGACGGCTGGCAAGCTTCGCGAGGAGCGCCGGATCAATGCGATCGGCGATGAGCCCAGGCGCCGAGGTTCCACCGCCGCGTCCGGTCCTCCGGATACCCGCCGACGCCAATTTTGCGGCTGCGATGGCCGCAGCCAGGCGAAGATCCGGCCAGGCTCGTGCATCGCTACGGGACGGCGCTCCGCCCCGGCCATTAGGCTCCTGATTCCCCATCGTCAACAATCACAGCCACGATACTCAAGTTGTCGAAATCAGCGGCAGGGAGGACACGAATGGTTTGGGCGTCCCCCTGCGGGTTTTTCTGGGGTTCGCCTTCCACCTTGCCGATGATGATGCCGCCGGGTACGTGCGAGGTGCGTGTTTCGAGATTGGTCGAGGTTACAACGAGCTCGCCCGGCTTCGGCGTTACCGAGAGATCAACATAGCTCAAATCCATTCGCCCGCCGATCTGCCACCGACCATAGACGATGCCATCAGCCTGGCTTTCGAGCAACTGCGCTCCCACCGCAGACGACGCGTCGATCGCGAGCATCACTTTGGCCGAGTGCTCCTCAACGGCCACGACGAGGCCGACGAAGTAATATGGATCGACCACGGCCATTCCCCGGCGAATCCCATCGGCTGCGCCTTTGTCGATCGTGATGGATTTCTGGAGCCCAGTGGGATCGGGGTTCAACACCTTCGCCGTGACCAGTGACCACTGGGGATGCGCTTCCTTGACATCGAGAATCTGCTCGTATTTTTCGACCTGTTGCAAGCGCAGCTTCAACTGCGTGTTTTCCGCCAGCAGCGCATCCCGCTCTTGGGACACCCGTTCGAGCTCCACCGCAAGATCGCTCGTGTCGCGGTTGCCGATGCCATTGACGAAACCGGTGACCGGAGCGATCAGCTCGTGCAGCCCCGTTTTCAACGGGTCCAACGCCGTACGGTTGTCCAGCGCGATGAACGTAATGCTCGTCACGATGAACAGAAAGACGAGGGCGATGGTTTGGCGGAGGCTTAGTGTCGACACGCGCCCATCCCCAAGGTTCCCAGCGGGAGCGTCCCAATCCGCGGGCTTCCTTGTGAACAACGTCCGTGGCTGCGAAGTCGTGTCACCACGGCACGACGGGATCTCAGGATAGCACGGTTGCGCGGCAGCGGGCGAACCACACGAGCATCCTTTGCTGGCTAGGATCGCCACCGGGGAAAAACGCGGCGCCACTCCGGCGCTCCGTGAGGGAAGGTTGCATTCCTCACCTCCTGTGCCAGGCGGGCAATGGTAGGCTAGTGATGTCCCGCACAGACCAGGGGGAACGAGCCTCGCATGATGCAGGTGGAGGAGGGAACGTGTTCCAATCCAGTGGACGGTGGACATGGGTGGTACGCACTGCTGGCGCGCTCCTCATGCTGGCGAGCGTGGTCCAGGGACTATCGCCAGCCGGGGCCGAAGCGGCGCCACGCATTCGGGTAACGCCCCGCGCGACGGTGATTGGCACGCGGGCGGCCGCGCTCCGGTCCGCCCCCCAGCAGCGCGGCGAGCAGATTCTTGCCCGGCTCAAGCCGGGGACGCGAGTCACGCTGCTGGCGGGTCCAGACGCCAGGGGGTGGTATGCCGTGCGGCCGGCCGATGATCCGGAGGCACCGGAGGGCTGGCTGCCAGAACGCCGTCTTAGGTTCGATACGTTTGCCCGGGCGATGACTAATCTGCGCCTACGCGAGCGCCCTGGCAAGCAGAGCGACGCGCTTGGTCGCGTGCGCCGGGGTATGGTCGTGGCGGTGGTTGGCCCGCTTGCTGGTGTGGATGTGCTTGTCCGTTTGGGAGATGATGCTGGTTATGTTGATGCCCGCAAGCTCGCTCCCGCGAAGGGACCGGCGACTGATCCTCATGGGGAGCGCTGGGTTGATGTGGATCGGGGCGACCGCACCGTCCGCCTGATGATTGGGAACACCGCGGTGGAGACCTTCCGCGTATCTGTCAGCCGGGATCAGGGGGAGGGATTCTACGCGACGGCGGTTGGGAGCTACCGGATTTATGAAAAGGTCGCTGAACTCCAGTGGACGCCGTACGCTCAGGCGTACTTCACCTTTTGGGCCGGGTTTGACCCAGCCCGGTTCAACGGCTTCCACTCCTGGACGATGGACGCAGCCGGCAACGTCCTCCCTGGGGGAGACGGGCCGACATCCGGCTGCGTTTCGCTCGCTCCGGATGATGCACGGACGGTGTACGCCTTTGTCAGGATCGGCACCCGCGTCGAGGTGCATTGGGTGAGGGGTTGGGGCCGGGGAGCTGCGAACTTCGAACGTTCAGCCGTTAGCGATCAGCCGTCAGCATCGGCCATTGGCGCTCCCTGAACCAGACTCCTCGGGAGGCCACAGAGGAGCCTCCCTGGCCCCCGGCCGGTTGTCACTGTCCTGAGTTCCTAGCCCTGCGGCTACGATCAATCGCGTCCCTGCCTGCTCAGCCGAGGAGGTCGAGGAGCTCGGGGCAGGTCCGCCCAAGCTGGTTGCCCAGTTGCTCGATTTCTCCGCCCGAGCCGAGCATGCGCTGATCCAGCTCGCTGAGATTGTTGAGGATCACGATCTGCGTCGCTAGATCGCCCGCTTCCACCGCGTCAGCCAAGCTGCTCAGAACCTGGCTGATCTGCTGGAGATAGCTCACCAGCGCGTCGTTGAACGCTTGCGCGGCCGTTGGAGTTGCTCCGGCTGCCTGATCCTCGGAGAAGGTGGCGAAATCATCCGCGGCTTGCCGCACGGCCGCGACATCCACGGTCTGCGGATCATCCAATCCGAGATTCGCGATGATACTTTGCGCTTGCCGGAAGCGCTGGTACGTGGCATTCCACCACTCCTCCAAGCCCTCGCACTCACCGGATGCGGCAGAACCCGGCGTAGCCCCCACCGTAGCGACAGGGGTGGCGCTAGGGACTGGCGCCACGGTGAGATCGGCGATGGTCAGGCTGCGGTCTGACTGTGGCGCATAGACGACGGCGGTCAGCGTCACGCCGTTGAGCACTTCAAAGCCGATCGCCCCGCTAACCGAGTCGCCTGGCGCAAGCTCGGCGTATTGCAGATCAGGGAGCTGGGAGGTATCCCGGTAAACGCTCGTGCTTCTCATCCGGAAACCATCGGTGTCGACCAGGTAATAGGCACTCGGATTCACTTCAAACGGGCGGACGCCGGTATTCGTGATCGTGATGCTGACGAGGACGTAGTGGTTGCCGCGCTGGGGTGGGGAGCTCGCATCGTAATCGGTGAAGGGGTCGGTGAGCTCGCTGACGGTGATCCCGGCCACATCGGATCCATCGTTGCCACGCACGGTGACAGGCGTGCCCGGTGCTGGGAACGTCGCGCCCAAATCGGCCAGCGTGATCAACCGGTCGGATTGCGGGATGTAGGCCACCGTGGTGAGGGTCGCGCTGTTGAGGACCTGGAAACCGATAGTGCCGGAGACCTCGGCGCCGGGAGCGAGGTCATTCTGATATTCGAGCAAGGTGATCGGCGCATCTGATGGGAGATTGAGTGAGCTTCGGTCGTAGATAAAGCCATCTGTATCAATGAGCGCGAAGGCGTTCGGGTCCACTTCCAAGGGGCGGGAGCCGGTGTTGCTCACGGTGACGGTCAGCAGGACGTAGCGGCTGCCACGCTCTGGCGGAGAGTTGGGATTGTAGTGCTGAAAAGGATCTACCAGCTCTTGAGTCGTGATCTGGGCGATTTCACCGCCATCTGGACCAATGATCGTGACCGTGGCGCCCAAGGCGGGACGCCCGGCCGGCTGCGCCTGCGTGGCTGTAGCGTGAGACAGGAGGGAAGCCGTTAGGACCAGCGTGACGATCACAGCGGATAGCGCGCGAAGCATTGGGGCCTCCTCGCTCCATCGTTGCTCAGCGGGCCGTGGCTGGGTAGCGGCGCGCTGAAGTCTCGCAGAAGAGCCGTTCGAGAGGGAAAACGGCTGGGACATACGGTACACGGAATCCAGGCATGCCACAAGCAGCCTGACTCGGCTAGACCACCAAGATTTCCATAGATTTGTCCCACCGAGCCCTTCGAATCTCCTCTCTTCTCTATGCGACCGTCATGCGACCGGCTCCGTTGCCGCGAGTTGAGCGGCGTTGATGTTTCAAGCGAGAAGAGGCGATGAGCTTGGTGATGCACGTGATGAGCTGAGGGTGCAAGCGATGGAGCGAAGGAGATGCTCGGCGCCGGGCTGTGGCCGGTTCGTGGCACGGGATGCGGCGTGGTGCCGGAGGCATCAAGCGTTGCGCGGCGAGGCGCTCGGCGCTGGAGACGAGGAGCGACAGCGGTCGCGGGACGCGTTCCGGAGCCGGCTGGCCAGTGGCGATTACCAGCGCCTCCTTGATGACGATCTCCATGCGGTGATCGCGCAGGCGGCCGCGGAGCGCGGGCTGGCCGGCGAGATTGGCGCGCTGCGCGTGGTGCTGGCCCGGCTGCTGCTGGAGGAAGACGATCTGACGAAGCTGGTTGCCGGGGCCGCCCGGCTGGTGAGCGCGACGACGCAGGCGGCGCGAGCGCAGCGGGCAATTGCCGGAGATGGGTAGCGGCCTGACAGAGGCGATCAATCAGTTTCTGGCGGAGCTGGAGACGTAGGCGCAGGGGCAAGGGGTTGGCAGGAGAAGGAGCGGGCGATGTCTGACACGGAATTGCGCTCGCGATTGCAGCGATTGCGATCTGCGCCGGCAGAGGACGTGAGGCCACCCTCGGCCTACGAAGCGGTGACGCGGCAGATGGTGGAAGCACTGGCAGAAGATCTCAAGGAGATTAAGGGACGGTTGAACGGGCTGTTGTGGATGGTCGCGGGGGCGATTGTCCTCGATGTGGCGCTGCGGCTAGCAGGAGCAGGGCCGTAGGAAGCGGGGCACCGGAGGGACGTGAGGGAGTGGCGCGAGCGAGCGGCCCGCGTGGGACAGGCGCTTTCCCGGCTGCCAGCGCCGTGCCGGTTGACCTGAAGCAGGAGCTGGCCGACATCGGGGGATTCTCTAGGCTTGTGCTGGAGCGCTATCCCCTGCGGGAGTACCAACTGGAGCCGGCGCGGGCGATCGTTGAGAGTGTGACGCGGGGATTGGGCCGGCAATTTGTGGTGGTGTTCAGCCGGCAGGCAGGAAAGGACGAGTTGCTGGCTCAGGTGCTGGCCTATCTGCTGCACCGCTACCGGGAGAAAGGCGGTTGCGCGGTTCTCGCGGCGCCGACGTTCCAGCCGCAGGCGATGATCAGCCGCGACCGGTTGCTGGACCGGCTGGCGAATCCCATCTCCGGCCGGTGGGTGCATGCCCGTGATGGCTACATCGTCGAGGTCGGCAGAGCATCGGTGCGCTTTCTCTCGGCGCAGCCGGGCGCCAACGCGCGCGGGCAGACGGCGGACTTGCTGCTGGTAGCGAACGAGGCGCAGGACATCAAGCCGGAGGTGTGGGACGCCGTCTTCGATCCGATGGCCGCCAGCACGAACGCCACCACAGTGTTTCTCGGCACCGTCTGGAGCCGGGACACGCTCCTGGCGCGGCAGATGCGGCACTTGGAGGCGTTAGAGCGGCAGGACGGCATTCAGCGGGTATGGCGGGTGCCATGGGAGCGGGTGGAGCAGGCGCTCCCGAAGTACGGTGAGCGGGTGCGGGCGCGCATGGCGCAGCTTGGGGCGACGCACCCCTTCATCCGCACGGAGTATTGCCTAGAGGAGCTGGAGGCAGAGGGTGGTCTCTTCCCGCCGCAGCGGCTGGCGCAGATGCAGGGGGACCACTCGCGCCGGCACCGCGCCGAGCCGGGCAAGCGCTACGCGCTTCTGATTGATGTTGCGGGCGAAGAGGAAGCCGGAACGGGTCCGCTGGCCTTCGCCAGTGAGGGGCGGCGGGACAGCACGGCGCTGACGGTGGTCGAGATCGCGGACCAGGAAGGCACGGGTTCCTCCCCTACCAGGCGGATGCTGCCGGTCTATCGTGTTGTCGATCGGATGGCGTGGACGGGCGCGAAGCACACGGCGCTGTACACGCAGATTGTGGATCTGGCGCGCACGGTGTGGAAAGCGAGCGCGGTGGTGGTGGATGCGACGGGGATTGGGGCGGGGCTGGCCTCATTCCTGGCCGCGGAGCTCGGCGAGCGCCGGGCGGGGCAGCCGACGGTGCGGGTCATTCCGTTCGTCTTCACTGCGGCGAGCAAAAGCGCCCTCGGCTGGGACTTCCTGGCGCTGATTGATTCCGGCCGCTTCAAAGAGTACGCGGACGACTCGGCGGCCGGGACGCCAGAGGGGCGGCTGACAGCGCTCTACTGGCAGCAACTGCGCGCGACGACCTACGAGACGGCGCCGGGTCCGGGCAAGCTGCTGCGGTGGGGTGTATCCGATGGGCGCGGACACGACGATCTGGTGCTGAGCGCGGCGCTGGCGGCGGTGCTGGACAGTGTGGACTGGCGGCCGCGGCGGGCGGTGGGGCGGTGACGAGAACAGTGCGGTCCTCAGCCTGGTGCTGGCGTGGCGGCTGGCGGTGCCTGCTCCTCCGCCAGGCCCGCGGCCAGGAAGAGCGAGACCTGGGTCCGGCCCGGATCGGCTGGATCCGGCGCCAGGTAGGCGATGCCGCTCAGGCCGGAGCCGTGCTGCTCCCGCAGCCCGACAATCAGCGCCCCATCCGCCCACCGTGGCCCGCCGATCTCGCCGCAGGCGACGTCGGTGCCCATCTTGTCGTGGCTGGCGTGGACGTCGATGGCGTGGTCTGCGGCCAGCAATTGATCGAGCGCGACGGCGATGACGCTGTAAGAGGCCTCGACCATGGTCGCCGCCTCCGCCCCCTCATGCGGAGCGCTTGGTACCGTGAGGTCGGTCAGGTTGTAGCGGGGTTGGCGGCTGAGGTCAGCGCAGGTGCCCCGGTGGACGTGGGCCGGGCGGCCGCCGGCGGAGGGTGGCGGCGTCTCTTGCGTGGCGGCGGTTGGCTCCTCGGCGGGTTTCTCGGTCGGTTCGAGAACCGGCTCCTGCTGTAGCAGGTTGAGGAACCCGGCAGAGGGTGGGATGCCATCGGTGATCGGCTGGGGTGGGGTCTGGACCTCCTGTGGGTTCAGGCGCGGGAGGTAGCCGCCGGGGGCCGTTGACACGTCCTCGGTGACGACAACCGTGGTGCCGTACGGGACCCCGACCGTGCAGCCGGCGGTCGGCGCGCCCGCTGCGTAGAGCTGTGTCACGCAGGTGCCGAGCACCTCGCCCGTCGCGGCGTCGGTCACGGTGAAGGCCACCCCGACCCCGGGGTCGCACACTTCCATTCCGGCTGTGCCGAAGGCCATGCTAATGCCGATCTCCTCCGGCTCAGCTCGCGGCAGCTCTGTGCAGTTGACTTTGATGATGGGCAGATCGAACTGATCGTCCCCATCCTCCGCCTCGGTCCCTGGGCCGCCCGTCACCGCTAGCCCGAGCATCAACGCCCATGCGGCTACCATCGCCACCGTTCGGGTGAACCGTGTCACGTCGTTGCCTCCCTCTCTGCTCGTCGACGGAGCGCCACCCTCGGGCGCCGGCGCGCGGCGGCGCGCTCGATCCCAAACCGTACAACGATGGGCCACCTCACGAGGTTTCGGATGGGTACTAAGCTCGGCGCTGCTCTAATGGATGTCACCGGAACGGGGCTCGTGTCGATAGTCACAACAGATGCTGCAGAAGCGGCGACTGCGGACAGCGGGCACACATGGCCCCGTTCAACCGCAGGAACGTACTGCAGGGAACTAGGAGGTCAGTCTATCGAACATTCGCCGCGCCATCGGAAGGAACCGGCTTCAACCCGGCCAACCCCCGTCCGTTCTCGAACTAGAGAGGTGCATCCATGGTTGACATGACGAGTATCGTCTGGGGTGGCGTTCCCGCTCCTGTGACGTTCGGATTCCAAGCTCCCTCAGGAAACTGCGATCTGTATGGATACGGTGCGAACTACTGCCTCCCCGGCTGCAATCACACCGGAATCGACATCGGCCTTGCATTCGGCACGACGCTGTATGCTGTCGCCGACGGAGAGATCACCTGCGCCGGAACTGGCGTGGGTCCGGGGGCCGAAGGGATCGGCTGCGGAGCCTTTAACTGCATCGACGCCGCGGGGAACATCTGCGGAGCTGGCCGCGTCGAATTGCTGCTCGACGACGGCACCGTTGCCATTTACGGTCACTGCTCCGCGGCGCTTGTCAGCGTGGGGCAACGGATCAGGAGAGGCGAGCCGATCGCCCGGCCCGGTGAGCAGAACGGGCCGCATCTGCACTTCGAGCAGCGCGTGCGCAGTAGCGCCTGCGCCGCAGGGTACGCCATCGTTGACCCCGAACCGCTGCTGACGGCTGGCGGTGCTCCATCCCCCGGATTTGTGGTGGGCGACACCCTCGCCGTGGATGCCAGCGATGGGCTCAATCTCCGGGAAGGACCGGGCTTGAGTTATCCCCTCATCACCACCATGCCCTGGAACCGCAAGGCGATCGTCGTCAGCGGCCCAACCGTTGCCGACGGCTACCACTGGTACCAGCTCGAGACCCGCCACGGGCGCGGCTGGGCGGCGGGCCAGTTCATGAAAAGAGTCACCCTCCGGGAGTACCTGCACAACCCGACCGCTAACTCCAGCCTCAGCTCCATTGTTCCCAACCGGCAGCAGACGACCTTGGAGCGAGTGGACCTCGCGGGCAGCTACCGGGTCAAAGTGATCAACCCGGGAACGGGGACGATGGAAGGGGTGCGCTACGAGTCGCTCCGCGGGCTGGCCATGACCGGTCAACAGTATTTCGGCGGCCTCTTCCACCAGCTCTAAGGCACCCCGGGTGATGTCCTCGACTACGTGCGCGTCTCGATCTTCTATACCGATGGCACCGGGTCCCATTCGCCACCGTACCGCGTCACCCTGGATGGCACCTGGCAGCATGTCGTTCCCTTCCACGTCGCTTCCGACCCCGCCAAGACGATCGACTGGGTCGCGATCCGCGCCATCCGCAACAGCCCGGACGCGATGGTCTTCTATACCGACAACGCCTCGGTCGTTGAGTTGTAGCGAGGTGGGAGTGAGGGGTTAGGGGTTGGGGGCCGTAGGGAAGGCACCTGCGGCCTGCCAAAGGAGTGAAGGGGCGGGGGTCGGAAGATGGATTAGGGATGAGGGGCTAGGGCAGGAGCTTGTCGAGGCACGTTCAAAACGCGCCCGAAGGCGAGCCAGGAGTCAGGAAGGACACGCACATGCCCTTTCGAGGAACGGGAAGGAAGAACGTGAGGGAGGAGCGCATGGCATTCGAAGGAGCTGAGCCGGCGGTGCTGGCGAGGAGTCAGGAGGCAGGAGTCGTGAGTGAGGGTGAGGAACGGGCGCCGGTGGGCGGTGGGGATCTCGCGGTGGTGCGGGAGTTGATTTTGCGAGCCCATCCGGACGTGGTGCCTGATTTAGTGCAGGGTGCGAGTGTCGCGGAGCTTGTGGCGAGCGTGGATGCGGCGCGGGCGGCGTACCAGGCGATAGCGCAACAGGTGCAAGCGCGGATACGTGCCGGCGAGACGCCGGCGCTCCCGGGCAAGGGTGCTGGCGAGACGCCGACGCTCCCGGGCAAGGGGGCCAGTGAGGCGCTGGAGTTCCCGGACAAAGGTGCTCGTGAGACGGCGGAGGGAGCGCCGCCGAAGGTGCCAGCGGGTGGCGGTGTGGCAGTGGTGGATCTGGACGCGCTCCCGACGGCGGAGAAGCTGAAGCGGGGAGTAGCCTTCAGCCGTCAGCCGTCAGCATTCAGTGGTCGCTCCTGATGGCTGACTGCTGATGGCTGATTGCTGATGGCTGATGGCTGAGGGAAGGGAGTAGGCCGGTATGGCGCTGACGAAGGTTGAGGCCGCGAAGCTGAGCAACGATCTGCTGCTGCGCGGGGTGATTGAGACGATTGTGAAGGAGAGCGTGCTGTTGCAGATGCTCCCCTTCATGGAGGTGACGGGCACGGCGGTCACGTACAACCGTGAGGCGACGATGCCCGCGGCGACGTTCTACGACGTGGGCGACACGTGGTCTGAAGCCACGCCGACCTTCACTCAGGTCACTGCTACGCTCAAGATTCTGGGCGGCGATGCGGACATCGATAACTTTCTCGCGGCTACCTACGCAGACACGAACGACATTGAGGCGGAGATCATCGGGCTGCGGGCAAAGGCCGTGGCGCACAAGTTCTCTGATGCCTTCTTCAACGGCGACTCGGGCACGGATCCGAAGTCCTTTGATGGGCTCACCAAGGTGCTGACCGGGACGAGCCAGGAGATTACGGCGGGGACGAACGGGGCGCAGCTCACCTTGGACATGATGGACCAGCTCATCGACCTGGTGATGCCGGTGAAGCCGGACGCGCTCTTCATGTCTCGCCGGACGCGCCGGAAGCTGAAGAGTCTGCGCCGGTCGAGTGGCACGATCCTGGAGACGGAAATTAACCAGTTCGGGCAGCGGATCGAGAGCTACGACGGCATTCCGGTGATCGTGGACGACTTCATTAGCGATGCCCAGACGCAGGGCACGAGCAGCAATTGCTCCAGCGTCTACGCGGTGAAGTTCGGCCAGGGTATCGGCGTGATGGGTCTGGAGCACGGCGGTATTCAAGTTGAGCCGGTGGGCGAGCTTGAGACGAAGGATGCGACGCGCTGGCGGATCAAGTGGTACACGGGGCTCGCGGTGTTCTCCATGCTCGGGGTAGCGCGGATCAAGGGCATCCTGCCGTAGGTGTGGCGCCAGGGGAGAGCGCCGTGTCTGTCCGCTTTGGGCGGCCACAGGTGACGCCCCGACGATGTCCGGCGGGCAGGACGCGGGTCCGAGGGAGGGCACCGGTCCGGGGAGGGCGCTGGTCCGGGGGAGGGCGCAGGTCCCTCCCCTACGGGAGGTGGGCAGGGGAGGAGCCGGCCGGGCGATGAGGGGAGAGCGGGGGATCGGATTGCAAAAATCGGGTCCACGGCGCAGCGAGCGCGTCGTCGGCCGGCCCTTACCCGGTAACCGCGGCGACAATGGCATTGGTGAGCCTACCCCACCGGGGAACGTCGCTGGTCCAGCCCGTGGCGACATCGCGATTCGCCAGCACGGCTAGGGCAATCCCAGTGACAGGATCGGCAGCGAGCAAGCACCCGCTCCGTCCCATCTCGAAGCATGTCCGGGCCGAGGTGAGATCGCCGGTGATGTGCGCCAGCGCATCCCCCTTGATGCTCCAGCCAAGACCAAAGGCGGTGTACGGTCCGTCCTCCGGCGGCAGACCATGTGTCTGGCTTGCTGTCATCGCCGCGACCGTTGCCGCCGAGAGCACGCGCATCCCTTCGGGCGTGGCTCCGCCGCTCACGATGATACTGGCGAACCGGACGAGATCCCGCGCTGTGGAGAAGAGTCCGGCAGCAGGGGAGCCGAGCGTGCGCCCGTAGTCCGTGTTGAAGATTCGCCCGTGCCCGTAGCGCCGGGCAACGCGGTCCGCAACGCCGGGAGGCACTTGCACGAAGGTCTCGTGCAACCCGAGCGGCGCAAGCACCTCGGCTTGCAGCACTGCCGGGAACGGTTGCCCGGTGACCGCCGCCGCGAGCGCTGCCGCGATCCAATACCCGGGCTGAGACGGTATCACCCGCTCGCCAGGACCGGCTGCGAGTGGCAGGCGCGCGGCGGAGGCAACGAACCGGTCGAAATCAGCCATCTCCGACCAGAGCGCTTCCTCGGCCGGATCGGTGGCTGGAAACCCGGCGGTGTGGGACAGGAGCTGCCGGAGCGTGAGCTCGCGCTTGTCCGGCGTGGCCAGCGCCGGGAGGGTGCGCCGCACCGGCTCATCGAGCCCGATCAGCCCTCGCTCCACCAGCCGCATGAGCGCCGTCGCGGTGAAGACTCGCGTGATCGTGTCAACCGAGAAGAGCGTGCCGGCGCCGACCGGCCGGCCGCTGCCAGCCGCCTGCTTTCCGCCGTACCACTCACCGATCAAGGCGCCGTGACGAGCGACGGCAATCGCCACACCCGGCACAACGCCATCCCGCACCCACCCGGCGGCGATGCCCCAGGCCCGGTCAAGCGGCACCAGCATCCACCCTTGCGCCCTGCGCCGCGGGAGCACGCTGTGCCTGCTCAGCGACCGCTCGAATCGCTTCTATGGCCCGCTCGCAGTCGGCCCGGCTCACATCCAGGTGCGTCACGATCCGGATGGTCGAGGCGTCAATGTAGGGGCTGACGCGCACATCGTAGTCGCGCAGCAGGCGACCGGCGAATTCCCGCGCTGTCATGCCCGTGCCAGCGACGCTGAAAATGACGATGTTGGTCTCGACTGGCCCGCGGACAAGCTGGATGCCGGGGATGGTCGCCAGTCCTGCCTCGATCAGCTTGGCATTGGCGTGATCCTCGGCCAGACGGTCAACGTGGTAGCGCAGCGCGTAGACACCGCCGGCGGCGATGATCCCGGCCTGGCGCATCGCGCCCCCCAGCCGGTGCTTCCAGAGCCGTGCTTCTTCGATGAAGCTGCGCGTGCCCGCCAGCACCGCGCCAACTGGCGCGCCCAGACCCTTGGAAAGATCAATCCAGACCGAATCGACGTACGAGCTGAACTCCCGCGCCGAGATCCCGCTGGCAACGACCGCGTTCATCAGGCGCGCGCCATCCATGTGCATGCGGATCCCGTGCTCGTCAGCGAAGGCGCGCAATTCCGCCAGCCGCTCCACCGGCCAGACCTTCCCTCCCCCCTGATTCGACGTGTTCTCGACGGAGATGAGGGATGTCCGCGAGCGGTGGGTATCGCCGGGGGTGTACTCCGCCCGCACCTGCTCGACGGTGAAGACGCCGCGCTCGCCGTTGACCGTTCGCAGCAGCACCCCGGCGATGACGGCCGGGCCGCTCCCCTCGGCGATGTTCGGGTGGGCAGTCCGGTCGCAGATGACCGCCTCGCCCCGGCGGCAATGCACGGCGAAGGCGATCGCGTTGCACATCGTCCCCGACGGCAGGAAGAGCGCCGCCTCCTTGCCGGTGAGCTCCGCTACCATCTCCTGGAGCTCATTGACCGTTGGATCCTCCCGCAGTTGCTCGTCGCCGACGGGCGCTTCCGCCATAAACCGGCGCATTGCGGGCGTTGGCCTGGTCGCGGTATCGCTTGAGAGATCGATCATCCACTCTATCCTCATGTCACGAGCAGCAGTATCAAGCCGCCCTCAGCGAGCGAAGCGGCGCTGCTGGCATTGTACTCAGGAGGCAGTCATGGGGGTTAGAGGGGTCAGGAACTGTCGGGGCGGCATGTGTGGCCTTGCAGGGAGCTTGGGGGGCAGGAAGGCTGACCGGCTGATGGCTCTGCAGCAACGCTGTTCGCCTGGTTCAGCCGGGGAAGCACGGGGTGACCAGGCGATCGAGCATCGCGAGCACATCGGCGAGGCACGGTTCGGTGATGCACTGCGTCGCGCCATGACCGCCGGCGATCGCGACATTCGCGCACTCCGGGTAGTAAAGGATCCAGGCGCAGGCGTGGGCAACAAGCGCGGGGGTCAGCCGGTCGGTGATGACGATTGCGCCCGGTGCGGCGGCCAGCGAGGCTTCCAGCTCGGAAGGAGAGAGGACTCGGATCTCGACGTGATGGCGCCAGCCAGCCACGAGCGCGGCGAGCGTCTGACTATAGAGCGCCAGTTCGTGAGCGATGAGAATCCGGGGCTGGCCGGTTGGAGCGATCATCGCGATCTCCTGTCCGAAACCGGCCGGCATAGAGCGCCAGTTCGTGAGCGATGAGAATCCGGGGCTGGCCGGTTGGAGCGATCATCGCGATCTCCTGTCCGAAACCGGCCGGCATGGAGGGCCACAGCGGCACCCCCGGACGTGCGGGCCTGCTACGAGAGCCGCCGGGTCCGTCCGCAATGCACAGGCGAGCCGCACATCGTCCCAGTGTTTCCAGACGAGCGCTCGCGCCTCATCGGCCGCGACGGCGCTCACGCTCGCTCGCGCCTCGGAGCCGGGCTCGGCCAGGCTTGCCCCTGCCGCCCCGCTCGCCTGGGTATGCGCCACCCCAGACAGCTCCACCCCTGGCATCACTCGCGGCTACGGCGGAGTCTCGTTCCCCCTTCGCTCCCTCGCCTACCGATCGCCCGCCGTGCTGGCCATCCATCCCCACCGGCTGCCGGCGCTGGCACGCGCCTGGCAGGGGGCAGTGCGTACGCATCAATCAGGTCGTGCGCGACCGCGAGCCGGACGGCGGCAGCGGTGCTGCTCACACCCAGCTTGTCGAGAATCCGGCTCCGGTGGTTCTCGACCGTCTTTGGCGACACACCCAGGGCCAAGGCGATCTCCTTGCTGGTCGCCCCGCCGGCCAGGTAGGCCAGCACTTCCCGCTCGCGCTCGCTCAACAAGTCCAAGGACTGCACGAGCGGACTGCTCTCCGCGAGGGGGTGGAGGGACTCCAGGATCGCCGGATGGAGCGCCCGGTGGCCGGCGGCGACGCGGAGGACGGCGGTGCGCACCTCTCCGAGCGGGCAGTGCTTGGGAACGTAGCCACTGGCTCCGGCCCGCAGCGCCGCCCGGACCTGGAGGCCGCCCCACGCCGAGGCAAAGATCAGGACGCACGTGCGCGGCGCCTCAGCCTTGATCTGCCGGATCGCCTCGACGCCCTCCATGTCTGGCAGGGTGCGCTCCATGATGACGACATCCGGCTGCAGCTCGGAGGCGAGCTGGACCCCGGCCTGGCCCGTGGCCGCCTCGCCAGCGACCTCGATCCGGCCGTCCTCGCGCAGCGCGGCGCGCAGCCCAGCCCGCACAACGAGGTGGCTATCGATGAGCACGACACGCACGGTACGAGACACGTTGCCTCCACGCCTTGGGGTCATGGCGCTGTCCGGTGGCCGGACCGGCGCTGAACCGGCTTCGCGCATCGAAGGGCCGACGTGCGCCGCCCTGGGGTTGAGGCGGGCCGACTCGGAGATCGGCCCGCTCCCTGCGGCCTTGCGGATAGGAGGGCGGGAGGCTATCCAGGTCGCGGCGCTTGCCCTCAGCCCTCCTTGGATTAACTGCTACTTCAGACCGAACTGGAACAGAATCTTCGTCCCGTCGTTCAGCGTGATCTCGTAATAGTAGGTGTAGCCTGCGGTCAGGTTCTTCGTATGGATGTTGAAAATCCACTGCTGGTCCGTGGGATCCCAGCGGAAAGCGGTGTCGGGTGTCGTCGAGATCACGTCCTCGTTGACTGCCGTCTCGGTAGTTCCGTACACCTTTTTGACCACTTTGAAGTTGCTGACCACACCGGGTGTGCCAATCGAATTGCCATTGGCGTCGCAGACGCGGAATTTGGCGGGCACGGTGCTGCCCTTCTTGAAGATACTTGTGCCATCGGCGTTGATCGGCTGCAGGATCTGGTGACCCGGTGCCCCGAGGCAGCTACCGCCAGTTGCGTATTTCACGGACACTTTGAAGGTCGCGGAATTCCAGTCTCCATCCTTGTCGGTGACTTTGACCGTCACCGTGAAGGGGCCGACAGCAGTGTAGGTATGGCTCCGCGTGCCGAGCGCCCCTGCGGTCGCAGTGTTGAAGGTATCGGAACTGCCATCGCCCCAATCCACGTCCACGGTCCATGGGCTATCCATCAAACCTGGGTCACTGAACGAGCCGAGATTGAAGGCGGTAGAGCCATTCAAGACAGCCTCCTGGTCGGTCGGCGGCGTCACGGTTGGCGCGACGTTGGTGACCGTCACCGTTAGGGAGTCCGTGCCGCTGCCGCCATCATCGTCACTCACCGTCACCGTCACCGTGTAGATGCCGTTGTCGGCGTAGGTGTGGCTGAGGCTGAAGGTTTTGTCAGGATTGAGCGACAGGGTCTGGGCGCCACCACCATCGCCATAGTCGACGGTCGCCGTCCAGGTGTCGGCACCCGGGTCGCTGAAGGAGCCGCTGCCGGTAAAGGTGCTGCCCTCATCAATCGTGGCGTCCTCCCCGGCCTCCACGGTTGGCGCCACGTTGGTGACCGTCACCGTGGTGGTGTACTCGCGGACACCGTCGTCCTTGTCGCGGATCTTGCCCTTGACCGTCCGGCTGCCATTGTCCGTCGTCGGGCAGGAGGTGCTGCTGGTGCTGCTGTACGCGCCGTAGCCACTGCCATCGCCGCAATCGAAGGCGTAACTGAAGCCCGCGGCCGTGTCGGCGCTCGACGGATCAGTCGGACCGGTCAGCGAGAGGTTGATCGGGCCGCCTTCATCGACGGATGAGGGAGCATGGAAGGTCGCCGTCGGCGCGACGTTGTTCACGGTCAGCGAGAACGTCGTCGAGGTCACGCCGCCGTTCCCATCATTCGCCGTGACCGTCACCGTCTGGGACTGCGCCGGGCCGTCGGTCGTCGTGAACGACCAACTCCACGTCCCGCTCGCATTCGTTCCCGACTTCTCGACCGTGCCGACCGATGCGCTGAGCGTGACCGTATCGCCAGCGTTGGCATCCGACCACGTGCCAGTGTTCGTCGCAGTCTGGCCCTCGTTGACGGTGACCGTTGCGTTGTTCCGGCTGATTGTCGGCGCTGAGTTGCTGCTGACCACAATGAGGCAGAGATCGAATCCACTCGCGGAGCCGCCGGATGATGTCGTGAATTTCACCTGACCATGATACGAGCCGGCAGAAGTCCCGGACGGAGGGCTAACCTGGATCGTGAATGAAGTTGCGCCAGTTATCTGCTTTGGCAGCGAAGGAGACGTGATTGAAAGCCAAGAGCTGGGAATTTGTGTGGCCGGTGTCGGGCAACTGTTGCCAGATCCCGCAACTTCGATACCGGACACCACCGGGTCCTGACCACCGCCCTGCTTATCAGCGCTGATAGTGAATTGTAAGCTACTACCCGCAGCGACGCTCAGTGAATCTGTCGCTGGAACGCGTTGCGGCCAATAAGTCACGCTGGCGTCAGTGAAACCGGTCGTCGCCGTACCGGACAAGGAGCCAGTCGCCTTCACGGAATAGGTCGCAACGAACCAGTCGGGTAGGTTGAAGGCATCGGTGATGTTGCCGTCCGCGTCCGCTGTGACGGTGACGTCGCGCTTCCAGGTCTGGCCCTGGTCGTCGTTGACGACGATGCGCACCTCTTCACCCGGCTGCCAGTTCGTGCCGGTCAGGGTCACGCGCTCACCCGGGGCGTAATCGTCCTTGTCGCTCTTGATCGTCGGCGGGCCGGTCACCGGCCTCGTGGTCGCCGTTGGCTCGGGCGCCTCGGTCGCGATTGGCGCGGGAGGCTCAGTCGCGGCCGGCTCCGGCGCCTGGGTGGGCTCTGGTTCCGGCGCCGGGTTGACTGTCACCACGAAGCTCGCGGAGCCGGTGTTGCCGGCGCTGTCCGTCGCGGTGCAGGTGACGGTCGTGGAGCCGACCGGGAACGCCGCGCCGGAAGCCGGATCGCAGGTCACCGCGACCGGGCCGTCAACGTCGTCGCTTGCCGAGACGTCGAAGGTAACGATGGCGGCGCCGGTCACTGCATCAGCCGTGACGATGATATCAGCGGGCACAGTCACAACCGGCGCGGTGCTATCCGCCGGGGCGCTCGGCGTCGCCGCCTCCTCCTGCGCCAGCGCGCCCGCGGGGAACGCCGCCAGCGGGATGATGAACTGCGCGAGCAGCGCGACGAGCGCGAGCACGGACAGGCCGCGCCGCGCGGGTGAGGACGATGCGGGGGTTCCCATGTCGCCGTTCCCTCCTAGAATCCCATCCCGGATGCTTGCGCCTCCCGCGCCGCGTCGCCAGGAGACGCTTCCAACGATCGCTCGCCCGATCCTCCAGCGATAACCCACCTTTCCCAGGACCATTCGCGCCATCTGGGCAGGCGAGGGCCAGGACTATCGGACTAGCCTCATAGTAAGCAGTCAGGGGACGCTCCGCATGAGTCAAATGTCACGGTTTTCGCGGCGAGCGATGCGGGTTGGGGACGCTGCACGCTGCGATCGGTCAGGTAATGGCCCGCAGCCGCCAGCCGGACGGTTTCTCTGCCTCCTAGCTCCCTGGAAGACTCCAGGCGCCGCCCCGGCCGTTCCTGGCCCGTCCTCAGCACGTTTACCGCTCCCGGGTTCAGACATGTATCATACATGCCGCGTCGCCAGGGCCAGCCGTGCCCGATCTGGCGCGCCGGCGTGCTGCTGGAGCGATCATGAGCCACATCGAAGCCGTTCTCGCCTTGTTGTTCGTCGCCGCCTTTGGCGCTGGGCTGCTCGGGTCCCTCGTTGGCCTCGGTGGCGGCGTCCTCATCGTGCCGCTCCTCGCCATCGGCTTTCATCTCAACATCCGGCTCGCGGTGGGCGCGAGTATCGTCTCGGTCATTGCGACATCGAGTGGCGCTGGGGCATCGTTCGTGCGCGATCGCCTCACCAACATCCGGATCGCCACCCTCCTCCACGTTGCGACGTCCCTGGGCGCGATCGGCGGCGCGCTCCTCGCGCCCCATGTCAGTGAGCGCTTTCTGTTTCTGCTCTTTGGCACGCTGCTCCTGCTGACCACCGCCCCGACACTGCGGAAGGTCAATCAGGACACAGCGCCACCCGCTCCCCGCGATCGCTGGGCCACTCGCCTCCGCCTCAGCAGCAGCTATCCCGACCGCGCCCTCGGCGGCGAGATCGCCTACTCGGCCAGCCGCGTGCCAGCCGGTTTCGTCCTGATGACCGTCGCTGGCGTGGTCTCCGGCTTGCTTGGGATTGGTTCCGGCGCCCTGAAGGTGCTGGCCATGGACAGCGCGATGAGATTACCGATCAAGGTCTCGACCGCTACCAGCAATGTCATGATCGGCGTCACCGCTGCGGCCAGCGCCGGGATCTATTTCTGGCGCGGAGAGGTGTTGCCATTCGTGGCGGCGCCGGTGGCGCTCGGCGTTCTCGCCGGCTCGATGCTCGGCGCACGGCTGCTTGTCCGCTTCCGCAGCGCCACGGTGCGGATCCTCTTTGTCGTCATGCTGGCCGTCGTCGCGATCGAGATGGTGTTGCGCGGATTAGGAGTCGCCTGATGACGTTGCACGATCCGCCTCTTGCTGTGAGCACGATCACCATCGAGCAGCGCCGGGCCGCCAGTGAGGCGCGCGCCGCCGCCTGGACCGGGCGCGTGCTGCGGGCAGGCGTGCTGGTCGCGGCTGGAGCAATCCTGATTGGTCTCATCCTTTTCTTCGCGGGTCACGGCGGCCCAGCACGCGTCGATGCGATGCTCGCGCGCGGCGCCACTCCCGCTCCCCTTCATCCGGGGACGATCCTCCATGGCTTGGCGCACGGATCGGCAACAGCCTTCATCCAGCTTGGCCTACTGGCACTGATCCTGACACCAACGGTGCGCGTTGCTCTGACGTTCGGTCTCTTCGCCCGGCAGCGCGACTGGCTCTTCACCGGGCTAGCCGCCTCCGTCCTGGTCATCCTCATCCTCGGTCTGCTTGGCGTCACCGGATAGGGGGAATGAAATGACCGGGACAGCGACGCCCGGCGAGTGGCTCATCGCGCTCCTCTCCCGCGAGCTTGACCCGCAAAGCCGGGTTCCGCTCTATGAGCAACTGATCGCGATCCTGGCGCGGCTCATTCACCAGGGTCTCCTGCCTCCGGGGACCCTGCTGCCCCGCGAGCCCGACCTTGCAGCCCGGCTCGGGCTCAGCCGGCAGACGGTCAACCACGCGCTCACCCGGCTGGCCCGGCGGGGATTGCTCGTCCGCCGCCGTGGCATCGGCACCTTCGTCGCCGAACCTTCGATCGAGCAGCCGCTCCATCATCTCTACAGCTTCATCCGGACGCTCTCCGCGCATGGCCACCAACCCAGCACCCGGCTCCTCAACATTGCCATCGCGACGGATGCGGTCGCTTCGCTCTTTCTGACCGGCCGGCCGGATGGTTCAGTCTGCGCCGTCCGCCGCCTGCGGCTCATCGAGCGGGAGCCGCTCATTCTGGAAGACGTGTTCCTGCCGGCAGACTGCGGTGAGCGCCTCCCGGCCAGCGAGCTCGCAACAGAGGCGCTGTACGATCTGCTAGAGCACTCCTGCGGCATCCACGTCACGCACGCGGAGGAAACGCTGCGCCCAGTCGTTGTCACTTCAGCCGAAGCGGCCTTCCTTGACTCCGCGGCTGGCGAAGCCGCCTTCCTAGTGGAGCGCCGCAGCTTCGCCGGTGACCGTCCGGTCGAGCTCCGGCGCAGCCTGATCCGAGGCGACCGGTTCGTCTATCGCGTCCGGCTGCCAGCCGCTCGGTGATGGGTGGTTGCCGGGGCGAGAGGGATCCGGGAGGAGAGGCCATCGGCGCTTCCCCGGCAGTCCCCTGACCGCTAACGCCTAGCGTTGGACTCCCGGTCCCACACTCCGATGACGGCTTCCTGGAGGATCGTCACATCCTGCTCGGTGGTGGCCCAGTTATCGAACGCCGCACGCAGTGCCGCCCGTCCCTGCCAGATGGTGCCAGAGACGAACGCCCGCCCGTCCGCGCGGATCGCGGTCACGGCCGCCCGGTTCAGCGCGTCGGTTTGCTCCACGCTCAAACCGGCTGGAGCGAAGCGGAAGCAGACGATGTTCAGCCGCGCTGGCGCCAGCAACTCTAGCCCAGCCTGCGCCGCCACCCAGGAGGCAAATGCCGCTGCGTTGGCGCAGCACCGCTCGACGATGGCGCGATATCCCTCCCGGCCATGCGCCTTCAGCGCGCACCAGACCGACAGCGCCCGGAAGCGGCGGGACATCTCCGGCACATGCGTGTGCGGGTCCCAGCCCGCCCCGACCGGCGGAGCCAGATAGGCACCGGTGGCGGCACATGCCTGCCGCAGCATCTCCCCATCCCGCACGAAGGCAAATCCGCAGTCGTACGGGACGTTCAGCCACTTGTGCGCATCAGCCGCGACGGAATCGGCCGACTCGATACCGCGCAGCAGACCGGCATACCGGGGAGAGACCGCGGCAAACAGGCCAAACGCCCCATCCACATGCAGCCACGCCCCTCCTGGATGCTCCCGGCACAACGCGGCCAGCCCGTCCAGATCATCAAACGCGCCGCTGTTGACCTCGCCCGCGTTGCCAATGACGATGGCCGGGCTTTCGATCCGGCTGAGCTCGGCCGCCATGGCACCGAGGTCCACTGCCCCGTCAACCGCGCGAACCCGCCGCACCTGGTTCCGGCCGAGCCCGAGGATGCCCAGCGCCTTGACCGCGCTGGCATGGATCGCCTCCGAGGAGAGGACCGGGATTGGTGGCTGGCCGCCCAGGCCATCCCGCGCGGGATCGAAGCCCAGGCGCTGGCCGGCCCACTGCCGCGCCGCAGCGAGTCCCATCAGGTTCGCCATGGTCGCGCCGCTCGTCAGCCCTCCGGCCCAGGCAGCAGGGAGACCGAAGAGCTCCTTGAGCCAGCGTAAGACGACGTCCTCTGTCTGCGCCGCCGCCGGGCTACCGAGCCAGACGCCCGCGTTCTGATCGAGCGCCGAGGCAAGCCAGTCCCCAGCCAGTGCGGCCGGAGTCGCGCCGCCGTTGACAAAGCCGAAGAAGCGCGGCCCCGGCGAGGCGACGATGCCCGCCTCTGCCCGCGCGAACCATTCGGCGACCACCCGCGCCGGGTCATCGCCTTCCTCTGGCAGGGGTTCTTCCAGCGCCGTGGCAAGCTCCTGAGCTGTCACCGGGCGGGCCACCGGACGGGATGGCAGGGAAGCGAGGTACTCCTTGGCAAGCGCCATCGCCTGATCCAGCGCCGGGAACGCCGCTAGGAACGGATTGCCCTCCCGCTGGGAGCGATCAATGTCCTGAACGCTCATCGCGCGCCTCCTGCCGGTCACCCGACCACGGGAACGATCGCGAGCGGGCGCACCGGCGACCCAGTGGCGCCGTTGAATTTAAGTGGGGCGCAGACGAAGGTGAACTGCCACGCCTTCGCAGCAGCCAGCTCCTCCAGCGTCAGATTTTCGATGATCAGAATGCCGCGGCGAGCCAGCAATTCGAGATGGCCCGGCAGCTCACATCCAGCGTCCGGGTCGCGCAGACCGATGACATCCCAGGCCATGTTGTCGGCGCCGACCGCCAGCACGGCGCGCTCGGCCAGCCAGCGGGACGCATCGCCCGCCATTCCCGGCCCCGCCAGGTAGCGCTCCGGCTCGCCCCAGTGCCGCGCATTCCCCGTCCGCACCAGCACGACCATCCCTGGCTCGACGGTAAGCCCCTGGTGCGCGGCGCAGGCTTGGAGCTCAGCCGCGGAGATCGCCTCCTGGGCTGGCACCTCGTCCACACCGCGGAAGCGCGGCACGTCCAGCACGATGCCGGGAGCCACGATCGGCGCCACCTCTTCGATGCCGAAGCGCGTGAACCCGCGCGGTGTCGCCACCTCCTCGGCCGGAACGCCACCACAGAGCATCAGGTGCTCGGCCTGGTGGCAGGCGGCGTCAATGTGCGTGCCGCTATGCTCCATCGCCACGATGAGGCCGGAAGCTCCGGAGCGCGGCCCAGCCTCGGCGGGCCGGTAGGTATCGCGATGACGGCGGTGCAGCACATAGAGATATCCTGGCTGGTGCGCTTCATGGATCGGCATGCCCTGGTACCGCGGCTGCTCCAGATCGAAGACGCGCACCGCCTGCCCGAGCCAGCTTCCGGCCGATACACCCATGCTTCCCTCTCCTTCTTACTTGTGACATCGTCATCTCTCATATGAGCTGGCAGCATACTGTACGGTGCCGTCATGATGACGGCGCTCCCAACGGCACGCATCTCCCCTGCATGCGAGGCCGTACTACACTACGAGCATGCGGTCGCCGGCACAGCCGTTTGCCGCCTCGCCGAGGGAGACCCCCATGCATCGAAGCGCCATCCGGCTCTTGCTCCTCCACGCGCTGCTGGTTCTCATCAGCATCGCCCCAGCGGCGCTCGCCCATGAGGGAGGGCCGTGGGTCGGAACTGGCATCGCCAGCCAGCGCATTCTCACCGTCCGCTTCGGGGACGCTCCCGCCGCTCCGGCATTCGTCACCGTCGTCCGCTTTATCCTTCCTCCCGGCGCCGCCGTCGCAAGCGATCCCATCCTTGGTCCCCGGCTGTTTCTTGTCGAGTCCGGCGAGATCACGCTTCTCTCAGGCAATCCCGGCGAACCCGGATATCTCCGCGCTGCCGACGCGCCTGCCAGTGTTGTCGGACCGGGAGCCAGTGAGCTAGGCGTCTCACTGTCGCCCGGAGCCTTTCACGCGGTCACTGAACCGGTGCCGATCGAGCTTCGCAATGAGGCTGGACAAGCGACGGTCATCCTGCACGCGATGATCTCCTCCACTCCGCCGGCCTTCGCCCGACCAGCCACCGGGGCGAACGGGGCCATCACTGACCCCTTGGTGAGCGGCGTGGCCTCCGGCCTCCCCCCTGCTCCGATCGAATTGCAGATTGAGCGGGTCGGCATCGACACGGGCCAGCAGGCGGCTCTTCCGGCAGCGCCCGGCCCACGCCTGCTCGTCGTCGAATCGGGTACGCTGGGGCTGGCCGCGATCGCGGGCGACATCAGCTACAGCAGCGCGGCGAGCAACAACCCTGGCTCGGTCGCGGGCCGCGTCCGCACGGCCGCGCCTGGGAGCGAGATCTTGTTGACCGCCCGAGGCTCGGCCTTCCTCCAACCTAACGCGAGCGCCACCGCCCGGAATCTTGGCCGCAACCGTCTCACCCTGCTCGCGCTCTCCATCCTCTCGGCTCAGAGTGCCGCGTCGCCTGGAGCCGCTGCCACCGGCACGCCGCCTGCCTAACCGGTGCCCTGCCAGCCCCACGCCCTCGTTGCTGCTTGACAGCCCTAGACGGCAGATGATTCAATGGCTCCGACCTGGGCAGGAATTGGAGCGGGAACGCGCAAGCAAGGGAGATTGTTCCCAACCACGATCTCAACACGTGGGATCGTTGAGGCGTATCCGCCATGTGGCACCCAGAGCGTCGTGCTCCACTTCGCTGTGCAGGACCGAATCGGCGTGGCTCGTGGACGAGCCAGCATCCAACGGAGGTGCATGATGACCTCAGCGCATGGTCGGAACGCGTTGTCGTATCCACTCAACCGCCGCCAGGTATTGGGGCTTGGCGCTGTCGCCAGCCTCGGAGCGGCTGGTCTCCTCCGCGCCAATACCCTGGCGCAGAGCGACAAGACCGGCGTCGATCCGGAGAAGTGGAACCCTGAGACGATCCGCCAGATGGCCGGAACGCTCGAGGTCAACACCGCCGAGGAAGTCTCCAAGGTCGTCCCACTCGACTATAAGGGGAAGGTGAGCTACTGGTACGTCGGCCCGAACGAGGCATCCCCCGAGCTTGAAAAGAAGATTTATGACGAGTTTTGGGCCGCGTTCAAGCAGACGTATCCCAACATTGAGGTCGAAGCGCAAAACCTCGACTACAACCAGATGCTCGATAAGCTGCGCACTGCCGCGCTGGGGAAGGCTGCCCCGGTAGTCGCCCGCATGCCGATTCTGTGGGGCGTCGAATTCGCGGCGAAAGGGCAGCTTTCCGAGATCACCCTCGACGAGTTCAACTTCACGGATGAAGAATTCTGGCCCGGCGCGCTGAAGTCGGTCACATGGCAAGGGAAGCGCTACGGCGTGCCAACGAACAACGAGACGATGGCGCTTATCTGGAACCGGGCGATCTTCGCCGAAGCCGGACTCGACCCAGAAAACCCACCGGCGACCTGGGCTGACGTGGTGGAATACTCCCGCATCATCAAGGAGAAGACCGGCAAGGCAGGGTATGGCCTGGTGGCGCGCGTCAATGCCGGGAACACGCCGTTCCGGTTCATGCCGGTGATGTGGGCCTATGGCGGCGGCGCCCTGGACGAGGCGGAAGCAAGTCCGAGCTACCAGGACATTTATGTCGACAATGAGGGGAGCCAGGCCGCGCTGCAGACGTACTACGACATGTACGTCCGGGACAAATCGGTGCCAGTCGGAGCATTGACGAATACGCAGACCGAGAACCGCGACCCGTTCGTGGCTGGCCAGCTTGCCATGATGATCTCGCACCCCAGCGAATACGCGGCCATCGTCGACGCGGCCAACAAGGCGACTGGAGATGACAAGAAGATCGCCGATGAAGTCGTGGCCAATATGGCCTATGGCCTGATCCCCGCCGGGCCGGTTCGCCGGGCTGTCGTCTTCGGCGGCTCCAACGTCCACATCTTCAATCCAGAGGTCGTCTCAGGTGACTTCGACCACGACGCCGCGCGTGCCTTGATCGCGTTTATGTGCGGGCCGGAGTGGTCAACCAAGCTCGCTTGGCTTAGCTCCAATCCGGGGAACATCCGCGGCTTCCAAACGACCTGGATGAAAGAACGGCTTGACACGATCCGATTCCTGGACGTTACCACTTCCATGCTCCCGTATGGCATCCCCTTCCCGGTGATTCCAGAGTCTCCTGAGATCATGAACATCATCATCCCGGAGATGATCCAGAACGCCCTGACCGAAAAGATGTCGGTCGAAGAGGCATGCAAGAACGCGCGCCAGGAGATCGAGGAGCTGCTAACCGGGTTGTAGTGGAGTAGCGGAGGCATGAGACCAGCCCGCTGACAACAGCCGCGCAATCAGCATTGCTGGCGGCGGGCGAGTATCGTGTCTCCGCTCGCTGGCACCTAAGGGATTGAGCCATGGCAGTTACGACGACGCGCGCTCGTCCGGCGATCAGCGCCCGGGCGGCGCGTCGCCGCGAGGGGTTGTTGTGGCGCATCGGACGCCACTGGGCGGATTATCTCTACGTCGCGCCTGCCCTGATTGTGATGGTGATCGTGATCGGATATCCGATCTACTACACGGTGTATCTCTCCTTCTTCGCTACGCCCCCCTCACTCTCGATGGATGACAAGATTTGGGTCGGCTTTGACAACTACACGCGCATTCTGCGTAGCGAGGCGTTCCGCGACGTGACCAAGAACACGTTGGTGTGGACGATCTTTTCGACGCTGTTTGCCTTCGTGCTCGGCTTTGCCGCGGCGCTCGTCGTCCAGCGCGAGTTCATCGGGCGCGGTCTGGTCCGCGGCATCTTGCTGATTCCCTATGTCATTTCCGCCGTTGCCGCGTCCTACATTTGGCGCTGGCTCTATCACTCAGATTCGGGGCTGATCAGCGGGGTGCTCATTGATCTCGGGCTCATTGACCGCCCGATCAACTTTCTCGACGACATCGACCGGGTGATGCCTTCGCTGATCGTCGCCAATGTTTGGAAAGAATTCCCCTTTGCCATGATCATGGTGCTCGCGGGTCTCCAGACCGTACCGGAACACCTGCATCGCGCCGCGATGGTTGATGGCGCCGGGCCCTGGAGCCGCTTCGTTCACGTCACCGTGCCGCACTTGAAGGGGGTGATTGTCATCACCACCCTCTTGCTGCTAGTCACGAATCTCAACTCATTCACCATGGTTTACATCATGACCGGGGGTGGGCCAGCAGGCGCCTCTGAGCTCTGGATCACCGAGATCTACCAGCTCGCCTTTGGACGCCTGCGCTTCGGTCTCGCCTCGGCTTACTCTGTCATCTTGTTCATCGTGATGATGACGCTCGGATACTTCTATGTCCGGGCACTCACCCGTGGCGACCGGCAGCGGAGGCCAGCATGAACGCGCCCCAACGCACTGCCACATCCATCCAGCGATCGCGCCGCCGGAGGAGTATCTGGGGTGTCCTTGGCTGGATCTATCTTGCGATCTTGCTCGTGTTTGCCATCGTTCCGATGCTCTGGATGCTCTCGACGTCGCTCAAGTCCGAGTTTGCTGCCCTGCAGCAGCCGCCCCAGTGGATTCCCGCGAGCCCCACGCTCAAGCACTACGAAAAGCTGCTCTCGCCCTATAGTGACATCGGACCAACGTTTCTCCGCTATTTGCTCAACAGCGTGTGGGTCTCGTCGGCAACGACCGTGCTCGGCGTCGCGATCGCAATTCCCGCAGCGTACGCGTTTTCCCGCTTCCGCTTTCCCGGCCGGGAAGCGCTCTTGTTCTCCGTGCTCCTGCGCAACATGTTTCCCGCGGTCGTCTTTCTGATGCCGCTGTTCATCATGATGCGCTGGCTCCACTTGATAAACACCCACGGGTCGCTGATTCTCACGTACTTGACGTTCGGCTTACCCCTGTCGATCTGGCTCCTGAAAGGCTTCTATGACAACATTCCGCCTGAGCTTGAATTGGCTGCCCGCATCGACGGCGCGTCGCGCTTTCAAGCCTTTCTGCGTGTGGTTATGCCCCTTTCGGCGCCAGGGATCATCGCGACCGCGATCTACTCCTTCATCCTGTCCTGGAACGAGTATGTGTATGCGCTGACCTTTCTGAATAACGAGGAGCGGCTCACACTTCCCGTGGGCTTGCAGCGGTTTTTCACCGAGTACGCCAGCAATTGGCCCGGCCTGATGGCCGCTGCCTTCATCATGAGCGTTCCCGTGGTCGCTTTGTTCCTCGTGTTGCAGAAGTACTTTGTACGCGCACTCACCGAAGGGGCTGTAAAGACATAAGCCGCACGCCACGTGCCGGTAGGTTCACGCTCGATGAAGCCGATCGACCGGTGCGCTCCACACCTGAGACGGGCAACGAATTCGTTCCTACCGGCTACCGACTATGAGTGAGGAACACGATGGCTGAGGTCATCCTTGAAGAGATCGTCAAGACATATGGCGATGTGGTCGCGGTCGATCATGTCTCGCTCACGATCAACGACGGCGAATTCGTGGCGTTGGTCGGCCCCTCCGGATGCGGGAAGACGACGACCCTGAACCTCGTTGCCGGCCTGATCGAGCTGACCGCTGGCAACATCTACATCGGCGACCGGCTAGTCAACGATCTCGACCCCAAAGACCGCGACATTGCGATGGTCTTTCAGAACTATGCGCTGTATCCGAACAAATCGGTCTATGCCAACCTGGAGTTTCCCCTCAAGATGCGCGGCGTGCCGAAAGCGGAGCGCGACCGGCGGGTCCGAGACACCGCTGCGCTGCTCGGAATCGAGCCACTCCTAAGCCGCCGGCCACGGGAGCTTTCTGGCGGGCAGCAGCAGCGGGTGGCCCTCGGCCGGGCACTCGTCCGGAATCCGAAAGTCTTCTTGATGGATGAGCCGCTCTCCAACCTCGATGCCAAGCTCCGCGTCCAGATGCGCGCGGAGTTGAAGCGCTTCCACCAGGAGCTGCGCGCTACGATCATCTATGTGACGCACGATCAGCTTGAAGCGATGACAATGGCCGATAAGATCGCGGTGATGCATGGCGGCGTGCTCCAGCAATATGGCTCTCCTGACGACATCTTTCGGCACCCAGTCAATGTCTTTGTTGCGGGCTTCATCGGCAGCCCGTCGATGAATTTTCTGCGGGGCACCGTGGTCAACGAGGGGGCAGCAGTGCACATTGTGGGGGACGGTTGGAACCTGCCACTCTCGCCTCACAACGCGCGCCGGGCGCTGGCCAGTAGCGGCGAGGTGATCGCTGGCGCACGGCACACGCATATCGGCATTTCGCCGGTGCAAACCCCCGATGCTCTGCCAGCGCAGGTGTATACCACGGAGCCAACCGGTGATGTGACCTTCGTCCACCTCAAGGTCGGGAGGCACTTTGTGGTCGCTAGTGTTGATCCGTCACACGCCTTTGCGCCCGACGACCGTGTCTGGCTCACCTTCGACCAGGATCAACTCCACCTCTTTGACGCGGCGACCGAGCAGGCGCTGATCATCTCAGACGGCACGATGGGATCAGTCCCGGCTGAGGCGACCAGTTTGACCAGAGCCGGCTGACCAGTGATGGCTTGCGAGGAGCCTACGAAACAGGGCAAAGGAGGATGCGCTCACGGTGAAGATTACAGATGTTCGCACGGCGGTGATCGCGGGGAATTTCGATTGGGTGCTGGTGCGCGTTGATACCGACGAGGGTATCAGCGGCCTGGGAGAAGCCTACTGGGGAGCCGGCGTCGCCGAGCTGGTTCACAAAGCCAAACCCCTCTTGATCGGCGAAAACCCATTCAATATCGGCAAGCTCTATGAGGTTATTATTCGCTGCCTCTCCGGCGAAGGGTCGCTCGCCGGCGCGACTGTCACAGCCATCAGCGGGATCGAGATCGCACTGTGGGATCTCGCCGGCCGGGCACTCAACACTCCGATCTACAACTTGTTTGGCGGCCGCTTCCGCAACGCGATCCGCGTCTATGCCGATTGCCACGCCGGCCGCGATCACACTCCCAAGGCAGCGGCTGAGCGCGCGGCCGAGGTCTGCGCGGCTGGATTTACCGCCATCAAATTCGATTTGGATGCTCCCAATCCCTACACCGCCGATATCTCCGACGATCCGCATCCACGCCGTCACTGGTTCGAGCCATTCAACCGCACAATTTCGTCCGCCGAGCGCCGCCATATGGTCGCGCTGGTGGAGGCGGTGCGCGAAGCGGTCGGCCCGGATGTCATGCTCGCGATGGACTGCCATTGGAAATTCAATGTTGGCGACGCCATCAAGCTGGCCCAAGCGCTGGAGCCATATGATCTCCTCTGGCTGGAAGATCCTGTGCCCCCGGAAAACATCGATGCCCAGGCCAAAGTGACCGCGGCGACGCGCACGCCCATCTGCACCGGGGAAAACCTCTATCGCAAGCACGGGTTCCGCGAACTGATCGAAAAGCAAGCGGCCGAAATCATCGCGCCGGACATCCCGAAGATGGGCGGGCTGCTGGAAGCGAAGAAGGTCGCTGATCACGCCGATACCTACTATATCTCGGTTGCGCCGCACAACGTCAGCAGCCCGGTCGGCACCGTCGCCGCAGCCCATGTTTGCGCGGCGATGAACAACTTCCTCGTCATCGAATACCACGCCTTCGACGTGCCGTGGTGGGGGGATTTGGTTGACGGCGAGCCACCAATCCGGAACGGATTCATTCACTTGACCGAGGCGCCTGGTCACGGCCTGACGCTGAATGAGGATGTCGCCCGGGCGCACCTGAAGCCCGGCTACTCGTTCTTCGGAGAGCGGCCCTGGGCGTGATGCGCGAGCGTTGCGTAGCGCACAGATCCTCTTGACCAGCGAATTGCAGCCAATGGCCTATGATCGTGGGTCGCGCCATGACCAGCTTGGATGCTACGGTCGGGGTAGCGACCGGCCCTTTCCAGGAGCCGGCAACATATGGCGTGCCCCGGCGCACCACCGGTTGAGCGACTGTGAGGAGCGACGATGCCCTCGCTGGCAACGATTCTCTTCTGGACAGGCTTGAGCGGATTTGGCGTGATTATTCTGCTGGCTCTCGCGGCTGGCTTATGGCCGTATGCGATCGTGGGTGTTGTGCTAGCGGTGTGTTACGCCATCGCTGCCCCGTACGTGTTGTACCGGCGGTGGCGCCCTGCTCCGCCGCCGCCAACCCGGCGGCCTGTCCGGCGCCGGCGGCGGTAGCGTGGCTGGCGTCAATCAGGCTGCTGGCAACGATGATGAGGAGTCGCGGGCAGAGCGGGGAGCGTCTGGCGTGGGACGGCGATGCCATCGCAGCCGCCCGTGCTCCCAGTGGTTACCAAGCCATTCGCGGAGTCTCCGGGCGCCTAAATCAATGAGCGCATTGACGAGCAGCCAGCCGCCGATCAGCACCATGAAGAGCCACGCGATAACCAGCATATTGAACTGTTCGGCCATCGTTCCCTCCGCTGCGACACGGCCCTAATTGTGCCGGAGGGCGCCATAAATCCAAGAGCGCAGTGACATCCCTTACCCACCGTCACATACGCTGAGAACAGTAAACCCCCTATACCCCTCCCATCCTAACGGAGAAAAGTCCTGACACGCAGGATCCATTCGGATAGCAGGAACGTTCCGTACGTACATATGCCAGGGCCGGCATATCGCTGTGACCGGCCCTGGGCGCTCGATGGCTACATGTTGGCCGGGCGCTCGGCAAGCGTGACGGCGACGGTCATCTCCTCGCCATCGCGGTTAATGGTGACCGTGATCGTCTCGCCCGGCCGGTGCTCGAAGAGGAGCTCGCTGAACGAATTCTTCTGATCAACCGGCTTGCCGTTGATCGCCACGATCACATCTCCCGGCCGAATCCCTGCCCGCGCCGCGGGACCGTCACTTGGCACCTCGATGACCAGCACGCCATGATCAACCGGCAGATTCAATTGCGCCGCAATGTCCCAGGTCACCGTCTGGAAGCTGATCCCAAAGAAGGGGTAGATCACCCGGCCTTGGGCGATGAGCTCGTCCGTGATCTTCTTGACCGTGTTCGAGGGAATGGCAAAGAACAACCCCTGCACTGGCTGGCCGTTTTGCATTGGAATTCCGAGCGTGTTGACGCCAATCACCTCACCCGAGAAGTTAAAGAGCGGCCCACCGGAGTTCCCCGGATTGATCGCCGCATCGTGCTGAATGAGATTGGTGTAGTTGCTGGAGCCGGGAAAATCGCGTCCTGTGGCGCTGACAATCCCTTGCGTGACCGTGTTGGTGAAGGAACCAAGTGGTGAGCCAATCGCCAGAACCGGCTGCCCCGGCTTGGCCAGATCGGAATCTCCAAGTGGGACAATGGCCGGCACATCGCCCTCCATCTGCACCACGGCCAGGTCGCTCACCTGATCGGCGCCGACCAGCGTCGCCGGCCGCCGCTCCCCATTGGCGAGGATCACGAGGAACTCTTGCCCGCCCGTGACGACATGCCAGTTGGTCACGACGTGCCCTTGATCGTCAATGATGAACCCGGTGCCGGAGCCGACCGGCTGCAACTGGCCGAGCCCACTGACCGTCTGCTCGTTGATGACCGTCACCACGGCGTCATTGACGCGTTCGACGACCTCGACAGCCGACATGACGGGCGGAGTTGTGGGTGCTGGCTGGTCTTGGGCCCGGACACTCACCACGGCGCCGGCGAGCATCACACCGGCAAGCAACCCAATTGCGAGACTGAGGACAGCGATCGACCGGGACCGGGTCATGAGTTCCTCCTTTCGCTGGAGCAGATGAGCAGTGGGACCACTGGGCGCCCACGCGCCAGCGGAAGCAAGGGGGTCTTCCGCAGAGCGCGTGCCTCGGGGTGGATCGTACTGCATCGGCCGGGGCATGCCCATGCCTGGCCCACCCGGAGTGCGTAGCCATGGCGCCACGCTGGTGCCGTGGCGCGGGAACGCACGAAGAAGAGGGTCTGCGCTTTTAATGAGGATCGGCCGCGCGAGTGGCTGGTCCCGCACGGCCGACGTCCTGAGGGAGGGAAGGGGTTCAACCGGGTGATGTGGCTGGCATCACCCGGCATCGCTCCATACGAAGGAGCCGGTCCGGCTGCTTCGCGCCCGCGTGACGGAAGCCCGACCGAACACTGACATCATAGGATGCTGGATGGTTGACTGTGTGTCCCGAACGGATAGGAAACCCGGCACCTTGGAACCGTCATCGTGCCGATGTCCGGACACCGTGACACAGCCCCCGGTGGGACGCTGGAGTCGCACGACGCGCGGGCCGTCAAATGAGACCGCGCCGGATGGCCTCCGCGACCGCGTGGGCGCGGTCCACTGCGCCGAGTTTGGCGAAAATCATCTGGAGGCGCTTCTTGATGGCGATTTCACTGCGCCCGAGAGCCTGCCCAATCTCGCGATTGGTTGCTCCCTCGGCGGCCCGGCGGAGAATTTCGCGGTCCTCCTCCGAGAGATCGGCCTCCCGCCGCGTATGCTCCCGAGCCAAGCCGCCGAAATCGGCAAGCACCCCATCGAGGAGCTCGGGGCTCAACTGGCGGCGGCCGCGGGCAGCGTTGCGGATGGCAGCGATCAGTTCGTCCGGCGGCGTTGTCTTCAGCAAGTACCCATCAGCGCCGGCTTCGATCGCCTGCCGAACGTACGCCTGGTCCCCATACGAGGTCAGGATGATGACCGCCGAGCGGACATCCTGCTCGCGCATGCGCCTGGTCGCTTGCACGCCGCTGGCGCCGGGCATCCGCAAATCGAGCAAAATCACGTCCGGTTTCAGTGCCCGAGCCTGCTCAATCGCTCCGGCCGCATCGTGCGCTTCGCCGGCAATGCTGATGTCACCAGCCGTTGCCAGCACCTTCCGCAATCCTTCAACGACAACAGGATGGTCATCCACCAACAACACTGAGATCACGGCGGATCCACTCCCTACCCAGAGATTCCATCACCATGCTCGGACACCCGCCAGTGCGCTGGCGGTTCGCAATCACGCGTTAAGCACCGGCGTGTGTCCACGGTATTGTACTCCTACTGTTGTGCTCCAGCCGGCAGTGAAGCCGGAGCAGACACCTCGCCAGGGCTAACCGGCTCGGCTTCGGCGGCGCCATCCGGCACAATCTCCCCACCGCTCGCAGCTTCAGGCACTAGCTCCCCGGCAAGCGGCCGCTCCAGAATGACCGCCGTCCCCGCGCCAGGGCGGGACGCGATCTCAAGGGTCGCGCCGATTGCCGCGGCCCGCTCCCGCATGCTGAGCAACCCGAGGGACGTCGGCTTGGAGGCTTGCTCGGGATCAAAGCCGGAGCCATTGTCACGAATTGTGAGCCGGAGGCGATCCTCCAGCCACTCCATCTTGACCACAGCTTCATCGGCATGTGCATGGCGCAAAGCGTTGTGCAGCGCCTCCTGGACGATGCGATACACCCCAAGCCGGGCTTCGGGCGAGAGCCGTTGCGGCTCCCCGATAACCTCAAGCCGGCAGGGTAAACCGCTCCGGTTGATCTGCTGCACGTACCGTTCGATCGCCGCAACGACGCCCAAATCGTCCAAGTCGGGCGGCCGGAGCGCAAAGATCACGCCGTGCAGCTCAGACATTGCCCTTTCCAGCAGATCGCTGACGGTAGCTAATCCTTCGTCCGATGGATGTGTGCCATTCTCCGTGCCATTTCCTCCATTCTGTCCCGGGCTGTGTTGCGCAAGCTTGAGCGCCCGTGCTTGGTAGAGCGCGCCCGTGATCAGCGGGGAGACAGCATCGTGAATCTCGGCGGCGATGCGGCGGCGCTCATCTTCCTGCAAGCGGACCGTGCGGCGCAGCAGCTCGCGCAGCATCTCCGCCTGGTGGGCAATCTCTTCGCGCGCCGCCTCGGTATCGCGCACTTGCTGCGTCAGGCGAATCGCCATATCGCGAATGGCCGCACTCAGGGCCGCCATCTCACCATGACCGATAGGCTGGAGCGATCCATCAAGATCGCCCCGGGTGATGGCCCTCGCTTGTTGTGTCAACAGCCGCAGCGGCCTCGCCGTCAACTCGCCAAAGATCACCGCCAGGAGTAGCGTCAGGCACACCGCGCCACCAAGCGCCAGGAGTCCTCGCTCCAACAGGCTCTGATTCGGGGCGTAAGCGGTCGGCGATGGGCTGCTGACCACCACTGCCCACTTCGCCCCCTCAAAAGCGACCGGCGCGAGGACCGCCAGCCGCTCGACGCCGTCCGCATCTCGATACACCTGCGTGATCCGTTTGCCAGCAATTGCATCATCAATTCTCGTGCCCAGCTTGGCGGCGAGGTCGGCCTCGGCGCCTTCGGCCCCAGGCTGATCCACCACGATCTCGCCGCCTTCTGCGGCCACGGCGATCATCGTCTGGCCCCCAAACTCCGTGGCCGCGGCAAGCGCTCGCTTGAGCCGCTCCACGTCCAGAAACGCGCCGATGGCCGCAACCGGCTTGCCTTCGACCGGCTGGCCATTGTTCGTTTCTTCGGCGCTCGGGAGGACCGGCGCGACGATCGCGACAACTGCGGCCTCCTCGCTGCCAGGGAGCGCGATCTTGTTCGATACAGCCGCCGTCCCCGCGCGCAGCGCATTGTCTGCAAGGGGCTTTATGGTCGGAAGGAGCGCATTTGGCTCAATCCCGAAGTAGGTCACGAGGTTCCCGTCCGGCCCGATCAGAAAGAGCCCTTTCAGGCTGGGGCGAAGGATCAGGGTCTGGCTCAAGACTGGCTGAGCGAGCGTTTGGTCAACCTGTTGGATCTCTTCCTTTTTCGCGAGATCTTGGAGAACTGCCTGATTCTCCTGCAGCGTTTGCGATAGGAGGGTCGAGACCACGCCACTAACGGCGATCTCGGTATCAATGATCTGATCCCGGCTGTTATCCAGGCTTTGATCGAGGACAAAGAGGACGACGCCGAGCAATGGCAACAGACACGCCGATGCGGCAGCGACGAAGCGGGTCCGCATTGACCACCGCCGTGTCATGCCGTTCCTCCGGAGGCCGCTCTCACCCGCGCGCGATCAATTCCATACACACTTCCACTGATCATCACGACATCGAACAATATTCACGTAATCCATGCTTCCGTGCCATATACAGAGGTGCCAACCACTATATCCTTCCGTATCGCCCACCCGAGGTTTCTCCGAACAAGGAGCGATGGCGTATCTATTTTACGTCAATCAATGTCCTTTATGCGCGGCTGCGTGAACACGATACAAACGCCGGTGTGACACCGCTCCACACCGGCGCTGCCGCGCTCGCTGGTCCGCGCCACCCAGCCACAAGCCGGGATGCGCTGACGCTCACCGATCGGCGAGGTAGGCCGCGCAAGCAACCCCGTGGCGATCGCCGAGAAGCCATTGGTTGCGAGACCCTGGCTCACCCCCTTGACGAACCCTGATCGCACTAGTACTATCTTCCTAGTACCATGGTACTATCACCGCAGGATCGAGCAAAGACCCTGCCTGGCATGGCGTTTGGCTGAAACATTGACGAGCGCGGCCAGGTTCGGCGGGTTGTTGTCCTTCAGGAGGCAGAACGGTGATCACCCCGGAAGCGGTTAGAGAGCTTTACCAGGCGTTCGGCCAGCAGAAGCCTATGGGCAGCTCGGCGCCAAGCACCACCCAGCCCCATTACTTCCTGCTGCGCACCTTCCACGGGGAGAACGACCTGCTCGTCATCCTCAACACCAAGCGCTGCCGCTACCGGTGTTTTTTCTGCCAGCTCCCGGCCAAGAGCTCGCCCTATTTCATCCCAGGCGAGGATATCCTGGCTCAATTCGGCTACGTGCTCAACGAGGCCAAGCATGCGCTGAGCATCCTCGACCGCGTAACCCTCAGCAACGAGGGCTCGGTGCTTGACGACGTGACCCTGCCACGCGAGACGTTGCTCCAGATCGCGCGCTGCATCCACGAGCTGCGCCGGGTGCGGCGCCTCGTGCTTGAGACGCGCCTGGAATTCGTTGATCCCTCCTTCATTCAGCAGATCAAGGACGCCGCGCCGCGCGTGACGGTCAATCTCCTCACTGGCTTTGAGACCTACACGCCGGCCATCCGGGACGAGATCCTCGGTAAGCGCGAGCCGCTGCCGCAATTCGAGCAGGGGCTCGACCGCGTAGCCGCCTCCGGCGCCGATCTCAGCGCCTACGTGCTCTACAAGCCGGTGCCGGAGATGACCGATGCCGAAGCGTTTGCCGAAGCTGACCGGACGATCGGCTATCTTCGTGAGCAATGCGCCCGCCGCGGCATCCGCCTCTCAATCCGGCTCAACCCTATGTACGTGGCTAAGGGCTCCCGCTGGGCCAAGCGCGCGTCCGCTCTTCCCAATTACCACCCGCCGCGCCTAACCGACATCATGCGCCTGGCGGAGAAGCACGCGGTCGAAGGGTTGCGCGTCTACATCGGTATGTCCACCGAAGGGCTGGATGAGCCGAACGGCAGCTATGCCGCACGCGAAGACTACACATCCGCGCTGATCAAGCCCGTCAAGCTGTTCAACGATTGCAAGATCGTCCGGTTCGATTGGTCCGCGCTTGGATTGCCGGATCAGCCTGATTGGCAACGCCCGGCGATCGCGCCAGTGGCGGCGTGGCCAGAGCTGGCACTGACGGCGTCCTGATTGTCCGACCGCGCTTCCCCTTGGCACGTGGCCACAGCGCGCATGATGACTCCGGCAACGCTCTCGGCGCTTCTGGCGGAGGGCGGAGTGCGGCTCCACGCTCGGGGATTGGAAATCGAGACGCGCCGCGCGTGGGTCGTGCCCGGAGAAGACCGGCTCTCCGCCACCACCCTCCTGCGGCTCGTCGAATGCTGCCGGGAACATCACTGGCAAATGGACATCGTCCCGGCCGCCGCGGGCCAGCCAGTTGATTCCATTACCAAGGCCATCAGCGCCGAGTTCTTCCGGCCGGTGCCGGTCCCAGGCACCGTGCTGATCACCTACGCGGTGACGACCGTGCGCGGGCGGGGCTACGAGCTGCGCTGTGCCATCCGCCTGCCCGATGACACGCTGTGCGCCATGGTGACGATGGTCCAAGTTTTCTACGATCCTGCCGCCGGCCAGGCCACCACGCCCCCGCCCGCCGTCCACCAGCGCCTCCAGGCCCTTCTTGCGACAACGGAACAAGCCGCGCCTCAGACGTGATAAGCAGCCCTCGCGCCGCTGACCCACCCATCGAGGCGGTTGATATTCTGCCCGGCCCCGGCGCGCTCGCCTGACGTCACATTGAGACACGCGTCAACGTAGCCGCGGGGAACATCATCACCGCCTGGTCCTCGTGGGGGCGGGCACAGGTCCCCTCCCCCTCCGGACGGTTGGCGGAAACGTGCTTCGGTGGCAGGGAGAGAGCAAGTTCCGGCTATACGGACGGCGCAGGCGCCGCCCCAACGCGATGGCCGGCTGGCGCGTCGCCCGCAGAGGGGAGGCTGCGGCGCGACGGCGATCGAACGGATCAAGGAGGGCAACGCGTCGCCTGCGTAGGGGAGACGCCTGTGGCCTCCCACGGTCCGCAGGGCCGCCGGTAGTTGGCCGGACGACGCGAGCCCGCGCTCCCACGTGCGACGGCACGCGGGCCGGCGGCGGGGCGGGACCGGGTACCGTCCTGGCGCTGGAGTTGGAGGGCAAGGGCATCGGATCAGGGCGAGCACGGTGTTGAGGAAGGCCATGGTCCCTTTCCTGCGGTGTCCCGCGCGCCCTGTCCGGCCTCTCGCCCATGTGGACGCCGGTTCCCGTACAATTGCGGCATGAACGTGGCAGAGTTCCAGGCGAAATGGCGCGGCTCGACGCTGAAGGAGCGAAGCGCGGCGCAGGAGCATTTTCTCGATCTGTGCCGCTTGCTCGGCATGCCGACTCCCGCAGAGGCGGACAAGACAGGCGCCTTTTACACCTTTGAGAAGGGGGCGGCCAAGACGAGCGGTGGGCAAGGCTTCGCCGACGTTTGGTGGGACGGCAAGTTCGCCTGGGAATACAAGGGACACCACGCCGATCTCGCCGCGGCCTACCGGCAACTGCTCCAATACCGCGAGGATCTGGGCAATCCGCCGTTACTGGTCGTCTGCGACCTGCACACCTTCGAGATCCATACCAACTTCACCGGCACCAAGAAGACGGTTTACCGCTTTACCGTAGACGACCTGGATCAGCCGGAGACACTGGCGATTCTGCGGGCAGTGTTCACCGAGCCGGAGCGGCTGCGGCCCGGGCAGACGACGGAAGAGGTCACGGTTGAGGCCGCGGCGCGCTTCGGGGCGCTGGCGGCGGGGCTCACGGCCCGGGGCTACGAGCCGCACCAGGTCGCCCACTTCCTGATGCAGCTGCTCTTCTGCCTCTTTGCCGAAGATACCGGGTTGTTGCCCAAGGGATTGGTCACCGAGCTGCTCGATTTTGGCGCACGGCGACCGGAGCGCTTCCCCGAGCAGGCGCGGGCGCTGCTGGAAGCGATGCGGGATGGGGGCGATTTCGCCCTGCACGAGGTGCCGCACTTCAACGGCGGCTTGTTTGCCGAGCTCGCGCCACTGCCGCTGACTGCCGGGGAGCTGGCGACGCTGCGGGAGGCGGCGCGGCTCGATTGGGCCAGCGTCGAGCCGGCGATCTTTGGCACCCTCTTTGAGCGCTCGCTCGACCCAAGCAAACGGGCCCAGCTCGGGGCGCACTACACCGGGCGGCACGACATCGAGCGGGTGGTCGAGCCGGTGGTGATGGCGCCGCTGCGGCGGCGATGGGCGCAGGTGCGGGCGGAGGCGGACCGGCTGAAGGCCGCGTGGGAGGCCGCCGGGACCCCGCGGGCGCGAGACAACCGGCGGGCGGCGTTTGCGGCCTGCTTGCATGGCTTCCAGGAGGAGCTGACGCGGGTGCGGATTCTCGATCCGGCGTGCGGCAGCGGCAACTTCCTGTACGTGGCGCTGGCCAAGCTGCTCGATCTGGAGAAGGAGGTGCTGGTCTACGGGGCGGCGAACGGGCTCTCGCTCGGCTACCCGCTGGTTTCCCCGCGGCAGCTCTTTGGGTTGGAGGTGAACGAGTACGCGCGGGAGCTGGCGCAGGTGGTGGTCTGGATCGGGTACCTGCAATGGCGGCTGGGGAACGGATTCTCGGGGCTGCCGGACCCGATTCTAGAGCCCTTGGAGACGATCCGGTTGCAGGACGCCTTGCTCGACCGGAGTGAGCCGGGGAAGCCGAAGGAGGCGAGCTGGCCGGCGGCGGATGTCATCATCGGGAATCCACCGTTCCTGGGTGGCAAGCGGCTGCGCAGCGAGCTGGGCGATGCCTACGTCGAGGACTTGCATCGCGTATTTGCAGGGCGTCTTCCGCCTTTCTCTGACCTATGCTGCTACTTCTTCGAGAAGGCGCGGGCGGAGATCGCGGCGGGGCGAGCGAAGCGGGCAGGCCTGCTGGCGACGAATTCGATCCGGGGCGGGGCGAACCGCAAGGTGCTAGAGCGGATCAAGGAGACCGGCGACATCTTCCTGGCCTGGGACGACGAGCCGTGGGTCCTGGATGGTGCCGCAGTGCGAATATCTATCGTGGGATTCGACGGCGGATTGGAGCAGGAGCGGACACTCGATGGACAACCCGTAGCGTCGATCAGCAGTGCTCTAACCGCTGGTGTCGATCTTGCGCTCGCGAAACCGTTGTCCGAGAACCGGGGGATTTGCTTCCTCGGCGTCCAACTCAGCGGCCCATTTGACATTCATGGTGATCTCGCGCGAGCAATGCTGGCTCTACCGATCAACCCCAATGGCCGACCTAACAGCGACGTGATCAGGCCGCTCGTCAATGGGCTTGACATCATGCGGAGACCCCGCGACGTCTGGATCATCGACTTTGGTGTGAATATGCCGGAGGAGGAAGCAGCCCTTTATGAGGCACCCTTCGAGTATGTCCGGCAACATGTCAAGCCGATGCGGGAGGCGTCTCGGTCGCAACTGCGCGACAAACGATGGTGGTTGACATTGTGGCCACGTCCCGAGATGCGGGCCGCCATCAGGCGACTCAGCAGATACCTCGCAACTCCGACCGTTGCAAAGTACCGGCTCTTCGTCTGGTACCCACCGAGTGTGGTTCCAAACCATCAAGTCGTCGTCTTTGCACGTGATGATGACTACTTCTTTGGCGTGCTGCATTCGCGGGCGCATGAGGTCTGGTCGCTGCGGATGGGGACGTCGCTGGAGGACCGGCCGCGCTACACGCCGACGACCTGCTTCGAGACCTTCCCGCTGCCGTGGCCGCCGGGGCAGGAGCCGTGGGACGATCCGCGGGTGCGGGCGATCGCGGCGGCGGCCAAGGCGCTGGATGAGAAGCGGCGCGCCTGGCTGGACCCGCCGGGCGCTCGCCCCGAGGAGCTGAAGACTCGGACGCTGACGGCCCTATACAACGCCCGGCCGGCGTGGCTGGCGCAGCTCCATGCGCGGCTGGACCGGGCGGTCTGGGCGGCGTATGGCTGGGACGACCCGGACCCGGCGGCGGTGCCGGAGGAGGAGATTCTGGCGCGGCTGCTGGCGCTGAACCGGGCGCGGGCGGATACGCGCACGGATCCGACTGGTAAGGTTGCGAGCAAGTCAGTTCGCACCTAGAACTGCCGAGAGAACGAAAGGAGCATCTCGGTGGCGCTTGATGAGATCATTGATCCTCTGAACAAATTGCTGAGCCAGATCCAGCGAGGACAAGGCGTTCATTCTCAGGACCCAGAATCAGGATCCGAACACGTTTACCTGATTTCATGTCCTCCCGACCTTCTCCCTTCATCGAGCACAAGTATGTTATGGCTCTTGGGCGAGACTGCACGCCTTTATGGAAGGTGTCAGTCGCTGCTATTGCAGGAAGGAGAACGCGGTGAGTTAGAACATCTACCGCAACGCGACATCGAGCGTAGGCTAAGACGACTCGCTTGGGAAACCTGGCTTCAGAGACACGAACTTCGCTCGCAGGATTGCAGGACTAAGGTCGATCAATTCATTGCAGAAAACCGTTTGCCTCATCGGAAATGGGAAGTGCTCTGGGAAATCGAAGATCTAAATGTCGATCAGGCGTTTCGCGTTGGTGATGTCGAGTTCTTTCAATTTCCTGACGAGCGGGCACACACGTTTCTGCGGCCGCAGGGAGATCCGTGGCGTAAATCTCAAGAGGAGCTATTCGGGAGGGCATTTGCACGCGTAGTTGTTTATGCGGGAGCAAAAGAGAGGGCTTTATCACGCGGAAAGGTCGCTATCGACGATGCCTTGCACATGATGCGCGTGGCGCTCGTGTCTAAGGTACCGGAAATACAACTTCTTCAGCGTCGCGGGCATCACTACATTGCTGCTCCCCTCACCGATCCTCTTCAGGGTGTAACCGGTGCCGTCAGGGAGCGAGGCCCGTATCCGCTTGACGTAGGAGCCACACTTGCAGATGTGCTAAGGGAATGGCCTCTTGCCCGCATATTCGACCCCTCCTTTCCGCCAGCAATCCGTGAAATGGTCACCCGATCCTTGCTCTGGACCGGGCTGAGTGTCACATCTGAGAATCACGACATCAAACTAGTACACCTCTGTATCGCATTAGAGTGCCTCCTCAGCTTTAAAAAAGAACCCGAGAAGGGAGCAGCCATTGCCTTACGGTACATCCTCTTAGGGCTGTCTGTGGGAGAAACAAGCTTTGCTGTTCACCCTCAAGATATTCGTGAAATCTACAAGATGCGCAACGAAGTCGTTCACGGATCTGCACATCGAATATCTGGCGAAGATGATTACCGCGATTTAAAGCGAGCGACGCTAGAAATACTCGAATGGATCACGAAGCTGGTTGCCCAACATCCCCAAATTCAAAATAGGGAAGATCTTTTTCTGTACATAACGGATAAGAATTCACTGCAACTCGCAAAGAAATTCATGGGAAAATCGATCCAAACCAAAGCCACGGCCAAGAAAAGAGATGAACGCTGAATCTATTTTTCATTTCCGCAAGTGCATCTCCTCCGTTCCGAATAGATACAGACACCGATCCTGACCAAATCCACTCTCTTGCAGCACGAAAGGAAGCATTGCGAACGACAATTCCGTGCAAAGATGGTCATATGGTTGCATGATGCCGGAAAGAGCCGGCTTTAGCCGGGTTTGTGGCGTTAGCGCGGGTCTTGAGGCCCGCGCTCTTTGGAAAAGCGATGGCGAGTGGCTCGATCGCCCAAGGGTTCGCACAGCTCCACGCCATTCCGCGCGCCCCTGCCGGGACGCCGATGGCCATCGGAACGGGAGCGATCTGCTATCTCCCGTGCGTACTACGCCGCGTATGGAACTGCCGCGATCGCGCTGATCGACCAAGGGATGCTCTCCAAAGGAAGCATGACACACACGAGTGTTTGGCAAGCTTTCACCCGTGCTCCTGATCCTAACTGGAAAAGGATCGGGGATTGGGGATTCTCGCTCAAAGATGCTCGTGAGATGGCTGACTACAAGAATCCCTTCCCGGGTGCGATCGAAAAGAAGGTGGCAGAATCGCTGCGGCTTGCGGCGAGGATCATTGCGGCAATCGACAAGGTCCGGCAGGAACCCTAAGCGAGGAGGAGGGCGCTCTCCTCACGGTAACGTTCCAAGCCGCTGCGCGGTAGCCTGGTGAGCGCCATTCTTGCTATTCCCGCCTCGCCGTGATAGCGTCTGCCCAAGATGACGCAGGATGACACGTGCACGCTCCGCGCAGCCGATTGGTTGCAGAAAGGAGACTCCGATGAGGCGTCGCTTGCAGGCATTCGCAACCGCGCTCGTGCTCCTCGCACTCTCAGTGATGCCCGGCGCGGCCATTACCGACGGCGTTCCCGATGGGGGCGCGCACCCGTATGTGGGACTGGCGGTCTTCTACGATGGAAGTGGCACGCCCTTGTGGCGCTGCAGCGGCACGCTCCTTTCTTCACGCGTCTTCCTGACCGCCGGACATTGCACCGATGGCGCCGCGAGCGCCCAGGTCTGGTTCGATGAGCACGTGACCTTTGACACCGGCTATCCGTTCACCGGCGGTGTGACTGGCACGCCATACACGCATCCGAGCTTTCAGTTCGTCCTCCCGAATACCAGCGATGTGGGGATCATCGTGCTCGACAAGCGGGTCCGCTCGGGCACCTACGGCCGGCTGCCCAAGCTTGGGACACTCGACGCGCTGGCAACGAAGCGCGGCACGCAGGACGTCACCTTCACCGTCGTCGGCTACGGCCTGCAGGAGGTCAAGCCAACGGTGATAGCGGAGCGATCGCGGTTACAGGCGACGGTGCGATTGGTCGACCTTCGCAGCGCGCTGACCGATGGCTACAACATTCACCATACGAATGCGCCGGGCACTGGCGGCGGCACCTGCTTCGGCGATTCGGGCGGGCCGGTCTTCCAGGGTACGAGCAACGTCATCGTTGGCATTACATCGTTCGGCCTGAACGCCAACTGCGCCGGCGCTGGTTTTGCATACCGCACGGACATCGCCAACGCGCAGGACTTCATTGGGCAATTTCTCTAGCGCGCTTCAGAGCGAACCGCGGCAGTGAGAGTCAGGGGACGAGATCACACGACATCCCTGGCTCCTGCCAGCCCGTGCGGAGCGAGGGGACTCGCCCCGACAGGCTGACAGGCATGCGGGCAACACGTCCGCAGGACGCGCTAGCCGAGCGCAGCCAGGAAGGCGTCGCAGAAGAGGGTGAAATCGCTCTCGGCTTCGGGGTGCGGCCCCTTGATCACCACCTCGTCGGAGATGACGTCGCCGGTCGCCGGGTCAATCGTGGTTATGAACGTGATCAGCCCGGCATCGCGCAGCTCGACTCCCCCCTTGCCATGAGAAGAGATCTGCTCCGGCAAACCCTTGAAGGTGGTGACAAAGGTTAGCGTCCCATCCGGGTTCTCGGTGACGGAGCCTGTCACCTGGCCGCCAGTCTTGAGGGTCGCCGTTGCCCGTCATCGGCCGTAAAGACGACGGTGGTCTGGCCGGTGACTTTGAACGAGGCGCCGGAGATCTGACCGACCTGGTTGACATTCACGTCCGCCGTGCCGATGACGCCGCAGATATCCACGCCTGGGATCGTCTCCCGAAACTGGTCGTGAAACGTCGGTGGAGCCGCGGTGGCGGAAACGAGAGGGAGCGCGGCGAAGGCGGCGAGCAGGAGCGCGATCAGCGCGCGAACGGGATGCAAAGCGATCATTGATGGCTCCTTTCAGGCGGGACTGAGACCGGGGCAAGCGTGGTTGGCGCGAGGTGGGGCGCCCTGCGATTGCCTCCGGAGTGTCATGGTCAAGATCTGGCTGGTTGTTCCGGCACCGCTCAGCAATTGATCTTGTCGAATTCCACGGCGAGGCCGGTTGCACTGACGCTGAAGTGCGCGGTCTCGTGGAAGTCGATCTGCGAACCGTCGGAGCCGGTGGCCTTGATCGTGAAGGTGAAGGTGCTGGCCGCGTTCTTCTTATTGCCGTTGAAACCGCCCCAGATGGTGAAATGGCCGCTATACGAAGGGAGCGATGTATCAGCGACGGGCACGGCTTCGAAGGTGCCGGTCTCGGTGAAGGTGACATGGACCGTTCCGTTCGGAAGGGTGGTGATATGACTCACCCCGTTGGAGGTCGTGGTAATTTCATACGGAGCATCGCCCAAGCAGGGGATCACATCGACGAAGGTCTCGGTCACGCGGTGCTCGGTAACCGTCTCACTGATGGCGCCATTGCCAGCCAGGGCGACTGGGCTCGCAAGAAGCGATAGTCCCACGATGGTGAGCAACGTCAGGGCAAGCTTGCGAACGTGCATGACATCGTCTCCTTCCGGTACGCGCTCGCGACGCGGTTATGCCGTGTGAACGACGGGCGGTTGGAGCATCCTCCTTTCCTGCTGCGTGACCGGCTGTACCGCCGGAGACCACACCATGCGCCGCCCCTCCTGGTGCGCCGGGGCCATGGAAGCGGAGGGTGCCGCGTGCCGCTGGGTGGCGAGGTTGCAGCGATGGTCCGCTCAGGAAGGTGAGCCCAAAGAAGGAGGCGGCATGGACGGCACCCGCCGGATCGTAGCGGGTCACTGCCCGCTCCGCGTCGTGCAAATGGAGGACAAATTCGGAGGAGTTTGCCGAAGGACGCCGTGGCAGGAAGCGCAGGCGTGAGCCAGCTAGCTCACGCTTCGATCGCCGCAAGGCTAAGCTCATCCTGAGTCCCGGCCTGGCAGGCCCGGATTCTTGATGACGCTGCCGCGCTGATCTCACAAACCCGGTTGAAGCCGGCTGTTCTCCGATCGGTGGCGTCGTTGCCAGCCCCCCTGAAAGGGGCTTTGTCTTGCGCGGCGTTCAGCCCCGCGCGCCCGGGACACATGGTGAATCATTTGGGCTAGGCGCTTGCCGCCGTCAACACCACACTCTTGGGCTGCCGCGGCCACCTGTGCTGTGGCCGCAGCATCGTCGCTTATCAGAACTGGAATTGTCGTGAGATCGTCGAGATAGGCCGAATCGAAGGCATTGAGGCCCTCTTGGGCACTCACGCCAGCCAGCGGAGCTACGTCGCTTGCGCGGCATCCTCTTCGAGGATCGCCTTGATGTTCTGCAAGCTGGCTTGCCACTGCGCGCGGGCCTTGGTCTCCATCCCCGCTGAATCGGTCTTGAACACAAGGCGGGCAAAGATCTGGGAGGGAAGCCAGGCCTGGCGAAGGCGTACCGTTTGCGTGAGCCGTGTCCGCGTGGCATCCAGAGGCTCCAGATCGAAGGCGAGCTGGGCGCTGGTGCCGAGTGTGACCGGCACAGGGTGGGCGCGCCAGGCGATCCGCTGGTTGGGCTCCAGTTCAGTTACTTCGCACTCGGTCGTACCCTTGAATGCCTTGGCTGGCAATGGTCCACGCGGCGCACGGTCAGCGTGCATCGCCTGGCGCTCATAGGTGCGGTAGATGGCGCCAACGCCCCTGCTATCTCCGGGCTGACGCAACTCCATGCGCTCCAGCGTCTGCGCCCACTCACAATGCTTCGGGAAATCAGCCAGGTAGGCGTAGACGCGTTCGACGGGGGCACGAATCTCGACAGAACCCTGCCACTGCATCTCCATTGGCTCCTCCTGGTGCCTGTTGCGCTCGAATGAGATACGCTGCTGCTGCCCGGTCAGATCACTGTGCCACCCTCAGCCATGCCACCGGCGCCATCTCCAGGGGAACCGCACGGCATCGGGGTTACGCCTCGACAATGACCTCGTAGATCTCCGGAGGATCGAGTTGAACGCTGCTCGCCTGCAACCGCCCGACGATATCACCCATCATCGCCCGATCGAAGCGAGCATGATGCTCGGTATCCCAGGTAGTAACAGCGACGATCGTTCCGTTCGAACGGTTCGCGCCTCCTGAATACGCTTGGAAACCGGGGAGACGACTCAGGGTTGCCGCAACCTCTGTGGTCAGAGGATCGATCTCGTCGTACCGGGCAGGATCAAAGGTGCCACGGGTAATACGGAGGTACATAGTGGCCTCTCTTTCCGGGGCACGGCTCCCTGGAGACGGTTCGGCGATTATGGGGCTTGCGGTGCAGAAACGCAACGGTACAAAACGGGCATTGCAGTGGGAAGAGCGAGCGCTACCTGCCCGGAGCCGCGACCGGCGTTCCCGGCATAGGCAGCAGCCCCACGGCTGCCAGCAGCGGCACGTTGTCGCAGGAGTCGGAGCTGCGGCGAATCTGGTCGCCCGATAGCTCAAAAATCGTCGCGCCATGGAAGCTAATGGGTTGTCCTGTTCCTGGTGGCAACCCAGGGAACTGGCCCGTGTAGCGGAAGCTGAAAACCCCATTCGCTGGCAGCCCAGCTATCAGCGCCAAAGGCATTGCGGCGCTCAATCTGGATATCGCTAATCTGGTCAACAAATGCCCGCAGGAATGCCTCTACCTGCCCCGGCTCTGAACGGGTATCGCTTGGCACATCTTCGTCAATACCATCGCTGGTGTAGAGCGCGGCAACCGCTGCCGCGGCGAAACCCGCGGCGGCCTCCGATACGTGGGCTCGCGCCCTCCAAGACACTTATCGCCGTGTCGCTGGCGCAGTCTTCCTGAACGCCGGGGATGCCGGAGCGGCGCGCCGGGCAGAGCGCGTGTTTGGCGCAGGTGGCGCAATGTCCTCCGCTGGAGCCGGAGGATGCTCCAGGGAGCGGTCACTGGGTGGATCCGGCGAGCTGCTTGGCTCCTCGGGCGCCGTCTCTTCGGGGAGGTACTGGCTCAACACCTGGCGCAGCGCAGCCTCTCGTTCCTTGGCCCGGAGCGCACGCTCCAGGATCTCTTGAGGCGTGGCGACCTCGTGCCCGGATGACCCACGCCGGGAGACCAGAGCTTCTAATGATCGTAAAAGGTTAGCGATGCGCATTGGTGTGTCGATCAAGATCGACAGTTGGTCCCGACAAACAGATACCACCATGCGGGGAGCGCCTGGTGTGCCCGTCTAGGACTTTGGTCCTGATTGGGGACAGTGTTTGCGCAACCTGTACCAGCGCGGTGTTTACGGATTTGCAGCGCGTACTGGACGCGCGTGCTCCAGACCGAGCGAGTTCCGGGTTGGCGAGGTGGTCGCGAGGACCCCCACGATGTGCTCGCGATTGACCAGCACCGTGTGCGGCTCCGGCGGCTCGCCCGTTGGGATGCCCGACTCGCCAGTGACGAGGCCAGCGCGCGTCACCGCAATGAAGGGCTCCGGCCAGGCAAGGAGATGCTCCAGCGGATCAACCCGACCGGTGAGGTGGACATGCCCGATCACCACCAGCGAACGCAACACGAGGACAACCCGCACCGGGGTCTTGGGAACGTAGGCCGCAAACCGGCGATCGGCTGGCCGCTCCGGCTCAGCAACCGCCACAACGCAGGCGAGATCGGTCTTACGGATGAGCCCCGCCGGGAAGGTCCCAAGGGGCGTGTCGAGACGGTCGACACGGACAAGGAGGGGTGACGTGAGGGATAACACGGAGGTAGTGGGATCGTTGAGGAGGTCAAGGACCCGGCGGGGTGCTCCTTGGTGACCGACCACGAGATCGCCGATCATGGCGATCTGCTCGGTAAAGCAGGCAATGCGGGCAACCGCATGATGCGACGGCACAACCATAACGCGACATCCTCTCCGCCTCCAGTGACGGAGCACATTCCTACGACAGGCTACACACATTCCCCGTGCAGGATGCTGACCCACAAGTCCTGAATCACCGAAGAGCACCTACAAGCCCGGCATGCACGCACCGTGCGGTCGATCGTTGAGGTTCGCACGTGAGGAGCGCTCATGAGTGACAAGCTGGATATCGGAACAGCCTGGCCACCCGGTGTGGTGAGCGAGGAAGACCGGCAGCGATTCGCGCGTTACGCGGAGGCGCTGTCCTTTTATGAAGGGAATCAGTGGCGCGGCAGGCGGCGCCCTGGTGAGCAGCGGCTGACATTCAACTATGCCAGAGCGCTGGTGCGGAAGGTCGCCTCGTACATCTTTCCAGCGCCCGCAACCTTCTCCGTGCCTCCCCTGTCCGGCGGCCCCGCAGCCCCGCACGCTTCAGACGTAGCTGGCGGCGCGCTGGAACTGGCCGCCCGGCGGGCCGAGCTGGCGCTGGCGGAGACGCTGGCGCGCAACGATACGGCGCGGCTCGATGTCGAGTTGTGCATCGAGGCAGCAGTCCTCGGTGATGCCGCACTGAAGGTCACATGGGATACCGCTCGGTCCGAGCCAGTAATCGCGGGGGTGAACCCGGCCACCCTGGTTGCGCGCTGGGCGCCGGACAACCCGCGCCATGTCGTGGAGGTGATCCAAGCATACGGCCTGACGGGCGATCTGGTGGCGGCCATGTTCAGACCGTTTCTCGCTCCGCGCTCACTCAGCACGCTTTCGCCGGACCGCGTCTATCCCGTGACAGAGCGGTGGACGGCGACACAATGGACGGTGGAGATCGCCGGGCAACGGGTACGCGATGGTGAGAATCCGTACGGCTGGATTCCGTATGTGATTCTGGCGAACACCCCCCGACCCCACGCCTTCTGGGGTGAGTCCGATCTCCTCGATCTCTACGACGTCTGCCGGGAGCTCAACGCGCGGATGACGGTGGTGTCGCGGGTGCTGGAGCTTTCGGGGGCTCCGATTGCGGTGCTGGAGAACGTGGACGGCTCCGAGGGCATCATGGTGGGGCCGGGGGCGAAGTGGGAGATTCCGGAGGGGGCGAAGGCGTACCTGCTGGATCTGCTCTCCGGTGGCGGGGTGCAGCTTCACATCGACTACATCAATCTGCTCTACCGGGCGTTGCACGATCTGAGCGAGACACCGAGGACGGCATTCGGGGACTCGGGCCGGGTGCTCTCGGGCGCGGCGCTGGAGGTCGAGGTGCAACCGCTGGTGCAGAAGGTGCGGCGGAAGCGCCATGCCTGGGAGAGCGTCTTTCGCGAGCGCAATGCACGGGTCCTCGATCTTCTCGAACGCTTCGGTGGGGTGGACCTCGGGGGGTTGCGGCGCACGGTCACCATCTGGCCCGAAGTGCTGCCCAGCGACACCGAGATCGCGGTGCGGAACGCCGTGCACCTGGTAACGGCCGGCATCCACTCCCGCCGCACGGCGGTTGCCGCGCTCGGCGGAAACGATCCAGAAGGTGAGCTTCGCCGGGTGCTGGAGGAGCGCCGCATCCTCGGGCAAGCGGAGCCGGGCGCTGGCGCGGAGGCGAAAGTATGACGACACGGGCGGATCTGCGCGCGGCCGTGCGGTTACGCCTGGCCGATGCAAATGGCGGCGCCCTCTGGGACGACGCCGCGCTAAACGATTTCCTGGCGGAAGCCCTGCGGGACTACGGAACACGCTTTCCGCGCGAGCAGTCGCTGACCGTCAACGTGGCGGCTGGGGCAACCAGCGTCGCCATCACCCCGTCGATCGAGCGTCATCAGGTGGTCCGCGTGTTCGACCCCACCGGCTCGCCGGTCCCACGGCAGCAGGGTTGCGAACAGGCAGGCAGCGGCCAAGCCTGGGACTGGTGGAACAGCACCCTGCGGCTCACAGCGCCAGCGGCTTGCGGCACCTGGCGGGTTGATTACCTGGAAAGCCGGTCGCTGCCAGGGGATGACGTGACGCCGGTCGAGTTGCCAGGCGCGGATGAGGCGATTGTCGTAACGCTGGCTGCCGCCATCGCGATGCGCCGCCGGGCCGTTGAAGACGCCAAGCTCGGCTTCGGCGGGAGACAGAACGCGGCCGCAGCGATGGCAGAGCGGCTACAGCGCGACGCGGAACGCATGATCGCAGCGCGCCAGCGTCGTGCCCGCGGCGGCTGGCTAGGGCTGTAAGTCTCAAAGGAGGAAGGATGCGGATCAGTCGAACAGGGCGTGGGGGCGCGGCGGCACGGGAGTCGAGGATGGAGCCGGTGCCTGCCTCAACACGGGGCGAGAGCGACCTGGCTGTGGTGCTGTGGACGCGCTGGCGCACCGCGGCCGATGAGCGTGTCTGCCCGGAGTGCGGTCCGCTGAACGGCCTTGCCTGGCCAGAGGACGACGGACCACAGCCGCCGTTGCACGTCAACTGCCGTTGCCAGCGGGAGGAGGCGTTCGTGACCTGGCGCATCCGGCAGCGCAATCAGGCGGTAGCACGCCCATAGAAAAGGTATGTGGCAAAGAGGAAAGCGGGAGGCGCGGTGATGCAGGTCGGGGATGTGGAGCTTGCCGGTGGGGTGTACATGGTGGTGCCGGGGAGCTACCGGCGGATGAGCGATGGGGAGCCGGAGGGGCGGCCGGGCCGGGTGGTGGTGCGGGATTTTGTGGGCGGGCAACGGCGGGCGGTGCAGCTTGAGGACGACCGGGGATGGGACGCCGAGGGGAGCGGGCCGGTGTACGACGGTCGGGGGGTGCAGCCGTGGCCGTATGTTGCCAGCTATACGGACAGCGGGGGGCTGACGACCGTACGCACGAGCACGCGGGCTCCCAGCATCATCGCGGACGACCGGGTGTATGTCGGCAATGGTCGCTACTTGTACCGGTCGGACGTGCTGAGCGCTTCTTCGTGGATCAACTTCGTGCAGCGCAGCGACTACGGGTCGGGCAAGGAGATTACGGATCTGGCGGTGCACGCGCCGGGGAAGCTGGCTGTGCTGTTTGGATCCACGAACGATATCCAGATCCACGACACGGCGGCGGGCACGAATGCCGTCCTCCGCGCGGGGCGCAAGGGGAATTGCGGAGTCGGGTATGCGGGCTTCGTGATCTTCGGCGGGCAGGACGGGCACACGGTGCGGATGGACGATGGCACGAACCAAGCATCGCGGATCCTGGACGGGGTGCCGCGGCGGATGGCGCTGCACGCGGGCAAAGTCGCTATCGCTACGAAGACGGGGTCGCTCTGGCTGCTTGGTGGGCGCTACGACGCGGCGAAGACGGACTGGAATAGTGATCCGGAGCCGCTGTTTACGCACGGCTACTACACGGACGATCAGGACTATCTGTTTCTCGTCTCCTACCGAGGGCGTCTGTATACCTGGCTGACGGGCCGGGTGATGGAGTTCAATCCGAACACGGGCAACAACCGGCAGGGCTGGGTGCCGACGCCGATTGAAGGCAGGGCGTGTCACGGGGGCGTGGTTGCGGGCGGCTGGCTGATCGTCTGCATGACGTCGTTGCAGGGCGCTTACCAAGTCTGGGGCTTTGATGGCTCGGGCTGGTGGTTGCTGCGGCATGTGACGAGTTCGGCGCGGTGCTGGCCGGCGTGGCTCGGCGGGTGTGGAACGTATGATCTCCTCGCCTTTCGGGATGGCAGTTCGTCAGTCACCTACGATCTCTATCGACTCACGAACAAGGGTTCTACGACTCCTGAGTTGCGGGACTCCGGCGAGTATCGAACGTCGCTCTTGGACGCGGGCGCTCCGGACTCGCTCAAGGCGTGGCGGAAGGTCGGCGCTACGTTCGCGGCTCCGGAGATACGCGGAAATACCAGCAGTACTGACGCGGTGACGGTGACGCTCTCCTACAGCATCGACGGGGGGATGAGCTGGATCCAGGTTGCTACGCAGACGGTCAACGATCCGTATCTGCTGCGGGTGCTGACGCTGGAGGGCGAGGTGGCTTCGGCTGCGGCGGTGAGCCGGTTTCTCCAATTGCGCGTGCAGTGGAGCTCGGTGCTGGACTGGGCGCCGGTGCTGACGGCGGTGTGGGCGGAGTACGAGCTGCTGGGCGCTCCGGCGCGAAGGCGTCGATGGCAGTTCTCCGTTCGCGCGAAGGACCAAGCGGTGCGGCGGGACGGGACGGTGGATCCGCGGTCCGGCCGGCAACAGATCGCGGATCTCTGGGCTGCGTGGCAGGGCGCGGAGACGGTGCCGTTCAAGGACGTGGACTACGATGCGGATGCGGTGACGCGGCAAGTGCGGATTATCGGCATTCGTGAAGAGGTGCCGAAGCCGAGCGACGCCGGGCGGTGGGGCGAGTCGGTGCTCACGCTCACGCTGGTGGAAGTGTGATTGGGGGTAGCGATTCGCCTTCGGCGATCAGTCAGCGGGAGGCCACAGGCGCCTCCCCTACGAATTCCTAAGCTCGGTTACAGGCACAGTCTGCTTTAGGGGGTCGCATGACGATCGTGTTCGGCAACGTGAAGCATCCGCCATTCATCGACCGGCTGATTCCAGACGCACAGACCAGCGCCTGGGACGACCTGGGGCCCCGGCAACCAGTCGGCGTTTGCCAGCATTCCATGGCTGGCTCCCTTTGGGGGACAGACAGCTATTTCCGGCGCGGACGCGCCAGCACCGGCCTAACGGATTATGGCGTCGGTGGAGCGACGGATGGCGAGCGCTGGGATGGAGTGATTCTGCGCTGGAACGATCCGTTGGGCCGGGCAACGAGTATCGAGATAGACGGACAGCGCTGGCCGGTCAGTCCCAATCGCGCTGGGTGGGCCAACGGCGGCAGCGATGGCTTGGAGGGGGATGGACCGCTGTTTGTTCGCACGCTCGGCGTCGGGTCCATTAACCGCGACCTCGTGAGCATTGAGCGCAGCGACGGCGGCGACATCACCACGCCGATGAGTCCGAAGCAATTCGAGAGCATCTGCGCGCTGACTGCCTACTGGTTTGACTATGCGCGCGTGCCGTATGACACCTTTCCGCTTCATCCGCGGCACGGCATCGTCACCCACCTGCTGCACCGGGAATTCTCCACGAAGGATTGCCCTTTTTGGCCCGTCACCAGCCGGATTGACGAGATTCAAGCGCGGGTGCGCCAGATTCTCAAGGCGGCGCAAACCCTCCAACCCGCCCCAGAGCCGCTGCCGCCCGTGCGGCCGGTCACGCCCGATCACGCCTGGTGGCCACAAGGTTACGACGTAACCACGCTAGCTGCTCGCTTCGGGCGGCTGCCGCGCTACCACTCGGATGGCACAGCGCGCACGTTCGGCTTCGACCCCAAGGGAGTCATCAGCAATGCCTGGGTCGCACGCGGCGTGGCCGAGCAGCGGCGGCCGGAGCAATTGCCGCGCGCCTTGGGGTGGTGGGTCCTGCGCGCCAGCGAAGATCAGACACACGAGATCGTCGCGTTCGATGACCGCTGGGTGCTTTTCCGTCCGGACCCCCATGTCGTCTGGCGATGGATCGCCTGAGCAAGGCACAGGCGACGACGTATGACCGTTTTCCCTGGATCATTCAGCAGGATTTCCTCGCCACGCGGGGCTAAACCCCGGCGCTACCCAGACAAACCCGGCTGAAGCCGGCTCTCCGCCCCATCCCATCATCCACACTCGACCGGATCAGGCCCCACGTGTACTGGTGCCTCAATTCCGGCGAAGGCGCATCGCTCTGAGCCGTCAGCGATCAGCCGTCAGCCACCCCTCGCGCGGAAACGCGGGAGCGCGCAACGAGAAATCGCTCTTCATCGTGTGGTGGCACGAAGGCGCGTAGCTCTTCGGTGGCGCGCCGGACCCGGAGGGTTCACATCGCTTGCTTGTGCGCTGGGCTCACGCCACTGCCACCGCGCCACACGTTGACCACCTCAAGGCAGGCTTAGCCTGGAGGATGACTCGTCCAAGCCATCCGCGCATGATTTGGGTGAGAGCGCGTTGCACTGGTGACGCTCCGCTCCGCGTCCCCTGAATGCATCTGATCAAGAGAAGCGCGGGATCTGTCCTCATTCGCGCTCGCCGCATCCGCACGACGCATCGAGAGATGATGCACGCAAGCAATTAACAAAGGAGGTCATGCTGGTGGAGGAATGGTCCGATGCCATGATCGTCGCCGTGGTTCCCGGCATCGTTGAGGTTGCGAAGCGCGCCGGACTCCCGGTGCGCTGGTCGGGAGTCGCCTCGATCATTGCCGCGTGCGCGTTGATTGCGCTGCGCGATCTTGGAGGAGGCGACTACCGAGGAGCCTCCACATTCGTGGCTCGGGCAGCATGGTGGATGCTGCACGGCATGCTGCTCGGCTTGGCAGCGGCTGGGTTGTACTCCCAAGCGCGGCTTGCTCGCCCGCCCGTGAGCGACGAACCGGTGAGAGCGCCGCGGAACAACGCGTCCGAACAGGGTTGACATAGGCGCAAAAGCAGATACCGTAGGGGTGGCTCTCGGAGATGTGGCATTCCACACGCATGCGGCATAGCGCTGGAGCGCTGTGTGAAGAGAGGAATCTGCCATGCCACGATATCTCATTCAACTCTCTTATACGCCCGAGGCCTGGGCCGCCCAGGTAAAACATCCGCAAAACCGGATTGAAGCGGTGCGGCCTGCACTGGAAAAGGTTGGCGGCCGGTTTGAGTGCGCCTACTACGCATTCGGGCCGTACGATCTCATCGCGATCATCGAGGCGCCAGACAACGCCTCTGCTGCCGCGTTTGCGCTTGCGGTGACGGCAGGCGGCGCTGTCAAATCGTATGTCACCACGCCGCTCCTCACCCTCGAAGAGGGGATGACGGCAATGCGCGAAGCGGCCCAAGTCGCCGCCGCCTACCAGCCGCCAGCATCCTAAACCGCGCGGATCACAGTGGAGATCGGGAAGAGCCAGCTTCGAGAGCCGGGCTGAGAGCGCTGCGTCTTGGCTGGCTCGTATCGCCCGATCCGTTTCAATCCCCACCCTGCCTTTCAGCAGAGTGCAACCTGCCGGGTGCTGCACTACCCGGACGACCCGGACAAGTTTCAATCCCCACCCTGCCTTTCAGCAGAGTGCAACATGAAAAGAAGCTCAGAAGCCGAGAAAGATGGGGGTATTTGCGGAGAAGAGGTGAGAGGGCATGACCTCTGCCCGGACGGGAACGACCGGGACCTCTGGCAAAGCCGCGTGGGTCCCCATTTCCCCACCCCAGAGGTCACGCAAAGCATTGCATATCGCTAGGGCCACAATCCCCACCCTGCCTTTTAGCAGAGTGCAACGCGACCGCTGAGACGGCTGGCGGGGCGACATTTACGTTTCAATCCCCACCCTGTCTTTCAGCAGAGTGCAACACTCGCGGGGAACACGCAACCCGGATGGCTCGATCAGTTTCAATCCCCACCCTGCCTTTCAGCAGAGTGCAACGCGCCGCCTCGATCCGCTTGGCCCGGCGGATGTCTGGCGTTTCAATCCCCACCCTGCCCGAAAGCAGAGTGCAACAGGTGGCCACGTCCTCAGCGGTCCCCGCCAGCGAGTTTCAATCCCCACCCTGCCCGAAAGCAGAGTGCAACGGGATGTGCGGAATCCGCACACCTGGTGTTTAGTTGGTTTCAATCCCCACCCTGCCCGAAAGCAGAGTGCAACATAATCATATTCACTTGACTGGACGATACAGATTCCGTTTCAATCCCCACCCTGCCCGAAAGCAGAGTGCAACATGTTGCCGCCGTTCGCCGCTTGATGTCCCCTCCAGGTTTCAATCCCCACCCTGCCCGAAAGCAGAGTGCAACGTCCCCCAA